>Ga0209608_1000067_pt1 | contig 112237 bp, 86 predicted proteins | sample AD_UKC130_MetaG_FD_184428 | JGI IMG/M metagenome (GOLD analysis project Ga0209608, IMG submission 184428) | Active sludge microbial communities of municipal wastewater-treating anaerobic digesters from Canada - AD_UKC130_MetaG (SPAdes) (version 2) | ecosystem: Engineered > Bioreactor >...
CAGAAGGTCAGTCAGCGGAACTGATCTACACGATCACCGGCACTGCCGACGAGGCGGCCGCTATCGCCGCGCTCAAGGCGATCGCGCCGACGGTGCTGCACGCCATGAAGCGTCAGCCGGTGACGGTCGAGCCGGTCCACATCGATACCACACATCCCGACAAGTGCATCTGGACCGGCACGGTCCGCTATGCGCCTTTCCAGTACCCCGACCCGCCCCAGACTGGCGATTCTTCCTTCAGCTTCGACACCGGCGGCGGCACGCAGCACATCACCCAGTCCTTGCAGACGGTCGGTCGCTATGCCGCCAGCGGCACCGCGCCGGACTTTGGCGGGGCCATCGGCGTCACGCACGACAACGTCGAGGGCGTCGACATCACCGTGCCGGTCTACAACTTCTCGGAGACGCACTACCTGCCGGCCAGCCAGGTGACCAATGCTTACAAGGGCACGCTCTTCCAGCTCACCGGCAAGGTCAATGACGCCCCGTTCCGGGGTCTGGCGGCCGGGGAATGTCTGTTCCTGGGGGCCTCCGGTTCGAGGCGTGGCACGGGCCCCGATGACGATTGGGAGATCACTTTCCGCTTCGCCGGTTCACCCAACCGCACGGGCATTTCCGTCGGTCCCATCACCGGCATCAGCAAGAAAGGCTGGGAGTACCTCTGGGTGCGCTATGCCGACGCGGAAGACACCGGCTCGAACACGCTGGTCAAACAGCCTGTCGCGGCCTACGTCGAGAAGGTCTATGAGGACGGCAACTTCGCGGCATTGGGGATCGGCACATGAGCAGCGCATTGAGAAAGGTCCGCTCCGGCGATCCGCTGGTCATCCCCGCAGCCGCCTACAACGCCTTCATCGATGCGGCCATCGACTACCGCCAGCGCACCGCCCACCTGGGACAAGGGGCGCAACCCTCATTCTCGCAGGCCAGCATCGTGCTGGTGCGCAACGACAGTGGCTCGAATCAGAACCGGATGGCGGTCTTGGGCGTCGAGGCCCCGATCATCGATCCATCCGCCAACGAGGAAGAGTTCAAGAACCGCGTGGCCCTTTCCTGCATCACGCCCGCCGCCGATACGCACGAGGGCAAGTTCGTCGTATTGGCCGAACCCATCGCCAACGGCAAGATCGGACGCGCCTACGCCGCCGGGGTCTGCCCCGTGAAGATCGACGTACCCGACGAGGAGCACGAGTGGCGCTACGCCGAAATCGCCGACGGCATCACCGGCAACCTGAAGGTAAGCATGCAAGGCTCAGCCACCATCCTTTGGCGTGCCGGCGGCACCGGCGTGCAGTGGGCAGTCATTCGCCTGGGCCAGCCGGTGCCGATGCATGTCTTCCCGGTGGAACTGACCCAGGTCGGCGGCGAGCAAGGCGACGAAGAGAACCCCGCTTCGTGGACCTACGACGTGCTGGACGTGGTGACCGGTGAAACGCTGGCCAGTGGAGTCGATCCGGTCGCATCTCCGCACAAATGGCAGCGACCCAGTGTGGGTCAAATGATCGCCGCCACCTTCGGCTATGCCCATTACCAGCCCAATGACGCCGGGGAGATGGAACTGGTGTTGGGCTGGATCAACGAGATGGTCGACCAGGAAGCCTGCCCGGATAGTGGAGGTGGATGATGGCCGGCGCTGGAATGGCCGTAATCCTGGCGGGCGGCAAGCGCGGCCTGCGTCCCGGCGGCAAGGCCGCCGTCTTCAACGTCGATGGCAAATGCCCAGGGTGCTGCCAGTGCGAGCCTTTCGTGCTCGGATCGTTCACCACCAACCGCTACTACAACCCGTGCTGGGACCTGACGCCGTACCAGGGGCCGGGCCAGGCTCCGCCCGGTTCGTACTGGCGACTGATTGAGATCGGCATGTGCTATCCCTACAGCTATCCCTGGTACGGGGCTGGCTGTGTCAACAGTGAAGGTCGGCTGGTGGGCCTGCCAGCTCAGTTCTGTTCGAACTACTACTACGACGGCTACATGGAACTCCAGATCGGCTGCTACGACCCGACGGACAATCGAATCCATTGGCCGGGGACCTGCCAGACTCTTTCTGCGAGGTACTCATGCTGAACGAGCTTCACGAAACCGGTTTGATGACCCACATGCCGTTCCTGACGCCCGGTGAGAGCGGCAAGCCCGTGCTGCTGTTCTGCCAGGCGGATGTTTCTCGAATCTGGAAGCTGTGCGCCCAAACCTCCGACGGCCGAATCCTGCGTCTCTCGACGGGCATGCCCGAGGATGTGTGCGAATGCTCCCCCACGGCATGGCACGACGAGAGTGGCTGGCACGTGAGCTTCATTGCCGGCGGCGGCAAACCCAACCCGCTCCACCGTCTTTACCGCATGGATGGCCCGACCCTGGATCGACTCAGCACGCCCGTAGCGCTGCACGCCACACGGGCGGGATTCGTCTTCCGCGACCGGGTCGTCCACGCTGACATGGACAACCTGATTCACGTGCGTGACTTGGCCGGCGACTTCGACATTGAACTGCCTGGGTCATTCATCTACCGTGTGGCCTACCGGGCAGACCAGCCGAACATGCTGTTGATCAGCGGCCAGTGGCAGACCGAGGACGACGTATTCACCCTTGAATACGACCTGACAAGCGGCGAGCAGAGCATGATCGAATGCGACGGCCAGCCGGCCTACAAGTGCACCATCCTGGGCGACCAGATGCTCTACGCCCAGCGCATCGGCGAGCAGTTCGAGCATCGCCGCGTCACTGCCGCCAGGTCCGTTAGTCGGCGCAGTGTCGCCAGCGCCGTCCGCCGCTCAGCGGGCCAGGTCCAACCCCTCGCCACCCAACCGATGGGCAACTGCGGCTGCCGTGGGCGCTTTGCGTCTCGTAGCCCGATGGTGACGCGCGCCTCCTGCCTCGAATGCGTCGAAAAACACCTTGGAGCGGCTTACGTCCTGCTAACCGAAACCCGCGACGGTTATGCCCATCGCCTCCGGGCGATTGGCCACCTCCACGAAGCCGAGGACGAATCGCAGGAATGGCCCGAGCTTCATGCCGCGATCCGTGCGGCTCGCAAAGCCTATCAGACTGACGGCACCATGCCGGATTGGGAAGCCCTCGGAAAGGCATCCGACGCCGTACGTGCCGTCGTAATCGCCTGACGGTCAGTATAGATACGTTCCACATCGCCGTATCCCTAAAGCCCTGCCTCCGCAGGGTTTCTTTTTTTGCGCAGGTGCGACCAACCCTGTCACGGTTCTGTGCGAAACTCCGAACAAACTGCCGGCCGCGCAGGAGAATATTTGACATTAGAGTCCAATAGCTGTCAAATGATGGCCTATTCCACGGGTTGTGAAAGCCCATCCGCGAAGGAAGGCAGTGATGAGCAAGAAAACGCCTGACGTGATGACCTTAGACGAGGTAGCCGACTACCTCCGAATACCTCGGTCCACCGTCTATAAGCTCGCCCGGGAAGGCCGGATTCCCGGCCAGAAGATCGGGCGACAATGGCGGTTCCGACGGGCGGTCGTTGAGCACTGGTTGGGTGACACCGAGAGCCAGCAACGCAGAAAGACGCAAGAGCAGCAGGGCTAAGAGGGCTCCAAGATGGATGCGGATCAGATCAAGCAATTGGCAAGGCTTCGGCTTGCAGTAGGCTACCTAGGCGAGCAAGCTGAGATGGGTTGGTGGTCCAGCACGTTCTGTGGCAAGAGCGGCACTGCGTTTCTTGCGCCCGTTTTTCCCCGCACCCATGCCCTGGCCCAATACCACGGCGCTACAGCCGCCGCCGCCCGCGTCCATGACGACCGTATCGGTGTTGGTGATGTGTACCATCTATTCCGCCTTCCGGAGGATCTGGAGCAGAGCCTGCATGCGGTTGGTCGCATCGATGATCTGGCAACCAGTGTCCATACGGCGATGGGCTTTCTTTCTGCCTACGCAGAGAACGAACGAAACGATGCGGTCGGGCCAGTGAACGTCGGGGGATTGGCATCATTGCGAGATTCGTCAAGGTGGAAGTTGGTCGCGGCCTGCTATCTCAGCGGATTTGAGCAACAGAGGGAAACCTTCCCGTTCTTCTCGGATCGGAAATGAAGCATCGTCAGTATACAACGCAGCTGCAAGCAGGCTTAGGAATGGTCGATGAGACCAGGACCTTGCTTGACCTGTGGACACCTGGGATGACGGCGGCACGCCTCAACCAAGTGGCGCTGGAGTCTGGCCGCTTTCCCGGTGTGTCTGCTCGCCGACTTCGCAATCTCGTTACCGAGTGTTTTCATCCTCGCCTGCTTGTTGATGGCGGCCGACCGGCAGAGTACCTGAAGACTCTACGCAAGGCGATGTCCTTACGTGAGTTTGAGCAAATGCTCCTGGTCTACACCTGCCGAGCCAACATTATTCTCGCTGACTTTATCCGCGATGTGTATTGGCCAGCATACTCTTCGGGACGCGATGCGCTTTCCAATTTGGAGGCACGAGAATTCGTTACGAGAGCGAACCAACAAGGCCTGACGGCCAGGCCCTGGTCCGACACCACGATCCGCCGCGTGTCAGCATACCTGACGGGAGCCTGTGCAGACTTTGGCCTCCTTGAACGAGGCAATCGTAGCGTCCGCAAGGTGCTTCCCTGTCGAATTGAACCACACACTGCCATCGTTCTCGCATATGACCTGCACTTCAGTGGGTTGGGCGACAATGCAGTTATAGGTCATCCGGATTGGACACTGTTCGGCCTAGATAGAGCCGACGTCATCTCTGAACTGAAGCGGTTGTCCCTTAAGGGCACATTCCTTGTGCAAATGGCCGGTGAGGTGGTGCGCATCGGCTGGCAGTGCAAGAACGCAAAGGAGCTTTCCAGTGCCATTGCTGAAGGCTAATTTTGACGAATTGATAGAGCGCATCAGACACGGGCGCGACTTGGGACATGCGAGCTTTGAGCCCATCTATTACCTTGTGTTTTCGCCAGCTCGGATCCTTGAGGTAAAGCGGTCATTGTCTGCGTGGACCTCCCGGCTTCGCAATGAGGGATGGGATGTTCACGTATTTTCGATGGCTGAGCACATTGCATCAGTGCTGTCTTCGGCAGCACCCAGACGAATTTGGCTGGCAGCCGATAGGAAAGCTCCCCAAAGCTGGAGCAGAACGAACGAAGCGCTGGCCAATGCGCTGACCCAGGGTGCCCTTCAACAGCGGCTGGAAGAAAAGCTGACAGCATTGGAGCACAAGCCTAACGCATTGCTCTTGGTCGTCGACCTGGAGGCGCTGCATCCCTACATGCGCATCGGGGCCATCGAGAGTCAATTGTACGGCAAGTTCAAGGTACCCACGGTGTTCCTCTACCCAGGCGAGCGCACCGGGAAGACTCGCCTGAAATTCATGGGCTTCTATCCAGAAGATGGAAACTACCGATCCGTTCACGTAGGCGGATAATTGCACGAAGGGTGTGAGGCATGCATATAAAGAACCTATTTGATCCGGCCAAAGATATCTACCGGACCATTGAAAAGGTCATCACCTATAGCGCCTCGCAGGAGGCGCGGCTCAAGGCCGAGATCACCGAGTACATCGTCACCGACAGCATCGAGGAGCAGTTCGAACGACTCCTCAGTCGCATGCAGGCGGCGATGGAAATGGGAGGCGAGAACGAGATCGGCGTCTGGGTGTCCGGCTTTTACGGATCGGGCAAGAGCTCGTTCACGAAATATCTCGGCCTGTCCCTCGACGAAAGCGTTACCATTGAAGGCACGCCTTTTCTGAAGTACTTGCAGGACAGACTGAACAAGCCGCAGACGCGGGCACAGCTGGCTACACTTGCCAGCAAGCACTCCGCCGCCGTGATTCTTTTGGACCTCGCCAGCGAGATGCTCGCCGGCGCGACTATGGAGGACGTATCAACGGTTCTCTACTACAAGGTGCTTCAATGGGCCGGCTATTCGCGGAATTTGAAGGTCGCGGCTTTCGAGCGCAGGCTCCAGAAAGACGGCCGCTACGACGAGTTCACCGGTCGAATTGAGAAGGAGCTTGGAACTCCGTGGAAGGAGGTTCAAAACGACCCGCTTGTCATTGACAGTCTGATTCCAGAAATCGCCCACGAAATGTATCCGCAGCTGTTCAAGTCGCCCAGCGCCTTCACGACCGAAACTGCGGACTTCATTCGGTTTGAGAACGAGCGTGTCAAAGAAATGCTCGACATCGTTCGCGAGACTTCGGGCAAGGAGTTCGTGATCTTTATCATCGACGAGGTGGGCCAGTATGTTGGCTCACGGCAGAATCTGATCTTGAACCTCGATGGGCTGGCCAAGAATCTCAAGACGATCGGCGACGGTAAGGCCTGGATCATTGGAACCGCGCAGCAGACACTGACTGAAGACGATCCGCGCGCCTCATTGAACTCGCCTGAGCTATACAAACTCAAGGATCGCTTCCCGATCCAGATCGATCTTGAGTCGAGCGATATCAAGGAGATTTGTTACCGCCGCCTGTTGGGCAAGTCGCCGGATGGACAGAAGAGGCTGGAATCGGCGTTCGACAAGCATGGGCAGGCCTTGCGCTACAACACCAAGCTCCAGGACGCGCGCTACTACGATTCGGACTTCGACAAGGAAGTGTTTGTCAACCTCTACCCCTTCCTCCCAGCCCACTTTGACATTCTGCTGCACCTCCTCGGCGCACTCGCCAAGTCCACAGGCGGCATTGGCCTCCGGTCCGCCATCAAAGTTATCCAAGACATCCTTGTCGAAGGTCCCGATGACCAGGAACCCGTAGCCAACCAGCCTGTGGGCTGGCTGGCCACCACCGTTACGCTGTTCGATGCCCTTGAAAAGGATATTCGTCGGGCGTTCCCGTCAATCCATAAAGCGGTTGGCAAGGTGGCGATACGTTTTCCAGACTCCCAAATTCACCAGAATGTCGCCAAGACGGTCGCGGTGCTTCAAATCCTGGGCAACATGCCGGTAACGGCTCAGAATGTCGCCAGCCTGATGCACCCGGCCATTGACGCTCCTAGCCAGCGAGACAAGATCGACGCGGCCATCGCCGACCTTACCAGCGATCCGATTGTGCCGTTTGGGGAAAAGGACGGCAACCTTTGCTTCTTCAGCGAAAAGCTCAACGATATCGACCAGGAACGGGGCCAGATTCCGCTTCGAACCATCGAAACACGACGCATCCAGAATGAGGCGCTTCGTGAGGCATTCAGCCCGCTACCATCGACGCGACTCCACGGATCATTGGCAGTCACCTCGGGCCTCAAGGCCATGGCCGGGTCGATGGTTGCGAGCCTGGCGGGCGAGCGCGAAACCATTCAAACTGTGGTCGAGTTCGTCGATCCCAATGACTACGACACCGCTCGCACGCGGCTTGTCGAGGAATCCCGTCAGCGAAGCTCGCAGAACACCATCTATCTGATTGGCAGAACGTCGCCGGAAATCGACGACAAAGTTGCCGAGATTTACCGCTGCCGAGAGATTGTGCAGCGCTACCGCAACGACCCTGACGCAGAGGTCAAGGAATACTGTGCCGCTCAAACCGATCGTGCAAATAAGCTGAATAGTGAGCTGGAACATCTGCTCAAACGCTGCCTTGTCCAGGGCTCGTTCATCTTCCGTGGCCAAACCACCGCCGTCGACAGCATCAACCACGACGTGGTCGAGGCCGCCAAGAAGTATCTCGCCGAGGTTGCCGAGCAGGTGTTCGACCGCTATGGCGAAGCTGCCGTCCGTGCCGACACCACGCTGGCGGAAAAGTTTCTCCGAGCAGGCAATCTCAAGGCTGTCACTTCGTCCATTGATCCACTCGGACTGGTTCAGGTCAGTGGTGGCACGCCGCACATCAAGACCGATCACAAGGCCATTGTCAGCATTCGCGACTACATCGACCGTCACGGCACGGTCGAAGGCAAGCGGATGATCGATTTCTTCACCGATGCGCCCTTCGGCTGGTCGCAGGACACGCTGCGTTACCTGATCGCCGCTATGCTGGTCGCCGGCGAGATCAAGCTGAAGGTGTCGGGCCGCGAAGTCACCGTCAACGGCCAGCAAGCCATTGACGCCTTGCGCACAAACAACTCGTTCAAGACCGTTGGCGTTTCATTGCGCGATGAGCGCCCGTCCAATGAGGTACTCGCCAAGGCCGCCCAGCGATTGACCGACCTGGTGGGAGACACCGTCATCCCGCTGGAAGACGAGATCAGCAAAACGGCCACGAAGCAGTTTCCTAAGTACCAGTATCAGTTCGGCCCGCTAGCCGAAAAGCTCGATGCACTCGGGCTGCCCGGTGCCGAAGTTGTTCGCTCCCTGAACCAGGAATTGGCCGACGTGCTGCTGACGGACGCGTCCGATGCTCCCCAGCGTCTGGGCAGTGAGGAATCACCGCTCTACGACGGCCTCAAATGGGCCATCGAGGTCGACAGGGCCTTGAAGAATGGCCTCGAATCGACCATTCGCGACCTCCAGCAGCACCGCCGCGAGATCGAAGCCCTGCCGGATTCAGGCGTGCCCGGCCAGCTTCGCCAGGACCTGGCCGAAGAACTGACCCAGCTTGCCCAACGGCTTGCCCAGAATGACTTCTACGCGCATGCATCCGATCTAGCCACGGTGCTCACTGCCATCAAGGCCCGTACTCGTGATGCTGCCATCGAGATGGCAAGCGCACAGCGTCAGGTCATCAAGGAGGCCGCCGACGAGCTTCAGCAGATGCCCCAGTGGTCCGAGCTTGGCCGCGATGAGCAATCCCAGGTCCTCAATCAGCTCGACAGTATTTCCGTCGAAGCCACTGAAGATCTGGCCGGAATCAAGACGCTGCTCAACCAGTCGTTCACCATCCGCTCGCAGATCGACGCCATCCGCGAGGGCATCATCAAGACCGCCCGCGAGCGCCAACGTGCCCGGCTGGAGGAGGAACGCAAGGAAGCCAAAAAGGCTGGCCAAACCAAGCTCAGCCGCACCGTGAGCATACCGGCCACCATCAACAGCGCCACTGACCTGGAAGAGCTGATCCGCTCCCTCCAGGCTCTCAAGGCTGAGTTGGCGGTTTACAACGACATCGAAGTGACCATCAAGATCGGGAAATGAGTGACCATGGCGTTTGATCAGTCAACCCGTAACCGTCTGGCCCGCTTCGTCAGCGATACTCGCGCGCTGCTGACCGAGGAATTTACGCGCCAGCTTCAGCACGTCTATGGGCTCGATCCGGAAACCGGCGACGTGACCGATCCGGCCAGGCTCACCCTGGACAACGTCCAGCGCGAAACCGCCCGGCTGCTCCGCGAAACCATGGAGCACTACCTCGCTTCGGCCGACACCAGCACCGCCGCCAAGGCCAAAAAGGCCCGCCAGGAAACGCTCAACCGCATCGTGCGCGAGCAGGCCTTCACCGTCCTCAACCGCCTCTGCGCCCTGCGCATGGCTGAGGCCCGTGGCCTGCTCATCGAATCCATCGCCAAGGGCTACCAATCCAAAGGCTTCCAGCTTTACCAGCGTCTTGCCGGCACCGCCCTGGGTGAAACCGGCGACTGCTACCGCGTCTTCCTGTTCAGCGTTTTCGACGAGTTCGCCGTTGATCTACCCGTCCTGTTCGACCGCTTCAGCCCCCAGGGCCGACTGTTCCCCCGCGAAACAGCGCTCCTGGCCGTTCTCGAGCAGATCAACCATCCCGACATCGATCCGCTCTGGGCCGAAGACGAGACCATCGGCTGGATTTACCAGTACTTCAACTCCGTCGAAGAGCGCCGGCAGATGCGTGCCGAGTCCCAGGCCCCGCGCAACAGCCGCGAGCTGGCCGTCCGCAACCAGTTCTTCACGCCGCGCTACGTCGTCGAGTTCCTCACCGACAATACCCTCGGCCGCATCTGGTACGAGATAACCAAAGGCCAGACCGCCCTGAAAGACTCCTGCCGCTATCTCATCCGCCGACCCAACGAAATCTTCTTGGCTGAAGGCGAGGAAGCGCCCAAGCCCCCGGAAGGGCAGCAGCCGGCTGAGGACCTCTCCCAGGAAGAACTGCTCAAGCAGCCGGTCTACATTCCGCATCGGCCGCTCAAGGACCCGCGCGACATCAAGATGCTCGACCCCGCCTGCGGATCGATGCACTTCGGCCTCTATGCCTTCGATCTCTTCGAGCGCATCTATGGTGAGGCCTGGGACCTAGAGGCCGAGTGTGGCCCCGACGCCTTCGTTCGACCCGAGGACCTCAAGCCGCTCCGCGAGACCTACGACAGCAAAGAGGCCTTCCTCCGCGATGTGCCGCGCCTGATCATCGAGCGGAACATACACGGCATCGACATAGACCCGCGCGCCGTTCAGATCGCCGGCTTATCTCTCTGGCTGCGCGCCCAAAAGTCCTGGCAGGCGCAGGGCATCAAGGCCCAGGACCGGCCGCAGATTCAACGATCCAACATCGTCTGTGCCGAGCCGATGCCCGGCGAAGCCGACATGTTCGAAGAGTTCCTCAAGGGCCTGCGCGAAGACCGACTTGAATCGCTCATCCGCCGGGTACTCAAGGTGCCCGAGAACCAAAAGATCCGCGCCACGCCACGGATGGCCGATGCCCTCTGCGAGATCGTCCGCACCGTCTGGAAGGAAATGGAACTGGCCGGCGAGGCGGGCAGCCTGCTGAAGATCGAGGAGTCCCTGGCTGACGCTATCGCCAAAGGCAAAGAGGAGTGGGTCGAGAAGGCTCCGCTGTTCCGCGTGATGGAGTTCGGCCTGACCGAGACGGAACAGGCCAATCCCAAAGTCAAGTATTACAAGACATTGCCTGGTGAGGAGGAAGATTTTTGGAGTCGGGCCGAGGCACTGGTGCTGGCGGCACTGGAAGACTATGCCCATCAGGCACAAGGTCTTGAAGCTTCGCGTCGACGCATGTTCGCTCAGGACGCTGCACGAGGATTCGCTTTGGTTGACATGCTTCGTCACCGCTTTGATTGTTCCGTCATGAATCCACCTTTTGGCCAGCCAACGTTGGCGACTTACACTTCCTTCCGAGAGGCTTACGCTGGTGCACATCATGACATCTATTCGTGCTTTGTGAGACGAGGGTTGGACCTGACGGCAGGTGGAAAGGTCGGAGTGATCAGCTCACGGTCGTTTCTACTTGCACCTCGTTCTGAAACGTTCCGACAAGTTGATGTGCTTCCACATCTCAGCGTACTGCTTGACTTAGGACTTGGAGTCATGGACGACGCGTATGTAGAAAGTGCCGCATACGTTCTTGACGCACGCGGATCATCGCGTTTCTGCGTTGTAGATGCCCGCTCTGAGGCTCCAACCCACGAATCGCTACGCATTCTCGGACTGCTTCGTGATACTGTGAAAGAGTGCATTGCGTCACAGTTCAAAGACCTTCCACAGCAACGAATTCTCTACACGCTGCCCGAACGGATGAGGCGGCTAATTATATCAGGAAGACCATTTGAACCTGCTCATGGAACCGCCAGGGAGGGAATGAAATCATTCGATAATGATCGCTACCTTCGATTGTGGTGGGAGGTCCCTCCCTCGGCCATAGGTGCCGGTCGTTACTGGCACAGATTAGCAAAAGGGGGCGGTTACGCATTCTATTACGCAGATCTGCCACTTCTCCTGAATTGGTATCGAGACGGCGCAGAACTGAAAGCAACAAATGAAAGGGTAAATGGCTCAACAGCTCAGGTGCGACAAGCGTCATCGTACTGGTATCGCGCAGGGGCGACGTATTCAAAGAGAAGCGCCAAAGGATTTAGCGCTCGCGTCCTGCCATCAGGATACATCTTTACCTCCAACGGACCTGCTGTCCTCTTAAATGACGACTCAGACCTTGACCCAGCCTTTCTTGTGGCATGGCTGAATTCGTCTCCGGTGCGTGCCCTGATACAAATGCAAGCCAATTTTGGTGACTATTCGACTGGATCGCTGAAGAAGCTTCCTTGGCCAAATAGTCTATCCGGTGAGCTTTCAAGTCAGATCACGCAGTTAGGTCGTGCGCTATGTGCTGAAGCTCGATCGCGCTGCCAGCAGTCAGAGACAAGCTGTGTTTTTTTTCCAAGCGGGTTGCCAAGACAGCTTGATTTGCTCTCGCCGCATCTCCAGACTGAACTGTCACCTGATTCATCGAAACAGGAGGAGATTGACCGGCTTATCTGCAAGGCTTATGGGATCACGGACATTGGTTGGGCATATGATATTCTGCAGCCATCGGAGTCGGAGGCATCAGAGGAGCCGGATGATGAGAATCAATCGGTGGTGAGTTCTGGCGAGCAGTTACTAAGTGTCTTGCTCGGGTGTGCACTTGGAAGATGGGATGTGTGCAAGATTGCCGAGGCACGTGAGCGAACAGATAAAGGCGACGCATTCGGGCAAATTCCGCCAACGCCTGTCGTATTGCTCGAAGAGTGCTCCAAAGACTACCCATTGGCAGTCCCGTGCTCTGGCATACTCGCAGATGACGCCACCGGTACAAACACTGTTCTGAATCTAGTACGCGAAGCCAGTGCGCACTTGTGGCCAGATGATTGGTCGACTATTGAGGAACTGCTCCAATCTCTCTTAGGAGGACGTGAGATAGTCGCGTTCATCCGCACTCCATCGGGATTCTTTGAGTCGCATCTTAAGACTTATTCGGCGAAACCTCGCGTCGCTCCAATTTACTGGCCCCTTTCGACGCCCTCAGGTTCCTACACCCTTTGGCTGTATTACCACCGCCTGACGGATCAGACGCTCTACACCTGCGTGAACGACTTCGTTGATCCGAAGCTCAAGCAGGTGTCGGAGGAAGCCGACCGGCTGCGCGGCAAGAGTCATCGGTCCTCAGCCGAGGAGAAGGAACTGGAACGACTGGCCGACCTGGAGCTGGAGCTGAAAGACTTCCGCGACGAGCTTCTGCGGGTCGCCAAGTTCTGGAAGCCCAACCTCAACGACGGTGTGCAGATCACGGCTGCGCCGCTGTGGAAACTCTTCCAGCACCGCCAGTGGCGAAATCGCCTCAAGGAAACCTGGGAGAAGCTCGAAGCCGGCGAATACGACTGGGCGCACCTGGCGCTATCCATCTGGCCCGAGCGCGTCGTCCGCGCCTGCCAGAAGGACCGCAGCTACGCCATCGCCCACGACCTGGAAGACCAACTCTGGCACGAGGTCGAAGTCGGCACTGACCGCCAGGGCAACCTAAAGTACGAGTGGCAACCCCGCGACCTAAGCGAGGTCGAACTGAACGAGATTATTGACGAAGTGAAGGCACGCTGAACACAGGAGGCGCGATCATGGCTCGAAAGCATATCGACATCCAGGTGAAGGCAGTCCGGCAGCTGCTGGAACACGTGGATGAAGGCCGATTCGCCATCCCCAAGCTTCAGCGGGAATTCGTCTGGGATGGCCCGAAGGCGGCGAAATTGCTGGACAGCATGCTCGCCCGCATGCCGATCGGTGTGGTAATGATCTGGGAGACGCCCCGCAGCCAGCGGCTGTACCTGAGGCAGAATTACCACGTGCTGCCGCCGTTCAACGCCAAGAACGGCAAGGTGTGGTTTCTCATCGATGGGCAACAGCGGGTGTCGGTGATCCACCACGTCCGCGAGGGGAGAACACTGAGTAACGCCAAGGGCAGAGAGATCGACTTCCGCCGGGTGGTGTTCTCCTTGGAGAAGGAGGAGGACGGCCAGCAGATTCGATACCGCCGACCTGTGCGGGGCAAGTACGAATCGCTGAGCGACGTACTGCACCCCCAGTGGCGCAGCCGCCTGAGCCACTTGGGTAAGCGCCCCAAGGAACGAGTGCGGAACTGCCGGGACCGAATTCTGCGCTACCCCGTCTATCTGATGTTCGTCCAAGGCAAGCTCGACACGATTCGCGAATCGTTTCTGCGCATCAACACCCAGGGCATGAAGATTTCGACAGCGGATGCGATCTTCACTCGTGCCGAGGATTTGGACCTGCGCGACATTCAACACGAGGTCCACCAGCATTTGGATGACGGGTTCGGACGCATTCCTGAGATGCCGATCCTGTTTGCGATGTCCGCCGTGCGTGGCGGGACAGAGGCACGCGGCCAGGCGCTGCGAATGGTCATCCAACGACTCGAACGCGAAGCGAAGGCTGATCCCCGGCTGCGAAAGCAACTGGCCAGGCAGTGGCACCGCCTCGGGGTGTGCTTTGGCAAGGCGGTCGACTACCTGCGGCAGCACTTCTGTGTCTTGAACCGCGAGTATCTGTATTCGGATTACGTGGTGGCCGTGCTGGCGTTGTTCTTCTTCTGGAACGGGCGGGGACCGAGCGCCTCCCAGAAGGAGCAGCTACATCGCTGGTTCTGGGCGACCGCTGTGGGCAGTCGCTATTCGGGCAACAACTTCAACCGCTGCATTCCGGAGGATGTCGAGTTCTTCCATCGCTTGGCCAGCAAGCCGAACGCACGGTTCACCTACACCCCGGAAGTGGACCAGGTGGATGTCCGCAAGGCGCAATACGCCTCACGAACCGGCATTACGGCCGCTTTCTACTGCATGCTGCTGAGTCGACAGCCGGTGAGCATACTGGATGACGGACTGAACCCGATACCGCTGGATCGATACGCGACGTCGGCGAACCGAAAGGACCGGCACCACATATTCCCTCGCGCGGTACTTGCCCACGCGGGTTTCCCGGCCAGTCTTTACAACAGCATCTGCAATATCTGTCTGCTCACCGCCGAAGAGAATCAATCGATCGGATCAAGGCGACCACGTTCCTACCTGGGAGATGTTAAAGAGGATGGCACGTACTTTAAGCGGAAGATGACGCGGCACCTGATCCCTGTGCATGATGAAAGCGGAATATGGGACACCGACATAAAGCGCGGCTTCAAGCGGTTCGCGCGGGAACGGACCGAGTTGATCTGCCGTGAACTGGAAGCGGTCGCAGGAATGCGCCTATTCCGCAAGAGGCTGTAATGACTCAGGACACACTATGGCAACGATAAAGACATTCATCCAACAAGAAGTTCTCCTCCCCAGGCTCAAGAAGGCGGGTGTGATGGTCGTTTACGATCCTGACCGGCGCTACCGAGAGCTGTGTTTAGAGCTGGCCGATGAGAATCGCGTGGTGGTGGATGCCACCGAAAGCAGCATCGAGAGCCGCGAGCAGGCGCTGGCGACACTTCAGGCGATGGGGCAACCTGGGGCGAAGATCGCAAACATGCTGGTCTATGTGCCGGCAAAGCCGCCCGTGACGGACGAGGATAAGCAGCGCGATCCGTTTTCGATCTATATGGCCTGTGGGGCGGTCTTTCCCGAGGGCGACGGCGACGAGTACCTGAGCCTGTGCCTGCGGGCTAAGGCAGATCATGCCACCGAGATTCGGCGCATCTTCGCGGACAATGCAAACCCCAGCTTTGATGTGATCGACGCCGTGGGAGGAGGAGCCGGCTGGCCGAACCTCCAGGCCACCTTGAAGGTCGAATCGGCGCGCGACATCTTGTTTGCCTTGCTTGCGCCGAGCGACAAGCAGCTTAGTGCCCTGAAGGATAGCGACGCATGGGTGTCGGAAGCCAAGGAGCTGTTGGCGAATACGTTGGGGCTGAAGCTCAAGACCAAGAGCAAAAACTGGTCGCCCATCGCCGATGAGCTCTGGCGATTCCTGCTGTTCAGCGAGTTCGCCTTCGACCTCCCAGGCGAGTTGCCGGATGCCCTGGCGAACGTGCCGAGAGCCGCTCAGGAGGCCAGGCCACTGGTTGAGGATCTGTGTGATCGCCTTCGTGATTCGACGGTCAACCGGCCGCTATACATCGAGCGGGCCGAGAGCATCGAAAAAGAGCTCGCCTTGCGTGAGGCATGCGAGGGCATCGAGGATCTGGGCGTGCGTGACACGTTCCCGTTCGAGGAACGGTCGTTCTTCGCCCAAGCGGTGGACGCCCTGAAGCGCGACAACGTGGACAAATTGCGCCAGGTGCTGGGGCGGCATACGAGTTCGGTTTGGACCGGCCGAGGCGAAAATCAGGCCCAGTGGCAGTTGATCGAAGCGGCCGTCAAGCTAGTCGAGGCATGTGAAGATGCCGATCGGCAGTTGCCAGAGCACGCTCGTAGCCAGGAATCACTGATTGACTTCTATACATCCAGCATGCGCGAGGTGGATCGGCTGCAGCGCGAGTTCGAGCAGGCGGAGCGTGATCTGCTGATCAAGCAGGATGGTGTCGAGGATGCCGTGCCTCACGCACGGGCTGCATATCGCAAGCTGGTGGATAAGGTACAGGGCCTTTTCGTTCGGCATCTGGAGCAGTCGGGATGGCCCCCAGCCGGCCGCCTGGCGAACGCGGATGTGTTCGATAAGTTGATCGCACCCAAGCTGCTGGAGAGTGGCCGTCGGGTCGCCATTTTGTTGATTGACGCGTTGCGGTACGAGCTGGGCGTCGAGCTGGAGAAGCAGCTTGTGGATGACGCCCAAGTGGAGATGCAGGCTGCGTTTGCTCAACTGCCGACCATAACGCCGGTGGGCATGGCCAGCCTCCTTCCTGGAGCGGGTAGTGACTTGCGGCTAGTGCGGAAAGACGACCAGATGGTCGTATGCCTCGGCGATCAGACCCTTCCTCAGGTAACGCAGCGGATGGAGGTGTTGCGGCGACGGTATGGGGACCGTTTCGCCGAGACGGGCCTGGCCGAGTTCGTCCGCGGCAAGGCGAAGGTCGATGACTCGGTGGAACTGCTGGTGCTGCGCAGTACCACGATTGACCAACACATGGAATCGACGCCGGAGATGGCACTTCGACTCATCCATGAGTCGCTAAAATCCATCCGCGTGGCTGTGCACAAGCTCCGCGAGCTTGGGTTCAACGACGCCTTTATCGTCACCGACCACGGCTTCTACCTGAATACGGCCACGGGGCCGGGCGACGTCTGTGCCAAACCGCAGGGAAACTGGCTGACCCTGCACGAGCGCATGTTACTTGGAGATGGCACCCCAGACGCCGCCAACTTCGTGATCCCCGCAGAGCGGTTGGGTATTCGAGGCGAATTCAACCAAGTTGCTGGCCCTCGAGCGATGATTCCGTACCGCGCCGGCGGATGGTATTTCCACGGCGGCGCATCGCTGCAGGAAGCCGTTGTGCCGGTGATCGTTATGCGTCTCCAAGCGGCTGAGGGCAAGACAGCCAAGTTGCCGCCGATCACGATCAGCTACAAGCGAGGTGCTAAGAAGATCACGACCCGTCTGCCCGTCATCGAGGTGAGTGCCGGGGCAGGCGACCTGTTCTCAATGGGAACAGTGTTCGAAGTGCTGCTGGAAGCCCACGATCGGAAGAACAATGTTGTTGGTGAAGCGAAACTCGGCGGCGTAGTGAATCCGGCCACTCAAACGCTGTCCATCAAGCCGGGCCAGACTTTGAGCGTGACTCTGCGGATGGACCTGGAGTTTGAAGGCAAGTTCACGGTAAAGGCACTCGACCCGGCCACGCTGACGACGTACAGCAAGCTGGACCTGGAGACTGACTACACGGTGTGAACTCATGGCAAATGACGCGCTCGATAATAGGTTACTGGATGTGTTCAGCGGAAAGGTCGTGCGGAAGGACCTGCTGCACCGCATCAAGAAGGGCACGAACGTTCCGACCTTTGTGCTGGAATTTCTGCTGGCCCGATACTGTGCAAGTGACGAACCGGCTGAAATTCAGGCGGGATTAGAGGCAGTTATCGCCACATTACAGGAGAACTATGTCCGCGCCGACGAATCGAATGCGGCGCAGTCAAAGGTGGCCACCAAGGGCAAGCATCGCTTCATCGACAAGGTCCACGTTCGTTACGTCGAAAAGGAAAAGCGCCACTGGGCGGCCCTGGAGAACTTCAACTCCCAGCGCATCGCCATTTCAGAGAAGTTCTATCGGGACAACGACCGCCTACTTGAAGGGGGGATCTGGGCCGAGGTGACAGTCGGCTATAACGAAATCGATGATGAAGACTATGCCTTTTATATCGAAGACCTTCGGCCTATCCAGCTTAGCCGATTTGACTTCGAAGGCTACGTCGAAGGGCGAAAGCAGTTCTCGCGAGATGAGTGGATGGACGTCGTGCTGCGATCGGTTGGGCTGGAAGGCAGTAAGCTGTCGCAGCGTCTGAAGATGCACTTCATAGCTCGGTTGGCTCCACTGGTTGAGCCCAACTTCAACTTCATCGAACTGGGACCACGCGGCACCGGAAAATCCTATTTCTTCAGCGAATTCTCTCCGTACTCCACCTTGATCAGCGGCGGGCAGGCCACCAAGGCGACACTGTTCTACAACAATGCACGGAAACGTGTCGGCCTGGTCGGTTTCTGGGACACCATCGCTTTTGATGAGGTCGCGGGCATCAAGATCAAAGACCCGGACACCATCCAGATCATGAAGGATTACCTGGCGAACGGGCGGTTCTCCCGTGGGGTCGAGGTCATCGCCGATGCGAGCATGGCGTTTGTCGGGAATATCGATTACTCCATTGAGCAGGTCGTTAATTCCACCGAGCATGATCTCTTTATGCCATTGCCCAAAGAGTTCGACCTGGCGGTGATGGACCGCTTTGCCTGCTACCTCCCAGGCTGGGAAATGCCAAAGAACAGCAGCCAGTACTTGACGATGAACTACGGGTTCATCACCGACTACCTGGCCGAAGCCTTCCACTATCAGTTTGCTCACACGAATCGGTATGAGGAGGTCACAAAGCGAATTCGCCTGGGCAAGGCGGTCGAGGGACGGGACGAAAAGGGGATCAAGAAAACTGTCTGCGCGTTCCTCAAGATTCTGCATCCGGACGGCCCGCCTACCGATGAAGAATTTGCCGAATATGTCGCCTATGCCGTCGAATGCCGACGGCGCGTGAAAGAGCAGATGAATAAGCGGAAGCCCGATGATGAATTCGCCAAGATCGACCTTTCGTATTTTGACGCCAAAGGAGAGGAGGTTGTTGTCTATTGTCCGGAGTCAAGAACGGCCAGAGCAACACAGCAGCCCGTGCGAAGGGCCATAGCAGCGGAATCGGAATGCGAAGAGGGAGGCGAATTACGGGATACAGCGTCGCCAGTACGGGCGGAAGTGACAGACAAGCCGAGCGCATTCACAAATACCGGCATTGTCGAAAGCCCAACTGGTAAGCAGGTGGCGTCCACTGAATCCATCGAACCGAAGGAACAGCACTATACGATCCTGTATGGAGACACCGGGCATAGCTATGAATCCATCTTGACTCCATACCTCGCTAACGCGAAGGAAGTCGTCGTCGAAGACCCGTACATACGGATGACTCACCAGGTGCAGAACTTCGTCAGGTTCTGCGAGGCTGTGGTAAAGCACGCCAGCGTCAAACGGATCAAGCTGGTCACAAGTTACGATGAGGGTGCGCCGCCGGATGAGGTGAACGAGCGTCTTGACGAGCTTAGGCAAAGCCTCCTTGAGATGGATGTCGTTCTTGACATCGAAGTGAACCCGAATCTTCACGACCGCGAAATTCGAATCGACAATGGATGGATTATCAAGATCGGACGTGGCCTGGACTTTTACCAGAAGCCGACGAGTTGGTTCAGCGTTGGCGCGCACGACATGTCGTTGCGCCCATGTCTCGAAACGAAGGTCGATATATACCGCGTTGAAGGTTGATCACCTTCCTCGGCGCGAGGGCGGACTTATGTCCGGCCTCGGAGTGCGGGCATCGCGTTGCTTTGAACTCGGAGGGAAGACACTGAGATGCAACAGGTGTCCATCCACTCGGAGTGCCTGGCCAAGCACGTCAGTAGCCTCAAACCGCAGGTCATCGCCAAGGCCCACGGCACTGAACGCCTGGCAAGCCTGCTCCGCTACGTGCTCTACGAGGACACCGGCAGCCTTGGCTGTAAAGGCTTTCTGGGTGTTGTGTGGGGCTGCTTCGGCGTCCATTGCGTAACTGGCTATCAGTCGACCCCAGGTCGCCTCCAGTGTCGAAGGCGAGTCAAAGACGTCCATCGCGACAAATCGGCCACACACAGCCGCCACAACGCCACACGCGGCCGACGGGTACGGTAGAGCGTCGTTGTATCTGCCAAGGACGCCCGCGAGCGTGGCAATGGCGTCGGACATCGCCCGGGTGGGTGACTGGGCCGCATGTGCCTCAACGTGCTCGGCCACGCAGTCCCATACAGCTCCCTGGTCACTTTCCGCCCGGCCGCGAGCGCGCAGACTGTACTGTACGTCACGACTCTTGCGCTGCCGCAGGCTGCTCGGGGCATAGTAGCCTGACTTGAAGGTCGGACTGACGTGGTGCCATCGGCCTTCCTCGACGCACGAGACGGGTATGCGCGTCTTCGACTTCGGCGGCAGCAGCACGCTGGTATTTAGGATGCGGTTCTGTTTCGCGCCTTGTAATTCCTCGCCGTCGATGAGCAAGACTGGGCGTTCCGCGTCATTGACGGCCAGGAGTTCGGGAACGGTGCCTGACTCATCGACCTCTGTGATAGTCAAGACGCCAGCGCTGATAGCCTCGGACACCAGGAGGTAGTTGTGGAAGCGTGGCTGATGCGCCGCCCCACGTAGTGGCACCAAGGTCAGGTTGCGATGGCCGATGGCAGTGCCCGGCGTCCATGTCGGGAGGATGTCCTTCATCTGGATGGTGGTCATGGCTGGCCCTTTCCTGTTTGGATTGCCGATAAGAACGTAATCGGGGCCTGCGACAGGTCCGGTCGCACCTGGCGAACGTTCCAGAGAAAATCCGCCGGGAGTATGACCCATCCTGTCATGGGTCGCGGTTAACCTTCTGGATGCTTGGCAATCGCCGAGCGGCGGGATCGCAGAAAGGATCGTAGGTATGGCCCGGGGCGACGGACTTTTTCGGCAGTGGGAGCTGATCAAGGTACTCCAGACTCACCGATTCGGTGTGAGCACGGAAGAGTTGTGCGCCCGCCTGGAGTGTAACAAGCGCACGGTGCAACGTGACCTGACTGTCCTCCAGGACATCTTTCCGATCAGCTACGAGCAGCGCGATCGTGGTAAACGATACTGGAAGCTCTCGTGCAACGCCATCGAGTCCGCACAGCTCCAGTTGACCATGACCGAGATGCTGAGCCTATTCCTATCCCAGCAGCTACTGCTTCCGTTGACGGGCACGCAATTCGGCGATGGGCTTCAGACCGCGCTCCATAAGATTCGGGCGTTGCTGCCGGCGAGGGCGCTGACCTACTTCGAGGGCCTCGACGGCTCGTTCCTCATCAAGAGCCTAGCCAACCACGACTACTCCGGCCTGGACAAAGAAATCCGCATCCTCAACGAAGCGATTCTGAACAAGAAGTGCGTGAAGGTCATCTACCATTCGGCGAGCAAAGGCCGGGAGACAATCAGCGAATTCCATCCGTACGGCATGGTCCTGTTGCACGCCTCGCTGTACTGCATCGGCTACCTGGCATGCCACAAGGAAGTCCGCACGCTCAAGGTCGCCAGGATCAAGGGGCTGACGCGACTGGAGAAGTGCTTCGAGAAGCCTGCGGATTTCACGCTGAATGGTTACCTTCAAGGCGCGTTTGGCGTCTTTCAGACGCAGAAGCCGCGCAAGATTCGCGTCGAATTCACCGGCTGGGCGGCGACGAACGTTCGTGAGATGCAATGGCATCCCAGCCAGAAGATTGTCAAGGACAGCAAGGATACGGTCGTCGCCACGTTCGAGTTGGGCAACACCGTCGAGTTCAAGCGATGGCTGCTGGGCTTCGGACCGGCTGCCAGAGCGCTGGAACCGGCTTCCTTGGTAGAGGAGATCGCGCGTGATCTGAAACAGGCTTGCGGTCACTACGCCCATGTCCGGCAATATGCAGAAGGAGTGACGAGGTGACACTTGTGCTCGGAGCATGGACCAGTTACGTCGTCCTTGCCATCATCATTCTCGTTGTGCTCGTATTGGCCGTTGCGGTCGCCATTCTTCGGAAGACGGGCGCACGGATAGACGATAGCCCTTACGATGCGTGTCCTCCGCTGACACCCGCCGAGCGCAGTTTCTGGCAGGTGCTGCAGCAGTGCCTTCCTGATGGCTACGTGCTGCTGGCCAAGGTGCGACTGGCCGACATCGTAAACGTGAAGAAGGGCTTCGACGCCAAGACGCGGCAAGCACACTTCAATCGGATATCTCGCAAGCATGCGGATTTCGTCATCTGCGACGCAGTGGAGATGATGCCACGTGCGGTTATCGAGCTCGACGACGCTTCACACCAAGCACGACGTTCGTCCGAACGTGATGAGCAGAAGGACCGCATCATTGAGGGGGCCGGAATCCGGCTGCTTCGCATTCGTGCTCAGCGTGCTTATGACACCGGTCAACTTCGCGAATCGCTGTTGACCGCGACTGCCCGCAGGAGCATCGCGCAACCACTCGCTGCCCAAATCGGCCAGGAGAGTGAAGCTTCGCGTACCGACGACCCCACGGCGAATCCAGCAACGCCGAATTGCCCGAAGTGCGGCTCTGTCATGGTGCTTCGAGTGGCGAAACAGGGCGCGAACAAGGGAGGCCAGTTCTGGGGGTGCGGTCGTTACCCGCATTGCAAAGGAATCCTTATCGTGGACTGATGCCAGCGGTTTTCAGTGCGGCATGCCATGTTCCGAACAGCCGCCTTGCTGCTTTGACGATGGACTGAGGGTGATCCCCGGCGCGGTGGGCCGTCTTAGCATGGCGTTTGAGGTAAGCGACGATGTCCGCTGTGGTGTACGGACGCCGACGACGACGCACAATATCCGGATCGATTCCCGCCTCGTCCAGTGCTTCGCGCCAGCTGCCGAATAGCCTGCGTGCTGCGTCGTATAAGCGCGGAGCCTGATGCGCGGCCGCGAAGCAGTGCAAGGCTTCGCCCGCCTGCTGTCGCAAGAGAATACCCTCGATGACGGTGACTTTCGTCCAGATCGGAAATTCCGCTGAAGGGTTGGGCACGCCAGCTGCGCGTAACGCCGCCTTCCAGGACCCGAAGAGACGGCGAGACGCGGTCTCCGCTGACTGCGGTGCGACGTTGTAGGAGGCGATAGGAAGTCCAGCGGCGGCATGGTCTCGGATCAAGTCAATGATCTCATCACGCGTCCAGGGGCAGCGGCTGGCGCGTACTCGCTCTGGGTCGTATCCTGCCGTACGCAACGCGTTGTTCCAGGATCCGAGCAGCTTTCGGGCAGCCTGCGGCAAGCCACCATCGACCTTGCGGACGGATGCATAGTTGAGAGCGACGCCCTGGCGGTCGAGTTGATGGATCGCTTTAATGACTCGCCCCACCGTCCACGCTCGCCGATTGGTCACGGCCTCAAAGTCGATGCCCGCGGCTGTCATTGCCTTGCCCCAGCACCCGAAATGTCGGGTGGCCGCTGCCATCAGGCTGGGATCGACCACGCGGACGTGGCGGGACTTAAGCGATGCCCCTTCGAGTTCCATCTTCAAGATCGTCCGGATCACGTCTTGTGCCTCGGGATACGCGTTGGGGCGGGGACCTTGTCTTCGGACACTACCCACGTCGGGTGTTCCCTCTGATGGTCGCTGGGTCCAGGCCCGCGGCGACAAGCGCCCCGTCCCAGGACCCAAAGAGCCTGCAAGCCGGTCGCCGGATGTGATTGGGGCGAACGTCCTTGGCATTCAATGGTTCGCCGCACCGGTGCTTCCGGCGCAGTTCCGCGATTAACTCATCGGCAGTCCATGGCTTGCGGTAGACCCGCACCGTCTGAGGGTCGATACCAGCCGTTCGCAGCGCTTCGTCCCAGGAGCCGAATATCTTCACTGCCGCCCGGGACAACGAGTTGCGTCGAACGGCGGCATGATTGACGGGCAATCCCGTCCTGTGCATCTGTTGGATAGTCTGCACCACTCGCTTGGGCGTCCAGGCCGGAACGCGCAGCGTCCATAGCGCTGGGTCCACGCCAGCCGCCGCAAGCGCATCGGCCCAGGAGTCGAAGTACCGATCAGCCGCGCTGGCCAGGGTTGCTTCTGAGATTTGGATCGCATGCAGATTCAGCGGTCGGCCCTGGGAGGCCAACTCGCCGATTCGCTCGATCACGCGTTGTTGGCTCCAGCGACGATGGCATCGGACGCGCGAGGGCTTGATTCCGCAGGCCCGCATCGCCTGGTCCCACTGGTCGAAGATACGCAGCACGGCAGCATGGAGTCGCCGGTCGTCACGAAAGACGGCGGCGTAGTTAAGAGGCAGACCACGCGATTCCCTGGCAAGCAAGGCTTTCAGCACGTCGGTCTTGCTCATCGTGCTGCGTTCGGAGTGGCGTGCCGACCCTCGTGCCAATGCAGTTACCTCATATCAGATCGAAAAAGCTGTCTCTTCCAAGGTGCGGCAGGTACTTCATCACCGCTGCCGACAGCGGAAGGATCTCCAGACGAATCCAGCTGCTTTCTCCCGAGAAGCACACCCGTTCGACGGCGAAGCGCCGCTCGCGTTTGTCGGTGAGGACAAACCGAAGCAGCGGGTAGTACTGAGGCCGTTTGGCGTTCTTTTCTTTGCGTCGGGCGCGGAACATGTCCACCAGTTCCGGCGAGTAACGCTTGGCCAGTGCCTTATCTAAGGCGTCGGCGAATCCATCGGCGAACTCCGCGTCCAGGCTCTCTTGGAAACACTTACGGTCCTTGGCCGAGGCATAGACGGTGGCGGCTTTGCCGTCAACGTCCAGCAGGTACGCGAATGGGCGCAAGTTCTCCATGGACGTGTGCAGAAGCCGCTCTTCCAGGGGCGTGATCTGCTTGGGGCGCACCCGGCGTACGGCAACATGGCCATGAACGGTCTCCCGGACCTCGAACCCTTGAGGTAGACGCGAGACAGCCCCATTATCACTGGTGCGCATCACGTGATAGGTGCGGCCGTCTGTCCCCCGCACGCTGTGCAGGTAGTAGGTCGCGCCATGCTTGTTGGTGTATGAAAACGGCTCCATCGCGCCTTCCTGGTCTGTATCGTCGAGCTTGTGGTCGTGGCCCGGCGCAGTCGTCCGAGCGACAGTCTCAACCGACCGCCTTGCCTTCGCTTTCGGCAAGCACCGACTCGAAGAACATGAGATCCTCGGCGTGGTGCTCGGCCATGTAGTTGCGCAGCTCGGGCCGGCTGACGATCTGACGGATGTAGATGGCCAGCTTCAGCAGGTCACCGACATACTGCCGATAGAGGGCGCTGTAGAAATCGTAGTGTTTTTCAACCTCCGCGAGCTTCTTGACCAAGTCACGTTTGGTGTTCTGACCGCGTTGCCAGGGGCTGTTGCGGCGTTTCTTGCTGCGCAGATGGGGCTGGGTGGCCAGCACCTGAGCCTTGGCGAACGCCAGGCTCCAATCGCCGCCTTCCTGCATGAGCTTGAGAATCTCCAGCTGCCGCTTGGGCACGACGTAGGCAATCTCCTTGGCCACCGACTGGAGCAGCGTGCCCTTTTCCAGTTCTGCGACCACCAGCGGATGCAGGTCGCGGTAGAGCGCCGTATTCAGCCGCGTCTTGAGCGACTCAACGCCGAAGGCCCGGGCAATGGTGGATTCGTCGAGCTTCTCCAGGGCCTTGCGGAGCATCCGGACCTCCTCCTTGGACGAGAGGTGGTTCACCTGGCGGTTGGGGGTGTATAGGTCGCGGCTAGCCAGAACCAGGCACGGCACCGTCTCGATCCCCAGTTCCAGAAGAGCGGTGTATCGCAGGTAGCCATCGAGGATGAAGTACTGATCGTCCTCCTGGCAAACGCATAACGGCTCGATGAGGCCGACCGCCTTGATATTGGCCAGCAGCTTGGCGTAGTTCTTCTTGCTGATCGTCCGTTTGCGAAGCGGCGTCAGCTTGACGATGGGCACGTCGGCCCCTTTGACGTTGGCGGGTTCCGGTATCGGCATCATTGGCTCCTTCGTGTACGGTGTGTTACACGGCGTATTGACCCTTCAGTTGCGGGGGTTCGGCCAGGCCGGCCGTCTTCAGCATGGCCAGGAAGCTGCCGTCCTTGCGCAGACGCTGCAGGGCAACCAGGATGCGCATCAGGCGGTTTTCACGCTGGCCCGCCTCGTAGACAAACGCTTCCTTTTCACGGGTGATCTTGCGGATGTCGCGTTTGAGTTTGTCGACGGTGTAGGTCGTGTTCGAACGGCGCGATCCGAGGGTCTTGCCCTTCTCCAGGCGGTCCTCGATGATCTTGCGAACGCGCGGCAGATTGTTCGAATTGACGATGCCGCTGTCGAATGCGTCCATGAGCAGGTGCTGAATGGAGCGGTCGTTGCTCTGTGCGACGTTCATGGCGAAGTTCAGGGAGAACACGCCGTCCTCGACGCCCTTGACCAGCCGCTCCTCGCCCTGTTCGATCAGGCGGACGTAGTTGCGGATGTACTCCTCCGTCTTGCCCGTGATGGCCGACAGTTCCTTCCAGCCCATGCCATAGTCGCGCATCTCCTTCAACGCCCGGGCGAACTCGATGGTCTGCGGCGGCGTGCGGGCGATGTTCTCCCCCAGCGTCATGAGGTGCGCCTGGCGCTCGTCGATGTCCCAGACGTCGGCGGCAATGTGGGTCTTGCCCAATTCGATGTGCGCAAGCAAGCGCCCCTCGCCGCAGATCAGGTCGTACTGGCCGGTGGCGTCAAGGTTCCGACGGTTGACCAGAATCGGCTTGTAGAGGCCTACCTCACTGATGCTGCGGACGTTTTCCTGGAATTGCTTTTTCTCCCGGCCACGCGAGTTGACGACGTTGATCTGATTGACCGGGATCATGCGGTACTGGCGCTCGGCCATGCTGCGGATTTCGATGTGGTCCATGGGCGCTCCTTTCATTGCAGAAGGTCTCGGATCAGGTCCAGGCCGTTGTAGCCATGCAATTCGATACGGGCGTCGCTGGCAGCCGATAGCCGCACCCAGCGCTGCGGCACCATCAAACGCGGCAGCGCCAGGTAGCCGAGGATTTCGTATTCGCCGCCGTTGGACAGCGGCACGCCGAGCGTGATGTCCACCACGGGGCGATGGTCGGGGCGAAACGACCAGAACGCGCCGTAACCGTCCGGCATCGGCACTGACGGCTGGACCAGCACCGTGAATTCTCGATTGATGACGATGAAGTCGTCGTACTCGTCGATCAGACGGGCCTCCTGTCCGATCGCCTGGAATACGTCGTTGCGGACGCGCTTCAGCACGTCGGCGAACATGGCCTGGAACGCCCCGGTCAGTCCTCCGAACTTGGCGGCAACCGTAGCGGGCGATGGCGATTCCTCATCGAAACGGATCAGTCGAGACGTGATGATGTTGTATTTCTCGTAGAGGACCGCGAGTCGCTGGAGCATGTGATCGCGGGTGTAGCGGCGTTTGCGACTGGCGAAGATGGCCTGTGCGCCATTCCACAACTCCTCCGAGATGATCGGGTCGTAGGCATTGGGTGTAATGATCCATTGCTCGTGCGGGTTGGTGCGCCGCTTGGTCTTGAGACGCTGCGTCGTTCGGTTATACACGACCGCGCCGGCATACTGCTGGTTGGTCAGGATGTGGCGGACGGACGCTTCGCTCCATCGCACGCCTCCAGGTGAAGGGATGCCCCTGGCGTTCAGGTGCCCGGCGATTTGACGCTCGTCGAACCGCTTCTCTACAAAGAGCAGGAAGATTTCCTGAACGACCTCGACCTGGCTCGCAGCGCCTGGCACCAGCACCACACGGCCGTTCTGGATGGCTTTGCGCTGGCCTGGTTGGAGAATGCGGTCGGGCTGTTTGTTCTCGTCGAGCATCAACCGGTTGAAGGCGTACGGTGGCGCACCGCCCGGCCGGTAGCCTTGATGGGCGACCTTGGCTGCGCCCTCGAAAACCTTCTTGCTGAGCGTGCGGCTGTATTCTGCGCTCTGGTAGCGGTCGATGCTCTTGCGGAGCTGGTTGATCAGCCGGTCTTCGTCGCGTGTGAACCCGATGTTGGTGTAAATGACCTGCTTGCCGTGCTGGGTGCAGAGCGATTCGTAGTGGGCGGATAGGTCGGTGTCCTGGAACCGGCCCCAGCGGCTGACGTCCAGCACGAGGATCAGGGCGAAGTCGTCCCGCGTGCGGACCCACTCCATCATCTCATTGAAGGCCGGCCGGCCCTCGGCATTCAGGCCGCTTTTGCCCCGGTCGGCGAACTCGTTGATGATCTCGATACCGTGTTGCTGTGCGAAAGCCCGCACGTTGTCCTGCTGAATCTCGACCGAGTTTTCCTGGCCGATTTCAGCTGAGTGGCGGTAGTACGCCACCGCCCGCAGCCGGGGCTGGCCCTTGGCCGAGACGTCCTCTTGAATCCACCATGCTTCCATCCGGTCGTCCTTCATGCGAACTTGACATTTTCGCGACACAGAATCATTAGTCATTGCCGCATAACTACTTACATCCGAATCCACACGGACCGCCAACACTACCTCGACTGCGGGGGGTTGCAAGGGATTTCCGTGCGGAAAATGACATAAGTGATTTGCTTGCAATGTATTACAGTGACTAGAACAGCCGCATCGGAGTGCCTCCCACGCCCGACGCATGTTTGTGCCAGGATTTTCTTTTCAGGTGCGACCAGATCTGTCGCGGGTCTCCTTTACGCTTCGCGTGAACATGGGCTTCCTTGGTAAAGGGCGACGAGCATGAGCGATTCGAAGCGATTCCACCGGCTGAAATCGATGTCGGTGGTCGGTGGTTTCCTGGACGGGATGAGCATCGATTTTGCCGACGGGCTGAACTGCCTGATTGGGGCACGGGGCACTGGTAAGACGACCGTGCTGGAGTTCATCCGCTACGCGCTGGATGCCATGCCCGCCGATGGCCCCGCGCGAAAGCGCGTCGAAGCGCTGATCGAGGGCAACCTGGCCGGTGGGCGGATTGAAGTAGCCATCCAGAACCGCGATGGCCTGGCGTACATTGTGAGCCGTTCGGCCGGCGAAGCGCCGGTGGTGTTGGACGTCAACCGCGCGCCCACGGAGATAAACATTCGCACCAGCGGCCTGTTCAACGTCGACATTTTCAGCCAGAACGAGGTGGAGGCCGTCGCCGACGAAGCCGGCAGTCAGTTGAGCCTGATCGACAACTTCCAGGCCAACCGGATCGCCGCCATCGACCACCGCATCCGCTCTCTGGTCGCCGACCTCGACAGCAACGCCAGCAAAATCATCCCGCTGCGGCAGAAGATCGAAACCGTCACCGAGGCGCTGCGGGCGTTGCCCGACGTGACCGAGCAGCTCAAGGCCTATGCAGAGGAAGGCGGCGATGATGCCCAGGCCATCAACAAGGCCCACGAGCTTAAGGCCCTGCGCGACCGCGAGCGCCGGGCGGCAGAGGCGATCCAGTCGCGACTGGGTGAGGTGTACCGTAGCGTAGAAACTAGCGTCGGCAGGATCGGTTCGCAGCTGGCCGCGACGATCACTGACGAAATGCTTTCCGGGCCCAACGGCCAGCTTATCGTCGAACTGCGCGATGGCATCCAGGGCTGCCGCGAAGATGTGGATCGGCTGCTGCAGCAGGCGATGGATCGGATCGAAGCCGAAGGCCGGCACGTGGTGGAATTAACTGGCAAGCTCGATCTGGTCCACAAGCAACAAGACATGGCCTTCCACGAACTGATCGAGAAGCACAAGGAGGCCCAGGGCAAAGCGGCCGAACGCGCCCGCCTGGAACGGGTTCGCAACGACCTGAAAGCCAAGGAGCGCGAAAGGGCGCAACTGGTTGAGCAGATGCAAGCGCTGAGCGAGGAGCGGACGAGATTGCTGCAGGCCCTTTCGGAGCTGCGTGACCAGCGCTACGAACTGCGTAAGCAAATCGTCGAGCAGATCAACGCGGCGCTCTCGCCATCGATCCGCGTCTCGTTGATGCAGTATGGCGACTCGCGGCAATATCAGCAGCTGCTGGAGGAGGCGCTGCGCGGCAACCGGCTTCAGCAATGCGTGGTGGCCAGGAAGATCGTGGCCGCGCTGTCACCTGTGGACCTGGCCGAAATCATCAAGCAGCGCGACGCCCAGACGCTCGTCGACAAGGCCGAGCTCAACCCCGATCAGGCTGACAAAGTGATTGCGGCGCTGGTCGGCTCGCGGGCGCTGTTCGATCTGGAGACCGTTGAACTGATCGATCGGCCGAAGATCGAACTGAACGACAACGGCACGTTCAAAGAAACCGCCGAGCTGTCCACCGGCCAGAAATGCACCGCGATCCTGCCGATCCTGTTGCTGGACAGCGAGAATCCGCTGCTGATCGATCAGCCCGAGGACAACCTCGACAACCGGTTCGTCTTCGAGAGCATCGTCGGCACCATCGGGGCCATCAAACGCAGGCGGCAGCTGATCTTCGTCACCCACAACCCCAACATCCCGGTGCTTGGCGAAGCCGACCGGGTGTTCGTGATGGATTCGGACGGCACGACCGCCCGGCGGGTCAACGCCGGCTCGGTGGATGACTGCAAACAAAACATCGTCACCCTGCTCGAGGGAGGCGCAGACGCCTTCCGCCGTCGAGGCCAGCGCTACGCATCGTGATCGCATGACCGCAACACCGTCACAACTCGACGCGGCCCAGGCGGCGGCACAGCTCAAACACGGGCGCGAATCCATGCCCTGGCCGCAGCGTCGCGCGCTGGTCAAGGCAGTGGCCGATGAGTTGCAGCGGTCGGGGCCGCGCGACGTGCTGACCTCGCTATTGCTGCTGCTGGCCGACGATCCGAAGTGGGAGGTCCGCAGCGACGTGGCCGACTGCCTGCTGCTGGTCGACACCGACGAACTCGCCAAGCTGGCCGCCCGACTCATCGAGGACGACAACGCCTTCGTCCGCCAAGCAGCACAAAGAGCGCTGGATCGCCGCCGTCGCGGCCGCGAATCCTCCCAACGAAAGCGACGCGGGCTCGATCACGTTCAAGATCAGTACGACAGCATCGAGCAGACCCACGGCCTCGTCGCCGCCCAACGCGCCCGCGCCATGGCCGAGCAACTCTACGACATCCTCGTCGGCGCGACCGTGCATGACATGCGGAACTTCCTCGCGCCCCTCAAGTCCGCCATCAGCGGTCTGCTGGGGCACCTGGCCGACGGCAAGCTCGACCCTCGGCTGTTCGAAAAGAACCTGCTCAAGATGGGCCACCAGGCGGAGATGATCGAGCGGATGCTTGAGGACATGCGGACCTACTCTCAGCCCACGCCCGCACTGCGCCGGCGGGAACGGCTGGCGGACCTGGTCCAAGAGGCCCATTGCGCCGTGCTCGATACCTTCCGAGCCACCGGTCGCGATGCCGCCAACGTCGGAATCGAGATCGATGTGCCCGAGAACCTGACGGTCGACGTGGCCCGCTTCGACATGGTTCGGGCGCTGATGAACCTTCTGAAGAATGCCTATGAGGCCCACGCCACCGGCCCAGACACCTTCACACCAGGCTCGGTATGGGTGACGGCGCAGCCGGTCAACGGCGAGCGGATCGAGATCGTCTTTCGCGACGATGGCATGGGGCTGTCGGCCGAAGAACTGGACGATGTGCGGCGGTTTGTCCCGGGCGGGACGTCGAAGAAGACCTACGGCACGGGTTTTGGCTTGCCGACCGCAAAACGAAAGATCGAGGCCCACGGCGGATCGCTCGCCATCGACAGCAAGGAGGACCAGGGCACCACGGTCATTGTCACACTGCCGACAGAATCTGGGGGAGAGAGCGAATGACGTTTCATGCGTTGGCCATCGACGATGATCCCGCGATCCTGGAGGACGTCAAAGACCGGCTCGAATGTCTGGGCCACACCTGCGACGGCGTCACCTGCATGACCTGCGCTCGCGAGCACCTGGCCACTAACACCTATTCGTACATCTTGCTCGACCTGCAGATTCCGGTGCGGTACGGCCGCAAGTCGCGGATTCCCAATGGCCAGAGCCTGCTGCGGGAAATCCGCTCAATGAAGGGTTACGAGGATATTCCGATCATCGTCATGACCACCCATGGCCACGACAGCCCCGACCTGGCCGTCGAGGTGTTCCGCTGCGACGGGGCGACCGATTTCGTGAAGAAGCCCTTCCCCGACGAAGGCCATACGCTGGAAAAGGCGATCCGCGATGCCCTCGATGCCAGCGGACGTTCCAGACCGGGCGCGGTCAAACGGTCCGGATTGGCAACCATCGATCCGCCGCAACCATTCGAGTGTGGCGAGATGGTCTTCTCACCCTCGCGCGTTGAATTGTGCGAAGTGAAGATCTGTGGAGGGCCGGAAAGCGGCATGATCCGTCGGATACTGGATGAGCTTCGGCACACCAACCAGCATGGACGTTTTGTCCGCTACGACGGCAGCGAACTGGCCAGGCGGATCGGGTGCGAGCGTGGGCAAAACGGCGTGGCCGAAGCCGTTGCGGCGTTTCGAACGCACGTCTGCGAGGTGATGCTCGACGAGGCGAATATCAAGGTCGACCGCCTGCACGACATCATCCTGAACGACCGACGCTACGGCTACCGCCTGGCCTCGAAGATTACTGTTCGTGATGCGAATGACCCGCCCAGCACGAAACCGGTCGCACTACCTCGCGGTTCCGCTGCGGATGACGATACAGATCTGAATTCCCGTCAGCGTTGGGCGCTGGACCACGCGAGCAAATCTTCTGGCCATTAAGACCGGTTCGCAAGATAATGTTCACACTCGGGTTGTGTGACAACAGCAGGGACTTGCCATGTCGGAGACGGTGCCTCTATTCACGACTGAACAATGGTCCTCAGTCCGACACGCAATCGGACAGGAGATTGCTGAGGCGCAAAAAGGAGCAGAGACCACGTGGCTCGAAATTGACGGCATCGACGACCTGGGCAAGTCCGCCTCCGGCTATAAGTAGCGCTTACTGGTGTCTCATGCACCGAGGGTTTCGGCCGAACAGGTACTGAACTTCCATGTTCGCGGGGGTGAAGCAGTCACGGCAAAGGTCATCGAGGCCAGAGACCAAGAGCTTGTCGTCGTCTGCGACAAGGAACTGCCGGCGGACGCGAAGCTGCTTCGATTAAGCTTCGATCCGACGTTTATCTACCGTGCGCTGGAGCGGTTCCTTGAGACACGTCTTCCGGCCGGCAACCGGTTGGCGCGTTGCATTCTCTCACGCCAGTTTCCACCCCCGCAGACTATGCAGCAGGTACAAGCCGAGGCAATGCAACAACTTAATGAGTCGCAGCGCCAGGCGGTTACTGACATACTGGCCAATGAACTGCACCTGCTATGGGGGCCTCCTGGTACTGGCAAGACGACCACGCTGGGGGTTGCTGTCGCGATGCTTGCGGAGATGGGGAAGCGGACGCTGATTCTTTCAACTTCAAACGCCGCAGTGGATGTGGCCATGAAGGCGGTCATCAAGAATCTACCCGGCAAACGCATCAACGACGGTTGGATCCGGCGCATAGGCGATTCCGAAGACCCTGACCTGTCCCGGCTCGTACAGACGCCAGACATCGGCAAGGTACGGGTGTCCGGATGCACACTGGCAAAGATGGTTCTGGACGAAGAGGTCCAGAGAGTCGACTATGACTACGTCGTGATCGACGAAGTATCGATGGTGGGTCTGCTTTACGTGATCGCCGCCGCGAGCTTGCAGTGTATGCATCTGGTATGTGCTGGCGACCCGATGCAGCTGCCGCCGATTTGCCAAAGCAACAGAGCCGATGCGATGGCCTGGCTTGGGCAGAACATCTATGACTGGTACAGCATCAATGAAGAGTCAAGGCTGGATGGCAAACCAGTGGCGTTTCTTGACACTCAGCACCGAATGACACAGACGATCGGTGGATTGGTGAGTGTTACAGCCTACGCTGGACGTCTTCGAACGGCACGGCCGGATCAGGGAGCTCCGATCGAATTTATTGAAGTTCCCAGGGACTGGCAACGCACCTTCTACTCTGTCTCGTATAGTTCCTACTTCCATCCGCTCGCCGTGGTATTGTTGCATGAGATTTGCCCTCTCCTCGGCGAGGACAGTGACATCTTACTACTCTCGCCTTTTCGCCCGCAACAGGCCCTGCTGGCCGCCATTGGGTTTGACCTGACCGCCGCGACGCCGAGCCAAAGGATCAGCGCCAGCACAATACACCGCGCTCAAGGTGGTGAACGACGCTGTGTGATTCTCGACTTGACCACGCACGACTCTTCAAAGCTCGCCCGCTTCTTCGAAGACCGTCACGCTGAGCGTCTGATCAATGTGGCATTCAGCCGTGCCCAGGATCGGTTGCTGGTGATCGGGAACAGGGCGATGCTGCACAGCGTCGCCGCAAAGGCGCAAGACAAGACGCGTTACTGGAAGGAGCTACTGCTGCAGTTTGATCGCGCCGTCCAGGCCTATCCCGCTGAAGAAATCGTTTCACCACTGGCTTGGAGTGAAGTCGAGGACCAACTGAGGTCCAGCAGTGATCCCGGGAAGCCCGTGATGATTTCCACTAGCGCAGATGGCGCTGAGCTGGATGCATTGTGCAAGTTTGCAGCATCGCTCAAAGGCAGCCGAAAAGTTGTGGTTGCCCCAAGGCAGCCCCCGCTACTTGGCGATTACATCGCCCGTGCAAGCGATGACGTACCATCACTGGTGGCTGCTGGCGATGTGCTCGCTGTCCCGCTGAATGGCCAGTGGTTATCAGTCACTTCTCCCAGCGCAAGTCGCGTCATCTGGAGAATAGGCTTCAAGCATATCGTTGAGCCTGAGGTCGCGCCGGCTGACCTGACGGCGTTCGATTGCCCGAGGTGCGGATTGCAGCAGGGCCTGATCATCGGGTACGTCGGCGGCTTGGGAACGAGGCTCGTGTGCCAAAACCGCTCGACCGGCTGTTTTCACGACCGTCCGCTCTCCATCGCGGCTGCCCGGGTGAAGGCGCGGGCAGCCGGCATGACCTGCCCAAGCGGTCATCCTGCGACCGTCCGCAGCGGCACAAAGGGTCTGTTTCTTGCATGCGAGAACTACCCAGCCTGCGACTGGTCGGATTCGATCAGGTTGTTGGAGGGAATGTGAATCACTGAGCATCAGTGACGCCCAACCGCCATCGTGACGTAGTAAATCAGGCCGTCTGCTGCATGATTTCGCCGATGCGGCGGATATGCAACTCCGGCCCGTGCAGGAAGGCCGCTGTGTAGGGCTGGACCTCGCGTTCAAGGTTCTGCCAGTCGCCCCGAGTGTCCGTCGAAAACAGCCCTTCGGCCAACACGTCGAAGGGCTTTTCTCATTGGGGAGGCAAGATCCACACCGACGTGTCGCCCGTTCAAACAGCTCACGCCGGGCACGATGCGCCTTGATCGAGATCCCGCCGTAAGCCATTAACCCTCCAAGACTTATCTTATGCAGATTTCAAATCGATCTTGTGCGTTGGGTGCCCTACCTTTTCAGAGGGTGAGGTACTCCGAACGCGCGAAGATTTAAGCGCTGAGCAGCGCGGCGACCAACAACCAGACAAGAACCTGCCCGAGTTTGCAACGGAAGCCGTATCAGGCTGCGTCTGACGGCCCGCTCTTTGGCGGCACCATTCCTTCTGTCGGCGGACCTACCCGGCGCAGACCGCCTTCGGGTATGCTTTTCGAGCCTGGCCGGAACCGGCACTGCATGGCCCGTTCGCCGAGTGGCGGCGTGGACGTACATGCCGCATCAGGTTTCGGCCGACCAGACCGAGGAGCCCGCGTCATGAAAACGCGCATCGCGCTGATCGTCATTCCCGTGCTGTTGGCCTCAACCGCCTACGGCCAGACCCTTGACGACCTCATGTACCGCAAGGACTTCACCACCCACCGGGTGTCCAGCAGCGACCCCTCCGGCGGCAACTTCGATATGCGCCGGGTCGATGCGGGCAAGACCCTCACCCTGGCCGAGTTGGACGGGCCAGGCGTGATCACCCACATCTGGTTCACCTTTATGTACCCTTCGCGCAGCGCCCTGCGCAAGCTGGTCTTCCGCATCTACTTCGATGATCTCCCCGATCCCTGCGTCGAAGCTCCGCTCGGCGACTTCTTCGGCCTGGGCCACGCCCAATCGTACGCCTACGCCAGCCTGCCCCTGGCCGTGGGCACCCATACCGGCCTGAACTGCTACTGGCCCATGCCGTTCAAAAGCAAAGCCCGCCTGACCATGACCAACGAGGGAGCCCAGGATTGCCGGTCCCTCTACTTCCAGATCGACTACCGCAAGCTGGATAAGCCCGTGCCGGATGGCCTCTACTTCCATTCCCAATACCGGCAAGCCTTCCCGCCGGAGAAGGGCCGAACGTATCTGATCCTCGAAACGGATGGCGGGCCGGGACACTTTGTCGGATGCAACCTGTCCGTCGAGCAGGTGGACGAAAGCTGGTGGGGTGAGGGCGACGTACGCATCTATGTGGATGGCGAGTCCACCCCCTCCCTCTCCGGCACCGGCTCGGAGGATGACTTCGGCGGGGCGTGGTGCTACAGCCACGAGTTCTCATTCCCGTATTTCGGGGCTCCCCTGCGGGCGCGGTTCAGCAAAGACGGCGTCTGGGAGCACTGCACCCCCGATCTGAAGGGCAAGGATCTCAACCAGTGGCGCTGGCCGGAAGCCTGGAAGCCCGGCGACCTCTGGAACGTCTACCGCTATCACATCGCCGATCCGGTCCCCTTCCGCAAGTCCATCCGGGTGGACATCGAGCACGGCTGGAAGAACAACGAGCGGGCCGACTGGTACTCCAGCGTGGCCTACTGGTATCAGGCCGGCAGGCCGTCCACGCGGGCCGCACTGCCGCCCGTGAAGGAGCGCATCCCCCGCTATCTGCGTCCCCACGACTATGGCGACGGCCGGTGGGAAGGCGAAGACCTGGTGGATTCCGCGAAGCTCACCGGCGGCAAGGTCCACGAGGCGGGCATGGAGTTCTGGGGCGACCTGTTCAGCAATCGGTATGCCCTCGAATGGAACGCCGAGAAGGCCGGTGACACGCTCACGCTGCCGTTTACCGTGGCCAAAGCAGGCCGCTACCGCGTGGCCGCCCGGTTAAGCAAGGTTGAGCCGGGCGGGACCTTCACCATCAGCCTGGACGACCAGCCCCTCACCGAGCCAGTCAACCTGTACCAGCCGCCGCCATTCCCCGGCCTGTTCGAGCATCCCGTGGCCGAAGCCCACCTCGAAGCCGGCGAGCACACGCTGAAATTCACGTACACGGGCTCGGATGAGAAATCCAAGGGCAAGCGGCTGATGTTGGATAGGTTCCAGGTTGCGGCAGAATCGCAGGCACAGACGCGGACCTCTCCTGAGTAATACGCCAGCCATCGGCGTCCTGACGGGGCATGGCGATGCGCCTGACGGAATCGATGCGTGCCCCTTCTGGTATTCACGACAGGTTGCCGTTACCCTCCGGGTATGTGCGGCGGGCGGTGTAAAGGTTGTTGCGGGTGTCCCGAGTTCCGGGCCTGGCATGAGGGTCGGGCGGAAGCGATCTCCGTTGAAGTCCGCTGGCCGGCGTTGGGCATGGTGGTGGAGGTCATTCAGGCGGTCCCGGTCAAGCTCTGGACGGTGCCCGATCGCGTCGAGTACGGGATCGATTATAAAGGCCGCGTCTATCCGCTGAACGGGGATCAGCAGACGGGGACACACTACATCGAGATCGACGGTTAAGCTTTATTCTCCTGCCGTTCCGACCAGACCCAGCCCTCAGTTGTCGTCGTAGAAGATCTGGTAGCTGTTGCTGCCATTGGGCACATGGGCCGGGTTAGTGAATCTGACGCCCTGCCGGCCGGGGGTGGTGATGACCGTGTAATCGGCAGGCGTGGCAAGGGTGGTGCTCGGCAGCCGGACCACCCGGCGGACGCTGGCCGGAGAGGGCAGAATCTCCGGCAGGCCGAAGGTGTTCCCGACACCGACCATGACCCCATCGTTAGAGGCCGGGACCGACGAGTTCTGTGTTCGAACCCAGCGCACCATATCCACACGGGCGAAGCACATTTCACCTTCCACCGTGCCCTCACCGGTGAATCGGAAGTATTCGGTCTGGAAATGGCCGTCGGCGCTTACTCCGTCCACCGCGATGTAGAAGACACCGTTCAGACTCGGGGAACCACCGTCGAATACACGAACCTTGAGGTTTCGCGCATGGGGTAGGTTTTTGACCGCGGCATCCACCTCGAACACGATGTTCTGGGTGCTGCCGGGGAAGTTCCTGGACAGGATCGAGTTGGGCGCAGCGTCGCTGTCGGCGGCGGCCGGCGCCGTCAATTCCAGCATATTGGTGGCCACAAAGATGTGGACCGCGCTGGTAAAGGTAGTGTTCTGTGCATCGGTGACGGTGCAGAACACCTTGTAGGTGCCGCCGAGAATCGGAGCGGTGAAGAGTGGATATTGCGCCGTGTCGCTACTCAGGGTGGCGGCGGTGACATCCTGCAGAGCAGGGTTAACAACCGACCAGGAATAGGTGTAGCCGGGAACACCGCCCGTGGGAATAGCCGCGAGATAGGTGGTTGACGTGGCGGTCATGATGTCCTTGTCAGTAACCACCACCAGCGACAACGGCATCTCAACGTTCAAGTGCAGGACGGCCACGGCCGTGGCGGAGGCGGCGTCCGTAACCGTACAGGTGATACGGTATGTTCCCGGCGTGGCCGGTGCCGTGAACACCGGGGAGCTGGCAGCGGGGTCATTTAAAGCGGATATGGGGTTTCCACCAGGATCGAGCACAACCCAGGCATAGGTGAACGGCGCCAACCCGCCGACAGTGCCGACGCTCAAAGTGGAGGTCTGGCCGGCGGACAGGCTGATGCGACTTGCAAAGGCGTGGGCGGAGAGAGGCATGCCCACGATGATGTTTACCGAATCGCTGAAGGTCGCTCCTGCCGCGTCGGTGACCGCGCAGGTGAAGCGATAGGTGCCCGCTGCGGCCGGGGCGGTGAAGGTCGGGCTCGGCACGTTGGTGGCACTCAGAGTGGTCACCGCATCCGCGCCCGAAGGATCAACCGCCGCCCAGGCGTAGCTATACGGGGCGGTGCCACCATTGGCTACGGCCAGCAGTGAGGCCGTACCCCCGGCGGCCGGAATGCTGCTCTTGGTGGCGATCACATCCAGTGACAAGGGCACACCCACCTGCAGATGCAGCGTGGCTGGGAAGCTGGCTCCCGCCGCGTCGCTGACCGTGCAGGTCAGCCGGTAGGTACCGGTACTAGCCGGAGCGGTGAAGATCGGGTCGGGCGCATCGGCAGCGCTCAGGGCCGCGGTGGCATCACCATTGGCCGGATCCAGGATGCTCCAAGCATAGGTGTACGGCGAAACGCCTCCGTTAACGGTGACGCTCAGCGCCGTGGTCTGGCCGGAGGGCAGACTTTGCCTGACGGCGGTAATCGAAGCCGACAGACCCATGCCCACGGAGATGCTTACTGAATCGCTGAAGGTCGTCCCTGCCGCATCAGTGACCGTACAGGTGAAGCGATAGGTGCCTGCTGTGGCCGGGGCGGTAAAGGTCGGGCTCGCTACGTTGGTGGCACTTAAAGCCGTGGCCGCATCACCACCCGAAGGATCAACCGCTGTCCAGGCGTAGCTATATGGGGCGGTGCCACCATTGGCTATGGCCAACAGAGAGGTCGTCCCACCGGCGGCCGGAAGGCTGCTCTTGGTAGCTACTACATCCAGCGACAACGGCATGCCCACCTGCAGATGCAGCGTGGCTGGGAAGCTGGCCCCCGCCGCGTCGCTGACCGTGCAGGTCAGCCGGTAGGTACCGGCGTTGGCCGGCGCGGTGAAGGTCGGGTCCGGGACATCGACAGCACTCAGCGCTGTGGTGGCATCATCACCGGCCGGATCCAGCACGCTCCAGGCGTAGCTGTACGGAGAGGTACCTCCGTTAACTGTGACATTCAGCGCTGTTGTCTGGCCGGAGGGCAGACTCTGTTTGACCGCGCTGATCGAGGCCGACAGGCCCATGCCCACCGTGATGCTTACCGAATCGCTGAAGGTCGCCCCCGCCGCGTCGGTGACCGTGCAGGTGAAGCGATAGGTGCCTGGTGTGGCCGGAGCGGTGAAGGTCGGGCTCGACACGTTGGTAGCACTTAGGGCCGCAACAGCATTACCACCCGAAGGATCAATAGCAGTCCAGGCATAGCTGTAAGGCGCCGTGCCCCCGTTGGCAATGGCCAGCAGCGTGGCCGTCCCACCGGCTGCCGGTATGCTGCTCTTGGTGGCTACTACATCCAGCGACAAAGGCATGCCCACCTGTAGATGCAAGGTGGCCGGGAAGCTGGCCCCCGCCGCATCGCTGACCGTGCAGGTCACCCGGTAAGTACCGGCGTTGGCCGGCGCGGTGAAGGTCGGGTCCGGGACATCGACAGCGCTCAGGGCCGCGGTGGCATCACCATTGGCCGGATCCAGGATGCTCCAAGCATAGGTGTACGGCGAAACGCCTCCGTTAACGGTGACGCTCAGCGCCGTGGTCTGGCCGGAGGGCAGACTTTGCCTGACGGCGGTAATCGAAGCCGACAGACCCATGCCCACGGAGATGCTTACTGAATCGCTGAAGGTCGTCCCTGCCGCATCAGTGACCGTACAGGTGAAGCGATAGGTGCCTGCTGTGGCCGGGGCGGTAAAGGTCGGGCTCGCTACGTTGGTGGCACTTAAAGCCGTGGCCGCATCACCACCCGAAGGATCAACCGCTGTCCAGGCGTAGCTATATGGGGCGGTGCCACCATTGGCTATGGCCAACAGAGAGGTCGTCCCACCGGCGGCCGGAAGGCTGCTCTTGGTAGCTACTACATCCAGCGACAACGGCATGCCCACCTGCAGATGCAGCGTGGCTGGGAAGCTGGCCCCCGCCGCGTCGCTGACCGTGCAGGTCAGCCGGTAGGTACCGGCGTTGGCCGGCGCGGTGAAGGTCGGATCGGGTTCATCGACAGCACTCAGGGCCGAAGCAGCATCACTGCCAGCCGGATCCAGCACGTTCCAGGCGTAGGTATACGGCGAGACGCCTCCGTTCACGGTGACATTCAGCGCCGTGGTCTGGCCGGAAGGCAGACTCTGCTTGACCGCGGCAATCGAGGCCGACAGGCCCATGCCCACCGTGATACTCACCGAATCGCTGAAGGTAGCGCCTGCTGTGTCAGTGACCATACAGGTGAAGCGATAGGTGCCTGCTGTTGCTGGCGCGGTGAAGGTCGGGCTCGGCACGTTGGTGGCACTCAAAGCCGCGGCCGCATCTGCGTCCGAAGGATCAACCGCCGTCCAGGCGTAGCTGTAAGGCGCCGTGCCCCCGTTGGCTATGGCCAACAGCAAGGCTGTCCCACCGGCGGCCGGAATACTGCTCTTGGTGGCCAGTACATCCAGCGACAGGGACATGCCCACCTGCAGATGCAAGGTGGCCGGGAAGCTGGCTCCCGCCGCGTCGCTGACCGTGCAGGTCACCCGGTAGGTGCCGGCACTGGCCGGAGCGGTGAAGATCGGGTCGGGAACGTTGGTAGCGCTCAGGGCCGCGGTCGCATCACCACCGGCCGGATTCAAGACGCTCCAGGCGTAACTGTACGGAGAGGTACCGCCGTTCACAGTAACGCTCAGCCCCGTGGTCTGGCCGGAAGGCAGACTCTGCTTAACCGCAGTAATCGAGGCCGACAGGCCCATGCCCACGGTGATGCTCACCGAATCGCTGAAGGTAGCACCTGCTGTGTCAGTGACCGTACAGGTGAAGCAGTAGGCGCCCGGCGTGGCCGGAGCCGTGAAGGTCGGACTCGGCACGTTGGTGGCACTCAGGGCCGCAACAGCATTACCACCCGAAGGATCAACAGCAGTCCAAACGTAGCTATATGGGGCGGTGCCACCATTGGCTATGGCCAACAGTGAGGCTGTCCCACCGGCGGCCGGAATGCTGCTCTTGGTGGCAATCACATCCAGTGACAAGGGCATGCCCACCTGCAGATGCAACGTGGCCGGGAAGCTGGCCCCCGCCGCGTCGCTGACCGTGCAGGTCAGCCGGTAGGTACCGGCGTTGGCCGGCGCGGTGAAGGTCGGGTCCGGGACATCGGCAGCACTCAGCGCTGTGGTGGCATCATCACCAGCCGGATCCAGCACGCTCCAGGCGTAGCTGTACGGAGAGGTACCGCCGTTAACTGTGACATTCAGCGCCGTGGTCTGGCCGGAGGGCAGACTCTGCTTGACCGCAGTAATCGACGCCGACAGGCCCATGCCCACGGTGATGCTTACCGAATCGCTGAAGGTCGCCCCCGCCGTGTCGGTCACCGTGCAGGTGAAACGATAGGCGCCCGGGGTGGCCGGGGCGGTGAAGGTTGGGCTGGCAACGCTCACGCTGCTCAAGGTGGCAGCCGCATCCGCGCCTGAAGGATCAACTGCCGTCCAAGCGTAGCTGTAGGGCGCTGTACCACCATTGGCTATGGCCAACAGAGAGGTCGTCCCACCGGCGGCCGGAAGGCTGCTCTTGGTGGCGATCACATCCAGTGACAAGGGCATGCCCACCTGCAGATGCAGCGTGGCCGGGAAGCTGGCCCCCGCCGCGTCGCTCACCGTGCAGGTCAGCCGGTAGGTGCCCGCACCGGCCGGGGCGGTGAAGGTTGGGTCGGGAACGTTGGTAGCGCTCAGCGCCGCAGTGGCATCATCACCGGCCGGATCCAGCACGTTCCAGGCGTAGCTGTACGGAGAGGTACCGCCGTTAACTGTGACATTCAGCGCTGTTGTCTGGCCGGAAGGCAGACTCTGCTTAACCGCAGTAATCGACGCCGACAGGCCCATGCCCACGGTGATGCTTACCGAATCGCTGAAGGTCGCCCCCGCCGCGTCGGTGACCGTGCAGGTGAAGCGATAGGTGCCTGGTATGGCCGGAGCGGTGAAGGTCGGGCTCGCTACGTCGGTGGCACTTAGGGCCGCAACAGCATCACCACCCGAAGGATCAATAGCAGTCCAGGCATAGCTGTAAGGCGCGGTGCCCCCGTTGGCTACGGCCAGCAGTGAGGCCGTCCCACCGGCCGCCGGAATACTGCTCTTCGTGGCCAGCGCATCCAGCGACAACGGCATGCCCACGGAGATGATGAGCGAATCGGTGAACCGCTTGAGCACGGAGTCGGTGACGGTACAGGCAATTCGATAGACGCCGATACCTGGCGCGGTGAAGATCGGTCCGGGGATGGTCGGATCGTCCAGTGCCGTGTCGATCAGCTCTCCGCCAGGCCCGATGACCGCCCATTCGTAGATGACAGGCGGCACACCGCCCAGTACCACTGCGGTGAGGCCCGCCTGCGTGCCCGGAGCCGCAAGGGATGGATGGGTCGTGCTCACATCCACCGAGAGGCCCTGGTCGAGGCCGCCGCCCACGACCAGGCTGGTGGAGAGGACCGCCACAAAGCCGGCCGCATCGGTCACGGTGCAGGTGAAAGTAAATGTGCCGGTCAGCAACGAGCTGGTAAACGTCGGCGTGGCGATGAAAATGTCGTCCAGGCGTTCATTTTCAATCTGGCCCAGGGGATTGCGCACGCTCCACACGAATTGATACGGCGGAATACCACCGCGCGCATCAGCGGCCAGGTGAGCCTGTCCGCCGCCGGCGATCACGTCGGTTCGGTCGCAGGTGACGTCCAGGGTCACGGGTTGACCGACAATGAACAGCAGCGCATCTTCGATCTGCTGGCCGACGGCATCGGTCACGACACAGGAGGCGCGATAGATGCCGCTCATCGGTCCGCTGGTGAATGTGGGATTGGCAGCGGTGGGATCATCCAGGAAGCTATTGTCGATCTCGCCGTCGGGGGCCACCAGTGTCCAGGCATACGTGAAGGGGGCAATTCCGCCCGTGACGTTGCTGAACAGATGGGCGGTGCCGTCAGGACCACCGTTGGCCGGTATCTGAACGCGATCCATGGTCACGGTCACGCTCAGCAGGCTGTGCACAACAATCTTGACCGAATCACTGGCGGACATGCCGGTGGAGTCGGTAATTGTGCAGGCAACCCGGTAGGCGCCCAGCACGTTGGAGCTCTGGAAAACGCGCGTATTCGGAGAAGAGCCGGTCAGTCGGTCGGGCGCGAGTTCGCCGTTCGGATCGATGACAACCCAGGTGTAGGTGTAAGGAGGCGATCCGCCAATGGCCTCGGCGGTGATGGTGGCCTGGCCATTGGGCCCGCCGCCGCTGGTAACCCAATCAGAGCTGGGATCAATTCCTCCCGGCTGAGCACCATGGGCGGTACTCACCGTGACTTCGGCCGACAGTTGCTGGCCGACCACCAGCACAAGGGAATCCACAGCGACCTGGCCGAGGGCGTCGGTCACCTCGCAAACGAGTCGATAAGTGCCCGGCAGATTGTTACTGGTGAAGACAGGCGACGGGCACTGGAAATCATCCAGCAGGTCGGCGGCATCCTGGCCCATGGGATCGAGCACGGTCCAGCGATGGGTATAAGGGGGCGTACCGCCCACAACAATGCTGGACAGCGAAGCCTTTCCGGTGCTGCCGCCCTCGGCGGAAATGCGCTGGCGATCGGTCAGGACGCTGATGGAGAGCTGCTGATCGACCAGGATAAGCATCGAGGCCACCACTTCCTGGCCACGATCATCGACGACGGTGCAGACGGCGCGGTACGTTCCCGTCTGGGCCGGGCTGGTGAACAAGGGAGTTTTCGAGGTCGGATCGTCGAGCCAGTCGCCCTTGAGACCGTCCGGCCCGAACATGGACCAGGAATAGGTATATGGGGCGGACCCTCCGGAGACGTCGGCAACCAACAGAGCCTGGCCCACGAGTCCCCCGCCGGGGGTAACAACCGGCCGGTTGGATGAGAGATTCACGGACAGGAGGCGGTTGACGACTACCTGAGCCGTTTGGGAGGCAATCGCGCCGGTTGCGTCCTTCACCGTGCAGGTGATCCGGTAGGTGCCCAGTTCCGACCCACTGGTGAAGACGCGCGAGGCATTGGCGCTGCCGGTGAGGCGATCGTCGCAACGGACGTCGTCGGGACCGAGCACACTCCACTCATAGGTATAAGGCGGCGAACCGCCCCAGATTTCGGCCGTGATCGTGGACTGGCCGTTGCTCCCCCCACCGTTCGGCACGACCTGACGGTCCACGCTCAGAGAGATGCCCAGGTCTTGACTGACGTAGATGATGGCAGAATCGGTGACAAACCGGAGCAGTGAGTCGGTGACCCGGCAAGTCAGAAGATAAGGGCCGATCAAGGGACCGGGGTGAAAAACCGGATCGCTGGCATGCCGATTGTCAAGGAGATCGTCGCGATTCTGGCCCATCGGATCCTTGACCGACCAGATGATGACATACGGAGGCTGGCCGCCGGAAACATTGGCATGAAGCGTGGTGGTCTGGCTGGTGATGGCTTCAGGGTCGGCCGCGCTCATTCTCAGGCGATCGGCCTGAACGTCGATGGCCAGCTCCTCCTGGCGGGGTGTGCAGGCCATTGGCAGCACAAGGGAAGCAGCAAGCCATGCCGCCCAGTACCCATGCCGATAACGGCGTGTTCTACCGTCAGTGGTCGGCGCGGCGGGGCGTGTTCCAGCGATCGTGAGTCCGTTCCTCATCTGCGTACACCCAATTGCTCCCTGGCATTCTGAGGGACACTCACCAGAGTTATCGGTTATCGAGCGGTATGAAGTGATTTATTTGCCCTCTGGGAGAGGCGCGCAGGACCGATAATCACGCAAGATCGGCGAATGGACGACCGATATTCCCGGCATCCACCCGGCCAACAGCGGTTCACCTTGCATGGCCCCGGGAATTTGGCATTCGGGGTCCCTTCAACCTGCCGATAACGATCCGGACATGGCGTAAATATTCGTGTGCTTCGATTTTCCTCCCGCAGGGTCTATATCGTATGTTTGGAACGGCTTCCGCGTCGCCGAGGTTGTGGCCGGCGGAAGACAGTCAAACCCAGGGGGAAACATCGATGCACCACCTGAGTAAGCGAGCGGAGAAAATTCTGGCTCTGGCCCGCGAGGTGGCTCGCGAGTACGGGCAGGGATTTGTAGGGACGGAACACCTGTTGCTGGCGATCATTCGGGAGGGTTCCGGGCTGGGGGCACGGATCCTGCTGGAGCATGACGCCGACGAGGAAAAGGTCAAGGCGCGAATCGCCGAAATCACCAAAGACCGCCTGCAGGAGACCTGGGTACTCGGACGGCTGCCGGGCACGCGTCATTATCGCGACGTACTCAGCAAGGCGGCCGAGGCGGCCCGGGGGCGAGGCAACTGGCAGATCTGCTCCGTGCATCTGCTTATGGCCCTGTTGTCGGAGCGCGATTCGACAGCGTACCGCGTGTTGCGGGCCCTGGGAGTGACGGAGGACAGAGTTCGGCGAGCCATCGTAAGGGAGGTGTCAGCGCACGTGAGCTGACAGGCGCTTTCCGAAGGGGGAAGGGAGCGTCTGCGCAGAAGGCGGCAAAGGACTCGAAGACTGCCTCAGTCTTCACTCCTTTGACTGCCTTCTGTTCGTTTGGGGCCCATGCTGACCACCTCGCGTGAGCCATTCCCCGGCCAGCTCGTCGCGCAGGAGAAGCTGCCGTGCCGGGACACAGAGCCGGCCCGACGATGTACGATCGCAAGGCGGAGAACCGCGGCCCCGGCCTGCAGAGGCAACAAGAGGGATAAGCCTCTTCCGGACAGGCGGGCTGTCCTTCCGTGCCCCGCTGAGCGCAAGATCTCTCTCAGGTGGCGGTGGGTTGTGGACCTTGCTCCCACCGGCGGGCCACGAACCAGCACAGAGTCAGCGTGGGGATCGGGCCCGTGAAAGGAATCAGGGCCTCGACCGTGGCCACCTGGCGGAGGGCCTTGAGGTTCAGGCGGTCGAGAATGATCCAGGTAAGCGGCGCCGCCAGCACATCCAGACTCATGTCCAGCAGGTCCAGGGCGACCACCAGGCCCAGCGGTACGCAGCGCAGCGTCTGAAAAAAGCCCGCCTCCGAGGGGACGTTCAACCGGCGCAACCGATGATAGAGCAGGGCCAACAGGAGTAACCCGAGCAGGAAAGCGACGCCGGACACAATCAGGATAATCCTTAGAATTTCCATGGCGACCTCCGCGATTTTCCCTTCCGCGTCGGGCAATCACCTTATTTGCAGACGCAAAAACAGCCCCGAGGCGCGCCCCCTGCCACTTAAAGGCCTGATTCTCAAATACTTATGAAGTAGTACCCAAGGGGTAGCAATACTTTGTGACACTTGGTACGATGTTGGACAGCGAGGACCAACATCATGAACCTGACCTACTACACGAATTACTCGCTTCGAGTAATGATCTACCTGGGATTGCATTCTACATCTCTGGCTTCCATCACTCAGATCAGTGAGGCGTTCGGGATCTCCCGAAATCACCTCATCAAAGTGGTGCACAACCTGGCCAAGCTGGGTTATCTGAAGACGACCCGCGGCCGGGGCGGTGGGTTGCGGCTGGCCCGGGACCCCAAGGAGATCAACATCGGAGAGGTGGTCCGCAAGACGGAAGCCAACCTCAACCTGGTGGAATGCTTCAACACCCTCGGCAACACCTGCCCACTGACGGGAGCGTGCGAGCTCAAGCGCATGGTCCTGGAAGCGGAAGAGGCGTTTTTCTCGGTACTGGATCGCTACACGCTGGCCGACGTGCTGGTTCGGCGCAAACAGATGGCGTCCTTGCTGGGAGTCACGTTCACGCGACAGACCCCCCTGTGGCGACAAGGCTGCACCAGCCGGCGCAACGGCACCAATCAGCGAAGCTGACGCCCCGGCCCTGGAAAGCAGGATCATTCGCGCCGCGGCCCGGCGAGGACGGTTTGTGCGCCTGTTTTGAGGAAGGAAGGCTCGCCTCGCCGCGACGGCTCATGGGCGAACCTGGATTCAATCAAACAGGTCTTCCAGGTCATCGAAGAAATCATCAAAGAAATCATCGTCGTCATCGATGTCGACGAAGAACCCGTCGCCGAATCCTCGCACCCGAATGTCACAGTCGCTGCCCAGCGACAGGGCGCCGAACAAGGCAATCAGGCCAATCAGCCACCACTCTCGCAACCTGAACTCTCTCAACCTGGACATACTGGCCTCCCTTCTGGGGGGATAAAATCAAAGTGGGCAGTCCACGCCGCATCGTCCTTAATATCGTAGAGGGGTCCCCTTAAGGTTGAGCATGACCGGGCCGGATCGAGCGATTGATTTTTCGATGCAGCCGGCGCGCGGGGCCGGCAGAGCCGCTCCCGGGTCCGGCCGACCCGGCTGGGCCGTACGGCTGTTCGAGCCGGTCAGCATCGTCCTACTGGTCTATATGCGCCTGATCTTCGGGGCCCTGATGCTGGTGGAGGTGACGCGATATTTCAAGAACGACTGGATCCATGCGCTATTCACTGAACCCTCGTTCCATTTCAGCTACTACGGATTTGCGTGGTTGCGCCCCTGGCCGGGGCCGGGAATGCACCTCCACTTCGCCGCCCTGGGGCTGCTGGCCGTCTGTATACTGTTCGGCTACCGCTATCGCGCGGCCGCGGCGCTGTTTTTCCTCGGCTTCACCTACGTGTTCCTGCTCGAAGAGGCGCTGTATCTCAATCACTTCTATCTGCTGTCGCTGATCAGTTTCCTGATGCTGATGGTGCCGGCGCACCGGGCGTTTTCGGTGGACGCATGGCGACGGCCGTCGATTCGTAGCCCTGTGGCCCCGGCCTGGGCGCTGTTCCTGCTGCGGTTTCAGGTGGGCGTGCCCTATTTCTTCGGCGGCATCGCCAAGCTCAACGCCGACTGGCTGCACGGCGAGCCCATGCGCATGTGGCTGGCCAAACGCACGGACTTTTGGCTGGTGGGCCACCTGTTCACGCGCGAGGAAGCGGTCTATTTTTTCACCTACGGCGGGCTGTTGCTGGACCTGCTGATCGTGCCGGCGCTGTTATGGCAGCGGACACGGCTGTTGGCGATCCTGGCCATGGCCACCTTCCACGTGATGAATTCGATGCTGTTCAACATCGGCATCTTTCCGTGGTTCATGCTGGGGGCAACGCTGATATTCTTTCCGGCAGATACGTGGGCACGCTGGGGACGGCGTTGGCTGGGGATTCCGACGCCCTCAGAGACAAACGACTCGTCTGGTGAAACCACAACAACTCCGGCATCTCCCATGTCCGCCTGCCCGAGTACGGGCGTGTGGACCTGGCCCCCGGCGCGATGGGGACGCCTCTGGCACCAGCAGTGTGCGATCACCGCGTTTGTGGGCTTGTGGGTACTCGTGCAGGTGTTGATGCCCTTTCGACACTTTCTGTACCCCGGCGTGGTTCATTGGACAGAAGAGGGACATCGCTTCTCCTGGCACATGAAGCTACGGGCCAAGCAGGGGCGGCTGTTCATGTATGCCTGTGACCCCCACAGCCAGGCGTGCTGGGAAGTCGACCCGTTGCGATACGTCACGGTCTGGCAGTTGCGCAAAGCCGCGGAGATTCCGGACATGGTGCTCCAGCTTGCGCACCACGTGGCCGCCGAGCTTCGAGAGCAGGGATACCCCGACATCGAGATCTACGTGGATGCCTGGGTCTCGCTCAACGGGCGCGAGCCGCAGTTGCTGATCGATCCGAACGTGAACCTGGCCAGCAAGAAGCGCAGCCTCCGACCGGCCGATTGGATTCTGCCGTTGAAGGATACGCCTCCGGGCCGGTGGCCGGCATGGCCGGAGCGCCCACCCCAGGAGCCTCAGGAGGAGGAACCGGTGGGCAGCGTTCTTTCCCCGCCCCCAGTTCCGCGCGTCTCATGTGAGCTTGGCCGGCCCCCGATTTTTGCCTGAAACCCGGCGAATGCTGGATGCCGGGTTGTTTCCTGGGGTAGCGGCCGGGCTCCGTACCGGCCGTTTCGCGGACAAAGCGCCTGCCCCTCGTTTGGCTTCTCGAAGGCAGGCAGGATGCCCACTCTCCGTTCGGAATCAGAAAGGCGGGCAGGATGCCCGCCCTCCGTTCGGCTTCTCGAAGGTGGGCAGGATGCCTGCCCCCCTGCGCCGGCGAGCAACCGGCGCCACACTGGCTATTCCGCCCCACCCAGGAACCCTTCGTGGAAGAAAACCGGCTCGTAGCCGTGCTCGGTTACCCAGCGGATGGCCGTATCGAGCCGCTCGGCATGGTCGGGCACATAGTTCTTGTAGAACTTCCAGAAATACTGCTCGTGGGTGAACAGGTCCATGATCTCGGCCTGGTTGGGGTCTTTGGCCAGCGGCTCGAGGGTGGGGACGATCCGATCAATCGGCGTGGAGTTGCAGACGATGTCCACCTTCGAGAAGACGATGCCGCTGTCAAAGTCTTTCAGCGCGTCGTGCCGCGAGAGATATTCGGAGCGTTCGTCGTCGAGCAGGTAATTGATGTCGTACCGGCCGTTCACGCGGATGAAGTAGCCGCTCAAGACACGGACGCCGCGCTGGTAGAGCGGCTTGAAGGCCGATGGCTGGGTCATGGCCCAATGGATGACCGTCGGAGGCGTGCACGTCCGCTCGCCGGCAAAGCGCAGAATCTGCTCAGTGACCTTGTCATAGTCGGCGATGAGCGTCGCAGGCGAGGCATGCTGGTAAAGCCGGTCGGGGAATTCGGAACGGGCATGGAAGGCGAGCTTGAGCCAGTCGGCATTGTCCTGCCATTCGCCCTTATAGCGGTCGGGAAACTCAGACAGCTCAAACCCATCCTCTGTGGCATAAAACACGTTGAGAACGAAACGGGTTTTGTACTTCCGGTGCAGGTCGCGCAGGATCTTCAGATAGAAACAGTCGAAGAGCGATTTGTACTTCTTCTGAGCGATGTCGCGCAGGAAATAGCTGTTGTCGTCGATGGAGAAGCGATAGCGCGGCTTGGAGAGCCGGTCCCAGACGACGCGCACGCGATGTTCCGCCTGGCCGAGCGAGCCGCGGGTGGCCGCCACAATGTCCGTCTCCTTCTCCCGGAGGACGATCTCGGCGGTGAAGGTCCGCCCGGCGCGCTGCGCGACGACACCATTGACCGTGACCTGGTCATCCAGCGGGGCCTCGCCGCGAACGCGGATTTTCAAGCCGCCATCGACGGACTGGCCATGACGCCGGTTGAGAACCGCGCCGTGAAACGGCTCATCAATGCGCAGCCAGCCGGTCCCGCCCGCGCAGGCCGTTGAGGCAACGCCCAAGGCCAGGCCGGCCGCCCCGGCACTGGCCTCCAGAAAGTCACGTCGTCCAATCATTTCATCTGGCATGGATCACCGTCCTTGCACTCCAACTCCGCGCGTGCGCGGGATGCTGAGCCGGCCGGCTTCCCGGACCCGACACATGCAGCAACGCAGTCCCGGCGAGCCCACCGTCCCAACCCGCGGCCGGCAGGTATTCTAAACCCCCGCTCGCCGCCTCACCAATAAGAATACCGGCGACCAACCACCGCTTGCCTTCGCCCTGCTGCCGTTGCCAGTACACCAGTTTCTCGGCGAATGAGGCGGGTTCCCGGCGAATCGGGGGGATCTCATCGGATCAGGCGGGCAAGATGCCCGCCCTCCAGCACAGCCGGCCGGCATTGTCGGAGGGCGGGCATCCTGCCCGCCTCAATGCCTCGGGGGGTGGGCATCTTGCCCGCCTCAATGCCTCGGGGGGTGGGCATCTTGCCCGCCTCATAGGTTGAAGCGCAAAACGCATGGACCGGAAAAGGGTATTGGGGCCTCTGTTGCGCGAACGACCGGTACGGAGCCCGGTCGCTACAGCGCGAATGGTCGGTGCAGAGCCCGGTCGCTACAGCGCGAACGGCCGGTGCAGCGTCCGGCCGCTACGGAAGCGAGGAGAACAGCCGGCACCCAGCCCGGCCATCGCCGACAATGGCCCACTTGGCACGGCGGCATTAGAATCGCGGCATGTGCGGCATCGCCGGGATTATCGACTTCTGCGGGCGGCCCATCGACCGGGCCGTGCTGGAGGGGTTTTGCGCCGAGCTGGCCCACCGCGGACCGGATGACCGGGGGATCTGGATATACGAGACGCCGGAATTCAGCGTCGGGCTGGCCCACACGCGTCTGGCGGTCATCGACCCCACGCCCGAAGGGCACCAGCCCATGGCCGATCCGGCCAACCGGTGGGCCCTGGCCTACAACGGTGAGCTTTACAACTATCGGGCGCTGCGCGCGGAGCTGGGTGGCGAGTTCCGCACCGACAGCGATACCGAGGTGGTGCTGCGGGCTTGCATGCAGTGGGGGCCGGAGGCGCTGCGGCGGTTCGATGCCATGTGGGCGCTGGCCATCGTGGATACGGCCGGTCGCCGGGGGCACCTGTCACGCGACCCGTTTGGGATCAAGCCGCTCTACTACGCCCACCTGGACAACCGGCTGGCATTCGCCAGTGAGATCGAAACGTTGATGCGCTTGACGGCCATCCCCCGCGAGATCGACATGGAGGCCGTCTCGCTCTACCTGCACCTTGGATATATCCCCCATCCGATGAGCATCTATCGGCACGTGCGCAAGCTCCCGCCGGGGTACGTGCTGGAATTCGACGCCAACGGCCCGCGTGCGCCGCGGCGCTATCACCACCTGCCGCCCCCGCCGGCATTCCCCCTGCCGTATGAGGAGGCCGCCCGCGAGCTGCGCGCGCGGGTCGAGCGGGCGGTAGTCAGTCAGCGCGTGGCCGACGTACCACTGGGGGCGTTCCTCTCCGGCGGGCTGGATTCGACCATCGTGGCCGGCTGCCTGGCCCAGGCCGGCGGCGAACGGGTCAAAACGTTCAGCATCGGCTATGCCGATCACCCCACCTACGACGAGACGCAATACGCCCAAATCGCCGCGGAACATTTCGGCACGGAACATCACGCCTTTCGCCTGACCTTCGCCGACGTGCTCGCAGCCGTCGAACCCATGTTGAATCATCTCGGCGAGCCGTTTGCCGACAGCTCACTGCTGCCCACCGCGCTGGTCAGCCAACACACACGGCAGCATGTGACGGTCGCGCTGAGCGGCGACGGCGGCGATGAATTGTTCGGCGGGTACTGGCGCTATCTGGGACACCACTACCTCGTGCGATATCGGCGCATTCCCGGCCTGTTGCGCAAGGGCCTGATCGAGCCGCTGCTGCGCGCAGCGCCCACAGGCAAGTCCACGTCCTGGATGAACCGGCTGCGACAGGTGCGCAAACTCCTGCGCGGCGACCTGCCCGATCCACTCCTGCGGCACATCGCCTGGGCGCGATTTCTTGACCTTCCCTCCGCATCCGCGTTGATCGGCCCGGATCGCGCCCGCAAGACCGCCGACACGCTCCAACAGCTCGCGCGCGATGCGGCACGAGGTTGGCGAGCCGGCGCGGCCCCACCGCCGGGCCTCGACGAGATCCTGCTCGCCGACCTGGGCATGGGCCTGCCTGACGATATGCTCTTCAAGGTGGACATGGCCAGCATGTACCACAGTCTGGAGGTGCGCGTGCCGCTGCTCTCGAAGGAGCTGGTGGACTTCATTACGGGTCTGCCCATCGAATACAAGATCGCCGGTGGACAAGGCAAGCGCATCCTCCGCGAGGCCTTCCGTGGCTTCGTGCCGGAGGCGATCCTGACGCGCAGGAAGATGGGTTTCGAGGTGCCGGTGGGCGAGTTCCTGCGCCACGAGCTGCGCGACATGTTCCACGACGTGGTTACGCCCGACGCGCTGGGGGCTTTCTCCATCAACGCGGCCACCGTCGCGCGGATCTACCAGGCCCACGCCGCCCGCCGGGAAGACTACACGGAACTGCTGTGGGCCTTGCTGGTCCTGTGTTGGTGGAGACAACGGCACTGAAGATCCCGGCGCTCTGCAGTCCAAGACCGTAGCGGCCGGGCTCCGTACCGGCCGCCTCTCGGATAAAACGGCCGGTACGGAGCCCGGCCGCTACAGCAATTTGATGACCTTTGCGCCATAGCGCAAGCCATTTCGTCATTCGACATTAGCCATTCCTTCGTCATTCGGGTTTCGTCATTCGTCATCTTTGGACATTGGGATTTGGACATTGGTCATTCCCCCCCTGCCACCTCCGCCACCGTTCGCCTGTAGAAGCAGATGAATTCCGGTCGACAAACAGCTCCCAGCGGCCATGTGTAAAACGATGAGCGACGATGCCAGCGACGTGCCCGCCACCCTGGCGGGCGACCGGGAGGCCTTCGCGCGGCTGTACGAACGGCACGCGCCGGTCATCCTGTCGCTGTGCCGCCGCTGCGGGTCGCCGGCCGAGGCCGATGACGCCCTGCAGGAAGTGTTCCTGCGCGCCTTTGGCCGGCTGCACCATCTCGCTGAGCCGGGCGGATTCCGGACGTGGCTGTACTCCATCGCCCGTCGGGTCTGCTCGGAACGGCGGCGATCGAGCCGTCGGCGAACCCGACACGAGATCGAGGCCACCATGCGACACACGGAACTCGATCCTCCCAGTCCGAACCCGGCCGCGCAGGCCGAGCAGGCCGAACAGCTCGACCGGCTGACCGCCGCCCTGGACCACCTGCCCGAGGACGAGCGGCTGGCCATCCACCTCTATTACCTGGACCCCGACCCGCCGGCAGCGGCAGCGGCCGCCCTGGGGCTGTCCCGTAGCGGGTTCTACAAGCTGCTGCACCGGGCCCGACAGCGTCTGGCCAAGCAGCTACGGGAGGCGCGAACGTCATGAATGACAACCACTTACGTCCCGATGACGATCTGAATGCGCCCAACGGGGGCGAGATGGAGAATTGGAGAGATGGAGAGTTGGAGAGCCCCGGGGTGCCCCACCTCTTCAGAGGTGAGGGACACGAGCCCCCACCTGCCAGGGTGCCACACCTCCTCAGAGGTGGGGGACACGAAGACCCACCGGTTGATATTAGCGCCAATAATCCCGGCCCGCCGCCGGAGGATGACTTGGACGCCCTGCTGCGCAGTTGGCACCAGATTCACACCGCCCGGGCCCTGGAAGCACAAGACCGGATCCTGGAACAGGTTCTGGTCGGCTCACGAGAGAATTCCCCAATCTCTCCATCGTTCACACGCTCCGTCTCTGCATCGATGGAACTTTCAGCTTCTGCCGGCGTCAAAGACTCCGGAAGCGCGCAACGGACCCACTATTGGAGGTCGATCATGACCCGGTATTCTCCGATCGCGGCAGTGCTGGCCCTGCTGGCGGTATTGATTCCAATGATTATGCCCAATGGGCCGGTCCAACCCGCCCGGGCCCAGGACATCATCTATGCACCCGAAGGCGGGAAACTCGAAGCGTTCAACCCCAAGGGCGAGTTGATCGGCCCCTGCCCGCTCAAGGGTACCGACGTGAACGTGGCTATCTCCGGGCGGTTCACGCGGGTGACGCTCAAGCAAACCTTCCGCAACCCCTATGAGGACAAGATCGAGGCCGTCTACACATTCCCGATGAGCCACCGGGCGGCGGTGGACCGCATGACCATGACCGTCGGCGACCGGATCATCGTCGGCGAGGTCAAGGAACGACAGCAGGCCCGGCGAATCTACGAAGCCGCCCGCGAACAGGGTTACGTAGCCAGCCTGCTGGAGCAGGAACGGCCGAACATCTTCACCCAGTCGGTGGCCAACATCGAGCCGGGGGCCACCATCGACGTGCAGATCAGCTATGTCGAACTGCTGGAGAGCAAGGACGGCACGTTCAACTTCGATTTCCCGATGGTGGTCGGGCCGCGGTATATCCCGGGAACGCCGAAGACGAGCCTCGCTGAGGCGCCCGGCCATTATCAGCGGCGCGCGGGGCTCATCCTGATGGCACCAGCCAGCGTGACCATCAAGGAGGAGGGGCCTCAGCCACTTCACAAACTGAATGGTCAACAACTTACGGCACTGCTCCAGAACGCCATCCCCATCGAGGCCCCCGGTGGCGACCGTCACCTGTGGTATGGCTTCGAGGCGGCCTACGTGGATGGGTCGAAAGAATCAGGCATGTTGTGCAACGATGGCGTGGGGCACGTTGGCGGGCGCTGGTTCTGCCTGCCCAAAACGTTGATCGCCAAGCCGGGTGCCGCCTTTTCACCGGATACGGACCAGGTGCCAGACGCCAGCAAAATCACCCCCATGCCCGTCCGGCCGGAACAACGCGCAGGCCACGACATCAGCGTCAGCGTAACCATCGACACCGGCGGGCCGGGCATTCTTGACCTCAAGTCCGAACTGCACGACATCATCACGACCAGAACCGTCCAGCGTGATGACGGCCTGCCGCGCCGGATGACCATTGAGCTCAAGAAAGAACGCGAGATCCCCAACCGCGACTTCGTCATTTCCTGGCGGCAGACGGCGGACACGATTGAGGAAGCCACCTTCACGCACACCGGCAAGCACGGCAACTTCTTCTCGCTCATCCTCCAACCGCCGGCACGGGTGACCGACGCCCAGGCGGTGGCCCGCGAACTGGTGTTCGTGCTGGACACCTCCGGGTCGATGTTTGGCTTCCCCATCGAAAAGGCCAAACAGGTCATGAGCAAGGCCATCGGGGCCCTCCGGCCGCAGGACACCTTCAATCTCATCACCTTCTCCGGCGACACGCACATTCTCTGGGACAAGCCTCGACCGGCTACCAAAGAGAACATCAATTCCGCCCAGCAGTTCCTCGCCACCCGCTCCGGCCGTGGCGGGACAGAGATGATGAAGGCCATTGAGGCGGCGCTGGTACAGCAATCCACCACCGGTGATTCTCAACCTCTTACACCGGATGATCTGTTGAACCTGCCGGCGGATGGCCGCGAAGTGCAAGTTCGAGTCCAGGGCAAGCAACTCATTCATGCCATGATTCCGACTGTTTTGACCGCCAGGGGAGAGACCAGCATTAAGGTCGATGATCAGGTCGTCCCCGCGCCCGGTCTGCCGGACGACTTCGCCGAGTTAAAAAACAAGGAACTCATCATCAGTGGACGGTGGGTCACTGAAAATCGCCGCCGCGTGCTCCGGGTATCCAGATGGAGTGAAGCCGGCACGGCCGCCGCTGCCCCCATCCGCATCTGCTGCTTCATGACCGACGGTTACGTAGGCAACGACCAGGCCATCATCGACGTGGTGAAGCGGAACGCCAAAACCACGCGCGTGTTCAGCTTCGGGATCGGCAACAGCGTGAACCGCTACCTGCTGGACGGCATGGCCCGGGCCGGGCGCGGCGAGGTGGAATACGTATCACTGCAAAGCGACGGCGATGCGGCCGCGAAGCGGTTTGCCGAGCGCATCCAGACGCCGGTGTTGACCGATATCGAATTGACTTTCAGCGACGGACTGAAGGTCACTGAGATGGTCCCCAACACCCTCCCCGACCTGTTCGACGTGAAGCCGATCATCCTGCATGGCCGGTATACCGCACCGGGCTCCGGCACGCTGACCATCCGCGGCCGGACGGGCAGCGGGCGCTACGAGCGGACCATTCCGCTCGAATTGCCTGCGAACCAGCCCGAGCACGACACCATCGCGACGCTCTGGGCCCGGGCCAAGGTCGAGGAACTGATGAACGAGGACCTCCGGGCCGCCCAGACCGGCAACTTCCCCGAAGAACTGCGCAATGAGGTCGTGAAGCTCGGCGAGACCTTTGGGATCATGACCCAGTACACGAGTTTCGTGGCCGTCGAGAAGCAGCGGGTCACGATCGGTGGCCAGCCGCGGCTGGTCCACGTGCCCATCGAGATGCCCCAGGGGGTGAGCTATGAGAGGGTGTTCGGCCAGGAAGCATTATTCAAGCTGGTCGCGACCTCGCCTGAAGATCCTGAAGATGCCGCACCCCGAATACAGCTTGGCTCGGTGATCATCGTGAACCAGCGTAGACACAGGTCATACGACGAAGCCAACCAGCCGGGGAATGTGCCGATGGGCACTGCCCGGAATATGTGGGCACTTTCGCGACAGAGTGGCCACGTCGGCGGCTTCGGCGGATTTGGTGGCGGCGGTTCGGGCGATTCCTACGGCAGTGCCAGCTATGGCTACCAGGTCCCAGCCATCGGCTCGCCGGCACCGCCGACTATGGATCAAAGAATCGTGGGGCTACCTCGGAGCCAGCCCCCACACACCAAAGGTGTGCAACCGATCATTGGGGATTTCTATGACACTCGGCAGGAAAGGAGGGCCTTGGCCAAGCGAACGGACTCAGCCGCCGCCGGCCGCCCGCCAGTCTCAGCGGGGGATGTGAACACGCAGCAACTACCCGCCCGGCTGGCGGCGCTGAAAGCAGCCAACCGGCTTGACTGGGCACGCCAGATGATGGTGCCCCAGCGCGTGGCCATCCAGATCGGCGAACTAGTCAAAGCCGGTAAGCTCGACGATGCCAAAGCCCTGGCCGAGGCGCTGGTCAGGCTCGATGGCGAATTCAAGATCGGCGTGCAGATGCGCGACGTGCTCAACGACCCGAAGCTCGCTGCCGCCGAGCGCGATCGCCGGATCGCCGCCCTGGCGGACGAAGCCAGGAAAGCCTTCGACCCCGTCATCCGCGAGCTCAAGCTGCGTCAGCGGGTGGACGACCGGCTGCTGGCTATCGCCCAGGCCGGCGCTGCCGCGGCGACGCAGCCGGCCCCCGCGGACCTGGAGCTGGTGAATAACCGCCTGCGGGTCAGCGTCATCACGGCGGATATGGAGCAACCGACGCTGGATGCGCTGCGCCAGGCAGGCCTCCAGGTGGAAGCAACGGCGAAACCCGCACGGCTGGTGATCGGCCTGATCGCCCGCGAGAAGCTGGCCGACCTGGCCCTTCTCGACGTCGTCCGGCGGGTGGAGCCAACACGGATCGAGAAGTGAGGAGCATGAGAGATAAAATTCACTCTCACTCCTCACTTCTCATCCATCTTCTTACCAGGAGCAGTAAGGGCGCCCGAACAGGAAGCCCGAACGCCGCCGCCGTCTCAAGACAACTTCTCAGCGGCGATACTCGGGCGTGCCGGCCGCGGCCAGCACCTCGCCGAAGTACATGCGGTGATAGTCGCCCTGGTAGTTGGGCGCGATGAAGTCGGCCAGGAAGTGGGCGGGTTCGAGGTCGTCGAAATACATCTTCCGGCATTCCAGGATCAGCTTGGCTTCGGCGAATCCAGGAGTGGGGATAAGCGACAACTCGATGGGCGTCAGCCCGCACTCGGCCATCTTCGCGGTGTCCCGCCCTGATTGCCGACCCAGCTTCTCCAGGGCCGGACGGTATTGGTCATCGAAGGCGCACAGGCTGAAGGTGTTGTGACGCTCCATGAACTGGCGGGTGTAGCGTTGCGGACGGACAACCACCATCACGAAGGGCCGATGCCAGATGACCCCCATGGCCCCCCAGGACACGGTCATGCTGTTGAAGTTTCCCGCCCCCTTCTCCCCGGCCGTCAGCAGGAACCACCCGGGCTCCCAGGCGCCGAAAGCAGGCAACTTCAGCTCGGTCAGGGGAATCGTCTCACGGCTCATGGTATCCTCCTCTCCACCATCACGCGCACCGGCGGCCGGCGAGTATCCGGCCACCAGGCAGGGTTCGTGGCTTTGATGGCATGAGCCTACCCTGCCGGCCGAGCAGATACAATATCTCGGCCAGGACGCCTCGGGCGTGGATGGCAGGACCGGGCACGGCCCCAGCCCCCAATCGCGGCAGGTGCCGCCATGTCCTTCCGACTCACCAGCCCCCACGGGGTAGAATAAAGGCCCTGGAGACTCATCTGATGCCGGAACTGGAGCTCGTCCTGTTTGTCGGCTTGCAGGCTTCGGGCAAGACCTCGTTCTACCGAACCCGGTTTGCCCAGACGCACGTCCATGTCAGCAAAGACCGCCTGCGGAACAACCGCCGCCCCGAACGTCGTCAGCAGCAACTGATCCGGGAGGCGCTCGGCGAGGGGCGCAGCGTGGTCGTGGACAATACCAACCCCACACGGGCGGATCGCAGGCCTCTGATCGCCATTGGCCGTGAATTGGGTGCCCGGGTCATCGGGTATTACTTCGCCTCGGACGTGCGGGAATGCCTGGAACGCAATCGCGGCCGTACCGGAAGAGAACTCGTACCAGAGGTGGCCATTTACGCTACCGCTGGCCGTTTGGAACCGCCCGTTGTGAGTGAAGGCTTCGACGCGTTGTACTGCGTGCGGTTGCAGGAGGGCGGCGGGTTTGACGTTCAGGGATGGCGGAATGGGAAAGTAACCGATGCACCCGGATGAGTTCAAGCGGCGGATACGCGTTAGAATGTTGCCACACCCTGCGGCTGCTGCCGGATCAAGGCGGATCACGATCTGCCGATGAAGGCCGACTACTTTAGGTTCATTCGTGGTCTCATCCGGCAAGTGGAGAAAGAGTCTGGGACAGCGGAGCCGGGATGACCGCCACCGTGATCGCAACTCCTCTGTTTTCTTGATCCGGGAAAGTCGAAGTTGAATGAGAGATGTCCGATGAACCCAATGGACACGCAAGATCAAGGCCGGACATCCGTGCGATGGGCGACCGAGTGGCCCGTGAGATACCGTCGTTTCGCCGGATTCAGGAGGCGCGTTGCGGGGCTGCGCCAGTGGCTCTGGAAGCTGGGCAGCGTTCCCGGCCTTCCGGCTGCAGGTATCATGGCTGACCAATCCAGCGGTTCGGGCATGGTGCTCGTTGACAGCCTGCAACTGGCCTGCGATGCCTTTCAGGCGTGCCGTCACGGCGGAGCCCGCCCTGAAGTCGTGAGGATCGTAAGCCTGCTCACGAGCACACTGGCGCGAGTCAGAGAGAGCGGCGTCTTGATTGTCAGGATGCCCGATCAGGGCTTCCTGTCGGCCGGCTCGTGCATTCAAACGGCAATTGAATGGGAGCCACTGGCCGGACGCCGGCCATTGAACACCCTGTCCCCGCAGGGTCGAAAGTTGCTGGCGTACACGGAAGTGGCCGCTGATGAATTACTGAGATTGTGCCAGGCAGGTTCGGCCATCGCGGTTCGCTCCGTGGGATATGCCATGCAGTGCATCCCCGGCTTGATCCGGTCGGAACAACCGTTCAGACCAGAATCCTACGAGTTCTGCCTCCGAATCGCTGCTTACCGCTGGTTTGAGCTGTCGAGACAGTTTCAAGAGGCTATCTGCGATCTGATGGACGTTGACCGCGCCGAAATCGACAGGCTCGCAGGCGAAGAAGGCTTTGCGATCGACCTGTTCGGCTACTCCCCGCGAGGGCAGTGCGATGCTGATTGAGGGAGCCGTTCATCCCGTTGCCCCGTTCGACATCGTCAGCCCGAAGTGCGGCGGCAAGACCCGCTTCCAGTTCGATGCAGGAACAGCGACAAGCCTTCCGCCGAGCGGCAACATAGGAGTAAGATGGCACCATGCACTGGTTCTGGCGAGCGGCGATTGCGGTCTTGGCGGGCGTTCTCGGGGCGGGAGCGTGCTTCATCGTGGCCCTGTTCCTGGCCAGCGGAAGGAATCCAAACACCATCGCGTTCAGGGTGATCTGGCTTTTCGCGGTCGCCTCCGTTTTCATTCTTTCGTCCGTCGTGGCCGTTGCTGTTCATGGCCGGTTGATTCGCCGGTATGGCATGGAGGTTCGCGAAACCCGCTGCCGTAAATGCGACTACATCCTGCGGGGCATCAGTGAGCCGAGGTGCCCCGAATGCGGGGAGAGGATATGAGGCCGCGTATCCCGCTGACGTGCGGACTGCTTCTGCCGGCTGGTGTCCTTTTTGTCGCCTGGATGAGCTTCGGTTCCATCTCCATCAGGTAGGTGTCCCCTTCGCGGGAACACACGTTCACTGTCGCCGATGGTTGCCTGCGTTACGATCTCGGGATCGCGTACAATCGCTCGGGGTGGAAATTCGAGTCGTCCCTGATGCGTCCGATGCAACTGCTTCCCAAGTTCTCACGTTACGGGCGGCGCCCTTCAGTAGATAGACTCGACCCTCGTACTCGCCCCCCTGCTCGGCCTGATTGGGAATGACTCCAGATTCAGGGGTTATGTTCGGATATGCCATCTGAAGGGCATAGTACCGCGGGCTTTCGACAGAAGCAGGAAAAGGATACACTGTCCTGAGGTTGGCCCATCGCCTCCAAGCAGGTGATGCCATGAGCATCGAGCCACCACGTCCTTACCGGCCGTTACCGAAGCATCCCGAACAGGTTCCACCTTCCCATGGGAAGTGGCGCCCCTTCGGAAGTCTGCTGGGGCTCTGCATGATCTTTTCGTCCCTTGGCGCGCTCCTCCTGGCCTACGCGATCGTTGGGGTGCGAGCCCTGTCTTTCTGGGTTGCGTTGTTTGGTACCCCCTTCCTGACGAGTTTCATGTTTACGGAGGCCGCTGTTTGGCGCGGACGCTACGGCCTGGCCGTGCTCGGCACTTTGAGATTGATCTTTGTGTGTTCGTTCGCGATGGTCTGCGCGTATTACTGCGAGTATTACTGCGGGCTCCTTGATTCTCATCTAGAGGTTGATCTGCTGATCTGCTCGGCGATCTGTGGCGCGACGACTTATCTATTCTTGTCAAACCGCCCACTCCTCCCACTGATGGGACTTCTGGCCGGCGCCGGCGGAATGTGGCTGGTGATCGTGCTGACTGAGGCGGGAAATGCTTATTGGCCAGTCCGCTACCAGCGATGGGAGCCGCCTTACCTGATAGTGATGCTGCCCTTGTTCGGACCGGTCATGGGCTTGTGCATGGCCCTGCCGTTCACGATCTTTCCGGGGTTGCTCAGGCCGCCAAAAACGCAACATAGGGAGGGATTCTGCGATCAGTGCGGCTACGACCTCACCGGCAACGTATCCGGCATCTGCCCCGAGTGCGGCCAGCCCACGCCACAAAAAGACCCGGCCCCCCGCGAACCGGAGCTCCTCTCGAACGACGACCCTAAAGCCACATCCTGACTTCTCCTGCCAGATGCGGCATGGTGAAGTTAGTGCGCGCGAAGGAAGCACATTTCTGAAATTCTCATGCATTCTATCCTCTTGCGTACGGCGATGTTGTGTTCATCGAGCAGCGGTTGTCCATTCAAGACGATCTTCCCTGGAGCGGCTCCGCTGGTCTGTTTACGTGAGCTTCAGCTCAGCGACCATGCAAAAACGCAGCGTCCTTGTTATCTTTAGCCTGAGGAGGTGACCATGAACACGCTGCGCCGTCCGTGGACGCTGCTGGCCTGTGCCGTTCTCGTCGCGGGATGCCGCTCTCAGGCCCCGTCCTCTTCAGTTGCCGTTGACCCCCACCCCGATACCCAGGCGGCGATGCACGACCCGGCCCACCCGCCCATCGACTGCCCGCTGCGCAAGGCGGGGGTCAATCCAGGCCATCTGCGTCCGTTCGAGGACATGGAACAGTACATCGCGTTTCTGGAACGGCCGGACCGGGCGGTGTGGCAGAAACCTGATGAGGTCGTAGCGGCACTGGGGCTGGAGGGCACGGAGATCGTAGTGGACCTGGGAGCCGGCTCCGGTTACTTCACGTTCCGGCTGGCGAAGGCCTTGCCCGGGGGAAAAGTGGTGGCTGCGGACACCGAGCCCGAAATGGTCCGCCACATTCACCACAAGGTCGTGTCGGAGGGTTTGCGGAATGTCGAAGCCCGGCTTATCCAGCCGAATGATCCTGCGATACCGCCGCAGGCCGACCTGGTGTTCGTCTGTGACGTGCTGCACCACGTCGCGGATCGCTCCGCCTGGCTGGCCACACTGGTCTCCCAAATGAAGCCCGGGGCCCGGCTGGTGCTGATCGAGTTCAAGGAGGGTCATCTGCCGGAGGGACCACCCGAGTCGGTCAAGATCGCTCGCTCCCAGATCATCAAGCTGGTAACCGACGCCGGGCTCACGTTGACCGCTGAGCGCGCGGATCTGCTCCCCTATCAGACTTTTCTGGTCTTCCGCAAGCCGAATGGTCGGTAGCTGTAACCCGGCGGCAGGAGCGCATTGGCTTGACTGTCCCGCGAGGCCCGTGTTCGCATGTCTTCGGCAACGCCCCGGCCACCGAACGCCCGCACGGTCGTGCCGAGCACATCGTCGATGGCCTGGCCCAGCAGGGTTCCACGGGTACGACGAAGAATGTCAGGATCGCTCATCGCCCTTATTTCTCCGGGTGGCCCCAATCGGCGGGAAGCAGACCTCGCCCCAGTCTTTCGTCTGGCCGTTCTCGATCATGATGTCGATGAACTCCGGCAGAAACTCACCTATAAGCGTCGCCCCCTCCGTCAGCGTGCGCCGGTTGAGAGAACTCCCTTTGGTGGCCGCCCCGTGCATCAGTTGGTTCCTGAGGATCCACAGTCGCTCGAAGGCCACCTGGAGGATGGGGCACGGATTGTGGGCATTGAACCTGGGCATCAGAGCCTTGACCTTCTGGTGCAGGGCATCTTCGTGGTTCGCGCCGGGGTCCAGCCAGAACTTGTCATAGAGAAAGCGATTCTCCACCAGCCGCAGAATCGGGAGTTGTCGTTTGAAAACCAGATGCCGCAGCCGGCCCCCGTGGTCGATTCCGCAGATGGCCGCAAGGAACGCGCCGAACGCCTCGCGGTCGCCCCAGGCCCGCTTCTGGTTATCCAGTCGCCCGTACAGGGCGTTAAACCCGATCCACCCGGCGATGAACCGGTCCTCGGCGTCCTGGGCCTGCTCGACGCGCTGCAACCATGACAGCGCCCGCCAGACCCGGATCGCGAAAGACTGGTTCGCCTGCCGGACTGATTCCGGGATGGCCTTGAACTTACGGCGAAGCTCTTCGGACACCACGACCGCTCTCCGATCCGTTGGACATGCCAGAGTGCGGCGAGTTGGTTCCCGCGCCGGGGCAATTCCCGCCGTCAGCAGAATACCACAGCCGGGGCGCAGGACAACCATCCTGCTGATCATCAATGAGAGGGCTTCCCGTCAGGACAGTGCCGCCCAATCCGGCTGCCCCGGCAGCGGCTATGGCCGAGGCGAACAGAACCGCTGGCAAGGCGGCCAATACCACCATTCGCTCGATTATCCCCCGCAACCTCACCAGTAGCAGTGCGCAGCGACAACACCCCGGCGCGGTCCGGCGCGATGAGGGCGACAAAAAACTGGCAGGGTGTGGTTAAGACGGCAGGTTCCATAAACGACGCGGGGGCCGCAACTTCGTGCGACCCCGTGCAATCAGATACGAATGGAAACGGAGAGGCAGGGATTCGAACCCTGGGTACAGGTATTATCCCGTACAACGGTTTAGCAAACCGTCCCCTTCAGCCACTCGGGCACCTCTCCAGAATCTATAATGTCTTGGCTCGCAAGATCTTACGCGCAATCCACGCCTGACGTGCCCCGCGCGGTCGTGCCGAGCCATCTGGACCGCACATGAAGATAGCAAAGTATAGCCCGGAAAGCAAAGCCTGACCGGGGAGATTTCCACGCGCATCGGGTCAAAACGATCGTGATGAGCATCGCGGGATCAACCCCCGGCGCGAGCCCGGCCGGCTGAGCGGGTCGGGCCGGCCGGAAAGCCCTGCGGGCCCGGATGGGGTCGGCCCGGTGAATGAGGGTGTCACCCTTGATCTCCGGCTGGGATCGTCCCCTGAATGCGGGTGTCGCCCCTGGCTCACAGGGCATCCGCGTCCGGGGACTGCCCGGCGACAGGGATGTGCCGGGGATGTGCCGGCCCCCACCGGAAGCGCTGTTGAGCCGCGATGGCGCGGTTCATTCCTTGAACTGCACGTCAGTGTCGGCAAGCCGCGAGAAGCGATCCGCCGGCTCGCCGGCCGCCCAAGCGATCCCGCGAAACACCAAAAGCCGGAAATGCGGATCATTGAAGGACCAGTTGTAATGGCCCAGGATGTTCACGTAAACCCGGCACTTGCCGACCCGGCGGTTCCAAAGAGGGCCCCTTCTCACCGGGGCAGCGCTGCCGAATTGTGGCGAATACCCAGTCCAGGTGCAAACAAAAAACAACGCCGACTGGCCAGACTCTTCGTCCGGGCAGTCGGCGTGATCGGCGAACGTCAATAATCCGGAATGCGCTTCAGCCGCGAAGCTTATGGCTCCCAGCGGACGAACGCTTCCATGCCGTAATACTCCGGCAGGCCAAGGCGGTTGTACCGCGCGGCGGTGTCCGTGTTGCGGGCCTCGGCACGCTGCCAGAACTCGCGATCGTCGTAGGGGCCGGGGAAGAGGGCCTTGTCCTTCTGCGACTGGTGCTTGAAGATGCCGAAGATCTTGTGCGTCAGCTCGCTGTGCGAGAGCGGCACGGCCAGGTCGATCAGGTCAATGTCCCACTCCTGCCAGGCGCCGCGATAAAGCCACACGATCTCGGGCATTTCCTCGGGCTTGCAGCGTTTCAGGGCCGCAAAGATGGCCTCCGCGCACAGGCGGTGCGTGCCGTGCGGGTCCGACAACTCGCCGGCCACGAATATCCAGTGGGGACGCACATCGCGGAGCAGCTTGTAAACGATGTCGATGTCCTCAGGCCCGATAGGCCGCTTGCGAACCTCACCGGTCTTGTAGAAGGGCAGATCCAGAAAATGGGCCCGCGACTTGGGGATGCCCATCCACCGGCAGGCGGCCACGGCTTCCGAGCGCCGCAGGCGGCCCTTGACCTCCTGGAGCTCCTCGATGTCCACCTGGCCGGGCTGCTTGGCGGAGAGGAATTCACGAACCTTCTTGTCGAAGGCCTGGGCCTTGGGCCCATCCAAGCCGGAAGCGCGATTAAGCTCCTGCCAGAAATCCATCATCTGGAGGGCATAATCGTCAAAGACGGCAATGTTGCCGCTGGTCATGTAGGCCACGTGGACCTCGTTGCCGCGTCGCACCAGGTGGCTCAGCGTGCCGCCCATGCTGATCACGTCGTCGTCGGGGTGCGGGCTGAAGCAGAGGATGCGCTTCCCGCTGACCAACTGGCCGTTGTCGGCAATGGTGGCGAAGAGCCGGCCGTAGACCCGACGGTTGATCACGTCGGCCGATTCGGATTTCCGCAGCAGCGAGGCCAGGTGATTCTCGTCGTAATCAGAAGCATCCAGCTTGAGCAGGCTCTTGTTCAACTTATTGCTCAGCCAGATGACGGCGCGATGTTCGTTGTAATCAGTCCACTCGATTTCACCCAGCACCCACGGGGTGGCCACGCGGGTGAGGGCCCCCGCCGCCGCCACATCCACCACGACCTCCGCCTGGGGATGATTCTGCAGAAAGCTGGCAACCACGGCATCCGTCAGCGGGCCTTCCACGGCCTTGCGCACAACCGAAGCCTTGTGCTCACCGAAGGCCAGGCAGAAAATCCGGCGGGCCTTGAGAATGGTGCCCACGCCCATGGTGATGGCCCGACGCGGCACATTGGCCTCGCCGAAGAAGTCGCTGGCAGCGCCCCGGCGAGTGGCCGAGTCCAGGGTAATCAGCCGCGTAACCGAGTCCGGCGACGAGCCCGGCTCGTTGAAGCCGATATGGCCCGTCCCGCCAATGCCCAAAATCTGGATATCGATCCCACCGGCGGCCTTGATCTTGGCCTCGTAGTCCCGGCAGAAGGCCTCAACCTGGTCCTCAGGCAGCGAACCGTCGGGAATGTGGATGTTGGCGGCCGGAATGTTCACATGGTCGAACAGATTCTCTTTCATCCAGCGCACGTAGCTCTGGATGCTGTCCGGCGGCATCGGGTAATACTCGTCCAGGTTGAAGGTGATGCACTTGGACAGGTCGAGGCCATCCTCACGGTGCAGGCGAATGAGCTCGCGATAAACGTCAATGGGCGTGTGGCCGGTGGCCAGCCCCAGGACCGTGTTCTTGCCACGGCTGTTGTTCTCACGAATGGTCGCGGCAATGATGCCGGCTACGCGAGCGGCGGCGGCTTGCGCATCCGGATAAATGGTCGTGGGGATCCGTTCCAGACGGGTAAAGATCTCAGAGGTCGGGATGGGAGCGTTGCGTTTCACGATCTATCCACTCCAGGTGGTCAAAAGCGGGGATTATATAATTCCGACAAAGGAGCGGCAAGAAATGCAGCCCTTCGCCGGAATCCGGGCAGACGACCATAAGCTTATTTCAAATAAAGACTTATCAGCCGACGCGAACGCGCCATGCGGTCAAGCCCGGTCGAGCACCCGAATCAGCCGAGGCCCAACGAACCACCGGCTGCTACACGTTGCGGGCCAGAAAGAAGGTAATACCCGTCAGAGCGGCCAGCAAGCCGGTGGAGATCACCTGCAGGGTGGTGTCGCAGGCGGGGGTCTGCAGCAGAAGGCAGCCGGTGGCAATCCATAAAAGCAGGTTTTTCGAACGGGAAAACATGGGTTCTCTCCGGGTGACCAGCCGGGCAAGTGCCAAAGCGCCTCTACCGGCCAATGTCCACAATAATGGGCTTCAAGTGTACTCAGCAGCGCCGGGCCGTCAAGTCTTCTCCATTTTCACCTTAAGTCCATTCCCCACCCTACCGATAGTCGGTGCAACCCCGGCTGATATTGGTTCAGCCGGACAATCGCGTCCAAAGTCTTTTGGAGACAAAACTATGCCAAGTTACACCTCCCGTCGCGCCACCGCATCGCGGAAGACCACTGCTCGCTCCAGCAGCAAGGCAGCCACCAAGGCCAGCCGGACGGCTCGCAAAGTGACCGCTTCAGCCAAGTCCAGGAGCACCTGCCGCAAGGTGGTGGCGAAGGCTGCGACGGCCAAGAAGTGCTGCAAGACCACGGCCAGCCGCAAGACCAGCCGGACGCGGTAACACCGCCGGCGGACTGGGGGCCGGCACGACGCCGGGCCTCCGCGGGCCATCTGCCCGCGCGGCCTCGCACGAATGCGGGGGCACGTCCAAAATTCCGGGACAAAGCCCGGTCAATACTTGAACCCTTACGAACATATGCGGGTATAACCTGCTGGAGCGTACTGCCCGCTCCCACCGGCCGATGAGCCGTACACTGCCCTGAAGGGGCATTCCAGAGCGACAGACGACCGCGGCAGTCCTGGCGGTCGGCTCCGAAGCTCGCTCACACCGGAGAGGTCATTCAGCGTTGGTCGAGAATGGCCTCTCCTCAATTTACGTTCAAAATTTCCCCTGTTCGGACGCGATGGGGCTCGCCGTCAACAAGCACGGCGAGCCCTTGTCTTTGGGCCCTGCGTCGGGCCGGCCTTGCGGACGCGTAGGCCCGGATCCCGAGGGTCTGGGCCACCCGCGCCGACTCGTGGTACACTACCGGCCATGACTACCAGCCTGACTGATCGTGTGGGCCATTTACCCAAGCCGCAGCCGGACGTTCAGCGGATCAAGACCGCCCTTTCCCACGGACAGCCCGACCGGGTACCGCTGGCGGAGTTGGCCATCGCCGAGGAGGTGATGGCGGAACTCGGCGGACCGTTGCCCCCCCTGCCGGCCAACCCGACCGGCCAGCAGCTTCGTGAGTGGGCCCAGGCCCGGGTGGGGCTCTGGTGGCGACTGGGCTACGACTACTACCGTGTACGCGTGGAGATCCCCTTCACGGTGGACCGCCTCCCCGCGGTCGATACGGCCAATGCCCAAAACCAGCGTCAATGGGTGAACGAGCATGACGGCATCATCCACACCCTGGCGGACGTGGAGCGCTACACCTGGCCGGGCCGGGCCGACATGGGTCTGAGCCAGGCCGAAGCGGCGCTCGCCTGCCTGCCGGAGGGCATGGGCGCGATCGGTTTTTCCGGCGGGGTGCTCGAATGGACCACCGCTCTGATGGGCCTCGAGCGTTTCATGATGTGCCTCTATGACGAGCCCGAGCTGGCGCGAACCGTAGTGGATCGGGTCGGGGCCGCGATCCTCCAGGGGTTTGAGCTGCTGTGCGAGATGGACGCGATCTTCGCCCTGTGGTTGGGCGACGACATGGGCTTCAAGACGGCCACGCTGGCCAGCCCGGAGCACCTCCGAGAATACATCCTGCCCTGGCACAAGCGCTACGCGGAACTGGCTCACCGCACCGGCCGGCTGTTTCTGCTGCACAGTTGCGGGCATGTTGAGGCGATCATGCCGGACCTGATCGCGGACGTGGGCATCGACGCCAAGCACAGCTTCGAGGATGTGATCATGCCCGTGGAGGAGTTCCACCGCCGCTGGGGCGGAAAGGTGGGCGTCATGGGCGGAGTGGACGTGGACCTTCTGTCGCGCAAGTCCGAAGAGGAGGTCCGTGAGCGCACGCTGCAGATTCTGGAAGCCTGCGCACCGGCCGGCGGCTACTCATGCGGATCGGGGAACTCGGTGACCAACTACGTGCCGGCCCGGAACTATCTGGCGATGGTTGAAACGGTGCATCGCTTCAACGGCCGGCTGTAGCGGCGGCCGGCCCTGAGGCGGCCCTGACGCTCCGCCTCCCGGCTTCACTCTGCAGGTTTACTCGCTCACCCGCCGCACTCCCACGCGGCCGTCCAGATAAAGGGCACAAGTGGCCCCTTCCTTCCGGGTGGTCAGAAGGGAACCGCCGGTGGTCAGGTGAGGATAGTATCTCTGCTTCGCGATGATCGTATAGCCGCTGAACGGGCCCTTGAAGCCGGTCAGGCCGGGTTGCCAGCTATAGTTGTCGTACACCCATGGAACCTGCCTTTGAGTGTCGTTGCGGCTTATCTGGAAGAGCGTCTTTGTTGTCAGGTAGGCCGAAATACTGAACGCATAGGTATTGCGATACTGCTGCATCTGCTTTGATTGAGCCGGACAAATCCACACCGGCGACCGGCCGGGCAGATTCCTGGTCGTGTGCAGAATGGCCGCCAGGCCGTAGGTCTCGGGTATGGCGCCCCGATCGCGCGGATCCACCTCGCCGGGCGCCCGTCGGAAAGCGTGCAGACCCAGCGTATCCGCATCCGGCAACTTGTCCCGATGAGCGGTCGCGTAAGCCCACGACGCGGCGCCGATCTGCCTGAGATTGGTCATGCACATCGTGCGGCGCGTCTGGCTCCGTGCGTGGTGCAGGGAAGGCACCAGGATGACGATCAGCAACGCGATGATCGCAGCCGCGACCAGCACCTCAATGAGGGTGAAACCGGCGGTCAGGGGTGAAGACTGGCTCTTCACGGCACGCTCCAGGCATACCCAACCGTGCACTCAATCAAGGCAATCCGCAGAAGCTGGAACCGCCGGCCCGCTCAGACAGGTGGCAAACAGGCTCACATCATCCTCGTCTATGTCGCCATCCTCGTCCAGCAGGCCGAAATAACAATCCGCATCGCTCAACGCGATGCCGGGGCCGGTGATGCAGGCTTGAAGGTAGCCGAAATCCTCCTGGTCCACATCTCCGTCGAGATCGAAATCGCAGGGCGACTTTCCGGGGTACATGAACTTCCACAACATGACCCGGTCTCTGGCGGTTACCAGGCCGTTGCCATTGAGATCGTATTTGAGATACTCCACGTAAGCCGGGCCGTCACCAATCAAATCGTTCCCGTTCGCATCACTCGGACTTTCATAGTATGTCTTCTTGGCCGCATCGTAGAAGGTCCGAATCGGCGTTATGATCATGTTCTTAAACAAGGCCAGGTCGGCCTCGTCCACATTATTGTCGCGATTGAAGTCTCCGGTCTTGAAAGCCAACAGGCCGCCGACAAGCCTGTTGCTGGCTGCATCCTGGAACAAGAACTGCGGCACGGTAATCGTGGCATAAGGCGCCTGCCGGAAGAACTGCAGGCGCAACATCGTGGTCTGCAACACATTGCTCGCCCCCAGGACCGTGTTGTATTGGACGCGCTGAGCCTTACTCATGACCACGGCCAAACGCCCCTGACCGTCCAATCGCCAGACGGCGCCGCCGGTGGTTTCAAAGAAGTAGATGTCGCCGCCCAGCGTCGTGATGCTGGAAATGCTCACGACCTTATCGACATCTACGCCCGGATCGGTCTCATCAGGGTTGGCCGGCCGGGCCAGATAACGGCCATTCCATTGGATGAACCTCTCCAGTTCGGCTTCGGTGAAGAGCGCATAGGGCCCGAGGACAGACGTGCCGGTGTCCACCAGGTAATCCAGGCCGCCCACGTTACCGGAGGCGGAGGAACCACGAAACAGGATCTGGTCTCCCACGGCGGGATTGTCCGGATCGAGATCGCGCACAGAGGTGTGCAGGACGCACGGTTCGCATTCAATGGCAACGTAGGGGGGAGGCCCACTGGAAGCGGCATCGGCAGCAAAAATCCGCGTCAGGGCCCCGGTGGCCACCCGCACCTTCCAGATCCCACCATAGCTGGAACTGCCATCATTGAAATAGAGGCTCTGACCGTCGCTGGACCATGCGAACTGCCGGCCAACGTCGCTGGTGGTGCTCGGGGGGTCGAGCCCGATCACATCCGCCATCTGCTGGAGCGTCACCAGCGGGGTCATGACCGTACTGGCGTCAAAATCAGCCGGGACCTGCAGATTATAGCGGTACACCCGCTTGGTCAGGTCGGGGCGTTTGGTGCTGCTCAAATCTCCGATCACGCTGTTCGCATCGATAATCCAAGCCTGAGTGTACGGCGGATAGAGCGGCGTCACGCCATCGGTATCAAAGATAGTCAGTGGATTAAGCAACAAGCTGCCACAGATTGGGCTTCCACCGCTGAAACTGGGATTGGTCTTGGTAAACCGCACCCACTCGCTGGGAGAAACCATCTCCTCAAAAGCCTGGGCTCCGGTAACATTCGTCACCTTGCGGATCCATGCGCTCCCTCCGTAGCCGGCAACCCAGAGCGTGTCCGTCGTGGGGTCATAGCCGAACGCGCCAACGGCCGGACCACCGGTGGCAATGTAGTTTGGCACCACCACCATCAGATTGTCCGGCATCTGTGCCATCGACACCGACACCATAAACACCAAGGCGAAGAGAGCAGACCCGCTCCTTACGCCCCACCCGAGCGAATTACATCCAGACATGCTTTCAACGCCTCGCGACTGATATAGACAGGTTCCTGCGTCTTCCCTGTCAGAATACCGTCAGGCGCCGCCCCCGGCAACTGCAAAACTTGAATACTTCACAACCGAGTCATAACAAGTTGCACACAGCCCAATTGCCAATGCACAGAATACACCGGCCCGGAAATAAGATCGGTGCCGACTCTATCCGGAGCTTGCCCGGACGGATTACGATGCTTACCGGCCAGGCTCGAAGAACAAACACAGTTAATCGCGCACTTGGCTATGTCACTATCGCGTCTGGCCGTTGACCGGAAACTTCGATGCCTGATGGAGTCGTGAGAGGTGCATTCAGGATCTGGACGATGTGGGTGAACGTCGATCTGACAGCCGCAAAGCGGGAATCTTCACCGGCACGGATGCCGATGGCCACTCGGTGGACAGCCCATTGGCCAAGTCGGCGCGCAGGTAAAGCCATGCGCACAACTTATTGTGGCATGGCGACCTGCACCCGGCCGGAGTGGCTTTCGCCGGAACTCAATTCATTTCGCCCCTCCGAAAGACACGACGACCTTGCTTCAGGTGCGATCGCCGGCCTCCGGGCTACTTCCCTGCCGCCCAGTTGGCGGAAACGCAAGACGAGGAATCTACTCTGTGATACGTCCGCGCACGACACCCGCGCCGCAGCCGCGCGGAGTATATCAGTCGCGACGGACTATGGATATAGTCCAACAGGCTGGATCTGTCAAGCCCCGATTTCAATGATCCGAGCAAGGATCGCAACGTCAGGAACCCCGGGGTACCAGAGGCCGGGCCTCAGATTTGCCCACCGTCACGGCCAGGCCGGGCAGCTTCGCGCGGATGTCGCGCAGCCCCTCCTCGCTGACCTGAGTCCCGCGTAAGGCCAGCACCTGCAGGGTGGGCAGGGTTTCGAAAACCTTGAGGCCCGCATCGGTGATCGGAAGGTCCGGTCCATTGATGGACAAGACTTCGACGCGCCGCAACCCGCCCAGATAGGCCAAGCCCAGATCGGAGAGATTGGGGGTATGAAGAGCAAGGTGTCTCAGATTCTCAAGCCCGGTCAGGCAGGCCAGGTCGCCATCCAAGAGCTCCGAGGTGATATTCAGCCTGAGGCACTCAACCGTGGCCGGGATCCGCAAATGGCACAACCCGCCGGGCTCAAGGCTGATCCGCACCAGGTTCAACTCACTCAACGCGGGAAACGCGCCCAGCGCTTTCAGTCCCGGCCCCTGCAACGTCATGTTGTGCAGGGTCAGCTTGCGCAGGCCCTGGAGTTGAACCAGTTGAACCAGGCCCGCGTCACTCACCGGCGCGCTCAGATTCAATTCACGAAGTGAATGACACCGGGCAATGTAGGGCAGGGCGGCGTCCGTCAGCCCCGGCGCCCGGATGTGCAGAGACTCCAGGGCGGTCATTGACGGAAGGATCCGCAGGCCAACATCCGTCAACGCCGAGCTGGTAACAGGCCACAATCGTTTCAGCGATTTCAATTTGCTGAGATGGTAAAAACCCGCATCAGTGGCCGCCCGGCTGGGAATCCCCAGCTCCTCCAGGGCCGTCAACCGGGACAAGGAGGCCAGACCGGCCTCGGTGATATTGGTCTGGCGAACCACGAGCTTGCGAAGCTGCTTAAGATTCTCCAGGTGCCGCGCGCCTGCGTCTCCGATCGGCGTACCAGACAGGTCCAGTTCCTCAAGATTGGGCAACGCCGCCAGGTGAACCAGGCCCTGCTCGCTGATCGAAGTGCCCTGCAGATCTAAACGGCGCAGCCGGCTGAGACCTTTCAGGCAGGCAAGGCCTTCATCACTCAGCGCCGACTCGGGAAACCCGAGGTTTTCAAGTGCGGGAAGAGAACCAATGTACTGGAGATAATGGTTCAGCTCGGGGTTGCTGTTTTTGACGAGTTGAAGCGAGCGCAGCGAGTGGAGCGAACCGAGATGAGCCAGACCCGCCGCCATCCCCGGATGACCGCGGATGAGCGTCAGCCGCGTCAGTGACGTCAGTTGGCCAATGGCGGCAAGTTGATCCTCGGTGATCTCAGTACTGGGCACATCGAGTTTCAGCGGCGCCTCGATCTGAAGAGCGGTCAGTGAGGGCAGCGCCGTCAGAATTCCCAGGGCCTCCGCATCGATCGCGCTGGGCAGGCAGAGACCCTGGAGATGTTCAAGCGCCACCAGGCTCTGGATCGCGGCCAGATCCAGCGGCGGATCCGATTTCAGGAACGCGTCGCTGCCACAGAGGCTCAAGCCGATGAGGCCGCTCAGATCGGACAACGCCCCGATCTCCCGGGCTCCCGGTCGACTGCAGGCCTCGAAGGTGAGAATCTGAATGTCATCCGGATTGAGCCCGGCAAAAGGACGGTCTACCAGGAAGGTCTCGGGCGTCACCTTGAGCTTGAGCATCATGCCGGCGGGGACGGTGATCGTGCCGCGGGCTTCCAGCGGGAGGGAGCCCTCGCCGGCGGCGGAGATCGAAAAAGCTTCCGTGAAGAAGTCATCCTCCACGAGATCGCGGCTGACAAACGTGCAATAGCCCAGGGACCGATTCTTCGGGAAATGTACGAGTCGGGGGGCCGGACTTTCCGTTTCGCCCTCCTGCCCGGAGACATCGCCCGGATCCCGAACCGTCACCCCGACCGCCAGGATCACGCCCGACAGCAGCAGCACGCCGGCCAGGGAGCGGACGGTCAGCCTGGGCGCTGAGGTCACCGAGCCGTCCAGAAGGGCGGCAATGCGCCGACCGATCTGAGTACGGGTCACAAACAGACCACCGGCCAGGCCGATCCGGCGACGATCCCGTATGGCCCGGAGGATCTCAAAGAGGTACTCCGCATACTGACCGGCCTGGGGGAAAGACTGAACCAGGGCGTGGTCACACGCCGTCTCTAACGCCTCGGTAAGCCGCCGACTCCCCCACCACACCGCCGGGTGGAACCAGAACACCGCTCGGACAATATCTCGAATGAAGATGATGAGCGAATCCAACCACCGCCAGTGAACCAGCTCGTGCCGGAGCGACCAGCCGACCTGCTCGTCATTGCACTTCTCCGCCAGCCACTGGGGCAACAAGATCACCGGGCGAAAAACCCCGACCAAGGCCGGCGACTCAATCCGGTCACTGATCAGAAGCGACGGCAACGCGCGCAAGCCCAGAGATCGGCCCAGTCGCTGGTACGTGGATTCCAACTCCGCATTCGGCCGGGTTGCGACCCGAACGAGGTTACGAAGTCGCAGCAGGGCATGCATATAACGGGCCAAGCCGATCCCAACGCCGCCGAGCCAGACCCCGAGCACGACCCAGTACAGTGGACTGCCGGCGCTGCGGGCCGGGCGGGACTGTCCGCCCCGGGTGTCGCGACTCACCGTCAACCGACGCTCGGGAACGTCGGCCTGCGGGGGTTCTGGCGGTGGCGGAAGGTTTTCAGCCGCCGGCGCGACGGCGGGACGCTCAGGCCCGCTTGGCGTCACGGCGGGCGCGACGTTGCGACTTTCCACCACCGGGGCCGGCAGCAGCGACGCGTTGAACAGCGGAACGGTCAGGATGCTTCCTGCCATCAAAGAGAATAAAGGCTTGATCAGCACCGCCAGCCACAGATAACAGATCATCCGTGGGCAGCGAATCCGCGCCAGCACAATAAAGAGATGGACCAGGGCCGCCACCCAAACCAGTTCGGCACTGACAATCAACAATCGGGCCAGAAGAAGATCTGGACTCAATCCCCAGAAGCTGGCGTGAAACGAGATCACGACACCTTGGTTCCTCGATCTCTACGGGTCTCGATTAACTTGCGAATCTCTTCCAGATCCGCGTCGGTCATGTCGCTGTCGTCCAGCATGCAGGCGATCGCCTGCCGGGGGGAACCCTGAAATAGTGTGGCCAGCAGTTCACGCAGGGAGCGACGGGCCACGCTTTCGCGGGGAACCACCGGATGCCACATGAAACCTCGACCGATGGTCGGAATCGGCTCGATGTAACGCTTGTCGCGCAAGCTGGAAAGGACCGTGCGGATCGTGGTCGGGGCAAGTGGGCGTTTCTTCTGAAATTCGACCGTCACCTGGGCGGATGTGCAGTCACCCAGGCTCCAAACGGTATCCATGACCTCCAGCTCAAGGGCACTGAGGGCCGGCCGACTCTGGGGAGCGTTTCGAGATCTTCTGGCCATGACCTTCCCTGGTGAACAAATCTCACCCTGATCAGACGGATTGGCCTATAAATATAGTCGAGAACGGCTGAGCCTTGAAGAGAATTTTCGGCTTGACTTTTGTGCGCCGCCGGCGACCCCATGCGGCATAAGGGCCGGGCAGTGCCTCACCCGACCGCAATCTGCTGTCACACCGACACTTATGGACTATTCACCCCGCTTCGCCACCGGCAGGGCCGACCGAAGCATCCAGGCCGGGATGGTGAAGTACAGTATTGCGAAGTGCAGTGGCTTCCCCCGCGATTGGGCGTAGAGCCTGTGCTGGCAGGCGCTGGCATCGCCCTCGCCGAGGCCGGCGCAGGCGGTGCGCCGGCGCCATACGGTCTGCCGAGGCAACCCCCTATCCGCGTCTGTCGCGCTGAGTCTGCGGCGGTACGGCCGCTGCAGACCGGCGGGCTTGCGGCTCTTGCGAACCAGGCACCGTTCGCCGGGCCACTGCGTCGCGAGGTGGCGGGAGCAGCTTGCCCTCGGGGCTGATCCGCGCGGCCAGCATGGCAGGCCGGGAGAGTACATCGTGATGCTCGGCAAAGAACCGAGCCAGGGTGGGCCAATCCGGCATGGTCATGGCCTTCCGGCCATACCGGTCGGCGTCTTTCTCATTGACGATCAGCGCGAGCATGCGGTTGTACGTATAGGCTTCCACATCCGCCCGCTTATCCCCAATGCCGATCAACAGATTGGGCCATTGCTGCCGGAGGCGGGCCAACGTGTTGCGTTTGAAATTGGTCTGGCTGCGCCACTCGGCCCAACTCTCCGAGACCATCACCGGGCCATCGGGAAAGCCATGTTCGCGCAGCCATCGGCGCGTGCGTTCCAGCATGAAGCGCGGCCGGGCGGTCACATAAGCGATGTGATAGTCTCTCGCCAGCGCGGTCATGGTCTCCCGAGCGCCGTAAATGGGTCGCGAGCCGCCATCGTGCCGGGAGAACAACAAATCGCCGTAGTCGGTGACGGAGAGAGTCTCGTCGATATCCACGACGATGATGGTCCGGCTCGGATCCCAGTGAAACACCTTGCCGGAAGTCCGCAGCGTCCGGCCCTTGAGCCGGACAGTGGCCTCGAATTGCGAACAGTCGGGATCGGGAAGTGTGCAGACTACACTGGCATTGCCTTCGTCCCGGGTCCGGCCAGTACCGATCGGCTGGTTCCTGGCGGAGAACTGAACGGGGACTTCTTCCAGGCCATTGCGAAAGCCCAGACCCACCGGCTGTTCGAGATAGGCCGTCAGGGGAGCCTGGACGCCGCCCATCACCACCGCATCGTTCACACTGAGAACCGGACCGCTGCAGCCGAAAGCAGAGAGGAACACCAGCCCGCAAAAGATACCGGCAGAGGCGAGGCGAATCATTCGCATCGGCAGTCTCGTCCCTTTCTGATTGGAGGTCGCGATCGTACGACACGACCAGCGGCGACGCCCCCGGCACATCCCGTGCGGTGACGAACATCCGTCCACAATGGGCACTATAGCCAGTCATCGGCAAGGCTCAAGTCCGATAATAAGCAGCCCTGAGGGGTAGTTTCCTTAATCCCGCCAGCCTCCATGGGCTGGCGGGCGGCACCGGCAGGGTGGACAGGCGTTGCCGGAGCGTGTATCACCTTCGCCTATGACTCGAACATATCCCTTCTTATGCGTTCTGGGCGTTGTGTTTTTCCACTCCCCGGCGGTTCGCGCGGCCGATACCGCGTCACCCACAACCCAACCTGCGCTGCAGATCGTCGGCGGCCCGTATCTTCAGGCCCCTTCACCAACGAGCATGACCCTCGTGTGGACGACGAACCGCAAGTGTACATCGAAGGTCGAATACGGCGCCTCGGCGGACGATCTGTCCCAGGTCGCGATCAGCGTCCGGCACGGGCTGATCGACGCCAACACCACCCTGCACAAGATCACCGTGAGCGGGCTGCGGCCGGGGACAACCTACCACTATCGCGTCATGTCCACGGAGATCGTGGAGTTCAGGCCCTACCGGGTGAAGTACGGGGGGACTGTTGAAAAAAGGGGAGAGTTCACCACGCTCGATACAGATAAGGAGAGATTCTCCTTCTGCGTGCTCAACGACCGGCACGACAGGGTACCCGCTCTGCGGCAGGCGCTGGGCTCCATCCAGTGGCAAGGGGTGGACATGGTGGTCGGACTGGGCGACATGATGAACGACCCCATGAGCGAAGAGCAGATCTTCCGCAACTTCATCAATCCCTGCACCGAATTCTTCGCCGGGCGAATCCCCCTGATCATGGTGCGCGGAAACCACGAGACTCGCGGGCTGCTGGCCCGCAGTCTGATCGATTACTTCCCGAACCCAAGCGGGCGCCACTTTTATTACTCCTTCGACCACGGCGGAGTGCATTTCGTCGTGCTGGACTGCGGCGAGGATAAGAGCGACACCAGCCCTGAATACAGCGGACTGGCGGCCTTCGAAAACTATCTGCAGGAGCAGACCCGCTGGCTGGAAGAGGAACTGCGCAGCTCCGCGTTCCGCAACGCCCGCTTCCGCGTTTGCCTGGTGCACATTCCGCCGGTCTCATACCGCGAGGAAGACGACGCCAAGTTCATCCGCCCGGGTTGGATCCGTAAGAACTGGAACCCGATGCTCAACCAGGCCGGGCTGGACCTGATGATCTCCGGCCACACCCATCGCTATGCGGAGTTCCCCCCGGACGAAACCCGCGCGTTCCCGCTGGTGGTAGGCGGAACCAACACGGTCATCCGGGTGGACGTCTCGCCGGAGAAGTTGCAATTGACCACCTTCAAAGACGACGGGTCGGTGCTGTCCCGGCCACCAGAGGTACCGCGCAGGAAGTAATACGGATTCCAAATGGATCTTGCGCGTTGGGTGCCCTACCTTTTCAGAGGGTGAGGTACTCCGAACGCGCGAAGATTTGAGCGCTCAGCAGCGCGGCGACCAACAACCAGGCAGGAACCCACTGCCCTCTCCCATCCAGCAGTTTCGCGCTTCGACCCATGAGGCGGGCAGGATACCCGCCCCCCGGCAACGTCAGCCGGCTGTTCTGGGGGGCGGGCATCTTGCCCGCCTGAATCCCACGGAGGGCGGGCATCTTGGCCGCCTGCTTCGCCTGCAAACTGATGTACCGGAAACGGCCTATCTCCACATCTGATAGCCACCGGCCAGGTTGTAGACTTCGCCGAAACCGGATTGCATCAGGATTCGCGCCGCGTTGTAACCCCGCTGGCCTACCTGGCAGAAGACCACCACTGGCCGTGTGCGATCCAGTTTGTCCAGATGCGCTCGCAACTTCGGGAGCGGAATGTTGATCGCACCGGGCAGCGTGCCCCCGGCGAATTCATCGGGATTGCGAACGTCCACAAGCTGACCCTCGGGGATCGGCTCGCCCGGGGCCACCTGACACACCCGGCCGGCGCGCTGGTTCTGGGCCACGAACGCCGCAATGTGCAGCGGGTCTTTCGCCGAGCCGAACTGCGGCGCATAGGCCAGGTCGAGCCCGGCCAGATCGTCGATCGTCCCGCGAAAATGCAGAGCCGTCGCCACCACGTCGATGCGCTTGTCCACCCCCGCCCCGCCGACCGCCTGCGCGCCCAGCACGCGGCCGTCGCCGGGATCGTAAACCAGCTTGAGGATCATCGGCTCCGCGCCCGGATAGTAGCCGGCATGATGCGGACGGATGGCATAGCTCACGGCGTGAGGCACGTTCAGCCGGCGGGCGGCCTTGGCGCTCAGGCCGGTCATGGCGGCCGTTCGGCCGAACAGGCCCACGATGGCGGTACCCATGACCGGGGCGGCGTCCGGAGCCGCTCCCAGTGCCGCCCGCTCGCCGGCCAGCCGACCGTTGCGATTGGCCGGGCCGGCCAGTGGAATGCGCACCGGCCCGCCGGTGATGCCGTACACCGTTTCGGCGGCATCCCCCACCGCGAGGATGGCTGGGTCGCTCGTTTCGAGTCGCGCGTTGACGGCGATGCCGCCCGTCGGGCCCAGGGCCAGCCCGGCATCACTCGCAAGCTTGACCACCGGGCGAACGCCGATGGAGATGAGCACCAGGTCGGCCGGCAACTCCTCGCCGGTGGCCAGGCGCACAGCGGTGACGCGATCCTCGGCGGCCACGAGGTTCTCGACAGCCGCCCCCAGGTGCAAGGCGACGCCGTGGGCCTTGAGCACGGCCTCAATCTCGCGGGCCATCTCCGGGTCCAACGGCGGCAGTACCTGCGGCTGTTGTTCGATGACGGTCACCGTGATGCCGCGCTCGACCAGGGCCTCAACCATTTCCAGGCCGATGAACCCGGCACCGATGATGGCGGCGCGGGCCGGGCGGTGGGTCTCCACGAAGGCCTTGATGCGATCCATGTCGGCCACATCGCGAAGCGTGAAGACGTTCGGCGAATTCACCCCCTCCCAGGGCGGAACGATGGGGGCCGCGCCCGGCGAGAGAATGAGCGTGTCGTAGGGCTCCCAGAAACGCTCGCCTGTGGCAAGATTGAGCACTTCCACGCGCTGGGCGGCACGATCGATACGCAACACCTCGTGGCCCGTGCGAACGTCCACATTGAATGCGCGTTTGAAATACTCCGGCGAAGCCAGCAGCAGCCTGTTACGCTCCTTGATCTGGCCGCCGATGTGGTACGGAAGCCCACAATTGGCAAAGGACACGTGCGCGCCTTTCTCAAAGACGGTTATTTTGGCCCGCTCGTTCATCCGCCGGGCGCGGGTAGCCGCGCTCGCCCCGCCGGCCACGCCACCAACGATCACGATTCTGGGTTCTGCCATAACGTTTGCCTTTCGTAAGTCCCCTCTCCAGGGCTCAGGCCACTGATCCCTCGATCCTCAGCGCATTGGCCCAGCACCGCTCATCCCCTTGTCTCCTTGTCCCCTTGTCTCCTTGTCGCCATGTCCCCACGTTCCCGCGCTTCAACGCTCACGAACAACTCGCGCCCGTGTGGCACGAAACCGAATTCCAGGGCATCTTCTCCAGCAGCCGGGCCATCGGACAGAAGCCGCTGAAACCCGCAAAGGTCAGGCCAGCCGCCACGAAAACATCGATCAGCAGAAACGCCGGATGCACGAACGACAGGCCCAAGCCCGCCAGCAGCAACAATCCGGCTACGATCATGACCTGACGGTACAACGGGATGCGCTTGCGGTCCACGATGACGTTCACACCCTCGCGCTTGCAGGCATCGAGGCCGCCTTCCACGGCACAGACGCTGGTGAAGCCGGCCGCCTCGAGCTGCCCCACCGCCTGCCGGGCCCGCACACCGCTCTTGCAGATCACCAGCAGCGGCTCGGCGCGATCCCAGCGGCTCGCCGAGGCGGCCAGCGTCCCCAGCGGCACGCATTCAGCCCTGGGCAGCCGTTCCCCCGCGAACTCATCCGGGTTGCGAACGTCGATAATCCGGCCAGTCCACTCCGATACCTGCTTCGGCTTCAATGTCACCATCTCCATACCTCACGATATGTACACATATCTTCACAAAAAAAGAGAGTCTTATTCTTCCGCCGGCTGGTGGCCGCGGATGCAGTCCAGCAACCAGCAGGGGCGTTTGTCCACCACCTTGTAGTACACGGTCTTGCCCTCGCGCTCGCGATCCAGAATCCCGTGCGCCTTCATCAGGTTGAGATGCTGGCTCACCGCATTGGGCGGAATCTTCAGATGCTCGGCCAGCTCCCCGACGGCCATGCGCTCCCCCAGCAGCAGATCGCAGATCCGCAGCCGATGCGGATGGGCCAGCACGCGAAGAACCTCAACGGCCTTCTCGAGCTGCTCCATGGGGATCAACTTGTGGCGCGTCGCAGTCATCACCTATCAATATATCATGAATCTTGCACATGTCAAGCGCCAAGCCGCAAAATTTTCCCCGCCGACCGCCGACAGGGGATCATCCACAGGAACGCCCCAGGCAAACGGTCCCCACGGAACGGATGCACCGGCAGCGAGGCCGGGGATTCCGGCCGTATCGAAAAAGCAGTATTTCCAATACCTTCCCCATCGTTTCCACGCTCCAGCGACCGCGCCGGCTCGCCTGGAAGCGAGTTTTTCTCCCCGAGCTTTTCCCGCGAGCAGTCGCGGCAATCTGGAAAATTTTGCTCGCCGGGATCGTGGCCTTCCGGCTGCAACTGCTCAGAAGCCGGCCCGTATAAAGCTGTGGCCATCGTGGCTCGGCGATTCAGGCATTCCCCGTATGGACGTCCTAGGGGGGACTGCTCTTTAATACTCCACTTGGCTTGCCGGAACGTCCGATACATGGCTGGTCACGAATAACAGGCGCTGGAGGCGTCTGTCGGTGAGGCAGGGCCGGGCCAGGTTTCACCGACCGAAATCACAACCCAACTTTGAAACGAAAGGTGGCTTGATGAGAGCAGGACGCTACCTCACCAGGCGTTCAGGAAGACACGAACTACGGAACCTGGCCCTGCCTCCTCTGCTGGCCCTGCTGGCCGCCGGCTCAGCGGTCGCGGCAACGAAGCTTGCAACAACCCAACCGGCGGATGCCGACAAGTCCTCCCGGACGCGGTCGGCCGCCACCCTGGTACAGACCGTGGTGGCTGAAGATGCCGCCCCCTTCGCCGTCGTAGAACTATTTACTTCAGAATCCTGCCCCAGTTGCCCCGCCGCCGACCGGCTCCTCAGCGAGATGAGCGCTGAGGCCCGCAAACGCGGTCAGCGCCTTATGCCGCTGGCTTTCCACGTCGATTATTGGAAAACCGGCAGTGCCGCCGACCCGTTCAGCGATCCCGCCTTCGCCCGCCGACAGAGGTTCTATGCCGCCATGTTGAGCAGCGAAGACGATGTCTACACCCCCCAGATGTTCGTCAACGGACGCGCCGGTTTTGTCGGCTCGGAGCGCGCGACTGCCGAGCGCCAGATCAAGTCAGCCCTGAGCCGTCCCGCTACCGCCACAGTCAGCCTGGGCATTGAGGCGGGCAAGTCGGCCGACACGCTCCAGGTCAACTGCGACGTGCGCACGACCGCAACCAACGCCACTCTGCAACTCGCCGTCGTCGAGCGGGGCTTGTTCGGCCACGGCCGAAGCAAGCTCGATAACGTCGTGCGGGTCTTTAAATCCATCCCTTTGAGCAAAGGCAACCACCAGAGCGTTGAGCTGCAATTGCCACGCGACTTGAACCGTAAGAACGCCTCGATCGTCGGTTACATCCAGGACAGCCGTAACCTGAGCATCCTGGGCGCTACCAGCGTCGATCTGGAGTCCGCCCCCGTCGAGCGGGTTGCCCGCTCCAAGTAGGCCCGTTTCAACAGCTTGACCGCCGGCCATGCCCCCCGGCATGCTTTTCCTGAATCCACTGGATCCGTTGAGAATCCAGCGGCCCGGTCGAAACCGCCCCTGAAGCATCGTGGCCCCTCGGCGCCCCCAGCGTCTCTCCGGCAAAGGCGAGACTCCCCGGCTGAAGGTGGCGCTATGATGAGGGGACATGACAAGGGAGGATTCGCCATGCCGCAAGCCTTTGAAACGCACGCTGACAGCCCCACCCACGAACAGATCCGCGAACTGCTGACCAGGGCGCGGACCATCGCCGTCGTGGGCCTGTCCGACAATCCCAGCCGGGACAGCCACCGTGTCAGCGCGTACCTGCAGAACCAGGGCTATCGTATCATCCCGGTCAATCCCGGCGTAACCGAGGTGCTGGGCGAGAAGGCCTATCCCAGCTTGCGCGAGGTTCCGGAAAAGGTGGATATCGTCAATATCTTCCGACGCCCGGAAGCGGTTCCTGCCATCGTCGAGGATGCGATCGCCACAGGAGCCGGGGCGGTGTGGATGCAGTTGGGCATCACTCACGACGAGGCGGCCCGGCGCGCCTCTTCCGCCGGAATCCCGGTGATTATGGACCGGTGCATCATGGTGGAACACAGGGGCCTGGGCGCCTGATCGGTCCGGCGTCGCGCCCGGTTAAGAAGTACCGGGCTTCTGTACCGGCCGTTCGCGTGTAGCGGCCGGGCTCCGTACCGGCCGTTCTCTCGGACAGCCCACAAAAACGGCGATACTAAACTCGGAGCTATCGCATCCGCGGCAGGTGAAGCGGTTGAACCGGCCCCTGAGCGCCATCACCGGCCGGCAACTCCGTCACTTCCAGCCCCAGGTCAACAATCCGCTCTCCGGCCTCCAGGCTTATGGGGCCCGGAGTGGTAACGGTCGGAATGGCTCCGCACAAATCGCCGGCATCGCAAATGAAACCATCGCCATCGCGGTCAGTGCCGGCATAGATCAAGTAAGCTCCCGAGGCCAGGCCAACCAGGTTAAACGCGTAGCCTTCCGCCGCGGATGTCTCGTCCTGGGCCACCGGCTCCAGCGTATCCGCCTTCAGGGCCAGCACGTAGATCTGCTCACCGCCGGAGCTATCCCCGGAATCCTCCGACGGAACCGCCTGTTGGCCGCCGGCATGACCCGCCCGGCGCAAAGCCTCGCGAACGGCCGCGGCGGCATCCACCAGCCCGTGGCCATAGTCAGGATCCGGCCCCGCGACGCCCAGGTCGCGGGCCGTGCCCAGCAGGATCGACCGCATCTCGGCCACCGTCAGTCCCGGGTTAACCGCCAGCATCAGGGCGGCCACGCCGGCCACGTGGGGCGCCGCCATGCTTGTCCCGTTGCTGAACAGATACTTGGTGATGATCTGGCCGCCGGACTCCGCCGCGCCGGTGCTCAGTACGCTGTCGGAGTAGCCGTCGCCGTTAAGATCCACGCCCGCCACCCCGCCGGGGGCCATCAGATCGAGGGTGGCCCCATAGTTGGAATAACTGGTTCGAACCGCCTGGGTGTCCACCGCACCTACGCTCAGGGCCTCCGGAGTAGCCGCCGGCCAAGCCGGCTTGGAAGAGCCGCCGTTGCCCGCCGCGCAGATCACCAGCGCGCCGGCTTGAGTCGCTTCGCGAATGGCCGCCGTCTCTTCCGAAGAGGCGGGCTCGCCAGGCGCCCCCGCGACGCTCAGATTGATGATCCGGGCCGGTTGGGCCGGCAGCGTGCCGGAGACGTTGGGCAGGCCGGCCGCATAGCGAATCGCTTCAGCCACGTCGAACGAGGAGCCCCCATTCACCCCCAGGGCCCGCACCGGCATGATCTTCGTATTCCAGGTCACCCCGGCCACGCCAATCCCGTTGTTGGTGGCCGCCCCGATGGTGCCGGCCACGTGCGTCCCGTGGAACGAGCTGCGTCCCGGGCCGTTGTATTCATCTCCCATGTCTTCCGGATCGCTATCGCGTCCGTCGCCGTCACGAGCGGAGGCCGGGTCGGAAATGAAGTCATAGCCCGGCACGAGCCGGCCCTGCAGGTCAGGATGCGTGCTCACGATCCCGGTGTCCACGACCGCCACCACGACCGAGTCGCTGCCCGTGGTCAGGTCCCAGGCCTCCGGCAGGTTGATCAGCGAGTAGTGCCACTGGGCGGGAAAATAATGATCGTTGGGAACCGCGGCGATGTACCGCCGCAGGTTGGGCGAGGCCCGCAGGACGCCCCGCCGGTTCAGTAAGGCAGCGGCATCCCCCACGGTGGCGGCTTTCGCCTGGCGGGAAGCCAGCTTGGAGCGAGCTGGACAAAATACCCGGCACAACCCGGAAGGCGACCGCTCAATCTCCTGCAGGCCCGATTCAGCCAGAATCGCGGCCCGCTCTTCATCCCCCACCGACGGGTCAAACGTCACCAGCAGTTCGCCGGGAATGACGCCCTCCACCTCGGTAGCGGCATCGGCCGGGTCTGGAAGCTGCCGTTGGGTATCGTCGATATGTTTGGAAGTCGGCTGCTGCGTGGCGGCCGGCTGCTGCCCGAAGGTCAGATAACCGCTCACTGCGGCGGTCGAAGGATCGGAGGGATCCGAGCCATCCTCATACGCCGAGGGGGGGCCGGCCGGCGGTGGTGACTCAACGCAGCCGCCCAGCCACAGCATGGGCAAACTCAAGGCCAGAATAAGTAGCGATGCTTTCGCATCCATGCGTGCTCCTCTACGCGTGTATCGACCGTCTTGGCCGTCGGCTTCGGCGCGCACGCGGATTCATGCGGCCCAAGCCCGCCCATACTACGAAAAGAGGGGCTGTCTGATTGGGCTCAACCCCCACAAGACGCTCAAAAGGGGGCATTCACCCTACCGATCCAGTCCTCACACAGTGCGGATTCAGGGTTCGGAGTTCAGTAGAGGGGCGAGAGTTGAAGGGAAAGGGGGAACGGCGCGACAACTGGTTATCGCACCTGCCATTTGCGACATTGTCTTCTATGTTCCCGACTCACCAGCGGTTGCTGGCATCGTTTGGCACCAGGGGCCTCGCGTGGACGTCACCGCAGGGGCGCGGAGCCACGGGAAAACGCTGCGAGTGCTTTCCCGTGGCTCCTGGAAGAGAACCAGATAGATGCCGGGGAGGCCGGTCAAGCCGGATTCACCTAAGAAGAACCGGTCGATACACCACCTCCCGCGTTCTGTTGGGCCAAGCAAGAAAGAGTACGGAGAACATGGCCGTGCAAGCCGGCCTTTCACGGTACTCCTCCATATCTTCCTCAATCAGCCTTTCCCAACAGTTCCGGGTTGTCGATCCACATGGCAAAGTAGGGGCGGTCGGCACTGCGGAGCTTCATCAGGAAGAGGAACGGTTTGTCGAACACCAACCGTTTGGGCTCTGGAGGTGCTGAAGTCACCATGGCCCCGATCGTGGCCTGGGACTCCAGGCGCACGCCTGCCTCGTTGAGCTCGAATCGAACGTCCTGCCGGGCCATGAAAATCACGTATTCGTTCTCCAGTAACCGAGAATCAAACGGATGGTCGATCAGTTCATCGAAAGACCGCTCCAGGCGGAAGTTCATCATCGGAACCTTGAGCACGTCGTTTTCGGTCAAAGATCCTGAAGAACCTGAAACACTGCGGGCCAGCACGGCATCGATGGTCGCCTCCAGAGTGGCTTCCGGGTGAACCTTCGCCATGATGATCTGGTCGGCCTCGCTGCGGGTGATCAATTCAATCACGAAGTCATCGTTATGTTGATAATCCAGAACCTTGACCTGTCGGAGGACCTGGGGATCGACACTGGTTTTCCCGGAGATGCCAAAGCAGAGGATCGGTGTTCCTCCGAAATCGAGTGGGTCGGTAATCCGCTCGAACCGCTCCGGAAAAAGCAGGTTTTTGAGGAGATACGCATACGCCACGATGATACCTTTTCTATCGGGCTTGATTTCCGGCAAAACCGGTTGCGCTTCAGGGGACTTCTGGGCCATCGTTTCTCTGATCTGGCCCAGAATGTCATCTTCCACCTGCCCGGCCATTGCGACATAGGACGCATCATCGAGGTCGTCGCGGGTCACCAGCCATTCGTTCAGGCTTGTGAGGAGGGCCGGTTGGCTGGCCATGTCCTTGAAGTAGATATCCTCCCCGAACACATCGAGCAGTTCATTCCAAGCCAGCGGGAAAGTGGCACACCACACCAGATTCCGGCCGGAGACGATGGGCTCGCGGAGGTCGGCCGTGACCAAAGTGGAAGTCAGGTCCCTGGCGTTCACGTCGGTCAGTTTGGCCTAGTTGCCTGGTTGATCCAGGAGTGGGCAACCGGTGAGCAGCGAAAGTGCCAGCAGAGACAGAAGCAGGGTGATCTTCATGGTTGTCTCCATCTCAATCTCATTTTGTCCAGAAGGGCTTCGCCTCCCGCGCCGGAGGCAAGTTTGACTTTGAAGTGTACGCAGAGACCAACTGTCCAGTCGCCTTTACTTGCCTCCCCGACGACCTGATAATCGAACGGTCGTCGTACCTGTTTAACGTGGTTGAGCTTATGCTCTCAGTCATCAGGCAGCCATGATTCTCGAAGCCGTGACCATTCAGGCCAGCCCACGCGAGCACGAATCGCTCGCCATCGCCCTTCGCGCAATAGCCCGGATGGGCGGGGTGGACCCGAATTACGACGAGATCTGTGCCGCGTTGGGTATTTCACTCGTGGCCATCGTCGGACCGGCCGAGAGTTCGCCCGCCCTGTGGCCAACCTTCGGGCGGGACGCCTTCCTGGCCCCCACCGCCCGGCTCTTTGGTATCCACCTGCGCGACCTGCACCCCCCGGAGGTGGGCGTGGACATGCTCTGGGCCGAGGAGTTCGCCCAGCATTTCGATCTGAGCTATAAACCATTACTTCGCCAGGCCTTACAAAACGAACAGCCAGTACTGGCCTGGGGCGGATGGGCGGGTGATCCCACCCCCCGCTGGGGAGTCCTCACCACTGCCGCCGACGAGGATCTGCTCGGGGTCGTGCCGGGCACCCTCGACCCGGTGCAGCTAAGTCACCCCGCGCTTCAGTGCTACGTCGTCGAGCACTACGAGCCCCGGACCCCCTCGTCCGAGGAGGTGTTCGACACCGCCATGACCCATGCGCACGGTTTTCTGACCCGCTCGACGGCTCTGTTCCAACACTTGACGCCTCCGGGCTCGAAAATTGTCGCGGGCCCCGCCGCCTTTGACGTCTGGGCCACCTGGCTTCAGTCTCAACGGCCCGGCAACGAAGCAGACCCGGCCCGCGAGGCCTTCCGAATTTATACGAAGACCCTGTGCTCGGCGCGGACCTCGGCGGCACGGTTCCTGGCGAGGTCCGATGCCGCTCAAGGGCCCAGCCATGCGGCCATGATGGACGCGATCATGCATGCCTGTGACAGTTTTGCCGCGGAACTTGGCCTGCTTTGCCGGCCCGCCGAGGTCCATGCCCTCTGGCAAACGGCGGAGGGCCACCAGGAGCTGCTCGAAAATATTCGTACCGCTCAGGCCATCGACCGTCAGATCGCCGACTGTGTCAGCCGGCTCGTCTCGGCTGCATAATTCGCCCACCGGCCCGGCTCGTGCTAACATCGCCCATATGATCTCGCTGCCCGTCATGCCCTCTGATTCGAACCGCCCACAGCGGCGCCTTCCACCGTGGCTGAAACGTCCGCTGCCTCTGGGCGGCGAAATGGCCGTTACCCGGCAGGTGGTCTCCTCCAGCCGCGTGGCCACTGTCTGCCAGGAAGCCCACTGTCCCAACCTGATGGAATGCTGGTCGCACAAGACGGCGACGTTCATGATCCTGGGCGACAAGTGCACGCGCCGCTGCCGTTATTGTGCCGTCAACACCGCCCGGCCGGATCCGCCTGAGCCGGACGAGCCCAAACGACTGGCCGATGCCGTCGCGGAGCTGGGTCTGCGCCACGTGGTCATCACCGCGGTCGCCCGCGACGACCTGGACGACGAAGGCGCCGGCCAGTTCGCCGCCTGCATTCGCGCCGTGCGCGCTCAGACTCCCCAGGCCACCATCGAGGTTTTGCCGGCAGACATGCACGCCCGCCGCGACTGCATCGAGACGATCTGCAACGCCGGGCCGGACGTGTTCAACCATAATCTCGAAACCGTCGAGCGGCTCACGCCCATCGTGCGCCCACAGGCCAAGTATCGGCGCTCGCTGGAGGTGCTGCGGCTGGTGAAGGAACTCCGCCCCAACATGCCCACCAAGAGCGGCCTGATGGTCGGGCTCGGCGAGACACTGGAGGAACTGCACCAGGCCCTGGCCGATCTGCGCGAAGTCGGCTGTGATGTGGTGACCCTGGGCCAGTATCTCCAGCCGACGCCGAAGCACGCCCCCATCGCCCGTTTCTACACTCCCGAGGAGTTCGACGCCCTCGCCGAAACCTGTCGCGAGCTGGGCTTCCTGGGTGTGGCGTCGGGCCCATTCGTTCGCAGCAGTTACAACGCGGCGGAAGTCTACGACCGCGTGCGCGGTTCGGCCTGACCGGCGTTGGATTTGTGGCGCAAAGCGCCCCGAAGATTTCCAAACCAGGGAGCCCGTCCGGGTCGTTCGCATCACAACCGATTGAGGCTGCGCCGGTTTCGGTTATCATGCGGCCCATGAAAACAGCACAGCAAATGGTTCGAGAGTTTCACCAGGCCTTCGGCCACCCCGTCGCCGACCGCCCCGCAATGCTCAAGCCCGACCGCGTTATAGCCAGGGCCAACTGGATGGCGGAAGAGGTAACCGAATTCAGACGAGCCCGTAACCTTGAAGATCAGGCCGACGCCATGATAGACCTGCTCTACTTTGCTCTGGGGACGCTGGTCGAGATGGGTGTAGAGGGCGAGCCCCTGTTCCACATCGTTCACAAGGCCAACATGGAAAAGCTCTGGCCGGACGGGAAACCACACCTGGGCCCCGACGGCAAGGTCCAGAAGCCCCCCACCTGGCGCGATCCCAGCGAAGCTCTCCGCCAGGAGCTCGCACGGCAGTTGGTGAACTCCGCCCAGGCTTGCAGGGTGTGATACGGTTTCCGTTATAAACTTGGGCCAGTTCCTGCCTGGTTGTTGGTTACCGCGCTGCTGATAGGTTGAATCCTCGCGCGTTCGGAGTACCTCACCCTCTGAAGAGGTAGGCCACCCAACGCACAAGATTCATTGGGGATCCGTACTATCCCGCGCGGACTGATGTGTGCCGCGGCAACCGGGTATGACTGAGCCGCGGGGACCGCTATCCCCCCATACTGTCCAACCTCACGGCCGGAGGCAATCCGGATCAGCGGGAACGCCTGTTCCGCTGACGCAACGCTGGAACAGGTCCAGATCGACGGAATCCACCTCTTCGTCGTCGTTCAGGTCGGCCGCGGCGCACTCCTCGGACGGGGGCCAATCCATGCTGTCCATGCACGATTGCAGGTAATCGAGATCCGCGTCATCCACGTCGCCGTCCTGGTCGAAGTCGGCCCGCACAGTGGAGACAGTGAGATTGATCTGCAGCGTTTGCGGCGAGTTGGCCGCCCCGGGCGCCGACACCGTAACCACCGCCTCGTGCGTGCCAGGGACCAGCTTGGCGACGTCGTAAACCAGGTTGATCGTGTCCACGCCGCCGGTGCTCTTGCCTTGCATGGGGTTGACCAGCAGCCAGTCCGCGTTGCTTTCCACCTCGTACATCAGCGTGCCGGCCTTGCTGGCATTCCTGACCGTGAACGACCCACTGGGCAGATTCACGCCCGCGTGGGTGGCCAGCTCGATCTTGCGGGGGGCCAGCTCCACCACCGGCAACAACCGCCCGGAATTGAGCTGCCGCACTTCCACGTTGTCCACATAGACCATGAAGGAAGGATCTGCCACCGACTGGCTGGCCCGCAGCCAGATGCTGACCGTAGGCGAAACCGCGGTGAACGTCCGCCATACGTGCGTGAACACCTCGTGCACGATACCCTTGTCGGCAATCTGATCGGCCCCCCAGTCAATGCTGGGCGCATTGCCGTTGGCGGTCTGGCCGGTGGGATCCACGCCGATGTGGAACCGCAATCCGGTGGGCTGCTGACCGCGAAATTCATACTTCATCCAGCACGCGACCAGGTAGCCCTGCCCCGGGGTAAGCCCCCCTACCTGCCGATTGATGCCGCCGGTGAACCGGCCGGCCGGGGCCAGCTCCTCAAGGGTGCGCGGGTGAACCTGGCCGGCGCCGAACATCTGCGAGTAGAGCCCCTCCGTCGCGTCGGCGGGATTATTCGCATTGAAGGTGCCCACGTCTTTGACGATGTTGCCCTGCCCCAGGATTTCGTAGGCCGGCCAACCGCACGAACCACCGGCCACGAAGTTGGCAAACCCGCACCACCAGCGGTTCTCGTTCATGTACTTGCCCATGGTGACCAGATCGACGGCGATGGTCTCCGGCCGCCAGTTGCCATGCCAGCCCTGGGCGGTCGAACCTTCGGTGGCCAGGACCGGCGGGAAACGCCAACCCCGCCGTTCGTACAGATCTCTGAACCGCCGCGGACGCATGGAGAACTCGCAGGTGTCGTCCCGGCTCTGGTTGATGACCATCAGATCATCGTTGGGCCCGCCGTAGCAGTGGTACCCCAGGTAATCGGTCACCGCCAGCAACTCCCGGCAGGACGGACTGAACGTCTCATCCACCATCCGCCAGATGCTGGCCGGCTCTCCCGAGGCCAGGTTTAACGAGCAGACTTTCATGCCCAGTTCGTGGGCCCGCTCGGCGAAGGCCAGTTCAAAGGCCAGCGCCGCCGGCCAGTCTTGGCCCGTATCCGGCTGATTCAGCCCCTGCCAACAGTCAATTCGCGGGAATTTCTGCTGCTTGGTCCAAAGCTGATCGGCAAGCTGCCGGCCGTAGTACCTGGGGGCGGTCTTGTAGATCTCCCAGTTCGAGTCGATCGCGGGACGTCCGATAAAAATCGTGTTCTCGAGGTGAGGATACTTTTCCGTCAGGTACTCGACATCGCCGTAGACCCCGTCCTCGCCCGCATCATTCGGATCGCTTGCGCTGGGTGTGCCGCCATAGAGCAGGATGACCTTGGGATTCATGTCGGCGAGGGCATCGCGGTTGCCGCAGTCGTAACGGCCCCCGCCGATCTTGCCCACCCGACGGGATTGTCGCCACGCGCCGTAGCCCACCGTTGACCACTTGTTCCAGCCCGCTGAGACCCCGCCGGCAAACGGCTGCTCGAATCCCCCGTTGACCACCAGGTTGGCCCCGAAGGTCCGCGGAATCAGCATCTCCGGATCCACCGGATCCGGCTCCGGCCCCGGCGGGTTCCCGGTCGGAACCGGCCCGCTGATGACCAGATCATCAAACCAGACCCTGGCGTCGTTGCCATGCTGGGCCCAGTTGCGGGTTCCCTTCAACGAGACAGTCATGACCGGCAGAACCGCCCTGGCACTCGTGACCAGGGTCAGCCAGCGGTAGCCCTGAACGCCGCCTGCCGACCAGACCATGCCTTTGCCTTCTCCGCCGGGCTCCCCATAGGGATCCAGGCCCAGCCAGGCTACCAAATCCTCGCCGTTGTAGGTCTGCTGGGCCGGCGGCTCCAGGTAGACGCGGACGCTGGCCGTGTAAATCTCGCCTGGAACTACCCAGATCTGCTGATAGACGCCCACACTCTGGTTGCGGGTGGAGGGCTCCGGCAAGACCAGCTTCTGGGACTTATCCCCCCGGTAGGGACGGTCAAAACCCTCAAAGTGGACCTGGCCTGTGTAGCCGGAGCTCTTGAAGGCCGTCCATCCCTCGGCCGTGCCGTTGGTGAACGACCTCTCGAAATCAGAATTGTTTGCCGTTCCGGCCCCTGCCCCCTCTGGCGGGTAAGGAGTCGGCAGCGAACAGCGATCCTGGATGCCCACAAAGCCCGAGGACACCCCCGGAACGAGGGTTAATGCAGCCAAAGTGACCGCCAACAGGTGGCCCAATCGCATCGCTTACACTCCCCTGACGCCGGCTGAAACCACGGTAAACGCGACGCAACCAGTCTCATCCGTTATGAGCCCCCGGGGCCCGGCATCTGAAGCGGCATTCCCCCCTGCCCAAGCCCCATGCCCATAAGTTCTGGCTTGACGTTCTCCAGGAGGCCGGAAAGACATGGCCGGCACAAGGCCCCCCGGAGACCATCGTCCAAGTCGAGCGTCGCCGTTAACTTCCCGCAGCGATACTCCATTCTAGCTGAGAGAGAACGGCAGGTTCAAGCAATTGCAGGATAACTAAGGTGGATGGGGGGCCGGCGGATCAGAGGTTCAAGAATTACCGGCCGTCAACCGCCATCTGGCAGGCGGGATCAGGAAGGCTTCTTTCGGCAGGCAGAGGGATGCTCGGTCATCCCGTCAGCATGGCTTCGGCCGCCTCGATCTGTTCGGGCAGTTCGGCCCGGAGCTCTTCGAGCTGGGCTTCGGTCAGGCCAATGGAGACCAGGAGCGTCTCATCGATGACTTGATGCGCGGCGGTCAGGTGGAAACCGAAGTGCTCGTGACAGCACAGGGTATCCGCGACGTACACCATGGCCGGCAGCAGGCGATGGTCGGGCCCCAGATTATCGATCTTGTGGTGATATCCCAGCACGGTCTGGAGGACGCGTGGGAACTTCCACTTGGCCGCCAGGGCGCTGCCCAGCGTCTGGTGATCGGCGCCGATAATCTCCATTTCCAGCTCGTGGAGGTATCGGTCGCCCTTCGCGGATTCGCGGATGATTTCCGCCAATCCATCCGGATAGGCCTGTCGTTCCACCAGCAAGCCCAGGTCGTGGATCAGGCCGGCCAGGAAGGCCTCTTCCGCAAATGGCCGCTTGCCCAGAAGGCAACACATCTGACGGGTGGCCACCGCCACCGCCACGCTGTGTTTCCAGATATCCCGGGCACTGAAGCGATCGGAAATCCGCTCCGAGGTGAACAGCCGGCTGATGGACGCTGAAATGGCGATGTTCTTCACCGCGCTCAGCCCCAACAGCACGATGGCCCGATCGATCTCCGACACCTGCCCGGGTAACCCGTAGAAGGCGGAGTTCACCACCTTGAGAATCCTGGAGGCCAGGGCCGGATCGTTCTTGATGATATTGTGCAGATCGCGTGCCGTGCTCTTGGGGTCATCCACCACCGCGATGATCCGCGTGGTGACCTCCGGCAATGTTGCAATGTCCCCGATCTTGGCCAGGGCAGTTTTAATCACCTGCGCGGTATTCATGTTCACGGCGGTTGTAGACATCAAATCCACACCCTCTCTATGGGCGCACGACCTGAACCACTGGGTCCGCTGCCTCGACTAAATCTGCTATCGTCCGGGTCTGTTGGGGGGTTTAGCTGGATTCATGCGTGATCAGTAGCGCAGGGATTTCCGCATCAGGCGGGGCGAGATTATAAGGCGTTCCAGAACCGCGGCGATGTGTTCGCCGGCCCGTCCGTCGCCATACACCGACCGCCCGGGACGCGGCCGGGGCCGGGCCAGTGCTGCCGCAATCGCCCGCCGAATCTCCGCCGAAGATTCGCCGCAGTCGATCACGTTGGGCCCGCAGCGTAATCGACCTTCCTGCCGCGGACCGATGTTCACCGCATTCAATCCCAGGCTGGCCGACTCAATGATACCCGCCGAGGAATTACCCACCATCACCGCGGCCAGAGAAGCCAGCCGCAGGTATTCTCCTCTCGGCAGCGAGCGGAATACCCGCCAGCCGGGGCGATTTTTCCAGCGCTGAATCACCTGGATGATGCCGTCGTGGCCGGGGTCGCTGTTCGGGTAGATGATGGCCGCCCGCAGGCCGTGGGCCTCCACGCCGGCCAGGATGGCCCGCATGGTAGCTGATTCTCGCCGCCCGCTTCGGCCGAGGGGGTGCTGAATCACGAGGGCATAGGGTCGCTCCAGGGGGGCGGACGTCTCGGCCGCCTTCTCCCGGAACTTTTCCCGGAACTGTCGGATGTCGTCCAGGCCGGGCGCCCCCACCTTGTGGATGCGCTCGGGCGGCTCGCCCATCCGCCGGAGCCGCTCGGCCGCATCCCGCGAGGCCACCAGGTGCACATGGGCCAGCCGGGTGATGGCGTTTCGCAACATGTCATCGATGTCGCCGGTACCCCGGTCGCCGCCGTGAATATGCGCCAGCACCCGCCTTCCGGTGACGGCCGCACAGGCCCCGGCGAAAGCCTCGATGCGGTCGCCAAGGACCACCACGATCTCGGATCGCAGCCGGTCCAGGGCCTGGGCGATGCCGGCCACACCCCTGGCCAAGGCCGTCGCCTCGGACCGGGCATCATCCCGCCCGGACTGCATGGGCACGGCCGCATCCACCCGCCAGCCGGCCTTCCGGATATGGTCGATCGTCCGCCCGAACTTGGGCAGCAGGTGCATGCCGGTCACAATCAGTTGAGCCCGGAGCCGGGGACGGGCTGTGACGGCGCGCAAGACAGGCTCCAGCAGGCCGAACTCGGCCCGGGTGCCGGTGACAATGGCGATGCGACGACGGCTCATCAGAAAGAATTATCGGCAGGACGGGGCGATCGGCACGACAGCGCGAGGTCGTGGCGGCTGGGTGGATAACCAACCAAAGGCTCGGTGATCGGCGGCTGGATAACCGACCATTTCTCGGACAGGGCAGCCGGTACGGAGCCTGGCGGTTACGGCGAGAACGCCCGTACAGAGCTTGGCCGCTACGGAACACGGGAGTTTCCAACTGGAAACGGCACTGGGATTACAGAAGAGGAGGCGGGTTCGGGACCTGCTGCCGATCTGCTATAATTGACGGTTGGCCATTGAGGACCTGCGTCATGAAGAGCCCGTTTCCCGGAATGGATCCTTACTTGGAGCCCTATTGGCCGGGGCTGCATACGCACCTCGTATCCCTGGCAACGGCGGAATTGAACCGCACGCTGCCTGGGGATTTGGTTGCGCAGGCGGAAGAACGCTTGTCAATCGAAAGCAGCGACGAACTGATTCGAACGGTGGCCGCGGACGTTATGGTCTATAAACCAGAGGGCCCGGACATCGCCGAAGGGGGAATTGCCATCTCGGCACCGTACAAGCTTGTCGTCGATGCAGAGCCGTTAACCGAAAGGTTTATTCGCATTATTTGTGCGGACGACGGGCGGCTCATAACGGTGATCGAGTTCATCAGCCCAGCCAACAAGATGGGCAATGGACTGGAACAATACCTTCAGAAGCGAGATGAATTGCTCGCCGGCGGCGTCCACGTGGTAGAGATCGATCTGGTCCGCCGCGGGAACTGGCGTGCCCTGCTGCGCCCACATCTGTGCCCTCTGGAAGCCGTGGCACCCTATCGCGTCACAATCCGGGTGGGCGGCCGGCGAAATGCTTACCTCTATCCCATCCCACTCCGGCAGCATCTGCCAAGCATACCAGTACCTCTGCGTCCCGGCGATGCAGAGGTGAAACTAAACCTGCAGTCCCTGCTGGAGCAGGCCTATGAGATAGGCGGCTATGCTCGCAGGCTCGACTATGCTCATCCTCCCGATCCGCCGCTGGAAGAAGATGATGCAGCATGGGCGGCGGCTCTGATCAAGGACAAGATGGCGCAGAGCTAACCGGGCAGGCTTGAAAGGATACCATTGGTCGCATTGCCGAGGTCACCAAGACCCTGACCTGTACTCGCTGTATCCGAACGGGGGTAGGCGTTTTGTCCGGGAAACAGTCGGCATCCAGCTCTTGGCCAGGGACCGGGGCCAGCGGCTGTGGTGAGAACGGTCGGTACAGAGCCCGGCCGCTACGTCGGAAACAGGCGGTATGGAGGCCGGCCGCTACGTCGGAAACGGGTGGCACGGAGGCCGGTCGCTACAGCACCGCTTCCCAGGCCAGGGCTGTATCGGCGGGAATGTCCAAGCGGGCGTGGCGGCCGATGAGGTGTTCCATCTCCGCCGGAGCGATCCCCCCGCCGGGGCGTTTGATGGTGAGCATGGAGCGGGTCAGGGCTTCGCCGGCGCGAATGTGACGGGCCGCCACGATGCTCCCCCGGGCCAGTTGCCGGACCTCGCGCTGGCTGTTGGACACTTCGATCCGCCCATTGCCAACGAAACGCTCGGCCTGGCGGATATGGCGAATGTATTCGGCCAGCATCTCCGGCTCCAGTGAGAAGGCGTGATCGGGTCCGGGGCGGGTTCGATCCAGGGTGAAGTGCTTCTCAATGATGCGGGCCCCGGCCGCCACGGCGTAACCGCCCATGGCCACCGATTCGGTGTGGTCGCTGAAGCCGCTCACACAGTGGAAGGCCCTGGCCAGAGTACCGATGGCCGCCAAGTTGGCTTCGTCCTCGCGGGCCGGGTAGCTGCTCACGCAGTGCAGCAGGGCCAGCGGCGCGGCCAACGTCGACTTTTCGGTGGAGCAGGCATCCAGGCCGCATTGTGAGTCGGGCAGAGTGTCCGCCCCCCTGTCTGACGCAGGAAGCCCTTCGCGCATTCTGGTCAGCCGGAAACACTCGACCGCCGCCGCGATCTCCTCCAGATCCGCCGCCCCCGTGGAGGCAATTACTGGCAATCCGCTCTTCGCGGCCCGCTCCACCAACGCCGTGTTGACAATATCCGGCGAGGCCAGCTTGAGGGCCCGCACCTTGATGGAAACCAGGAAGTCCAGGTCGGCAACGGAGAACGGGGTGGCCAGGAACTCAATGTCCTGCCGGCCGGCGTAGGCGGCCAGTTCCGCAAAGTCCTCCCAGCTCAACTGCAGCCGGGCGAGCATTTCATACTGAGTGCCGGCATGGGCGGCCCGCTTCTGATACTGTGCGGCCGGCGCGGACCGGGTCACCAACCGGTCGGCCGAGAACACCTGGAACTTCACCGCGTCGGCCCCGGCATCCGCCGCCGCATGGATCATCTCGCAGGCCAGCCCCACGTCGCCGTCGTGGTTCACGCCCGCCTCGGCGATCACATATACGGGATAGCCGGCCCCAACGGTGGCCGGGCCGATCCGCAATGAGGGGAAATCATACATGGCGTCGTTCATAACCGGCTCCATGCCCAATGGCCGCGGTGAGAGCCCGGCGGCGGGTCGCACCGGTCGGGAAATCCACAATCGCGGTCTCGTTCCGCAGGCGAATGACGGCCTCCGCCCGGTAGAAATCGGCCAGCGTATCGATATCGACGCATTCCTCTTCCTGCACGACGGCCTGACGATTCTGGCCGAGATAGGCCGTCGGGTTGGTGGCTGTCTCCGGCGAAAGCAGCAACGCGCGCCGGACCACCACCACCGCCCCATCGAGGCAATACAGCGGCTCGAGGTCCTGGCGGCGGACGATGTTGTTGGGCCGGTACTGGCACATCCGGCCATCATCCAGCCGGTACATCCAGTCAGGGTGATACTTGCCCACCGGAGCGACCGTCTGGACCGAATCGCAGCCGGTCTGCAGCAGGCGTTGGACACATTGGTCGATGATGCCGTCCTGGCGAATAGGGACATTACCCCCCAGAACGACGATCACATCCGCCTGCCGGCCCGTGCGGGCCTCGTAATCTTCGATGGCGTGCCGGGTGGCGTCCTGGGTGGTGGCCGCATCCGAGGCCAATTCGGCCGGCCGGTCCACCAGAAACAATTTCGCCGCCCGCCCGAGGGCCTTGGCCCGGGGCGAATCGGTGGTCAGGATAATTTCGTCCACAAAGCGGCTGGACTGGGCATGGCTGATGGTGTAACTCAAGACAGGCCGGCCACATAGGGGCAGAATGCACTTGTCCGGCAGGCCCTTGGAGCCCGCCCGCACCAGGATGACGGCTACGGTATGCATGCCAATGCATCGGATGAGTTATGGGGCGGTCTTGAGATAGCACCGTCAGAGCAGGCTGCGTAATTCATCTTCGGTCAAGCCGGCCTGCTTGAGGATCTCCTTGAGCACCTCGCGATGCAGCTCCCGGGGATGGACGGCAACCAGCGTGCGCCGACGGGTGACGGGATGACGGAGGTGAACATGGCTGCCGGTTTGGCGGAGGATCTCGAACCCCGCCCGCTGCAACGCGGCAATGACTTCGCGGGGCTTAAGACTTGGCAGTCGGCTCATATGGCAATCGGGACGGCAAGCTCGGCGCCTACCGTCGCCGCGCGGGCCTGCTGAGGATCTTCGGGGATGGGCTCGCCATCATGGAGCAGCCCCTCCAGGTAGCAGCGGATAGCGTCCTGGGCCATCACAACCGCTTCCTCGTAGGTCTCACCCTGGGTAACGCAACCCGGCAGGGCAGGAACATAGACGTTGTATCCGCCCTCCTCGGCTGGTTCAATCCTGACAGTGTAAGTATAGATCTTCATCTTGTTTGAGTTTAGCCGCCTGCACCCCCAAGGGTCAACAAGAGACGGGCTGTCGTACGTATAATGCTTGACCGTGTGTAAATGGAGTACCTGAAGATGTCTGTACGAATCATGCGCATGGCCATCATGACGTCTTTGGCACTTGTCCCCTGGCTCGCTCAGGCCCAAGCCCAGCAGCGGCCCGTGTTGAAAGCCTCCAAGATCCTCAAACCCCACGCCCTGCGCGGCGATGGCTACCACGTCGAGGAGAACGTGGAGGTCGTGGACAACCGCTACTCGTTCGTGCTGGTGACGCCCCAAGGCCGAATCGACGCCCAGGGCATCAACATGCTCGAACTGCGCATCAGCGAGGTGGAGGCGATCAAGCGGGCCGAGCGCATGATCAAGGAATCGCCCGAACTGGCCGGAGTAAAGGACAACATCAAAAAGACCGGCCAGGGCCTCAAGGCCCTCGTCACCAACCCGGTGGACGCCATCGGCGAAGCCGCCAAGGGCGCCGGCAGGAAGGCCAAGGCCCTGACCAAGAAGGAAACCTACACGAAAGGCGGCAGCGATTCGCGCCGTGAGCTGGCCGTCATCCTGGGCTGCGACCCGGAGACGCGCAACCCGGTGCTCAAGAAGCAGCTCGATCAGATTTCGCTGCGGCGCTCCGCCGGCAAGGGGCTCATGGCCGTCGCCACCTTCGGCCTGACCGGCGGGGCCGCGCTGGCCGCCAAGGGGGCCTCCGCCATGCGGACCACCGCTGAAATGCAGGAAGCCCTTCGCACCACGCCGCTCTACAAGATCAACGAAAACACCCAGGCCGAACTCGTCCGGCTGGGCGTTGACCCCGCCACCAGCAAGAGCTTTGTGGAACATCCGCAGTTCACGACGCTCCAGCGTCTGCAATTTCTGGCCCAACTCAAGCGATTCACCAGTACGCGCGGGCTGCCGCGCCTGGTGCACCTGGCCTTGCGGACCCGTTCAGAGACCGAGACCCTCGGGCTGATTCATGCCCTCGAACTGCTGGCGGACCTGGCCCGGCAACATCGGATTGCCGAGATCGTGGATACCGGCCGGCCGGCCGTGCGCCTGACTGACGGACGGATCGTGGTCGTCAGTGACGCGGATTACCTGCTGAACGGCCCCGAGTTGACCAGCATTTTGAGCGCGATCGCCCGCGAGAAGTTCAACCAGTCGGGGCCCGCAGTATTGCTGATCATCGGCCAGGCTTCGCCGGAAGCCAGGGAAGCCCTCACGGCCGCCGAGATCCAAGTCGTCGAAAACGGTCGTGTGGAGCAGGTGAAGTAACAGGAAACCGAAGCCTGCCAATAACGCTGGACGAATGGTTGAGGCTTTCAGCCGAAAGCCGAAACCGCGCGTTGGCCAAGCAGGAGGCCGCCAAAGGGCGCGTGGAGTTGACGTTCTGACACTAGCGTAAGGCAGCCAAAGCGGATTCGAGCAACTGGTCAAGTTCTGCGCCCGTGACGTCTCCTTCTCTGAAAGCCTCATGGATGGGAGCGAAAACCTTGTCGAAACAGACCGGAGCGCTGAGTTTGTCTGCCAGAGCGTCTAGCACGAATGCGGTTACGTCTTTGCCGGCCGCGGCGGCTCGCTCTCGCAGTCTGTGCTCCATTTCCGGCGTTAGGGGGATCTCAAGTGTCATCACGCACCAGTAACGTAACCAAGCCAGGACACGCCCGGCTGAAGGGATCAGAAATTTACATCTCCCAACTATTTTATCACCAGACGAGACCAGGATCACGATTATTGTTGGCCCTCAGACAGGCCGCCCGGCCCCATGCCGCTCCGGCCAGGGCGAAGGCCGCGCCGCTGACAATGAATACCGGATCCTGCGGCCGGTCCAGAACCGCGCTGGTCGCAATGGACAGCCCCAGCGGAATGAGCCCCGCCAGGCAGGCCGACGCCGGCCAGGCCATCCACGCCCGCACATTCACCAGCAAGACCGCGGCGATTATTCCCAGCGGCAGGAACAGGAGGCCGCCCGCGGCCATGCCGGCCACCGGGTAATCGTGCCGGAATAACACGACCGACACCCGGTACAGGCGTAACGGCCGGCGCGCCTCCGCACCGTCCACCCAGATCCGCGCCTCGCCATCCGAACACACGGTCATGACATGATGCCGCCCCTCGCCCAACACGCCCTGGCGCGACCGGCAGCGCACCGCCGAGCCGTTCGGCCCCGTGCGTCTCGTCCGAAAGCGGAAGTCCACCGCGTCGCCCTGCTGGCCCACCGTGACATTGCGATGTGCGGCATCCTGCGAGATCGAGACGATCCGGGCCGGCCCACCCTGCCAGGATTGCGCCGGCGCCACCAGACATTCCACCGCCAGCGCATCGGCGGCCATAACCGCCTGGGCAATCCGCGCCGCCGGACCGGCCGAGCGAATCACGTCCGGCGCTTCAATTGTCAGCGCACCGCCCGCACACGCGTTCGCCTTGACGTCCTCCCCCGGCACAACCAGGGCCAGTTCCGCCTCGCCCCTGATTCGTTCCTCCAGCGCTGAACCATCGGGCAAGAAAGCGTACAACCCGATCGCCCCCGCTCTACGCCGCAAAGCCACGCCGGCAGAATCGAACGGAACCCGGGCCAGCTCACGGATCTCGTCGGCGGCAGGTACTCTGGCGTAAAAGGCCAGGCCGTGGATCTGTCCGCGCCAAAGCCGCCCGCCGTTCAGCTCATTGCCGACCACCACCGGATACTGCGAATCCCATCCCGCCAGCCGAACCCCCGCATGGGCCCACCCTACCAGCCCGGCCACAGCCAGGTTGCCGACCAGCAGCAGTCCGGCCGCAATAAGCCGGTCATTCCGTTCATAGACGGCCAGCCAGCGCGGCCGAAATGGCAGAAGCCGCCGGCTTAACCTTGCCCCTGCGAATCCGGCGGCCAGTGCAATCAGCCAATCCGTCAGCCGTGCATGCCGCCCGGCCATGAAAGCCTGGCCGACTTCCAAAAGGGCGGCGAAGACGCCCACAACCAGCATCGCCGCGCGGGTGGGCCGGAGCCACCTGTCTGCAGCCAGACGGTTGCTCGCGATCCAGTGCACCAGGAAGCCAAGCGGCACAAACACCACCAACCGTTCGAGCAGCGTCAGAACGACCGGCGGATCAATCGTCGGCCCGATCGCAGCACGCAGTTTCGCGAGGACCGCACCGGGGGCATCTTCAAGGGCCAGCGGCAACAGCGAAGCGACCGTGGCCGCAGCCAGCAACAGACCCAGCATAAACCAGGAAATCGGCGGGGCCGGCCGACCGGTCGTCCGGCTGATGGCGGCACGCGGTGATATCTGGGCGTGCAACATCCGAAAAGGTCTCGATGGATTCGCCACTCCAGCAAGAAACCTGGTCTATTGTACCGGCCACGTGTGATGCGGGCAGCGGAAGAGGAGCGATAATGACGACGCCGGCCAACTGCCATAAAAGGCGTTTCCGGCCGCGGGCAGGTTTATCGCGAGATCGGCGAACCACATTCGGGACACGTGCCGCTCACGTTGCCGGTCAGATTGTAGCCGCAGGTTTCGCATGGTTTGCCGGCGGGCTTTCCTGCGAAGTTCGCTTCGGTGTATATGATCAGCACCAGCATCACCGGAACCAACCCGAGCAGCGCGGCCGCGCCGAACCAGCCGAGTTGCGGTCCGGTGATTCCATGCAGGATCAACCCGGCGCAGACCATACCCGCAATTGCGAGATAGACGATGGTCCAGATGGCAGCCAGCCGGTTGATTCGATACCAGTTGTGCGTGCTTCTGAAAGCCGCTGGTGTCCGGAAGCCATACCAGCCGTTCGGTGGAATGCGACCCAGGAGCAGCGGGACCATAAGCGCGATGAGCAACAAGAAGATTCCGCCGAACACCAGCTCATGCATTTGTCAGCCTCCGACAGAGAATGCAAATGGCGGTGGCCGGCTGATGACCTCTGCGGCCAGAGCCGTACCAGCAGCGTCAGAGCCGCCGGCGGATCGATCCCCCACCCGATCCCGGCGCGCAGCTTCGCGCGAACCGCACCGGAGGTATCCTCAAGCGCCAGGGGCAACAGCGACGCGGCCGCCGTCGCAATCAGCCCCCACCCCGGCACGAACCGGGAGATCGACGGCGCCGGCCAGCCGGTTGACGACAGCATGCTCCTGCGCCCGGCTCCACACATCCGGCAGGATCTCTGCTCACTTATACATCAGGTACTTCGCCCGCTTGGCCATGAACGGCTCCAGTCCGGAATTCCATATCTTGAGGATCTCCTCGATGGGTTTGCCGTCCAGGAACGCCTGGCGGATCTGGTCGGTGCCGCAGACCTTGTCGAACATGCTGTCCCGCTTGTTGCCGAACAGCTTCTGGTCGGGATAGAGCTTCCGCACCGCATCCATGATGTGGAACTGGATGGGCGTCAGGCGGATGGCATCACGGTCGGTAATGTGGATCTGCACGCCGCCGCAACGCTGCTTTTCGTATTGGGTGTAGTAGGGCTGATAATAGCAGGCCCGGAAGTACACGCCCGGCAACCGCCGGCCATTAAGCTCCTCGGCCAGCTTCTCGGCGTCGATCCAGGGCGCGCCGGCCAGCTCGAACGGCAACGGGTAACCCACGCCTTCATTGACGACATGCAGCTCGCCCATGATCCCCGTCGCGGCATAGAACATCGAGCTGTCCGCCCGCGGCACGTGCGGCGACGGCGGCACCCAGGGCAAGCCCGTCTCGTCGAACCACATGTCGCGCTTCCAGCCGCGCATGGGCACCACAGTCAGCTTGCACTTGACGCCATTGGCCAGCCAGCCCTCGCCGTTGATCATCCGGGCCAGTTCGCCGCAGGTCATGCCATACACGTAGGGAATCGAGAGGTAGCCCACCCCGGAGCGGAACTTAAGATCCAGCGGCCGGCCCTCGATGCGGTTGCCGGTCAGCGGGTTGGGCCGGTCCAGCACCACGAAGGCCTTGTTGTGTTCCGCCGCCGCCTCCATGCACTTGGTCATGGTGGTGATGTAGGTGTACGAGCGCGAGCCGTTGTCCTGAATGTCGTACACCAGCACGTCGACGTCGCGCAGCATCTCGGCATTGGGCTTGGAGGTCTTGCCGTACAGCGAATACACGGGGACGCCCGTCACGCTGTCACGGCTGTCGCCCACGTGAGCGCCGGCCGGCACATCGCCGCGTACGCCGTGCTCGGGGCCGTACAGGGCGACCAGCTTCACGCCCGGAGCGTGGAACAGCGCATCCACCGTCGAACGGTAATCGCGGGTAATGCCCGTGGGATTGGTGATCAGCCCCACGCGCTTGCCGACCAGCGGCTTGAAGCCGTCAGCGGCCAGCACGTCGATGCCCGTCTCCACCACCGGCCGGGCCTGCCCCCACGCGAGGTTCGCCCCCGCCAGGAAAGCCATCACCACTCCGGCCACCAACTGAAAACTGGAAACTGCGAACCGCGAATTGTTCCGCATGACGACTCCTCTCGCATCCTGTGTATCAACGGGATTCATTTCACCAGAATATAATCCAGCCCGGCCATGTACCTCTGTCCGGTGCTCTTCTCGTTGGTTCCGATCATCTCCAGGGTCAGCGTGTTCTGCCCCGCTTTGAGATCGAACGCGCCCAGATCCAGCTCTTCGGTGCCCACCACCCGGGAGTGATACAGGTCGATGGGCGCGCCGGCCTTCTGCCCATTCACCGAAATCTGCACGATGCCGTAATCCGGCGCCCGGGTCAGCCGGGCCAGGACGCGCTTCCTGCCCGCCTCCTTGACCTCAAATCCCAGCACGAGTCGATTGCCCACCTGGTTATCCGTCCACCAAAGGTGCTCCTCTCCGCTCCAGCCCTCGCCGAAGGGAGCCATATTTTGGCTGTGGGTCTGGCCGGTCTTGCTGAGCACGGCCATCTGTTCGCCCTCGATCGCGCCCTTCACGCGGGTCACCTGGAACTCCGGCACGACGGTCAGCTTGACGTCAGAGGCGATGATGGGCCCGAAGAAATCCGTGGAACCCGGCCGGGCATACCAGTAGCTGATCGCCGCCCGCGTGGTGCGGGCCCGCTCGTCCCAGTGCCAGTTCTCCACGTCGAAGCGGAAGCTCCTGGTGAAGGGAATGTCATCCAGGATATGGAACCGGTTCACCGACGTATGGCCGTAGTTGCCCGGCCCCTGGCAGCGGGGCTGGTTGTGATAGGCGTGCACGAACCGCTCCGGGCTGCACCACGCGTAACCGTAGTAATCTTCGGTGCCGGTACCCAGGTGGCTGGGGAAAGTCTCGCCGTCCACGTAGATCTTCTCGTCGCCCTCGCCCCACCAGGCGCGCACGTTATTGATAATGTGCAGGTGCCCGCCCACAAAGCGGCCGGCGCCGTTGGCCTGCAGGTGTTGCCAGTCGCTGAACGGGCGAGTGGGCACGTCGCGCTCGATCCGCCACTTGGCATGAAAATGTAGGCTGCGGTCATCCCAGTTGTATGGCACCACCGACACCGCGCCACTGACGCGGGCCGGCTGGCCGGAAAGATTCGTGACCGTGATCTTCGCGTTCCTGGCAAAAGGCATGTACCAGTGGCACCACAGGTCCTGCGGCTTCCCCTCGGCCGGCTCGGCAATACCCAGCGGGAAGGAGGCATAGGGAATCAGGCCGGGGGCCGTGCCGAAGAAGTCGCCCAGCGGCGCTTCCACCTCGGGCGGCCGGGGCTTCTTCGACTTCTCATCACCCTTCTCACGGTCAAAGGTCATCTTCACCACGATGCCGCGTGCGGCCCGCTCGAGGTCCTCGGCGGACAGGTGCACCAGGAACCCGCAGATGGCTTTGGCCCCCTCTTGCTCGAACAACACCGCTTCGGCGTTCGGGGCCAGTTCCACATCAAACGGCGTCTTCACCCGCTCTGCCGGGGGCTCGCTGCCAGCTCTTGGAGAGGCCAGGCGCCGGGCAATGTCCTCGATCTTGCTGGACAGTCGTTGCAAGTCTTCGCGCTTGAAAGTCTCGACCTGCGTGCCGGACGCATAGGTGCGATAGTTCACGTGGTAGTAGAAACCGCCCTTGTCGCTGGTTACCTTGCAGTGCCGGGCGTAGGGGATTGGGAAGTAGAGGTTCCAGCCCTTGGACCGCTCACCGGCGATGGGCACGGGTAAACCCGGAACCTTGCCGCCCAGCAGATCGGTCATGGCCGCTTCAAGCACCGGCGTCTCGCCGCCGTCCAGGTAAATCCGGAGCGTCCCCGCCGGGTTGGCCGACCAGATGCGGACGATGGCCCCCGGACCGTCCGCATCCATCATCACGTGCTCATCGCGCCCATCCTTCTTTTCCACCCGCAGGTAATGGCCGCAGTCGCCATTGGCGAACCAGCCCTGGTAATCGGAAAAGGATTTCGAGGCCCGGTCATAGCTGGAGAACTGTCGGGTGGCATAGGCGGGTTCCGGCAACCTGGTGAGCCGCTCGAGATTGACCATGTCGTCCAGGAGCGATTCCGTTGTGATGGCCGCCAGGGTCGCCTGGGCGAGTCCGGCCACAGCCAATCCCGCCAGCCACGCCGGTGCGAATCGTCGAGACATTCGTTTTACTCTCCTATTGATGGGGTCGCCGAGCCACCCGGTTCGACGTGCCGGGCTCATGGGGTGGTATTGTCCCCATCGCTGGGAAAATGACAAGGCGGAGCACAACGCGTTCATTCGTGGAGCGTGTGAACCTGTGAATTCATGCCTGGCGTCTGCCGGATCTACTCCATGAAGCCCGCTGCGCCCGGCATGATGTCCACATCCACCCCGCAAGCGTAAGGGCCTCAATACGTGAGCAGAGCAACGCCGGCCTCGATGGAATTCACCCGGCCGGACGGAAGGCACTGAAATAGTAAGGTGTCAGACGCGGTTTCCCTTACAATACCCGGTATGATCGCAACGTGGTCCGCCGTCTTCGCTGTGGTCACCTTCGGGCTGCCGGCCCTGGCCTGGGGAGCTCTGGCTGCTGCCGTCCCCGTGCTGATTCACCTCATTCTGCGCCAACGGCCGCGCCGCGAGGTGCTGCCCACACTGCGTTTCCTGCTCCAGGCCCATCAGGCCTCGTCCCGCGCCCACCGGCTGAAGCACCTGCTTCTCCTGGCCTGCCGGATGATGGCCATTCTGCTGGTCGTCGGCTTGCTGATGAAGACGGCCTGTGCTCCGGCCGGCGCCACCCACCCCCGCGCCGCCGGGGCGTTGGACGGCCCGGTGTCGGCCGTATTCGTCATCGACGACTCCGCCTCCATGCAGTACCGCTACCAGGGCAAGACCCGCCTGGAAGATGCCCAGGCCTGGGCCCGCAATCTTCTGACCGACCCGGAGCGGTTTCCCCCCGGCTCGGAGGTCACCATTGTCACCGGCTCAGCCGATCCGATCCACCCCCTGGGCTGGAGCCGCGATGCGAGGGCCATGGCTCGCCTGGTGTCTGACATCCGGCCCGCCTGGCACGACCGCTCCATGGCTGCCCTGCTGCGTCTGGCCTATGCGGGCATCTCCAAGGCCGGCCATCCCTGTACCGAGGTCTACCTGTTCACCGACTTGACCGAGTCCGCCTGGCAGGAGCCGCCACCCGACCCGCCCGCCACACTGGCCGGCGTCTTCATCCTCGATGTGGGCCGAGACGAAAACCGCAATCTCGCCCTTGGACACGCGGAACTCCCCCCCTTCACGCTCAGCGCCAACGCCCCCGCCGCCGTGGAGGTGCGCGTCCGCGCCCCCACCGCCGCCCCCTCCGCCACTGTGACTCTGAGCATCGATGGCCGCCCCCGGGACCGCCAGCCCGTCAATCCCAACCAAGCTTCAGCTCCAGGCGAGGCAGACCACCATCAAACCGCAATTGTCAGCGACGGGCCCGCCCCGCGAACCGAAACCACTTTGACCTTCACCCTTCCCCCGCTGCCCGAAGGCCCCCATGAGCTGCTCTTGCGTCTCGAACCGGATGATGCCCTGTTATTCGACAATCTTCGTTTCGCGTGCATTTCCGTGGGACGAATTCCCGATGTGATCGTCGTCGGCGAGGAGGGCGGCGTCGTGGCCGACTTGGTTTCCGCCATGATCGCCCCACCCGCACTGCCGCCTGAAGCGCATCGCTTCAGGGTTCAGCGCATTCCCGCCCAGGCCCTCTCCACCACCCGCCTCGAGGGCTCCCTCGCGGTCATCCTGGCCGACCCCACCGGGCTAACTCCCGGCGGTTGGCAAAGCCTGAGCCGTTACCGGGCCGCCGGTGGCGTCATTCTGTTCATCCCGGGCCCCCATACCACCCCGGAAATCTACGCCGATCAGCCACAGCTCCTGCCGGCTGAAATCCGCGGCACGATCACCCCGTCCGAACCCATCACCCTCGCCGCCGCCGATCTGAGCCACCCGGCCCTGAAACCCTTCACCGATCCCGGCATCGATTCCATCAACGACCGGCTGGTCTACCGCCGTCTTGATCTCGGCACTCCCCGGGCGGGTACGACCATCGTCGCGCCCTTCTCCGACCGCACGCCGGCTATTCTTGACGATCACGCCGCCCCCGGCCGGGTGATGCTGTTCGCCTTCTCCCCCGACCGCGACTGGAGCCAGTTCGGCACCCAGGCCGGCCCCTTGATTGTGCTCCTGCATTCGCTGCTGGAATCGCTGGCCCCCCCGCCGGACAACATCCAATCGCTGATCGCCGGCCGCCTGGCCGTCCACCAGTGGCCCGCCCCCGCGTCCGACTACACGCTCCACGGCCCCGCAAGTCCGCCCGCACCGCTGCCCGCCCCCGACGGCACGAGTACGCTCCCCGCTGACCGGCCAGGCCACTACAAGGTGTTCGCCACCCCGGCCACGACCCAACCCGCGCTGCTCTACAGCGTCAACGTCGCCGAAAGCGAGTCCGAAATGGACCGCATCACCGATGAAGCCCTGCTCTCCCGCTTCCCCCCGGGTCTGGCCCTCGTCGTCCACGAGCCGGCAGACCTGCCCTCCCGGCGAGCGGAGACCGGCGGAGTCGTCAGTTGGACCGTGCCCCTGGCCCTGGTTCTCCTGGTCCTGCTGTTCATCGAGAGCTTTTTCGCCAACCGCTTCTACGGCAAGAAGCTCGGCGACGACATTTCCGAGGATACCCACCCCCCTTTACAAGCCGCTGGCGGGTTTGCTAGACTTCGCGCACTTGCCCCTCGCCAGGGAAGGGGGCATCCATAGCCCAGTCCGACCACCCTCACGGTGCTCTGACGGGTTGGTTCCGATATACAGCGGGAGCGCATGACTATGCAGGATTACGATAGGCTGAAGGAAATGGTTGAATCCGTCGCCGATGACATCGCCAAGGCCGAGGGAGGCAACAAGGCCGCGGGAACCCGCGTCCGCAAGATCATGCAGGACATCAAGGCGACGGCCCAGGAAATCCGCAAGAAGATCCTGGAAGTCCGCTCGTCCGAACAACCGTAAACCGCGTCCTTATCAGGTTTTGATTTCCACGGCCGAGGGTCTTCGCGCCCCCCGGTCGTTCTTTCTGATAGCCGGGGGAGCCGCGCATGGCCTCGTTACCCTTTGTCGATCTGTCCACCCTCGATCTGAACCGCCGCATCACCACGCGCGAGGAGATCTACTCGGTGCTGCCCCACCGCTACGAGTTCATGCAACTCGACGGGATCATCTTCGCCGACATCGAAAACTGGCTGGCCGTGGCCGTCCGCGAGGTCCGCGAGGACGAATTCTGGGTCCGTGGGCACATTCCCGGCCGGCCGCTGCTGCCCGGCGTCCTCATGATCGAGACCGCGGCGCAACTGGCCGCTTATATGACCGTGCTGCTGGTGCCGGACCAGAACCGGTTCTGGGGTTTCGGCGGCGTCGAGAACGTCAAGTTCCGGGCGGCCGTCACCCCCCCGGCGCGGATGTACTTCATCCTCAAGGGCGTGGAGTTCCGCCCCCGTCGGTCCATCGCCGACGTCCAGGGCTGGGTGGACGGCAAGCTGGCCTTTGAGGGCCGGATGATCGGGATGCCCGTTTGAGGGTTCAGGAATCGGGGTTCAGACTTCAGAGATGCGAGGAGAAGCCCGGCGGATTACCCGCGCGGGCTTCTCTTTTTTGTGCGCAGCGATGTCGGAAGGCTCTCCCGGGAGGATTCAGCCCTGGGCGAAGTCCTTCCAGAGCGCGTCCAGCTTGGCCTTCTCGATCCCGCCTTTCATGACCACCACCTGGTAGCGCAGCCGGATGGACTCGCCGGCCGGAAGACTCCACCCCTTCTCATCAATCCACAGGAACGGGGTCGGCGAGATGTTGCCATAGTCGCGCGTAAACCACGGGCAGTTCGGGGCCCAGGGGTTCCCGGGGTGGTCCAGCATGACGATCGATTCGGTCACGCCGAAGCGCGTCCCCTCGAATCCGCACCACTTGGCCGGCTTGCCGAAGGTGGCCTTCTCGCCGGACTGGCCCTCGCTGTTGATCAGCTTTCCGCCGCCGGTCGGCGCGAGATTCCAGGCACAACGGATCGCGAACAGCGAGTGGTTGGTCTTGGCCACGTGGATGTCAATCAGCGCCTTGAGGGTGATGTCCACATCGATAAGCCGCAGATCCGGCGAGGGCGCCCAGAGGGTAAATTGCCGACGATCTTCGATGATCGGATCCTTGCCCGGCGGCTGCCACCCGCACAGATCCGTGATGACGGCCTTATCCGCATCCTTCAGAGGAGACTCGACCTTCGGCCCCCGCGAGATGATCTGGCCCCGGTCGTTGCCCTCCTGCCAGAAGTTCCAGCCGTTGACCTTGTCGCAGCCGAAGAAGAGCGAGCGGTGATGCGGCCACGGCTCGTCGGATTCCTCGGTCATGGGCAGACCGGTCCCCGGTCCATAGAGCGGAAAGAAGTACGGCCCCTTCTGGTCGGGATTGGCCCGGTAACAGGTGAACAGACGACCGTTCACCCGCACCCAGACATTGTGGCCGAAGGCATATACTGTGAACTTCTGCGGTCCGCCCGCCGGGGCGGCGGCCGGGGTCTCCGCGCCCATGGCCGCGTTGTTCATCAACCAGGCCGATCCGGCGGCGCCGGCAGCCAGTCCCTTCAAAACGCTACGACGACTGCTGAGTTTGTTCATGGCCTTTCCTGTGGATGTTTCGTCTGATTCCAATCTCGTGAGGCTCTTGACTGATGAAGAAGGATGGGCCGCCTCATCAAGGCATAACCTCTAAACCCACCCGAAATCCGCTGGGTTGGGTCGGGTCGACTTCCAACGTGTAGATCAATAGAGCACCGCAGGGATACTCGACGCCCTGCTCGGTAACCACTTCGGGCGCCCGGCCGGCGGTGGCCTGGCCGGCCCCCGGATCATCCAACGGCTTGTCCGAGAAGGCGATACCCGGCTGGAGGGCCTCCTCG
>Ga0209608_1000076_pt1 | contig 104168 bp, 95 predicted proteins | sample AD_UKC130_MetaG_FD_184428 | JGI IMG/M metagenome (GOLD analysis project Ga0209608, IMG submission 184428) | Active sludge microbial communities of municipal wastewater-treating anaerobic digesters from Canada - AD_UKC130_MetaG (SPAdes) (version 2) | ecosystem: Engineered > Bioreactor >...
AAGTGATCCGCTAATCCACCTTATACGAAACGCCATAGACCACGGGATTGAAAATCCGGAAATTCGCAAAAAGTTGGGAAAGCCTGAACAAGGCACATTACGGGTGACAGCGTTGCCTGAGGACAGCAATGTAATTATAACGGTTGAAGATGACGGAGCCGGAATTGACCCTCAGGAGATAAAACAGTCAGCCATTAAAAAGAGGATTGTTACAGAGCAGGAAGCAAACAACATGACTGAGCAGCAGTTAATAAACCTCATTTTTCAAACAGGCTTTTCCACTTCCCAGAAAGTGAGCGATGTTTCCGGCCGTGGGGTGGGAATGGATATTGTAAAAACCCATATTGAAAAATTGAATGGAATCATTGATGTTGAGACTTGTGCAGGCAGTGGGACAAAGTTCATAATCAAACTGCCAATCAAGCTTCCCCTCACTCTTGCAATATTAAAAGGGCTTTTGGTTAAAATCAGCAATGAAACTTATGCTCTTCCTATGAACAATGTGGTTGAAATTGTACGAAAGCCAAAAAATGAAATTGAATCCATCAATGGGCAAGCAGTGGCAGTTATAAGGGACAGAGCGATTCCTTTAATATGGCTGCATGACTATTTCGGCATCCCACGGGGTAATGAGAGGAAAAATACTCTGATTGTTTTGCTGGGAATAGCTGAAAAACGTTTTGGGCTTGTGGTGGATGAGCTTATAGGGAACCAGGAAATTGTTGTCACAAACCTTGGTTCTTATATAGGCAAAGTGGAAGGTATTTCCGGAGCAACAATTTTGGGAGACAGAAGTGTGGCGTGCATACTGGACGTGGTAGGGATTGCGAAAATAGTGAACAGCAGGAAAGTTTCCAGGATAGATGTTGAATATTCAAAACAGTGACTACTTCAAAAACATAAAATAGGAGGCATTGTCTATGGGATTCAAAAAAGATGTGGCTCTCAAATTTGTGAAAAATTCGGAACTTTCTGAGAAAGTGTATAAAGCGGCTAGCTCTGCCAAAAAACTCGATGAAAGGCTAAAGGATTTGTCCAATATCACTGAGCAGGTTGCAAAAGGTGCAAATGAACAATCTTCAGCCGTTGATTCAACAAACTCAATGACGGAAAGACTTTCACAGTCAATTAACGGTGTTGTTAAAAATGCCGAAAAGCTGAAGGAGCTTGCCGGACAGTCCAAAAAATCCCTTGAAGATATGGTTGTTGTAATAAAGCAAGTTGCAGGAAATAGTGAAAGTACCGCAAAGTCGGTAGAAGAAATATCTGTCTCCATTGAGCAGATGGGAAAATCAGTCAAAGGTGTTGCCGGTAATGCTGAAAGCCTGACGCGTTCTGCCGAAGAAATGTCGGCGGCCATACAGGAGATAGTCGGCTCCATTCAACAGGTGGCAGGTAATGCCGAAAGTACTGCAAGTTCTGTTGAGCAAATTTCATCTTCTATTGAACAGATGGGCAAATCAATAAAGGGTGTGGCAGGAAATGCCGAGAGTCTTACCGGTTCAGCCAGAGAAGCTACAGCGGCGGTTCAGGAAATGGCCGCTTCCATCCAGCAGGTAGCGGGAAACAGTGAAAGTACCGCAAACTCCATAGAACAAATATCGTCTTCCATAGAGCAGATGGGAAGATCTATCAATGGAGTTGCCGTAAATGCGGAGAGTCTTTCAAATTCGGCGGCGGAAGCAACAAATGCCATTCATTCAATCGTTGCGTCAATCCAACAGGTAGCGGGAAATGCCGAAAGTACTGCAAGCTCCATAGAGCAGATATCATCTTCCATAGAGCAAATGGGTAAATCCATCAAAGGAGTGGCAGGCAATGCCGAAAGTATGTCAGGATCGGCACAGGAAGCATCAGCAGCGATACAGGAGATTGTAGCGTCAATCCAGCAGGTGGCGGGAAACAGCGAAAGCACATCAAGCTCCGTAGAACAAATATCATCTTCCATAGAGCAAATGGGTAAATCCATCAAAGGAGTGGCAGGAAACGCCGAAAGTCTGAAAGGTTCGGCTGATGAAGCGACGGCGGCGATACAGGAGATAGTTGCGTCCATTCAACAAGTGGCAGGCAACGCGGAAAGTACTGCAAGCTCTGTAGAGCAGATTTCATCGTCTATTGAACAGATGAGTAAGTCCATCAAAGGTGTGGCAGGTAATGCTGAAAGTTTGACGGGTTCGGCGGAAGAAGCGTCAGCAGCGGTGCAGAAAATAATAAGTTCCATCCAGCAGGTGGCAGGAAACAGCGAAAGTACGGCCAAATCGGTTGAAGAAATCGCTTTGTCTATTGAAAAAATGGGCAAATCCATACAGGGAGTAGCCGCAAACGCCGAGAGTTTAAAAGGTTCGGCAGATGTATCTGCTGCTGCGATACAGGAGATAGTTGCGTCCATCCAGCAGGTGGCAGGTAACGCAGAGAGCACGGCAAGTTCTGTGGAGCAAATATCATCTTCCATAGAGCAAATGGGAAAATCCATAAAAGGTGTTGCAGGCAATGCCGACAGCCTAAAGGGTTCGGCAGACGAATCCGCTGCTGCAATACAGGAAATGGTGGCATCCATCCAACAGGTATCGGACAATGCTGAAAGCACAGCAAGTTCCATAGAGCAAATATCCTCTTCCATAGAACAGATGGGTAAGTCCATAAAAGGTGTGGCAGGCAATGCAGAAAACCTGAAAGTTTCTGCTGACGAGGCGTCGGCGGCAATACAGGAAATTGTGGCTTCCATTCAGCAGGTGGCCGGCAATGCGGAAAGTACAGCCCAGTCGGTTGAAGAAATATCTTCTTCGATAGAAGAAATGGGCAAATCAATCCAAGGTGTTGCCGGAAATGCCGAACAGCTTCAAAAATCCGCCCATGAAACATCCCAAGTGGTTGAAAACATGGCGGCTTCTATAAGCCAGGTTGCCCAGAATGCGCAGAATGTAAATAAGTTAAGTGAAAAAGTGAGAAGTGATGCCATAGAGGGTCAAAAGGCAGTGGCTGACACATTGGTGGCTATTAAAGACATATCGGAAGTTATTCATCGTGCGGAGGATGTTATAAATGGCCTTGGGAAGAGCTCCGAAAAAATAGGCAGTATCATCGAAGTCATTGATGATATTGCCGAGCAGACAAATCTTCTTGCACTGAACGCGGCCATTGAGGCTGCAAGGGCCGGAGAACACGGCAAGGGATTTGCGGTTGTTGCCGACGAGGTGAGAAAGCTGGCTGAACGGACTGCTACGGCAACAAAGGAAATATCTGAACTCATAAAAGGTATTCAGGGGGAAACAAGTCAGGCCATCAAGGCTATAGAAGTTGGTACTCAAAAGGTCGAACATGGTTCAAAGTTAAGTGACGAGGCGGGCAAAGCCATTGAAAAGATAGTTGAGGGAATAGAAAATGTAAATATGGAAATCCGTCAGATAACTGCCGCCACCGAAGAACAGAACAAGGGCAGCATGAAGATTATTGAAGCTGTGAACATGGTGACAAATCAAGCATCGCAGGTAACCCAGGCTACCAAAGAACAGGCGGCGAGTGTGGAAAACATAGTAAAAGGAGTAGCCAATGCGAGGGAGCAGGTAAGACAGGTCACTGTGGCGGTAAAGGAACAGGCAAAACAGGGTCAAAATATTATAACTGCCGTAGAAAATGTGAACAATCAAGCGGCACAGGTAACCCAGGCTACCAAAGAACAGACAAAAGGTGCTGAAGAAATCATTAAAGGTGTGGCAAATGCCAGAGAACAGGTACGGCAGGTTACTGTTGCGGTGAAAGAGCAAGCGAAACAAGGCCAAAATATTATACAGTCCATTGAAAATGTCACACAGCAAACAGCTCAGGTTGCCGCTGCCGTAAAAGAACAGACTGTCGGTGTTGAGGAAATAATAAAAGGTGTGGCCAATGCCCGCGAGCAAATAAGACAGGTTACGGCAGCGATGAAAGAACAGGCAAAACAAAGCCAGACCATAGTGGTTGCTGTGGAAAATGTGACCAAACAGGCTGCAGAGGTTACTCAGGCAACCAAAGAGCAGGCTAAAGATGTTGAAGACATAATAAAAGGCATAGAAAATGCAAGAGAACAGATGAGACAGGTTACCGTTGCAGTGAAGGAACAGGCGGAACAGGGTCAGAACATAGTAACGGCGGTAGAGAATGTGACAAGACAGGCAGCACAGGTGACGGATGTAACCAAAGAACAGGCAAAGGCCGTTGAGGATATTGTAAAGGGTATTGAAAACTCCAGAGAACAGGTAAGACAAATATCGGCTGCGGTGGCAGAACAGGCAAAACAAGGACAGAATATTGTAGCTGCAGTGGAAAATGTGAACAAACAAGCGGCGCAGGTGGCACAGGCCGCCAGGGAGCAAACCCAAGGTGTTGAGGAAATCATCAAAGGTGTGGCAAATGCCAGGGAACAGGTAAGACAGATTTCGGCAGCCATGAAGGAACAGGCAGTAAATGCGGACAGGGTTATTAATAACGTTGAAGGTGTAAGCATTCAGGCATATGAAGTGGCTGACGCTGCCAAAGTTCAGGCAAATGAGGTGGAACAGCTGGCTAAATACACATCCGAAATAGATCGTGTTATAAACCTCAATATCAAGGATGTTGAGCGTACTTGTGCGGTGACAAAAGAATTGTCGGAATACTCGGAAGATATTATGGATGCATTACAGGAACTGGCAAAATAGTGTTTCAAATTTCCCATAAACAAAGCCTTATTACGCCTGAAGCTAAAAAAATGAACTCCCATTTTCCCATAGTTAAGATAAGCAGCTTTAACCATTATTGTTTGTATTGGAGAGGCATTATGCCTCTCCACAGATTGTATTAGGGAGGCTGGAACAAATTTATATGGATACATTCGGACTGATTCAATTGGCAGAGCTTATATATGAATATTGCGGCATTGACTTTTTTAAAAACCTTTCCTCTCTTGAAAGCAAAATATCCGAGAGGCTCAAAGAACTGGGTCTTTCGTGCTGGGAATACGGGGGTTATTTAAGAGTTGAACCAAAAGAGTGGGACACGCTTATTGACCTTATTACAGTAAATGAGACCTATTTTTTTCGTGAGGAAAATCTTTTGGAAGAATTTCAAAAGGTTATACTTCCAAAGTACAAGGACCGTACACCAAACAATCCTTTACGCATATGGAGCTCAGCCTGTTCCAGCGGAGAAGAGCCGTATACTTTGGCAATATTAAGTGAAGAGACCGGATTGTTTGAAACTGGCGCAGTTGAGATTATTGCTTCTGATATAGATAAAAAAGTTTTGGAAAAAGCAAGACGGGGATTGTATAATAAAAAATCATTTTCCTTTCGCACAATGCCAAAAGAAATACTTGACAAATATTTTATTTCATTTGGAGATGATTATAAGGTTAAGGATTCAATAAGGGCTATGGTGGATTTTCGCCGTGTGAATCTTCTGGATGAAAATAAATTGGAGAAGGTTGGAGAGGTGGATATAGTTTTTTGCAGAAATGTATTGATTTATTTTGATACAAAAGCAATAAATAAAGTTATTAATTCTTTGTACAAAGTGTTAAGAGCAGGAGGATACTTGTTTTTAGGCCATGCAGAGACCATAACGGGAATGAATACCGGATTTGAGACAATATATACACCTTCGGCATTTTATTATCGGAAAGGAGAAAGGCATTGATGCAGCAGTATGGAGTATTAGTGGTGGATGACTCATCTTTTATGCGAAGATGTATAAGCTTGATAATAGAAAAGGATCCTCAGCTTTTTGTTATAGGAATTGCAAGAAGCGGTGTTGAAGCGATAGAAAAAGTACACAGGCTCAAACCAGACATTGTGACAATGGATGTGGAGATGCCTGAAATGGACGGTATGACTGCCTTAAAGGAGATTATGAGGACTTGTCCGGTTCCTGTTGTAATGTTGAGTAACCGAACCGATAAGGACCCAAAGGCGACTTTTCAGGCTTTGGAATTGGGTGCTGCAGACTTTTATTTAAAAAGTGCATTGCTGCAAGAGAATGTGAAACCGGAAATAATAAAGGAGTTTTTGGATAAGTTGAAAGCTATTGCCCAAAAGGCAAGAAAAACTGCAGATAAAGAACGGGAACAGAATACTGCTTCTGAAAATATGTCCGAGATTCTTGAAAACATTTTGAACAAACCGGAAAGTTCCATTGAAACGAAGTCCGGATCGGCCGACTTGTTAATAATAGGGTGCTCCACCGGAGGGCCTTCCGCGTTGCAGTCCATTCTTCCACGTTTTCCCAAGGATACCCATGTGCCAATTGTTGTTCTGCAGCATATGCCTCCAGGGTTTACAAAGCCTCTGGCTGAGCGTTTTGACGCTATTTGTAATTTACACGTCAAAGAAGCTGAAGACGGTGATATTCTTGAGGCCGGCAATATTTATATAGCTCCGGCCGGCTACCAAACCTTCCTTGATAAAAAAGCAGATAATGTAATAGCTTTGAGGGTGGAAGACTGTCCTGCTGTTGAAACGCTTTACAGACCGTCTATTAATGTAACCCTTGATTCTGCGGCGCCTATCTATAGAGAACGGTTGCTGTCGGTTATCCTTACGGGAATGGGAAATGACGGACTTATCGGATGCGAGACCGTCAAAAAATACAATGGGAAGGTAATTGTTGAGGCAGAGGAATCCTGCGTTGTATATGGTATGCCGAAGGTGATTTATGAAGCAGGACTTGCTGATGTTCAAGTACCTTTGTCAAACATTTTTCACGAAATAATGCACTATATCTGAAATGAATGACAGGCAGTGCTATTTATAATACCTTTGACAAAAATTCTCTGGTTCTTGGATTTTGAGGATTTGAGAAAATTTCCTCAGGGGTATTGTCCTCCAGAATCCTGCCGTCATCCATAAACAAAACTCTGGTGGCTACTTCCCTTGCAAATCCCATTTCATGAGTTACAATAACCATTGTCATTCCTTCGTCAGCAAGCTGCCTGATAAGGTCAAGAACTTCTCCTACCATTTCGGGGTCAAGGGCCGAAGTGGGTTCATCAAACAGAATAACTTTCGGATTCATTGCAAGAGCACGAATTATTGCTATTCTTTGCTTCTGTCCGCCCGAAAGGGTTGACGGATAGACATCCGCTTTGTCTTCAAGCCCAATTCTTTTAAGCAGGCGCATGGCATTTTCTCTTGCATCTGCCTTTATTTTTTCACGGGTGGTATTGATTTCATACAGAGGCTTTTTTTCTTTACTGAATATATTTCGAAACTTTATAAAGAAATTTTTAAATTTCATTACGTTAAGGTCATGTATCCCTAAATATACCGGTGCAAGCATTATATTTTCAATAACAGTTTTATTATTAAACAGGTTGAATTGCTGAAAAACCATACCCATATGACGTCGGTAAAGGTTGATGTCAACTCTCATATCTGCAATATCCACACCTTCAAATATAATGGATCCGCTTGTGGGGTCTTCCATGCAGTTGAGGCAACGCAGAAAGGTGCTTTTTCCGCTTCCGGACGGACCTGTGATGGCAACTTTTTCACCTTCTTTGATACTGACCGTGATACCTTTTAAAACTTCAAGGTCTCCGTAGCTTTTCTTTAGATTAATTACGTCTATCACTCTTTCTGAGCCTCCTTTCCATTACTTTTATGAGAGATGCAATTATCATAACCAGTGCGATATAAATAAGCGCCATTGCAAGGTATGGAACCATAAATTCATAACTGTTTGTGCCTATATAACTAAAAGCGACATACAAATCGGCAGCACCGACAAAACTTACAACGGAAGTTTCTTTAATCAAAGCTATAAATTCATTTCCCAGAGTGGGGAGAATATTTTTAACAGCCTGAGGGATAACTATTTTGAGCATTGTGACGCGGTAGCTCAGGCCCAGAGCCCGGCCTGCTTCCATCTGACCGTGGTCTACTGACATGATGCCGCTTCTCATTATTTCAGAAACATAAGCACCGCTGTTAAGACCAAATACCAGCACGCACACGGTAAGTGCGGACAAATTTATGCCAAGAAGGGGCAAAACTACATAATAGGCCACCAGGAGCTGCACAACAACCGGTGTTCCCCTGAATAGCCCAACATAAAAATCACATATCGCATTTAGTATCCTGGGTAATTTTTTGTATTTGGGCATCACTTTGACAGTAGCAATTAACGTACCAATGATAATTCCTATCACAAGTCCCAAAATTGCAATGTAAAGTGTATTCTTAAGCCCTTCAAGAACTTTGATATAACCTTTGTTATTATAAAAAATTTCCCAGAACTTAATCAGTTTTCTATCAAAATTCCCCATAATTAAATTCCTTTAAATTTTTGATTCCTTTAAGTTAGTTAAGCTCATTAATTGCTCTTACTATGCTGTCGGCAGGAGCCTCATCAATAATGACAAAGTCAATGTTGCCGTTGAGCATGTCCTGAACGGCAAGAGAGCCTGACTTGTAACCTACGCATTTAACATTATAGCCCTCAAAACCCCAGTCTTCATCGCCTTCAACATAGAATTGGCCGGTTGTACCTGTCTGAACACCGATTTTTGTATCACTGCTTAAGCTTGAAAGAATTGCTTCCACATCAGCAGCGGTTTTACAGTTGTCAAATGTATTGTCGTCTTCTCTGACAATAAGTTTTTGGGAAGCATTATAATATGTGTCCGAGAATGTAACATACTCTTTCCTGTCCTCTTTTACCGTAAGACCGGACATTGCAATGTCGGCTTTTCCCTGGCCTACGGAAAGGCAAACGGCATCAAAGTCCATGTTTTTGATTACAAGCTCTTTTCCGAGATATTCTGCAAGAAGTGCGGCAATTTCCATATCAATACCGTAATACTCGCTGCCTCCGAGAGTATATTCAAAAGGCTCAAACGCCGCATTTGTGGCAACTACAAGCTGGTCTTTGCTGCTGTCTTCCACTGCAGATATAACAGGTTCAGGTTCCCCGTCACTGAAATATTTGTCGCTTATTTTTTGAAGGGTTCCATCGGACTTGATTTGCGAAATAAACTCATTTACCTTTGCAAGCAGTTCCGGTTGGTTTTTATCAACTCCAAAAGCATATTCCTCCTGGGTTAACTGAATGTCAATAACTTTGGCACGTTTGGCGCCTGAAACTTTGCTGTCCGAATTGCAACCTGCGAGGATAAGACTAAAAAGCATCAGCATTATAACGGTAAAAATAAAACTCTTTTTCATACAAAATTCTCCTTAAAATTTTATAAAACTATAATTTTATGTATTCATTGTTATAAATATAAATTATCGTATCTGAGTATTTTTGTCAACATAAAATAGTTATTATTTTAACAAAAAAGTACAAATTTTTTAAACAAAACAATTTTGCTTTTTATCTTTTATATTGCATATTTTGGATTAGATATACTATAATTTTATTTGTTTAATTTAATTTAACAGCGGCAATATCTTGAATAATTATGCAGTGGCTTTTATAAAAAACACCGATAAATGATTTGAGGGATTTCCGGATAAGCACAAAAAATGAGTGGGAGGATCCAATGAGTGAAACTGACGGAAAAGCATTTTATTGTTGGCAGTAGTAAAAATGGCTATATTTTTTCGTTTATTATAATTCTTGCCTTGTTAACGACATTTACCGCTTGTTCTGAAAACTCTGCGGTAAATGTTGAAACTGAGTCTTCATCAAAGTCTTCAAAAAAGATTTATCTTTATGGTGAAAAGCACGGCGTAAAAAAGATAATGGATAAAGAATTTGAGTTGTGGCACGAATACTATAACAATAAAAATATGAGGCATTTGTTTGTCGAACTACCTTATTACACCGCGGAGTTCTTGAACATCTGGATGAAATCGGACAGTGATGAAATTTTAGATGAGCTTTACAATGATTGGATTGGTACTGCTTTATATAATCCTTATACTAAAGAGTTTTACAAGAAGATAAAAAGTAACTGTCCTGAAACAATTTTCCACGGCACGGATGTCGGTCATCAATACGATACTACCGGCCAACGATTTTTGAAGTATCTTGAAGAAAATAATTTAAAAGACTCAGAAAAATATAGGTTGGCGCATGAAGCAGTAAAACAAGGTAAATATTATTATGAAAACTCCGATGATGTATATCGTGAAAACAAAATGGTGGAAAATTTTATACGGGAATATGATGCGTTAAATGGGGAATGTATGATGGGCATTTACGGCAACGCCCATACCAGCCTGGATGCCATGGACTTTACTGATTCCGTACCATGCATGGCCAATCAGCTGAAAGATATTTACAAAGACATTATCTATTCGGAGGATTTATCCTGGCTTGCAATGAATCCGTTTGAGAGAATAGTATATTGGCTATTTGAGAAAAAATAAGAGGGATTTTTGTTCCTCTTTTTTGGTTACTTCAAGGTATTTATTATTTTCTTTTTACTCCTACTGTTGTAAGATGACATATCTTTTTTACTGCCTCGATAAGGTCGCTTTCCGTTATATCACTGTGACCTTCGCCGGTGGCAATTACTGCGGCTTCATTAAGTATTGTTTCTATCTGGGAACAGGTCATGCCTTCAAATTTTGCGGCCAGTTGTTCAATTGATATGCTTTCGGACAATTTTTTGTTTTTTGTATATATTTTTATCAATTCAATTCTGGTTTTATAATCCGGGTTAGGAACGGTGTATTTTTTGTCAAACCTTCCCGGACGCACCAATGCTTCATCAAGGGCCTTGTAATTGTTGGTTGCGGCAATAACCATAACACCGCCTTCACGGGTAAAACCATCCATTTCATTTAGCATTGCGGCAATAATTCTGTTGTTTTCTTTGTCAATTCCGGTTCCGGCATAATTGCGTTTTTCACCTATTCCATCAAACTCGTCTATGAATATGATGCAGGGCTTGTTGGCACGGGCTTTTCTAAACAGGGCCTTAATTTTGGCAGGTCCTATGGACATGATTGCACTTTGAAAATCCGTGGCCTTGGTGGCAATGAAATTGACTTTGGCTTCTCCTGCCAATGCCCTTGCAAACAATGTTTTCCCGTTTCCGGGATTGCCTTCAAGCAGAATACCGTTTATCGGGCGTATTCCTTTTGCCGCATACTCTTTGGGATGTTTTAAGATGTCCACGGCCTGAAGCATTTCTCTTTTTAAATCTTCCATGCCGGCAACATCTGAAAATTTTGTGTCGTTGTTGCGAATAACTTTAAATGTGCTTCTTCTGAAATCAATAAATTTATACAAGCCGAATATTATAATCCCGAAAAAAATAATGCTGAAAATTGCATCAGTAACCGTGACGAAAAGTTCATCGGCACTTTTTTCCGAAGTAACTTTAACTCCGTTAAGGAGTAAAAATTCTTTGAAGGAATCCAGTTCCGGATTGTCGGTGCGGTATTCTGTCTGGTCACCGTTTAAATAAAACCTTACTTCATCATTTCCTATTTTTGCGGAAACCACCTTGCCTGACTTCACGTAATTGTAAAAATCAGGGTAAGGCATATATTGAGAGTTGTCTCTTTCAAAATAAAGAGTTATGCCGACGATGACTGCAATTATAGCGATGGAAATAATCAATACGTTTCTTTTGTTTTTCATCAGTCTTTCACCCTTGCTTTAAACTTGTATTAAACTCAATTATAGCAAAATGGTTTGCATTATACAAAGAGAATTTTATTCACATCTAAATATTGACAAATTCCAATCTCATTACAAAAGAAGGCAAGGAAGTTTTTTTTAAAGAAGTAAAATGTTTGGAAGATCTTGTACGGAATGTGAAATTAATGGAGGGTTGGAATGAGGAAATTTAGATTATAATGTGATAAAGATAAAGAACAGGATTGGTTACAAAAAATGTCATCGGAAGGATGGGCGTTAAAGAAATTTTTTCAGGCTGTATTGATATTGGAAATTGTTTGTCTTTTGGTTGAAATCATTGCGGCAATAGAATCTCCTCTGTTTTGGATTTTTGCAATAATGATAGGTATATTTGTTCTGGTACTTCTTCGTATGGTATGGAGATGCGAGTGGAAAATAGAGCAATTAAGAAGGGAAAAGTAGAGGGGATATATACTTTACATCGCTCCGTAAATTAAATACGGTACAACAGGAGAATACAGTAAAAATTTTACGATACTTTAAATATCAAACGTAAATTTACTGTATATAATACCTATGGATGATATAATTAATTCCAGAGGGTGATTATATGTTGGCAAAAATAATTATGAAAAACTTTAAATCTTTTAAGAATGAAACAGTTATTGATTTTACCAGAATAAATTACAAGTTTTTAGAAAACAATGTTTCGAATAATGGTGTTTTGAAAGGAGTAGCTTTTTACGGCGCAAATGCTTCAGGAAAATCAAATGTTTTATGGGCAATTCGCTTTTTATTGGATGAGCTTTTTGGGGAAGAAAAAAATCCTGTAACATTTATGAAATGCCTTTTTTCTGATGAGCCGGAATTTTCTCTACAGTACTTTTTTGTTATTGAGAGTAGGGAAATTCATTACTTGATTGATTTTCATACAGAGAAAGGAATAATTAATGAGGAATTATATCTTGATAGAAAGTTATTGCTTCAGAGAATGGGTTCGACTGCAAAGTCAGGTATTACAGAAAAGAAAGTTTATACGGATTTAAATAATAAAGTCCTTTTTTTAAGGACTGTTTATTTCAACACAGGATTTTCAGGTGATGATAAAGACAATAACGCAAATAATAATATTTTACGTCAGTGGTTTGATTACATGCAAAATTCAATATATGTTAATCCGTTTTTACACCGTGGTATAGCTTATGGCAAACAAGACGTGGTTTTAAATAAATATCTTGAAAATGAAGGTGTAAAAGAAATTAATCGATTCTTTACGAAGTATAATTTTGAATATACTCTGGATTATCTTAATGAAAGAAAGGTCAAAGATGTTACAGAAATAGTTAATGATGACAATATTAAATTAGTTTTTTTTAATCGTAAAGGTGTAAATGTACCGATTCCATATGTTCTTGAATCACATGGGAATCAGAATTTGCTTAATATACTTCCGTGCTTTCTTCGCGTTGTTCAAAACTCAGGCATGCTTCTGGTCGATGAATTTTCAGGTGGACTGCACAACGAATTAGAACGTTTGCTTGTAAATTATTTTTTTTGATAATGCCAAAAATTCCCAAATATTTTTTGTATCTCATTCAACAAATTTATTGTCAACTTCGATACTGAGGCCTGACCAAATATACGCTGTCGAATTTAACGGAGAACATGGAAGTCAAGTAAAAAGATTTTCAGAGGAGCAGCCGAGGTTAGCGCAAAACTTGGAAAAAATGTATCTCAGCGGGGTTTTTGGAGGACTGCCAAACTATGAAGATAAATAAAGATAAAAGTATCGGTAGGATTCTTTTTATTGTAGAAGAGGCAAAAACGGAGTTTTCTCTTTTCAGATAAATTTTTGCAATATATTGGGTTATGAATATATCGAAAAGAGAAGAAATAATGCAGAGTTTTTTAAAAACAGAAATAGAAGTACGTCAAAAGTAGCTGTTATTAACACTGAAGAATCTAATATTTCGAGTATTTCTGATAAAAACGATTATCTTGACAGGATATTTGAGATATTAATTTCGGAGTATGATTTCCCTGTTGATAACACAGCTATTTATTATATTTTTGATCGTGATCCAAAATCTAATTTAGATAAAGGATTGATAAGGAAGTTAATTGGCCAACTTAAAAATGCATACGAGAATTATAATGGACAAAGAGGAGGAGTTCTTTTATTAAGTTGTCCTAGTATAGGAGCATATATTGTATCCAATTTTATTGATGATACCTATCTTATGGAATTTGACATCGGAAATAAGGTAAAGGAATATATTGCAACCCAAAACAGGGAAGCACAATTAAACAGAATTACTACGGAAACCCTCGAAAGGGCTGCAAATGAAATGATGAAGTATTTTGAAGCGGAAAAGATTGATTTTTGTATAGACAATATTGGACAAATGAACCGTGAAGTGTTTGAAAGACAGGAGGCAAAGTATAGAAAAGAAAGGGTATATAATTTGGTTAGTCTACTTTGAATAGCATTTATTGACTTAGGAATTATAGAAGATTAAAAACGTAATGTAAAATTTTTTATTAAAACTTTTAATGGATTGAAAATTCAAAAATTTGGGTAATGATAAACCGTCGCATAAAATTTGAGAAAAATTCAAGGGTTTAAGGGGAGAAGGGCCAAATGGGTAAAAAAAGGCCCGTACATTTCAATTAAGAAGGGAAAATGTAACGGGTTTTATAGGGGAGTATTAATTTGTACACCTATAATATCGAATAAAAAGCAAGGCGACTTTAGCATTTTTATAAAAAATTTTTAAATTTTTTGCGAAAAAAATCTGGGCATAGGGAAGTAAGATGGCTTCCTTCTCATTTTAATCATATCCACAAATGCCTCAAGCCTTGTCATATAACCTGCTTCACCGGTCATTTCATCAATTATCAGTGTAATAATGGGTATACCGTATTTCTTTTGCACTTCGCTAAAGGTGCTTTGAGCAATTATTTCAGGCATGCAGGTGAAGGGATATATATGGACAACGCCGTCAAATCCCTTTTTGGCACTTCTTATGGAGGCACCTATGGAGCTGAGGCCATGACCGCCGATATCGTCAGTATTCATAAATTCCTTTCCGGCTTCATGGTTTTTGTTTTTTATTTTGAAGGGGAGAAGCTTCTTTATAAAATGTTCTTTTATCCAAAAGCTCATGCTCATGGTGTTATGCACTTCCACACCCATGTTGCCAAGCTTTCTTTCTATCTCAAAATTAATGCCGGGATAGGCGGCAATATATATTTCACCCACAATGGAAACCCTGATTGGCCTGTATTTTTTGTCCAAAGGCATCTTCCGCAGTTTTTTGGCGGTGGAATGAATTATTTTGTTTATGCTTTTATACCCCCTGGCTTTTTGGATTTCATTGTGAAATTCAGTCATTATTCTGTCCGTTTCTCCCTTGTTTATCTCCCGGCACCTTGTGAATCTTGCCAGTTCGTTTATCCTGTCAACGGCAAAAACGGTTTTAACGGCATAAAATATTGCCTTTAAAAGCTCAAAAATACTCTTTCCTTCTGTAAGAGGCCTTATTTTCTCCAGCACTTCTTTCACGGAAATATTGCTAAGATCAATATATATAAAATTTACATCATACCCAATGCTTTTTAATATTTCGGCCTGAAGCTTTCCAAAATAGCCGAATCTGCACTGGCCACAGCCACCGCCGAAAAGAATCCAGTCCGCTCCATGTTCAATTCCGTAAATAAAATCACCCATTATTGTTTTGAAAGGAAGACAGGCAAATTCAGGCGAGTGCAGTATCCCCTGTTCTAACAGACTTCTGTCGGAAACCGGTGGCATGACATAATCAATCCCCGCGGTTTCCAGCAGTACTTTTACAGGTATATATGTGTCTCCCATATGTGGAAATGTAATTTTCATATAATCACCCTATCATATCCAAAAATGCTTCAAGTCTTGTATCAAATCCAGCTTCTCCTGTGTGCTCGTCAATGGTAAGCTTAAGGAGGGGCATGTTGTACCGCTCTTTAAGCCGCCTCTCAATAAACTCCAGAACAAAAGCGTCAACTCCACAGGCAAAGGGTGTAAGGTATATTATTCCTTTAACATCCGGATATGAGGCAAAAGTAAAGGCGCTTCCGAGAAGTTCAAAGCCTACATCCCAGAAAACTTTTCCCTCGAAAGGATAGGCGTTTTTTCTCTTGGTTTCATGGTCAATGTCCCGTGGAGTCAAAACTGTTATGTTCCGGGCTTTGAGTTTGTCAATCAGTTTCATACTAAGATAACCGTCGTAAATCATGTATGGATGGCCCAATAACGAAATTGCAGTTTTGCCGGTGTTGTTATTTAATTGTTCCTCAATCCTGATATTTTTTCGGCTGTTGTCGTAAGTTTTCAGTGCGGCTCTAAAAGCCTCAACCACATCCGAATAGGGAATATTTAAAGTTTTGCTGATTTCCCGAAAGCTTTTGAATGTTTCCTGAGGTTTTGCATCAACATTTATTTTAACTTCCAGCAACTTTATCTGCCTTTTTAAATTAAGCAGTGTCATATCGGGAAGTCCGCAGAACTTGGGGCAGGTATACTCATTTTTATCAACGCTTGTATACCTGGGTATGAATATATAATCCACTTTGTCTTTTAAGCTGTATGCATGTCCGTGAAAAACTTTTACGGGCAGACAAGTCTCATTGCTGCAGTGTTTTACACCCCAGTCCAATATTTCCTTGTTGGTATCATCGGACACTTTCACATTGCAGCCCAAATTACAAAAAAAATTTTCCCAGAGTACATGGTGTTCAAAGTAAAATAATCCTTTGGGTATTCCAACGGTCACCATCCAATTGACAGACTCCTTTGACATATAAGCTATTTTTATATTTTCATGCCTTCAGGCATTTATATATTATTTACAAAAAGAAGGAAATATATAATTCATCTTTATAATATATCTAATTTTATACATGATGTTGCTTTATTGAAATAATGGCAACAAATTGTTTACAAAAGGTCAAAAAATATGTCAAAATATAGAATATGACATAATTAACATGATATGCTAATTTTTAGAATATATAATAATCTTAGAAAGACAATCTGTTATGTGTTTGGATGTGTAAACAGTAAAGATTTGAAGTATGGTTTCATAATTTATATATACCATTTGTAGAAGAAGGAAACATCTATCGCATTATTATAATGATTGATAGCCGGCCGGCTTCAATGAAAGAAACCAAAAAACAGAGAAAAAAGAAAGAGGGGATTGTGTATGAAAAAGAAAATTGCACTGTTAACGGTAGTTTTAATCGTTGCTATGGTAGTATTAGGCGGTTCTATGACAGCATATGCAGGACATCAATGCAGTGTGACGGTAATTATCGGTGATGTAAACTTGGATGGTTCAGTTGACTCTATAGATCTTGCATTATTGTATAATACAACATACTATGCAGTACCTTTGCCAAATCGATTGCAATATATAGCTGCAGATGTAAACTATGATTCCAGTTGTACAATGCTTGATTTTTATATGCTTGAAGATTATCTCCTTGGAAGAATATCCTCTTTCCCGGCAGGTCAAACTTACACAGTTTATTATGGTGACCTTAACGGGGACCAACTGGTAACAACAACCGACCAAAGCCTGCTTAGTGATTACCTTCTTGGTAGAATTAATTTAACTTTTAGACAATATGTTTCTGCAGATGTAAATGGTGATGGTACGGTAGATGGCATTGATCTCGCAATTATAACTGCATATATAAATGGTCAAATTCAGCATTTCCCGGTATGTCCGCAAAGCTAACAGCTGAAGTATAAAATAACCGGCAGCATTTTGGAAATTCCCTTCGGACGAACCTTTCCGTCCGGAGGGAATTTTTTTAATGTAACATGGATGTTGATTTGATGATTAAATTGGGGTAAAATAAAATCAAATGTTAAAGAAAGGGCAAGGTATTTTAACGATGATCATTGGCTAATTTGGCAAAAAACGCTTTGTTTTTGAAAAAGGAGCATAATGCTCTTGTTCTGTGCCGGATTAGCTATAAATATTTTTGTCATTAAGTTAATGCCTTGCCGTTTTGGTGGGTATTATACTGTTTATATCTTTCCGGCACACTGAAAAAGTGGAAGGAGAGATTTTTTTATGCTTATTTTGGAAGCTCATAATATAAAGAAGTACTATAGCGACAGACTTGTAATTGAGATTGATGATTTGAAGATTTATTCCGGGGACAAAATTGGGATAATAGGTCAAAACGGTTCCGGTAAGACTACACTTCTAAATATTCTGGCAAAGGAAATAGAACCCGATGAGGGATTTGTAAGACAATTTTGCGATATAGCATATATCCGTCAGTTTTCCGAGGAAAGCATTTGTGCGGATAAAAAGCTTTTAAAAGAATTTGACTTGTCTCAAAAGGTGCATCAAAAGGTCTTTAGTGGGGGAGAAAAAACCAGAATCAAAATTGCCAACGCCTTTAACCGCGAAAATCTTCTGGTGTTTGCGGATGAGCCAACAGCAAATCTTGACTATAAATGTATTGAACTTTTAAAGCAAAAACTTCAAAGCGTGGAATCCTTTTTGCTGATAAGCCATGACAGAAATTTGCTTGACAGTATTTGCAACAAAATAATCGAGGTAAGGGATGGAAATCTATACTTTTATAACGGCAACTACTCATTCTATAAAAAGCAAAGAGAGATGGAGTATAATCGTGAAATTTTTGAGTATGAAAAATATATTAATGAAAAGTCAAGTATTGAAGAGGCAATAATGGGCAGGCAAAACCTGGCAAAGTCCATGAGAAAGACTCCTAAGAGGATGGGTAATTCCGAGGCGAGGCTTCACAAAAGAAAAACCACGCAAAAGCAAGAGAAAATCAATAATAAAATAAACAGCCTGAAAACCCGTCTTGAAAAGCTTGAAGTAAAGGAAAAACCGAAGGAGGTACCGAAAATCAAGCTGGATTTTTCCCTGACCAATCCGCCCGAAAACAAGGTTGTTATCTCTGCTGACAAGCTGTCTTTCAGCTATGGAAATAAAAAAATATTTGACAAAGCCGGGTTTAAAATATTGAACGGTTCCAAAACTGCTCTGTGGGGCGAAAACGGAACAGGGAAAAGCACTCTTTTAAACCTGATTTTTGAAAAAACTGATAAGAACATATATATAGCGCCCAAAGTAAAGATCGGGTACTTTCATCAAGACTTTGAAAATCTCGACTATGACAAGTCCGTACTGGAAAATGTGATGAGGGACAGTGTCCAGAATCAGACTGTGGCAAGAACAATACTGGCACGGCTGTTAATAAAAAATGATGATGTAAATAAAAAGGTGGGGTGTCTAAGCGGAGGAGAGAGGGTAAAGGTGTCCTTTGCAAAGCTCTTTGTTTCCGATGCCAATGTTCTGCTTTTGGATGAACCCCCCAATTATCTTGATATGAGCTCTATGGAAGCCTTGGAGAGTGTTCTTTGCGAATACGAGGGAACGGTTCTTTTTGTTTCGCACGACAGTGCCTTTGTAAATGCCGTTGCCGACCGTCTGCTTGTTATTGAAAACCATACCATAACAGAGTTTGAAGGAAATCTTGACGATTACAGACAAAAGATGAATGAAACTTCAAAAAAAGTTAAAGATGAGACGGAAAAAATTATAATTAGAATGAAAATGGCTGAAATTGCAGCAAAGTTGTCAGTTCCCGGGACGGACAAAGAGGCACTTGAAGAAGAATACCGGCGTCTTGCGGCTTTGCTGGGGAATATGTAAACAAACCGCCTGCCAACTCTAAAAATGTTTCAGTGGCAGGCGGTTTTAACTTTACCTTTAAGCTTCATTGAGTTTTTCTTTAAAATTATGGGCTTGCTCCAGCATCATGTCTTTTACTTTCATAAGTCTTGTGATATTTCCTCTTTCATTTTCGTCCAGCTTCATGGATATATATTTTATCGTTTCCGTCAGTTGAGGAATCATGACGTATTCAAGGGCGTTAACCCTTCTTCTTGTTTTTTCGATTTCCTGGGCAAGGAGCTGGGACGATTTTTCCATCTGTGCAAGCTCAAGCATGTAGGGAAGCACCTTTGAAAGGGTTAAGATGGCACCGTCAAGCTCTCCGGAAGTCGAAGCGAATCCATAAGGATATATGTCGCTTTCGTCGGAGCTTGAAGTGGTAAACTTCAGTACAGGCACTTCCACGCTCATAATATTCTGGGTGGACACGTCGAGGCTTATGCTTTGCTTTGGAAGCATAAGCGCAGCCTCAAGCCCTTCCGACGACATAACGGCCCGGGCTATCAGAAAGTCCTGGTGGGCTTTCATTAACATTTCTTCAACTTTTTCACGGAGCTCCTTGTTTTTCCTTACCAGGTCAAGAAACTGCTTCATAAGTTCATCCAGCTTATCCTTAAGCAGCTTGTGACCCCTTCGGGCAACCTGCAGCCTTTTCTTGAGCCTGGTAAGCTCCATTCTGGTCGGATTTACACGCATAATTGCCATAGTAATTCTCTCCTTGAGTATTTAAGAAGGAAAGTTTTAAACCTTCTTAAATTTGAGTCTAATAACCTCAATTAAACCTTTTCACGAGCGCAGATTGTTAATTTTCTGCCGCTTTGGGCAAATATTTGTCAAGGTATTCGTCACGAATACGCTTAAGCTCCGATCTTGGAAGTATTGAAAGCAGCTTCCAGCCGATTTCAAGGGTTTTTTCAATTGATCTGTCTTCATTAAAACCTTGGGATACATATTCCTTTTCAAAAGCATCCGCAAATTTGGCGTACAGCTTATCCGTGTCGGAAAGAGCCGCATCTCCGAGGATTACGGCAAGTTCCTTGGCTTCCTTACTCCTTGCGTAAGCGGCAAAGAGCTGGTTCATTGTATCCGCATGGTCTTCACGGGTTTTGCCTTTTCCGATTCCCTTGTCCTTAAGACGGGAGAGGGACGGAAGAACGTCTATCGGTGGCGTTACTCCCTTGCGGTGAAGCTCTCTGCTTAGGATGATCTGACCCTCGGTTATGTATCCGGTAAGGTCGGGGATAGGATGGGTCTTGTCATCTTCGGGCATTGTCAGTATTGGAATCAAAGTGATACTTCCCTCGCTGTCAATTCTTCTTCCGGCTCTTTCATATATTGTCGCAAGGTCGGTATAAAGGTAACCCGGGTAACCTCTTCTTCCGGGAACTTCTTTTCTTGCGGCGGATACTTCACGGAGCGCTTCGGCGTAGTTGGTTATGTCGGTGATTATAACGAGCACGTGCATGCCTTTGTCAAAAGCAAGGTATTCGGCTGCCGTAAGCGCCATACGTGGAGTTGAAATACGCTCGATGGCAGGGTCGTTTGCCAGATTTATAAACAGTACGGTACGGTCTATAGCTCCGGTTCTCTTAAAGTCACTGATAAAGTAGTCAGCTTCCTCAAAGGTAATACCTACAGCCGCAAATACAACGGCAAATTTGCTGTCCGTACCCAAAACCTTTGCCTGCCTTGCAATTTGTGCCGCAAGCTGGGCATGGGGAAGACCGGAACCGGAGAATATGGGGAGCTTCTGGCCGCGAACTAGGGTGTTCAGTCCGTCAATGGCCGAAATACCCGTCTGTATGAACTCCGAAGGGTAGTTTCTTGCCGCTGGGTTCATAGGAAGACCGTTTATGTCAAGCCTTTTGTCGGGAATAATATTCGGACCGCCGTCCAGGGGCTTTCCCATACCGCTGAATACTCTTCCGAGCATATCCATTGATACGGGAAGCTCTATACTTCTTCCCAAAAACCTTACTTTGCTGGTTGCAACGTTTATACCTGTAGAACTTTCAAAAAGCTGAACCAATGCGTTTTGCCCGTCAACTTCCAATACCTTGCATCTTCTTATTTCACCGTTTGCCAGCTCTATTTCACCGAGTTCGCCGTATTTTACACCTTCAACTTTCTGTACCAGCATGAGAGGACCGGCAACCTCGGTTATTGTTCTGTATTCCTTCAGCATCTTATTGCACCTCCTTTGCGATGAGGGCTTCTATTTGCTCATTAAGTTCTTTTTCAATTTCGTTGAAGTGGCTGTTTACCTGATCCTCGGGCGTATATTTCGCTCTTCCGATTTTTTCCCTGACAGGAAGTTCAAACAGCTCTTTGATGCTTACTCCTGCTTCCAGGGCTTTTTTGCCGCTGTAATAGAATCCCAGTATGAGTTTTAACATTCTGTACTGCTTGTTTAATGAAGTATAGGTATCCACTTCATGGAAGGCATTCTGGTGGAGATAGTCTTCGCGTATCGACTTGGCGGCTTCCAGAGTAAGCCTGTCGGACGGCGACAGGGCGTCAACACCGACTAAGCGCACAATTTCCTCAAGTTCCGCTTCCTCCTGCAGAATGCGCATAGTGTCGGATCTTAATGTCTCCCAATCCCTTGAAATGTTTTCACTAATCCATTTTCCTATTATGTCAAGGTACAGCGAATAGCTCTGCAGCCAGTTGATTGCAGGGAAATGTCGTCTGTAGGCAAGACTTGAGTCAAGCCCCCAGAACACTTTGATAATTCTCAGTGTTGCCTGTGTAACAGGTTCGGAAAGGTCACCGCCCGGAGGTGACACGGCACCGATGGCGGTAAGGGCACCTTCTCTTCCGTCGGAACCAAGGCATACAACTCTTCCCGCTCTTTCATAGAACTGGGCAAGCCTTGAGCCAAGATATGCCGGATAACCTTCTTCACCGGGCATTTCTTCGAGACGTCCGGACATTTCTCTTAATGCTTCCGCCCAGCGGGAAGTGGAGTCTGCCATTAACGCCACACTATAGCCCATATCCCTGAAATATTCCGCAATAGTCATGCCTGTATAAATGGATGCCTCTCTGGCCGCAACAGGCATGTCTGACGTATTTGCTATAAGAACGGTTCTCTTCATAAGAGATTCGCCGGTTTTTGGGTCTTTAAGCTCCGGGAATTCTTTTAAAACGTCGGTCATTTCGTTGCCGCGCTCTCCGCAGCCTATATAGACAACTATATCAGCGTCGGCCCATTTTGCAAGCTGGTGCTGAACCACGGTTTTACCGCTTCCGAAAGGTCCGGGTACGGCCGCAACTCCACCTTTGGCCAAAGGGAATAGAGTGTCTATAACCCTTTGACCTGTAACAAGTGGAGCGTTGGGGGGGAGCTTTTCTCTATATGGACGGCCGATACGTACCGGCCATTTCTGCATCATGCAGATATCAACCAGTTCGTTGTTTTCTGTCCGAACCTTTGCGACGGTTTCCTCCACAGTAAAGCTTCCGCTCTTTATCTCCTCAATTGTTCCCTGTACTCCATAGGGCACCATTATTCTGTGCTCCACAATGGAAGTTTCCTGGACTTTTCCTATTACATCGCCGGCGGTTACTTTGTCACCTTTTTTTACGGTAGGTTGAAAATCCCACTTTTTGCTTCTGTCAAGGGCAGTAACGTCAATACCTCTTGTTATGTTGCTGCCAACCATTTCTCTCATTTTTACAAGAGGTCTTTGAATACCGTCAAAAATATTTTCAATAAGCCCAGGTCCCAGCTCAACACTTAGAGGCGCTCCGGTGGAAACCACCGGTTCGCCGGGGCCCAAGCCTGCGGTTTCTTCGTATACCTGGATGGAGGCTCGATCTCCATGCATTTCGATTATTTCGCCAATTAAACGATGTTCACTTACACGTACAACGTCAAACATGTTTGCATCTCTCATGCCTTCGGCAATTACCAAAGGCCCGGAGACTTTAACTATTGTTCCCTGGCTCACGTTTATCCCTTCTTTCGACAAAAGTTTTAACCTCAAAGTCAGACAATAATTAACACAAATAAATAATTAAATTATTTATGTTATTTATGTGGTTATCCATAAATTATTCATCCCTGAAAAGTATGTCAGCACCCACAGCGCGTTCCACACTTTTCTTGATATTCATCATGCCGATACCCAAAGAACCCTGATTGCCGGGGATGGGTATAATGGCAGGAAGTTTGTGATCCTTGTATTTGTCTATTGTAGAGACGATGTCTTTTGCGAACTGCTCTGTAATGTATATAACTGCATACTGCATGGAAGCAATTTTTTCAACTGTCTCTTGTGCCTCCAAAGCGCTTGTAACAGGGAATACCGACATACCAAGGGCTTTAAATCCCAAAATACTGTCTTTGTCTCCTACAACTCCAACTTTATACATATGATTCTCTCAGCCTTTCCCTAATGACATCATTAGAAATATTGTTTATTTTACCTACCATAATGATTCTTGCATTTTTAATCTCGGTTTCTTTTGCCATAAGGTATCCTATCAAAGGCTCAATTCCAAAGGTAATGTATTTTGCTTTTTTAACATAGGAAGTTATAAAATTATCCGACAGTTTTTCAAACTTTGTAAGACTTCCGGTACTCCGAAGACTTTCAATTCCGTCCTCAAGCAAAGGACCGTATTGGGTAAACCTGAGCTCTTCGACAAGGCTTTCCAGGGGGGCGTCAAAGTTTTCAATGAAAACTTTGATGTCGATGTGTCCGCCCGGGATAAGGACTTTTTGCAAAAAATCCCATGATTTTTTCAGGTTTTTAACTCGAAGAAAAATATTAATATTTCTTAAGTCGATGAGGATAACAACCAGCTCGTTTATAAACTTGTTGTCCAAAGAGTCTGAAATGCTTTTCATGTGGACATAGTTTGCCTTGTCCAAAATCAGGTCTATTACCTGCGGTTCGTTGGTCCTGCTGTAAGTGTCTATGGCCTCTTCCACCGCTTTTCTCATAATGGAAGGCATTTTGGACATGTTCCTGTCCTTTATCATGAGCTTTAACTCGCTGACAGGGATGGATCCCGGCTCAATCAGAAGGGAAGTCTCGTCCTGCTCAGAGAATTCCGCCTTCAGGATGACCTTCACATTATGGTAGTCATTTGAAAGCAAAAACATGTTTATGGTTTCCTGCTTGGGAGCAAGCTCATTTAAGAGACTGTACACTTTTTTGTGTTCTTCCTTTAGAATGTTTTCATATTCAAATACACTTTTAATATCTCCGTCTCCGCTGCCGTATCCGGCTTCAAGCAGGACTTTCAGCGATTCGTCCGCAGACTTTGCTTCTACCATTCTGTCAAGCTTTACTTTATCTAAAAGCCGTTTTTCAATGGCACGTATCCTTGAGACTGCGTATATATATTTTGATTCATCGATTTTTTTTAACTTCGGCAATTTTCCACTCCTCCTTCTTTAGCGATTTTGAGCTGCTTCAGAATAGTGCTTTTATTACTTCGGCTTCTACTTCTTCTCTTTTCATCCTTATTATTGCTTCGAAGGAGTTGTTTATTTCAATATCACCAGACTTTAATATAAAGCCTCCGCTTATGTTTTTGGTCTCTTCGGAAAGCTTAATTTTCCCGTCAATACCTTTTTGTGAAAGTTTTTTGTTTATGTTTTCAATAAAACCTGGAGAAATTCTTTGCTTATCCTTGGGGGAGAGTATAATCTCTTCACTTCCGCTTTCCACGGAATTTACTATCATTTGAGAGATTATTTCCTCATATTCCCTGTCAGGCAAGCTGTTTAGCTTTTCAATGGTTTTGTTAAATGCCTCATCTACAACTTCCTGTCTCGCTTGAAGCTTTTTCTTTCTTGCTTCCAGCTCAGCCATTGCCTTAAGCCTTTTTTTCACATCTACTGCTTCCTGTTTTGCTTTCTCAAGGATTTGTGCCTTTTTGGCAGCGGCTTCTTTTTGGGCTTCCTCGATTATTTTTGCAGCTTCTTCCTCGGCTCGCTTGATATTTGCCTCTGCCTGGGCACGGGCTTCCTCGAGAATCCTTTCTTTTATTTTTTCCACTCCTGCCATGGGGACACTCCCTTTTTATTAATATCTTATGCCACTTTACCAATCATTAATATTGATACTATGAATCCCAAAATAGCGAACATTTCAACCATAAGTGCCATTACGATAGCTCTTCCAAGTCCTTCAGGCCTTTTAGCTATCATGTTTATTCCTGCAGCGGCAACTCTGCCCTGGAAAATTCCTGAAATCCAGCCGACAAAACCAACAGGAAGACAACCGGCAAAAAGAATGAAGCCTTCTGCAATTGACAATGGTTCGCCCATTACTACTTTCTGAATGGTAAGGAACGCGATAACAAAAGCATAAATTGCCTGGGTACTGGGCAGGGCCTGAAGTACCATTACAGGACCGAACTTGCCCGGGTCTTCGGTAAGAACTCCTGCACCGGCTTCACCGGCCAAACCTACACCTTTTGAAGAACCAAAACCTCCGAACATAAATGCTAATGATGCTCCAAGAATTGCAAAGAAATTTCCAGTGAGAATTTCCAACATAGTAAACTACCTCCTGTTATTTTAGATTTATATATTTTGTTTTTGCTTTAAAGGGTTCAAAGGCTGTGCCTCCGCCCTTGTAAAACTTTCCGAAAAACTCAATGTACTGCAGCCTGCAAGAGTGAACATATGCTCCCAGCGCATTGATTGCAAAATTGAACAGGTGTCCAAAAGCCAGAATGGCGACTACGGCAATTATTTTTAATATGTTGTTGAAACCAAACATTGTTGCCATCTGGTTAATAATGGACGCAATAACCGAAGTTGCAAGACCAAGTGCAAGAAGTCTTGAGTAGGACAAAACGTCACTCATGAAGCTTATAAGGTCATAAAGGCTTGCAACACCGCCAAAAAGCTTTGCGATAATATTTTTGTTTCCTCTGCCCTGGGTAAGAATCAAAAGAACTGCACCGATAATCATAAGATACTTGCCTAAGTTTACCAGACCGGTTACACTTTCGGCGTCAATCTTTGGGATATAGGGAAGTACAAACAGTATGAATCCGGTAAACAATATATACCAGAACAGCGAATCAAAAACCGCATCAAGGTATTTTTTATCCTTGATAAGGTTTGCAGCCCGAACTCCAAGACCGACATATATGTGGATGGCCCCAAAGAGCAACGAGAAACTAAGCAACAGTTCCGGATCTTCTGTAGGATTGAACCACACTGCCGGTATGTTCGGAATACCGAACCAGCCTCCGAAAAGCAAGCCCCAGAACATTGTGGAAATACCACAGTAAACCATGAGTTTCATAAACTTTTTCGTACTTTCTTCAAGCTTGAACACCTTAAGGATTATAGTTGCCAGTATGGTCATTATGGCACCATAACCACCGTCGCTTAGCATAAGTCCGAAAAACAATATAAAAAATGGAGCCATTATTGCGTTCGGGTCAATTTCTTTACAGTTTGGCACACTGTACATGTTGGTTATTGATTCCACAGTACTTGGGATGGCCCTGTTGGCAAGCAGCACAGGGAATTCCTCGTCTTCTTTCGGCTTGACGATTTCTATGTAGCAATCACTGCTTTTTTCAAGGAAGGTTTTAACTTCTTCCGCCGAGTTTTCGGGGAGCCATCCTTCCAGCATGAACACCTTGTTGGTTTTGAGCAGATTTGAGAGTACGATTTTTCGCTCTCTTTCAATGGACAGGTAATCGTGAAGAACTTCCAAATCGTCCTTGTATTTCACATAAGATGTCATATTTTCTTCGATATACTCGATTTCCTCTTCTATTCTTTCTATGTTTTCCAAAGCTTGATCGATATTGTGTTTTACAGTTCCTGAAAGCTCTTTGAAAGTTACCTTGGAAAAGCCGTACTGCTTTAATACATTCATAACGTCTTCTTCTTTGGAAGTTAAATATATGATAAGAAGATAACTTTGCTCCTTGTCTCTGCTAAGAACTTCAAAATGGCTTTCCGGGACTTTTTCATCGAGATCCTGTTTTATTTTATCGGTATTTGCCATTTCCGGCACAACCCCGATCAAAACCGTGGAAGATGCAGTTGCCGTAAGTTCTAAGGGAATGTCCAAAGCTTCCCACGGTTTGAGACTCAAAATCATATTTGAGTTCCTGTTTTTTTCCGCCTTTAAGTTTGCGAGCATTTCATCATACCGGTTGACTTCATCAATAACGGACCAAAGCTTATCCTGGTTTTGCAAAACCATGTTCAACTCGCTTGTGCTGATATCCCGTCTCGCTGAAAAGAGAGGTTTTTTGCGCTTGTCAAATTTGTCCAGATAGTCAATAACGGCCGATACTCTGTCAATCTGAGCATCAAGCCTTGAGACGCTTTCACTGTCTCCGTCAATATTTACCAGCTCTTTCCATTCATCGGAAGATATTTTTTCTTTTGCATCCGTAATCTCAACGACACCTAATTTCATGAGATTTTCGAGGATGCGTTCCTTTTCAGATTCAAGCCCTATAAGTGAGATTTTATTCATTTTAACTATTGCCATTGGGGCTCACTATCCTTCCTATGATTATCTCCACGGCCTTGTCCAGCTTCTTCCTGGCGTTTTGTTTTATTGAGTCGCATTCGGAAGAAATTTCGGCGGCAAATTTTTCAATTTCGGCATTTGCCTCCTTTTCAGCTTCCTGAATAATCTTTTTTGCTTCTTTTTCCGCATCTTCCTGAGCTTGTTCAAGAAGCTTGTAAGACTGGGTTGAGGCCTCTGAGAGAATTTGCCGGGCTTCTTCAAGAGACTGCCTTTTTATCTGTTCGGCTTCGGCTTCGGATTGTTTAATGGATTTAATAATATCGAGGGACACCAAATCACCACCTTTAGTATGTATTTAATTCACGTCGGTTTCAGTTTATACTGCTGCAAAAAGTTTGCACTTCCTAAATAATTTTTCCACTCATCAACGGATCTTAATACATTCTTTTGACCTTGCTTTTAGATTGGATCGGTCATTTAAGACTATTAATATATCGTTAAAAACTTATAAAAAACTTAATATAAATAATAGCATTATAAAAGATATATATCAAGATAATCGGCAGAGAATTACATTTTTATTTTAGCCGTCATTTAAAAATTATTTCAGTTGGAAAAAAGAAAAAATGATGATATTATAATATGAGATAACGGATGGAAGGCTTGCAACCGGAAAAGCTTTTACAAAAAATACACAAAATAACAAGGAGTGTTTTATGGTTAAAATTGGTTTTTTGGGCCCCAAAGGAACTTTTTCACAGGAAGCGATGCTTGCATATACGAAGGGGAGCAATGATTTTGTCGGGGTTGATTACAACACAATGGTGGAATTGATTATGGCAGTGGAGAATGACGAGATCGATGAAGCCGTTGTACCAATAGAGAACTCTCTTGAGGGCGCTGTAAGCACTACGATGGATATGCTTGCATGGGATGTGGACCTTAAAATCAAGGCCGAGGTTGTTATTGAAATAAAACAGAATCTCATGGCAAAGAAAGGTACGGACATTAAAGATATAAAGTATATCCTTTCCCACCCCCAGCCCGTTGGACAGTGCAGGAAGTTTTTGAATTCCGTTTTTCCCCATGCGGTTGTAAAATATGTGTACAGTACCGCACAGGCAGCAAAGGAGGTTGCACAGGGGGATGGAAATATGGCTTCAATTGGCTCTTTGGCGGCGGCAAAAGAATATGGGCTTGAGGTTCTTAAAGAGTCCATCCAGGATAACGACAAAAACTTTACCAGATTTGTGGTAATTTCAAAAAAAGAAGCAAAAAAAGCCGAAAAGAACAAAACTTCCATAGTTTTTTCAACGGAAAACAAGCCGGGCAGCCTTTACAGAATACTGGACATATTCAACCTGTGGGACATAAACATGACAAGGATAGAATCAAGGCCTGCAAAAAACGAGTTGGGCAAGTACATATTCTTTGTGGATATAAACGGGCATATAGAGGATGAAGATGTCAGGGATGCCTTAACAATGGTAAGAAGAAAGACTTCCTTTTATAAATTTTTGGGTTCTTATCCGGAATTTGAAATAGGATGTTGAAATTGTTGATATTGAACTTGCCTGAGATTTGTTTTTCGTTTTTTGGGAAATTCGGTGCGAAAGTTTATTTTGTGGTATAATATATGTTATATGTGAATACATATCTTATATTTGAATGTTGGAGTGGTTTTATGGCTTTGTTTGACAGGGAGATTGACATTACGAGAAATATAAAAATTATTGAGTGGCTAAAGAGCGAACTTCTTACCGACATAGCAAATCTTTTCAAAGTGCTGGTGAATGGAGTTAGGGAAGAAGTGCATGAATCAGTCGCGGAAACCCTGTCCAATATAATTTTAATCTGCTACATGCTTGGCAGGCGTTTGGGTGTGAGTTATAATTCCATTGAGATTAAAATAAACAACAAAATAAAACTTGGTATAATTGAAAATCATGATGTGGAAAAATATTACGGGGATTTAACCGAACTTGCAAAGCATTTGAACTCCTCTAGAATGCAGAATAAGGTTTAGGGCATAAAATACAGGAGGAGTGGCGATGGAAAGTAAAAAATTTATTGGGATGTTTTTACCAAAATCAAGTTTTTATCTGCTGATTATATTTTTTCTATTGATAATTATTTCAATTCTGGAATTTACGGTTGCCATACCGGGCTATGCGTTGTTTTTGCTGCTTTTATATTACAACTTTCGGACAAATTACAAGAGACACAAGGAAATAACCCGATATATTGAAAATTTGACATTCAATATAAATACGGCGTCAAAGGATACGCTGCTCAATTTCCCCATGCCTTTGGTTTTGATTGAGCTGGACGGGACAATTATCTGGTATAATTCGTCTTTTAAAAAAATCTTTGACGGGGAGAAACTTTTAGAGAAGACAATACATTCATTTATAAAAGAATTGAATCCTGATGAACTGTCCAACGGGAACGTGAACTTTAGCAAGGATATTGTGATAAACGGAAGAAACTACTGTGTATTGGGCAATTTCGTGAAGGTGGACAGCAAAATAAATGAAGACGGGTTCATAATACTTATGTATTTTGTGGACAACACGGAACTGGTGGAACTTAGGAAAAAGTATGAAAATGAAAGAGCAACGGTGGGAATTATCATAATAGACAATTATGATGATTTGATGCAGAGCCTGGAAGATACGATACGCACCCAAATTCTTGCGGAAATAGATGCGAAGATAACCCGGTGGATGGGATATACCAACGGTATACTTAAAAAATTTGAAAGGGATAAATATATACTCATTTTCGACTATAAGTATCTTAAGGATTTTGAAGAGAAAAAGTTTGACATCCTGGATTCCGTCAAGGAAATAAATGTGGGGAACAAGATTCCCGTTACGCTGAGTATTGGAATAGGTGTAGGAACGGATTCGCTGCTGGAGAAGTTCCGTTTTGCCCGCGCATCTTTGGACATTGCGTTGGGAAGAGGCGGCGACCAGGTGGTTGTAAAAAACGGGGAAAATATATCTTTCTTCGGAGGAAAGACCAGGGAGCTGGAGAAAAGAACGAAAGTTAAAGCAAGGGTTATTGCCTACGCATTGAGGGAGCTTATTGACCAGGCCTCGGACGTAATGATAATGGGGCATGAGAACTGTGACATTGACTGTCTGGGAGCGGCTCTGGGAATATACAGGGTGGCAAAGAACAGAAACAAGGAGGCCCATATAGTTTTAAACAGCTCAAATCCTACAATAGATGTTTTGATATCAAAAATTGAAAAAAGCGGAGATTATGAAGGCCTGTTTATAGCAAAGGAAGAAGCCATTGAGAAAATCAGTAAAAAGACACTCTTGATTATTGTGGATACCCACAGGCCGAGTTTTACCGAGTTTCCGGAGCTTTTAAAATATACGGATCAGATAGTGGTTATAGACCATCACAGAAGAGGTGCGGATTATCTTCAGGAGGCGGTGCTTACCTATCAGGAAACTTATGCCTCATCCACATGCGAGCTGGTTACAGAGATACTTCAATATGTGGAGGAAAAAATAAAGCTTGCGCCTGTTGAAGCTGAAGCCCTGTATGCCGGAATAGTGGTGGATACCAAGAATTTCACATTCAAGACGGGAGTGCGCACTTTTGAGGCAGCGGCTTTCTTAAGAAGACACGGGGTTGACACTGTTTCGGTAAGGCAGATGTTCCAAAGTGACATTAATACCTATATAAACATTTCCAATGTGGTAAGGGAAGCGGAAATAGTAAGGGACAACGTGGCAATATCCGTTTGCCCGCAGAATGTGAAAAATGCTACATTGATTGCCGCCCAGGCGGCAGACCAGCTTGTTAATTTGGCAGGACTTAATGCGGCTTTTGTACTGAGCCATATTAACAGCGGAGTTGCCATTAGCGGAAGATCCCTGGGGGATGTGAATGTTCAGGTAATCCTTGAAAAGCTTGGAGGCGGGGGCCATATGACGGTTGCCGGAGCCCAGCTTCAGGGAGTGACGGTTGAAGAGGCAAAAGCAAAACTTGTTGGAGCGATTGATGAATATTTTGTTGAAATCAACAGACAAAACGCATAGTATTCTGTTATTATATAAGTAATATGATTTTAAGGAGAGGTATGTTATGAAAGTTATTTTAAAAGAAGATGTCAAGGGACTTGGGAAAAAGGAAAGTCTTGTTGAGGTAAGTGACGGATATGCAAGAAATTTTCTGATTCCAAAAGGCCTGGCTGTGGAAGCGACTGCGGCTAATATAAATATTATGCAGACTAAAAAGGAAGCCGAAAAGAACAGAAAGGAGCGGGAGCTTGCCCAGGCAAAGGAACTTGCTGAAAAGCTTAAAGGCATAGTGGTTACTCTCAAGGCAAAGGCGGGAGAAAACGGAAAGCTTTTTGGCTCAATGACCAGCAAGGATGTGTCGGATTATTTGAAAAAACAGCACAATCTTGACATAGACAAAAAGAAAATAAGTCTTCCTGAATCCATGAAATCACTGGGTACATATGAAGCAGAGGTAAAGCTGTATCCGGGAGTAAGTGCTAAGTTGACGGTTAAGATTGAACAGGAATGATTTTGAGCCAGTCTTTGGCGAAAATATGTTTATGTCAGGATGAGTGATGATATATGGACTTGGGTTCTTTTGGCCGGATACCCCCGCAAAATATTGAGGCTGAGCAGTCGGTACTGGGTGCCATACTGCTGGACAAAGAAGTTCTGTCAAGTGTAACGGAGATAATTTCAAGCCAGGACTTTTACAGAGAGGACCATAGGGAAATATTCGAAGCAATAATGGACCTTTATGAAAAGGGAGAACCTATTGACCTCATTACAGTTGCGGAACAGCTTAAGGTAAGAGGGAGTCTGGAGGCGGTAGGTGGGCTTGAGTATCTTACGAATCTGGCAAGTTTGGTTCCTACCACTGCAAATGCAAAACATTATGCAAAAATAGTCGAAGAAAAATCTATATTAAGAAGGCTTATCAAGGCTTCCAATGAAATAATCAATATGGGTTATGAAGCCGCGGAAGAGGTTTCCTATGTTTTGGACAAGGCTGAAAAAAGCATATTTGACGTACTTCAGAAGAGAAACACCCAGGGGTTTGCCCTGATTAAAGATGTATTGATTGATACTTTCAACCGGCTTGAGGAGCTTTACAACAATAAAGGATACATCACAGGAATTCCCACCGGATTTGTGGATTTGGACTACAAGACTGCAGGGCTTCAAAATTCGGACTTGATATTGATTGCGGCAAGACCGGCCATGGGGAAGACTTCTTTTGTACTGAACATAGCTCAATATGCTGCCATTCACGCAAAGGTGCCTGTCGCCATATTCAGTCTGGAAATGTCGAAAGAACAGTTGGTAAACAGAATGCTATGCTGTGAAGCCATGGTGGACAGTCAGAAGATGAGAACCGGAAAGCTGGAGGACAGTGACTGGCAGAAAGTAGCAAGAGCATTGGGGCCTTTGTCCGAAGCGCCGATTTATATTGATGACACCCCTGGACTTTCTGTCGCGGAAATAAGGGCAAAATGCAGAAGACTCAAGCTGGAAAAAAATTTGGGCCTGGTTGTCATAGATTACCTTCAGCTTATGCAGGGAAGGGGAAAAAGTGAGAGCAGGCAGCAGGAAATATCGGAGATATCTAGGTCTCTTAAGATACTGGCAAAGGAGATAAACGTACCTGTGCTGACTTTGTCCCAGCTTAGCCGTGCCCCGGAGTTAAGGTCGGATCACAGGCCTATTTTAAGCGACCTGAGGGAATCCGGCGCAATAGAGCAGGATGCGGATATAGTAATGTTCTTATACAGGGATGACTATTACAATCCCGATACTGAAAAGAAGAATATTGCCGAAGTGATAATTGCAAAGCACAGAAACGGTTCGACGGGTACTGTGGAACTGGCATGGCTGGGTCAGTATACGAAGTTTGCGAACCTTGAGAAATATAGACAATAGTGCTGGAATGGTTTTATGATTGACAAGGTATTGGAAACAATTAAAAAATACAATATGATAAACAACAAAGATAAAATAGTGGTCGGAGTGTCCGGCGGTCCTGATTCGGTGTGCCTTCTGCACATTCTGTGCAAACTTAGGGAAAGCATGGATTTGGGGCTTGTGGCAGTTCATGTCAACCATATGTTGAGAGGGGACGAAGCTTCCGGAGATGAGGCTTTTGTTGAGAACTTGTGCAAAAAATTGAATGTTGAACTTGTCACCCGGCGTATTGACATAAAAAAGCTTGCAAAGGAACGAAGGCTTTCCCTGGAGGAGACCGGCCGGATAGAGAGGTATAGACTTTTTGAGGAAGTTGCGGATAACTTCGGCGCCCAAAGAATTGCTGTGGCCCACAATAAAAATGACCAGGCGGAAACCGTGCTGATGAATATTATAAGAGGCACAGGTCTTGACGGACTTAGGGGAATGGATTATATTCGAGGTAGGATAATAAGACCTCTTTTGGGTGTTGAGAGAACGGAAATTGAAAATTACTGCCGGATTCACAACCTAAATCCGCGTATTGACAGTACAAATTTGGAGAATATTTATACCAGAAACAAAATAAGACTTGATCTGATACCCTATATAGAGAAATTATTCAATGCCGATATAGTAAATGGCATAAGCAAAATGGCAGATTTAATAAAAGATGACGTAAGCTTTATCGAAAGCCGGACAGATGAAATTTACAACAAAGCAAAAATAAAGAGCGATGACAAGGGAGTAATTTTAGATCTTAATATTTTAAAGGAATGTCACATTGCGGCTCGGAAAAGAATAATTCGAAATTCCATAAAACAAATCAAAGGTGACATAAAAGGAATTGCAACAGTGCATATTGACAGTATAACAGATCTGATTGAAAACGGTAAAACGGGATCAATGCTGCACCTTCCCCACGGAGTAAGGGCAGTGAAATCCTATAATACCTTGAAAATATGTTTGCACGAGCTTAAAGAGGAAGACATATATTTCAATAAGGAAGTAAACATACCCGGAATTACGGTTGTTGATGAAATATGTGGCAGCTTGGAGGCAACCCTTATTGATGTTTCCGCAGATTGCTTTAGTATAGAGGATTTTACAAAGGTACCGGACAAAAGCAAGGTTCAGTTTTTTGATTATGACAGGCTGAAAGAGGGAATATACTTAAGAAACAGAAGAGACGGTGATGTTTTCAGGCCCCGTAACTCAAACGGCACCAAAAAACTCAAGGAGTTTTTTATTGACAATAAAATCCCAAGAGAAACAAGAAATCAAATACCGTTAATTTCAACACGTAAAGAAATTGTATGGATAATAGGTTACAAAATCAGTGATAAATTTAAAGTAACTGAAAATACTAAAATCATACTGAAATTATCCTATGATAACTCGCACTGAACCAATCAAAATTCTAAAAACCGGCATATTGGTGTTAAGTGAAAGACGACGGTCTTATGAATTATGGATTGTTAGCTTATAAATTGCCCGATTACAGATTAAAATATATAGATTAAAAATAGCTTAAAAAAGCGTATATTTAGGAGGAAACTCATGATAAATCAAATTAAAGAAATTTTGGTTACCAGAGAGGAACTTAAAAACAACGCTAAAGAGTTGGGAAAGAGGATTTCCAGTGACTATGAAGGAAAAGAGCTTGTCCTGATAGGGGTGTTAAAAGGAGGAGTGGTATTTTTTGCCGACTTAATAAGGGAAATAACCATACCCATTGATGTGGATTTCATATCGGTGTCAAGTTACGGCAATTCCACCAAATCATCGGGGGTTGTGCGTATAATAAAAGACATCGATATAGATATAACCAACAAGCATGTCCTTATCGTTGAAGACTTGGTGGATACAGGTCTTACGCTGCATTATCTGAAAAGCATGTTTGAAGCCAGAGGACCCAAAGATGTAAAAATATGCACCGCCCTTGACAAACCGTCAAGGAGAAAGGTTGATTTGGAAATAGATTATAAAGGTATCACAATACCGGATAAGTTTGTGGTGGGCTATGGATTGGATTATGCGGAAAAATACAGAAATCTCCCGGATGTGTGCGTGCTGGATTCGTCTGTTTATACGGACAAAGAAGATATGGACTAAAAAATATACAAAGGTTTCTTGTGTTTTTAATACCGTTATGTTAATATAATGTAATATATATTTTATAATAATATGTATGAGAGATAGTGTTTTGCTATATTGCTATAAAGAATGAGGAGGGAACTAGTTGAAATATTTTAAAAATATAAGCTTTTATATAGTGCTGTTTGTGATGTTGCTGGCTTTTCTGGTCATAGTGCAAAGCCGGCCTGTTGAAAAGGAACAAAAGTATTCCCAGCTTATAAGCGATATTCACAACGGTAAGGTTCAGGAAATTATACTGGAAGACAATAAAGCCACGGTAAAATATAAAGAAGAGGGACAGAGGGACCAGTTTGTTTATATACCCGATGTTGAAGTGTTCATGAATGAGATAAACGACCTTATCAGAGAAGGAGAGCTTGAGTTTCGAAGCAAGGTTCCTTATTCGCCGCCGTGGTGGATTTCTATATTGCCTACTTTGGTAATTATAGTTGTGTTTGTGCTGTTCTGGGTGTTCTTCCTCCAGCAGTCTCAGGGCGGCGGAAGCAGAGTAATGTCTTTTGGAAAAAGCAGAGCCAAAATGACAATAGACGATAAGAGAAAAGTGACTTTCAATGACGTCGCAGGAGCGGATGAGGAGAAAGAGGAGCTAAGGGAAATAGTCGAATTTCTGAAAAATTCCAAAAAGTTTTTGGAGTTGGGAGCGAGGATACCAAAAGGAGTGCTTTTGGTGGGACCTCCGGGTACAGGTAAAACCTTGCTGGCAAAAGCCGTGTCCGGAGAAGCCGGAGTTCCGTTCTTCAGCATAAGCGGATCGGACTTTGTGGAAATGTTTGTCGGTGTAGGTGCTTCGAGGGTTAGAGACCTTTTTGAACAGGCAAAGAAGAATGCCCCCTGTATTGTTTTCATAGATGAAATTGATGCTGTCGGAAGACATAGAGGAGCAGGTCTCGGCGGCGGCCATGACGAGAGAGAACAGACGCTTAATCAGCTGTTGGTTGAAATGGACGGTTTCGGAGCAAATGAAGGGGTAATAATTCTGGCTGCAACAAACAGACCGGATATTTTGGACCTTGCGCTTTTAAGACCGGGAAGATTTGACAGAAGAGTAGTTGTGGGGCTTCCGGACATAAAAGGAAGAGAGGAAATACTGAAAGTTCATGCCAAAGGCAAGCCCCTGGCGGAAGATGTCAAATTGGATGAACTTGCAAAAAGTACCCCCGGATTTACCGGAGCGGACCTTGAAAACCTTCTTAATGAAGCAGCTTTGCTTGCTGCCAGAGCCAACAAGAAAGTGATAACAATGGCTGAAATAAAAGAAGCGACATTCAAGGTGGTCATGGGACCGGAGAAAAAGAGCAGGGTAATGAGCGAGAAGGAAAAAAGGCTTACTGCCTATCATGAAGCCGGTCATGCCATTGCAATAAAAGAAGTTTCCACTACCGACAGGGTTGACAGGATATCCATAATTCCGTCGGGTATGGCAGGCGGTTTTACCGCACACAAACCAGATGAGGATAAAAATTATGAGACCAAGTCCCATCTTATTGAAAAGATTATCGTTGCATTGGGAGGAAGAGCGGCAGAGGAGATTGTGCTGGGTGAAGTGAGCACCGGAGCATACTCCGATCTGAAGCAGGCAAACGGAATTGCCAGAAGCATGATTACCAAATATGGTATGAGTGATACCCTTGGCAATCTCGTATTTGCAAATGAAAGTGACGAGGTATTTATCGGTAGGGATTTTGTCCAGACAAAAAACTACAGTGAGGAGATAGCTGCTCAAATTGACAGAGAAGTAAAGAAGATAATAGATTCATGTTATGAAAGAATAAAAAATATTTTGAAAGAGAATATAAACAAACTTCATGCCGTAGCCAACGCCCTTATGGAAAAGGAAAAACTTGAAGGTTACGAGTTTGAAGAGTTGTATGCAAATGCATGATTTATTCTTTGAAAAAAACAGCTTTCTGAAAAGAGATGGTGATAAACTGTCTCTTTTTTTACTTTATTATCACATATGTATTTGTTATAATAAACAAGTATTTTAGACTGCAATTTTTGATTGCACCAAAATAAAATCCATAATTTTTGAGTAGAGAGGGAAGAGCCATGGAAAATGTGAATTTGAAAGTAGGTTTGAATGCATCTGTTGAAACTTGGGTTTCCCAGAAAAGTACGGCGGAAGAATACGGAAGCGGAAATATGGATGTTTATGCTACCCCCGCAATGATAGGCTTGATGGAACGTGCTGCATTGTCAGCTGTGGCCCTGCATCTGCCCAAAGGGTATACCACCGTCGGTACTGCGGTAAACATCAAGCATATTGCCGGTACACCTGTGGGAATGAAAGTAAAAGCTTTGGCAGAGTTGATAGCTGTTGAGGGAAGGAAGCTTACATTCAAGGTGGAGGCTTTTGACGGTGTCGAAAAAATCGGAGAAGGGTACCATGAGAGGTACATAGTCTCATCTCAAAATTTCAGAGATAAAGTATATAAGAAAGCGGAAAACATTTAGTACGAGAAATCTGGCGAAAATTTCAATAAGAAAAAGTTTTTATATTTATTTTATATTTATTGACGAAATATAAGGTATATGATACATTATACTATGACAAAATAATACAGGTAACCTTATCAAGAGAGGCGGAGGGAATGGGCCCTATGAAACCCGGCAACCGGCAGGATTGTATCGGTGCCAATTCCTACAGGATGTAAAAGTCCTGACAGATGAGGATAAAAAAAGAATCCTCTTTGTGTGAAAGAGGTTTTTTTATGTTATTTTGTCAGTTTTTTCGACAAGTTGCGGCAATGCAGCAACGGGTGTTGTTTATCGCAAGGGAAAATTTTGATGAGGAGGTAACCTAAATGGCAAGAAAACTGTTTACGTCGGAATCTGTTACGGAGGGCCATCCCGATAAAATATGCGACCAGATCTCCGATGCCGTTCTGGACGCAATTTTTTCGCAGGATCCTATGGCGAGGGTAGCATGTGAAACTGCTGTTACCACTGGGCTGGTCTTGGTAACCGGAGAGATTACAACAAATTGCTATGTTGATATACCAAAAATTGCAAGAAGTACAATCCGGGAAATAGGTTATGACAGAGCAAAGTACGGATTTGACTGTGATACGTGTGCGGTTTTGACTTCAATTGACGAGCAGTCTCCTGATATTGCCATGGGGGTTAACAAAGCCCTGGAAGCAAAAACAGGGGAAATGAGTGACGAGGAGATTGAAGCCATAGGAGCAGGCGATCAGGGAATGATGTTCGGCTTTGCGTGTGATGAGACGCCCGAACTTATGCCAATGCCCATCTCATTGGCCCACAAGCTTGCCATGAGGTTAAGTCAGGTAAGGAAAAACGGCACGTTGAATTATTTGAGACCTGACGGAAAGTCCCAGGTCACTGTTGAATATGACGGGGACAAGCCTGTAAGAGTGGATACGGTGCTTATTTCCACACAGCATGGTCCTGAGGTGGATTACGATACAATTAAAAGAGATGTAATTGAGCATGTTATAAAGCCTGTTATACCGGCAGAACTTTTAGACAGTAAAACAAAATATCTTGTCAATCCCACAGGAAGATTTGTGATTGGCGGGCCCCAGGGAGACTCCGGACTTACCGGAAGGAAAATAATTGTTGATACTTACGGAGGTTATGCAAGACACGGCGGCGGGGCATTTTCAGGAAAAGATCCGACAAAGGTTGACCGTTCGGCTGCATATGCCGCCCGCTATGTTGCTAAAAACATAGTTGCTGCGGGACTTGCCAGAAAATGTGAAGTGCAGCTGGCTTATGCAATAGGTGTGGCAAGACCGGTTTCGGTGAGGGTTGATACCTTTGGAACCGGAATTATTCCTGAAGAAAAAATAGAAAGCCTGGTAAACAAATATTTCGACTTAAGACCTGCGGGAATTATCAAAACCCTTGACTTAAGAAGACCGATTTACAAACAGACAGCGGCTTACGGACATTTTGGAAGGACTGACATAGATCTTCCATGGGAGAGGACCGACAAAGCCGAAGAGTTGAGAAAAGAGGCTCAAAGTTTGTAAGATTGGACGTATCCTAAAAAAGTAAATGAAAAAGAAAATTCCATATAAAATACAGCAATTTAAATTTCACACAAAATATGAGAATTAATATAAGAATTTTCATACAAAATATAAGAATTGAAAGAAGCAAATAAAGTAAGCAATAAACAGGCCGAAGCGGACGATAAATTTGTCTGCTTTGGCCTGTTTTTTGAAAATAAGCACCTGTAACAGTTGTACAGTCGGTTTCATAGACTGATAACTGGGGGTGTTGTTATGGCGGAAATTATTTTTGAAGTAGCAACGTGTGTGCTGGCAGCTTACGGCCTTATGGTACTGATACATCAGTTTCTTGTTTATATAAAACAGCATAACAAAGGCTACAGAAACTCCCAGGTAAAGCTTGTGCTGATTGTCAGGAATCAGGGGGAAACAATTGAAGGGGTGTTAAGAAACGTTCTTCCCAGGGATTTTATCAGAAAACTTATGCCGGGAGGAAAGCTCCATGTGCTTGACATGGATTCGGATGATGATACGTTGGATATTTTGAGAAAACTGGAAAAAGATTATGAATGTCTTGAGGTGCTGAGGAAAAGTGAAAAAGACGCACTGTTCAGATGTTTTGAGGAACCTGAGAATAATGATGCCGTTTGGGAACATGCGAAAAGAAGAAATGTATAGGAATATTTTCCTTCTTTCTTTTCGAAACCCTATATATAAGGTATACTTGAATATGTAATTTCATATAAAATACGAGGGATAAGGTGGATAATTTGGTAACTATTGAAGGTACTGTTGAAGAAATTATATTCTCCAATGAAGCCAATGGATATACCGTTTGTGAGATAAAATGCGATAAAGAAGTTATTACCGTCGTGGGATATATGCCTTTTATCAATGTGGGTGAGACGCTGAGAGTTTCGGGGAAGTGGGTCATCCACCCTGACTATGGCGAGCAGCTCAAAGTGGAGCTGTATGAAAAGCTGCTTCCGGAAACGCCGGAGGCTATAGAAAGGTATCTTGCGTCAGGGCTTATCAAGGGAGTCGGCCCTGCAACCGCAAAAAAGATTGTAAAGAAATTCGCAGACCAAACTCTTCATATTATAAGTCATCACCCGCAGAGGCTTGCCGAGATAAAAGGTATTACCATGGAAAAGGCTTTGAGAATAGGACAGGCCTTTGAGGAGCAAAGAGGCCTTCGGGATGTTGTGCTGTTTCTGCAGGAGTATGGCATAAGTCCGACTTATTGTGCCAAAATATACAAGACTTTCGGACCGGATACCATAGAAGAAATCAGGAAAAACCCTTACCGGCTTTCAGACGAGATTTTCGGAATAAGTTTCAGAACGGCTGACCGGATAGCCAAAAGCCTTGGAATAGACCCTTACTCAAAATACAGGATTTCAAGCGGTATCAAATATGTGTTAAGCCGGGCCGCGACAGAAGGTCATACTTTTTTGGAAGAAGAGATGCTAAAAAGTTATACGTCAAAACTTTTGGACATCAACATTGACAGCATTGAAGACGCTCTCGTTTCCCTTGTGCTGAATAAGTCGGTGTATGTGGACAGAAATGACGGGATGTCAAAGATATATTTGAGTTCATTTTACCATGCGGAGCTGGGAGTATGCAGAAAGCTGGTGGAACTTTCCCAGGTAAGGTATAGCGCCGATATGGAGGACTTTGAGGAAAGGATAAAGCAGGTTCAGAAAAAAGAGGGTATAATACTTGCGGACAAGCAAAAGGAAGCCATCAGGGAAGCAATGACTAACGGCGTGCTTGTCATAACCGGAGGGCCGGGCACAGGCAAGACAACCATAATCAAAAGCATTATAAGCCTTCTTGAAAGTGAAGGATATGAGTTTGCCCTTGCAGCTCCCACCGGCAGGGCGGCAAAGAGGATGTCCGAGGCTACGGGCTATGAGGCAAAAACCATTCACAGGCTCCTTGAGATTGGTTATACCTCAAATGAGGACGAGCTTGTGTTTATGAGGACGGAAGACAATCCCATAGAGGCTGATGTGGTGATAATTGACGAGATGTCCATGGTGGATATAATTCTCATGTACCACCTGCTTAAAGCTATTGTCTGCGGAACAAGGCTTATACTGGTCGGAGATGTGGATCAGCTTCCTTCGGTGGGGCCGGGAAATGTCCTCAGGGATATAATAAAAAGTGGGATGATCAAGACCGTAAAGTTGTCTGAAATATTCCGGCAGGCCGGAGAGAGTATGATAGTTGTCAATGCCCACAGGATAAACCGCGGAGAGCATCCTATATTAAATGAGAGGGAAAAAGATTTTTTCTTTGTGACAAGAAATTCCCAGAATGATATTTTAAAAACCGTGGTTGATCTTTGTACAAGAAGAATACCCGATACTTACGGATATGATCCCATGAAACAGATACAGGTATTGACGCCTATGAGAAAGGGTACGGTGGGAGTGGCAAACCTCAATATTGAGCTTCAGAAGGTTTTAAATCCCGAAGACGGAAAAAAGAAACAAAAAGCCTTCAGAAACTATGTATTCCGTGAGGGAGACCGGGTGATGCAGATAAAAAACAACTACAACCTCAGATGGGAAAAAATCAACGGCCCGGGCCAGGAAGGAGCGGGTGTGTTTAACGGCGATATGGGAATTATAGTTGAAATAGATGATGAAGAGCAAAAAATAAAGGTTTTGTTTGACGATGAAAAGCTTGTGGAATATGATTACACTATTTTGGACGAGCTTGAGCCGGCCTATGCCGTTACCATTCACAAAAGCCAGGGAAGTGAGTTTCCCGTGGTGATACTTCCGGTGTTTCCCGGGCCTTCGGTGCTTATGACCAGAAATCTTTTGTACACTGCGATAACAAGGGCGAGGGAGCTGGTGATACTGGTGGGCAATAAAGATTGTCTTTACGGGATGATTATGAACGATCGGGAGACCAAAAGAAACTCGGATTTGGCTGAAAAACTTAGAAAATGCATAGTGGGAGTGGACTGGTTGAAACAATGGTAAACTGGATTATAAATCTCATATTTCCCCCAAAGTGCATATTCTGCGGAACAATTTTGGGTACAAATACTAAAATAGAAATATGCAAAGAGTGCTATGAAAAGATTGATTTCAAGGAAGGAGCAAGTATAAGCTTCCAGGGACAATACAACTACTACGACAGTGTTGTCTGTGTATGCGACTACAGCGGCATTGTAAAGGAAGCCATAAGAAAATACAAGTTTTACAATAAGCCTTCTTATTACAGAACCTTTGCACGGCTTTTGGCACAAAAAATAAAGGAATTGATCCAGTGGCAGAAATTTGACATGATTGTAAGCGTTCCTCTTCACCCGGAAAGGGAACGAAGCCGCGGATACAATCAGTCGTACCTTATTGCCCGGGAACTTGGCCGTGAGCTGGGGATAAAGAATGAGGCAAAAATTTTGAAAAGGGTTAGAAATACTTACAGCCAAAGCCTTCTTAAGAAGGAAGACAGGCTTGTGAACGTAAAGGATGCATTTAGAATAACCGATAGATCCAAAGTTGAAGGAAAAGCAATGTTTCTTGTGGATGACATTTTGACTACCGGAACGACACTGAACGAGTGCAGCAGGGTGTTGAAAGAGGCAGGGGCGAAAAAGATTGTGGTCGCTGTCATTGCGTCGGGAAGAAGGTAAATTGGGCACTATTAAGCTATATAAATAAACTGCCGAAATATATAATGAGGATGTTAATATGTTTTCTAAGTATTGGGGATATTATTGGTGTAGGAGGAATCGGTATGCCGGATATAAGAAACTGCAAACGATGCGGAAGACTTTTCAACTATATCGGAGGACGCCCCATTTGCCAGGATTGCAAGAAACAGGATGAAGAAGAATTTAAAAGAGTGAAAGAATACCTTTATGAGCATCCCAAAGCTTCCATTATTGAGGTGTCGAATGCGCTGGATATCAGTGTTCAGAAGATAAAGAGCTATCTGAGGGAAGGTAGACTTGAAATTGTCGGAACCGAAGGGAATGTAGTGCTTGAATGTGAAAAATGCGGCAAGTCCATAAATACAGGAAGATTTTGCAATGAGTGTTCCCGCGAACTTACCGAGGGGTTTAAAGCCACCGCGCAGGAAATAAGCAAGTCAGTATCCGGTGATACCGACAAGAAAAAGACATCGGGAATGGGAATGAAATACTTGAACAGATATGAAAGATGGAATTCGGATAAATGATGCCGGAACTTTTTGTTGGCGGTATTAGTCAGCATATTATACGGGAATAAGTTTTTAATATTTTTATGAACTATATTAAGCTTAATATTGTACTTAATAATAGTAATATTTATTTATTAATTAAATATTTTAGATGACGATATAATTAATGAAAGGAAGAATAAAGGAACCAATGATAAAGTCAATACTTTAAATTTAATATAGAAAGTTTTTATGAAGGTGAGTGGTAATTATGAAAATCTGGGAGGGGGTCCCAAAGGTTTCAGGCATCTATGACAGCGGTAAAAATGTAAACAAAGCCGAAAAAACTGACGGTGTGACCGGTAAAAAAGATGTGGTATCCATTTCAAATCAGGCAAAAGACTTTCAGACGGCAATGAAAGCATTGAAAGAAATACCGGACATAAGAAAGGACAAGGTGGAAGAATTGGCACGAAAAATTGAGTCCGGCACTTACAAAGTCAGTGAAGAAGACATCGCAGACAAGATTTTAAAATCAATATTGGACAGAAAAACTCAAGGATGATTTGGTATTTGCGGGATGATAGGAGGAAGGAAATTCCGAGTTGTCCCGCAATAAATTTTATTTCAGGCAATTTTCAAAAGAAGAATTTCACAATTCAAAGGAGTGTTTACAATATGAACGACAGACTGATAAATGATTTAATGGATGTGCTTTTGCAGGAATCAAAAATTTATGAAGATATTCTTGAAATTTCAAAAAAGAAAACCGATGTTATTGTTAAAGGGAAAGTCAGCGAGCTTGAGAGCATCACAAATCTGGAACAGTCCCTGATAGTTAAAATTGGAAAACTCGAAGAAACAAGGGAGAATATCGTGACGGAAATAGCCGGTATTGCCGGAATGGATCCTTCGGAGATGACGATATCAGAGCTGGAAAAACATGTGGATGAAAAGCAGGCCGAAAAGCTTAGGGAATACAAAAAGCATATGACGTCAATTATTGAGGAAATCAAAAATATCAATGAAGTAAATTCCAGATTAATAAAGAACTCAATAGATTTCATTGATTTTTCGATAAATATTTTGACCAGTGCTAATTTGGGAGGAAACAATTACAGCAAAGAGGGACAAATAAACGAGAACGGGAAAAAAGGCTATTTTGATGTAAAATTGTAATCGTTTGGAGGCGGTATATTTGGGTTTCGCTGGCTTGGAAATCGCAAGATCCGGAATGTATGTCAATGAACGCGCTTTGTCTGTGACGGGACACAATGTTGCCAATGTAAATACAAAAGGTTATGCCCGGCAGCAGGCCATGATTACGACGGGTCCCTATCTCAACCTTATGAGATATCAAATCGGGCTTGGTGCAAGCATTCAGGAGACCAGGCAGATAAGGCATTTGTTTTTGGATAATATCTACAGAAATGAAAACACCGAGTTGGGATACTGGGAGACAAGAAGCAAGACCTTCCAGGAAATTCAGACCATTCTTGGTGACCCGATGGGGGATGGGCTCCAAAACGTTTTAAATCAGTTCTGGAACGCATGGCAGGAGCTTTCAAAGGAACCTGACAGCCTCACTGTAAGGGCTCTGGTAAGGCAGCGGGCGGAAGCTCTTGTACATCAGATAAATCATTTGGGCGCACAGCTGGACAAGCTGCAGGAGGACCTGAACCAACAAATTGTGCTGACAATAAAACAGATAAACGACATAACGAAGCAGATAGCGGAATTAAACGTTAAAATAATGCAGGAGGAAGTTTGCGGAGATAATGCAAATGACTACCGTGACCAGAGGAATTTGCTTCTGGATGAATTGTCAAAGCTTGCGGATTTTGAATTTACTGAAATGCAGAACGGCGATGTGCAGGTAACCCTCGGTGGATATATTCTGGTAACAAAGGGTGAGCAAATAAATCTTGTTGCAGGAAAGAGCGATATAAACAAAATGTTTTTTGTTCCCAAAATTGAAGGCGAGAATATCGAAGTTCCGGTAAAAAGCGGGGTTTTAAGAGGACTTTTGGAGTCGAGAGGAGATGTTTCGGGTTCCATTGAAGGAATTACAGACCCTGCCGCAAATCCTGTACCGGCTTCGGCAAATATTGTGTCCGATTTGAAGATGAGGCTTAATGTACTTGTTAATTCGCTGGTCACGCAGGTGAACAACCTCCATAGGAGCGGTAAGACTTTGGGGAATCCCCCCTCTGACGGAGAGGACTTTTTTGTGGCCATAAATCCCGCATATCCGCTGGAAATGGGAAACATCAAACTTAATGACAACCTTGCGGATCTTGACAATATTGTTGCGTCCAAAAGTGGAGCCAGCGGTGACAATACTATTGCCCTGGCCATTGCAAATTTGAGGGATAACAGGGTAATTGCCGATGTAAGCGGTATGGTAAGCCTGGATGACTATTATCAGACAATAATACTTATTGTGGGTACCGGTGGTTCTGAAGCGAAAAAGACGGCTGAAAACCAGAGGACTCTGGTAAATTCGGCAGAGGCGCAAAGGCAGTCAGTAATGGGAGTTTCCATGGATGAGGAAATGTCCAACATGATGAGATACAAATTTGCTTACAGTGCTTCATCGAGAGCGATAAACGTTATAGATGATATGCTGGAGACGATTATTACAAGAATGGGATTAGTGGGCAGGTGATAAGATATGAGCAGTTTCTTCGGATTTAACGTGGCAGTAAAGGGATTGTTCACGGCTCAAAGAAATATGGATATAATAAACCACAATATTAACAACGTAAACACACCGGGATATTCCAGGCAGGTAGCGATTCAGTTGGCATCAAACCCCATATCGCTCCTTAACGGAACGGGAATGCTGGGTACAGGCTCGGAAGTGCTTGCCATTGAAAGAATAAGGGATGAATACCTTGATTACAAGTATTGGAGTGAAAACATTTCTTACGGGGAATGGAATGCCAAAAGGACTCTCCTTGCCGATATGGAAGTTACATTCAATGAACCGTCGGACAGCGGATTTAATGCTGTGATAAACAGTTTTTACAATTCTTTGCAGGAACTTGCAAAAGACCCCAGCAGCGATGCGATCAGGGCTTTGGTAAAAGAACAGGGCGTAACCTTTGCGCGCTACTTTAACAACATTGCATCCCATTTTGAAGAGCTTCAGTTTGATATAAACAATCAGGTAAAGACTGTTGTTACCGAGATAAACTCATTAGGCACTCAAATAGCCCAGTTGAACAAGCAAATATACACTGCCGAGCTGGACGGAAATACTGCAAATGACTTAAGAGACAAAAGGACACTTTTGATTGATGAGCTTTCAAAGCTTGTAAACATAGATGTCAACGAAGTAGTGGTGGGCAAACTCCCCAACGGCAAAGACGACAAACGAATGATAATTACGATCAGCGGAAAGGCTTTTGTAGACAACTTTGATGTCAACAAGCTCACCATTAAGCAAAGAGAGAATAAACTGAATGAGGAAGAGGATATTCCAAATCTGTACGAAGTTTTGTGGGAAGACGGCAACAGCCTTAGTGTCAGGGGCGGAGAGCTGAAAGGACTGCTTGATGTTAGGGATGGAAATGACGGAGAAAACGGAAGTCCCAACTATAAAGGCATACCCTATTACATAAGGAAACTTAATGAATTTGTCAGGACTTTTGCAATAGCATTTAACGAAGGAATAGTGGGAAACGACAAGGTGGCGGGTCATGTGGACGGATATGGCACCAACGGAAATACAGGAATAAGATTTTTCACCATATTGGGAGAGGAAAACAAACCTATATCCAGTGCTGATTTCATGTCCGCCGGAGATATTGACGCCTGCTACGGGAAAATGACTGCCAAAAACTTTACCGTAAGTAGCGACATTCTGGATGATCCAAGAAACATTGCAACAGCTGATACAAAGGATCAGGTCGGGAACATAGGAAATATAAACAGTATCCTGGCTATGAGAAATAACGTCCATATGTTCAAGGAAGGTGCTCCGGAGGACTTTGTAAAATCTGTTATTACAACTCTGGCGATAGATTCTCAGCAAACTATAAGGCTTTCGTCAATCCATAAAAATATGATTGAACAGGTTGAAAATCAGAGGATGTCTGTGTCAGGGGTGTCTTTGGACGAAGAAGTGGCAAATCTGGTAAAGCACCATCAGGCTTATGCGGCGGCCGCACAAATGATTAATACCATGGCGGAAGTTTACGACATACTGATTAACAGAGTAGGTCTTTGAGATTAGAGGTATTTAGTCCATGCAGTAACGGAGGGGTAATATGAGAATAACCAATAATATGATTGTAAACAATATGATTAACAATATTGGAAAAAACCTCGCAAGAATGGACAAGTATCAGCAGATGCTGGCCACCGGCAAGAAAATTACCGTTCCTTCGGATGACCCGGTGGTTGCGGCCAGGGCGCTGAAACTTCGTACCGACGTGGCTCAGATAGAACAGTACAAAACAAATGTGCAGGATGCAATGTCATGGCTGGAAATTACCGAGTCGGCTGTCGCAAATGTGGGTGACATATTGCAAAGGGCGAGGGAACTGGCTGTGCAGGCAAGCAGTGGTACCACCACCGAGGAGGATACAAAGAAAATAAAGCAGGAAGTGGAGCAGCTGAAAAACCAGCTGATAAAAATTGCGAATTCCACATATGCCGGAAGATACATATTTTCAGGATTCAAAACAAATACAAGGCTTATGGATGATGACGGTTATTTTACAATGGACGTTGCAAACAGCGAAGCAATAATTTATCAGATAGGAATAAGTGACAGTATAAATATAAATGTGCCGGGAGGAGATCTGTTTAACGGCGGAATTGATGCCGGCGCCGGTGGAAAAGGCAAGCTTATTGCGGACTTCGAAGCTTACATAAATGCACTCGATTCAGGAGATCATTCGCTTATAAGTGATGCGATAACAAATATTGACGAGGATTTAAACCATGTGCTTAGAATACGGGCGGATATCGGTGCCAGATACAACCGCCTTGAGTTGACTGCGGACAGGCTTGATATAGATTCCATCAACTTTAGAAAGCTTATGAGTGAAAATGAGGATGTGGATCAGGCTGAAAACATATTGCTTTTAAAGACTGAGGAAAATGTTTACAGGGCATCATTGTCCGGTGGAGCAAGAATAATACAGACATCCCTTGTCGACTTTTTGAAATAAGTCTGCAATACTCGATTAACACAAGGTTAGAGTGGGTGGTAATATGGGTATTATTATAACACAAACCCATGCCAGAATCGGTATTGACAGAACCTATTCAAAAATGGAGATTGAGACTCAAAATGCCCGGTTTAAGCTTCATCAAAATCATGCGAAAGTGGAAATAGAAACTGAGCTTCCCAAAATCGAGATTGACCAGTATGAAGCTTTTGCAAGCGCCGGGCTTAAAAACCATCTGGATTTGGCAAGGGAAATAGCGCAAAAAGGGCGTCAGAATGCATTAAGATACATCGGGAAAGTGGCCGATGACGGAGATGCCCTGGCTGCTATTGAAAACGGAGGGAATTTGATTCCGGAGCTTGCAAAGAGGGATTCATACAAGACCCACGAATTTAACATTGACGCCATTCCAAAAGCAAGTCCCAAGGTTTCAGTGAGCGGAGGACTGGAAATTGATTTCCCGCAAGACTACCGGAGGATCATCCACAACGGTGTCGAAGGAATCTTTATTCCGCCGTATTTTGATTTGAAATACACTCCGGAGAAAATAAAAATATATTTGGAACAATATGCATCAATAAAAATTGACTATGTGGAGAATAAAATCGATACATATGTGTAAACTGTAGATGAAAATGTGGAGGAGATAAAATGCTTCTTAAAACCAAACACTTTGGAGAAATAAATATTGATGAAAGTAAAATTATTGAATTTAAAGACGGAATACCCGGGTTTGAAAACTTGAAACGGTATGTGGTATTATATGACGGAGACAAGAATTCACCGTTTAGATGGCTTCAGAATGTTGATGACGGAGAGCTTGCCTTTGCAGTGGTTAATCCTTTTATGGTTGTTAAGGATTACGATTTTGAAATACCCGATGAGGCTGTTGAAAGTCTTGGTATCGAAAGTATTCTGGATGTGATGGTGCTTTCGATAGTTGTCGTTCCGGAGGATATTTCGAAAATGACTATGAATTTGAAGGCTCCTGTCATTATAAACACAAAAAATAATAAAGGTATGCAAGTTGTCCTTGACACGGATAGATATAGTGTGAGACACTATATAATAGAAGAGCTCCGGAGACAGGAGGTAAATGTAGGTGCTGGTTCTGACGAGAAAGAAAAATGAATCCATAATTATTAATGACAATATTGAGATTACTGTTGTTGACGTTCAAGGGGAGCAGGTGCGTATCGGCATTAATGCGCCGAAAAGCATATCTATTTACAGGAAGGAGATATACCTGGAAATACAGGCTGAAAACAAAAAGGCTGCGGAAATTAAGAATGTGGATCTGAAGGAGGACTTAAAGGATTTTTTGAAGTAAATGTTACAAGTGAATACGGTTTTTGAGGAAGTGGCGATGTGACCACTTTTTTTATTGCCGAAATTTCCGGTGTGATTTTTGTAATTCGCAATACTTAATGTAAAATCATTATAAAAAGATTCAATAATGGAAAGATAAAGGAGTTAAGGTAAAAAATAAACTTAATAAATAACTTAACTTTAAGATAAAAAATAGGTTTTGAGGTGCTATTATGGCGGAAAATCATGACTATGAGAGAGAAATAAACAGATTGTTTGAATTGCAGAAGAAAAACGTTGTACGGCTTCGCACATCGAGTATAGATGAGAGAATTGCGAAACTGAAAAAATTGAAAGAATATATTTGGGAAAATAAAGAAAAGATTCAGGAGGCGGTTTATAACGATTTGAGAAAGCCTCCGGAGGAGGTTTTATTAACCGAAATATATCCTGTTGTCTCGGAAATCAGGCATGTAATAAAGAATTTGAAAAAATGGACAAAGCCTAAGAAAGTCAGAACACCCATATCTCTTTTTGGGGCAAAAAGCTATTACAGATTTGAGGCAAAAGGGGTGGTGCTGATTATTTCACCGTGGAACTATCCCTTTGAACTCTCAATAGGCCCGTTAATCACTGCCATTGCTGCCGGGAATGCGGTTGTATTGAAGCCTTCGGAATTGAGTCCCCATACATCCGGTTATATAAAGAAACTTGTGGCAGACATTTTTGATGAAAGTGAGGTTGCTGTTGTTGAAGGGGATGCGGTGGTGGCCCAAAAACTGCTGGAGATGGGTTTTAATCATATATTTTTTACCGGAAGTACAAAGGTTGCGAAAGCTGTGCTAAAGAAGGCCTCTGAGACATTGTCTTCGGTAACCCTTGAACTAGGAGGAAAAAGTCCGGTAATTATTGACGGCAAATTTGATATTGAAGAGGCTGCTAAAAAAATAACATGGGGTAAATATTTAAATGCAGGGCAGACATGCATAGCTCCGGATTACGTTTTTGTAAAAAAAGAGCTTTTAGGGGATTTTGTAAGCCACTTAAAACATTACATAAAAAAATATTATTATTCTGACGGCAGCGGAAGATGCAGCAACTACTGCGGTATTATCAACGAACGTCACTTTAACAGGCTGAAAAATGTGTTTGAGGTGACGGTAAAAGAGGGGGCAAAAGTTTGTGAGGGCGGTCTGTTTGTTGAGAATGAATGCTATATATCACCTACTGTTTTGACGGATGTGGGCAGAGACTCATATATAATGGAGGAGGAAATTTTCGGGCCGATTTTGCCGGTGCTGACTTATGAAAAAATCGATGATGTCATTGAGTATATAAACTCAAAGCCTGCTCCTTTGGTGTTGTATGTTTTCAGCAGGGACAGGAAATTTTACAGACATGTGATTAATAACGTAATTTCCGGGGATTGTCTGATAAATGATGTGATAGCGCACTTTGCCAATCCCAGGCTGCCTTTTGGAGGGCACAACGCCAGTGGAATCGGAAAGTCCCATGGTTATTACGGATTTAGAGAATTTTCCCACCTGCGTTCAATCATGATTCAACCAAAACGCACAATGTTGCAGTTGCTCTACCCTCCGTACGGCGAGTTTGTAAAAAAGTTGATTGAGTGGAGTACGAAATATTTTTAGTACAATTCTTCTTACAGTGCAAATCATAAATTTTTCCATAAAAAAAAGATAAATTCATTAAAGTATCGTTTGATTTTACCCGATAAATATGATGTACAGGGATAATGGCAATTTATCTATTAGCGGCGCCGAATAGATAAAAGGCCATATCCTTGCACCAAAATCAAAATACGCGATGGAAAGGATTCCAAAGCGAAAATCAAGGAGGAATGAATTATGAGAATTAACAACAACATTATGGCGTACAACGCCCACAGACAATTAAAAGTAAATGCGTCAGCGCAGGAAAAATCCTTGGAGAAATTGTCATCAGGCTACAGAATCAACAGGGCCGGTGACGATGCAGCAGGTCTGTCCATATCCGAAAAAATGAGAGCGCAGATCAGAGGTCTGCAGATGGCGTCAAAGAATGCCCAGGACGGTATTTCATTGATCCAGACTGCAGAAGGAGCTTTAACTGAAACTCACGCAATCCTTCAAAGAATGAGAGAGCTTGCAGTACAGGCAGCAAACGATACAAACGTGACAAAGGATAGAAGCGCAATTCAGCTCGAAATAAATGAGTTGGCTAAGGAAGTAACCAGAATAGCCGAAAAGACCCAGTTCAACACCAGAACTCTGTTGGCCGGTGGATTGAAAGATGATGCGGTTACAATTCAAATAGGTGCCAACAAGGAAGAAACTTTGTCCATAGAAATAGGAACAATGACAGCCGCAAAACTTTCTGTATCAGGTTTGGTAGTTAGCACTTCGGCATGGGCTCAGTCAGCTATTTCAAAGATTGATGCCGCAATTAACACAGTATCAACAGAGAGAGCAAGACTTGGAGCGAAACAGAACAGATTGGAGCATACAATAAAGAACCTTGACACAGCAGCAGAAAACCTGCAGGCGTCTGAATCAAGAATCAGGGATGTAGACATGGCACAAGAAATGATGAACTTCACGAAGAACAATATCCTCAATCAGGCTGCTACGGCAATGTTGGCTCAGGCTAACATGGTTCCGCAGGGTGTTCTTCAGTTATTGGGCTAATATGCTATTACTATAGTATGAATAAATATGGATAATTGCAAGGATGCTGTGAAATTCAAGGAGGGATGAGTTATGAGAATTAACAACAACATTATGGCGTACAACGCCCACAGACAATTAAAAGTAAATGCGTCAGCGCAGGAAAAATCCTTGGAGAAATTGTCATCAGGCTACAGAATTAACAGAGCTGGTGACGATGCGGCAGGTCTGTCCATATCCGAAAAAATGAGAGCGCAGATCAGAGGTCTGCAAATGGCGTCAAAGAATGCCCAGGACGGTATTTCATTGATCCAGACTGCAGAAGGAGCCTTAACTGAAACCCATGCCATCCTTCAAAGAATGAGAGAGCTTGCAGTACAGGCAGCAAACGATACAAACGTGACAAAGGACAGAAGTGCGATCCAGCTCGAATTGAATGAATTGGCTGCTGAAATTACCAGAATAGGTGAAACTACGCAGTTCAACACTCAGAAATTGTTGGATGGAACCTTTAGTGCAAGAGTATTGCAGATTGGTGCCAATAAAGGTGAAACTCTTTCTATTGAAATAGGAGATATGACAGCTACTGCGTTACACGTAAATGCTGATAATTTATCTGTAGAAACATCTGATGATGCCCAGGACACTATTGAACTGGTTGACCAAGCAATTAACATAGTATCAGGAGAAAGAGCGAAACTTGGAGCGAAACAGAACAGACTGGAGCACACAATAAAGAACCTTGACACAGCAGCAGAGAACCTGCAGGCATCTGAATCAAGAATCAGAGACGTAGACATGGCACAAGAAATGATGAACTTCACAAAGAACAATATCCTCAACCAGGCTGCCATAGCAATGCTGGCTCAGGCTAACCAAGTTCCGCAGGGCGTTCTTCAGTTATTGGGCTAAATTATAATGTCAGATTGTAGTTTGGCATGGTTCATCTTAACAAAAAAAGGCCGGCAGGGATTCTTGCCGGCCTTTTTTAAAACATTTGACAGGCAGGAGGATTTTATGGTTGACGTATTCAGACTTAATATTGATGCTTTAAAGGAAAATTATCTTCCTTTGGCGCGGTTTTTCGAAAATTTGAATGAAAATACCGGAAATGAAAGTAGTGTTATCCTTGAGACCTCAAAAAGCGGGATGCCGAATTTCAGGGTAAAAAAAGGAGAACATACTTTTTTTGTTCATAGCCCGTATGATCCCAGAACTGAAGCGATAAGATGGGCAGAGAAAATTGATTTAAAAGGTTTTGATACAATTGCGGTTTTGGGTATTGGATGTGGATATCATATAGAAGAGCTTGAAAAAAAGTATCCTGATAAAAACAAAATTGTGATTGAACCGGACAGAAATGTGTTTTTAAAACTTCTTAACACAAGGGACATTACACATTTAATATCCAGTAAAAACATATTATTTATAATCAGTGACAATACCGAGGAAATCGCAAAGGTTTTCTTGTTGCTCAGAGAAGAAGGAGAAATAGACAGTGTGGAGTTTAATGAATTGTTAAGTTACAGAAAAGTTTATGAGGATTGGTGGTTGGAATTAAAAAAGGAATATATAAAGTTTGCAAGACTTCATCAGATAAATACCAATACGAGTGTTTTTTTTGCGGAAGCATGGTTAACTAATTTATTTGAAGGAATGTGGCAGTTGACAAAGAGTGTGCATATCAAGGAATACAAATCTGCTTTTGCCAATATTCCGGCAATTGTTGTTTCTGCAGGCCCGGCATTGAATAAAAATGTACACCTTTTAAAAGAACTGTACAATAAGGCGGTTATTATTTCTGCCGGTTCCGCCCTTAACATTTTGGAAAGCAGGGGCATTACACCCCATATTATGGTTGGGGTGGACGGCGGAGAAGCGGAAAGCCGAATATTTAACAATGTTAAATCCAATGAAATATATTTTGCCTATTCTCTTTCGGTTCATTATGACGGATTGAAAAATTACAGCGGTCCCAAAATATATTTCAAGACCAATGTGCTGGGATATGGTGACTGGATTGACGAAAAGTTGGGCATTGAAGGTGCGGAAAACCTTCGCTCAGGTTCTTCCGTGTCAAATCTGTCTTTGGACATTGCGAGGTATATGGGATGCAATCCGATTATTGTCATAGGCCAGAATTTGTCCTTTCCAAACCTGGAATCTTATGCTGACGGTGCTGTGTTAAAACAGGAACAGGACCGGCATATCCAACAGTGCGTGGAAAATTCAAATAAGTATTATGTGCTTGAAAAAGATATTGATGGTAATGATGTATATACTACTCACAGCATGCTTTCCATAAGATTTTATTTTGAAGAGTATATCAAGAACCACCCGGACAGGTTGTATTTGAACGGCTCTGAAGAAGGACTGCCTATAAAAGGGATGAAAAACATGCCCTTGAAGGAGATTGTAGAAAAGTACTGCACAAAGGAATATGACATTAAAGGAATTTTGGATAAAAAATTCAAAGAAGAATTTGAGGCAGAAAACGTAAAAGCAAAAGAAATTAAAATTAGAAGAATTTTGGAAGATATTCACAAAGAAAGCACTGAAATAAGACAAAAAGCTATAAAGAGAATAGATTTAATTCTCGATATATTAAGTAATATCAGAGGCAGCCATAATGACAAGTGGGAGGAAATTGACAGGTTGACAGATGAAATTGAAAGCAGTGATTTGTACAAATATTTCGTTGAACCTTTGAGCAAATACTTTATTCAGGCTGTTAAGAATGAAAGGGAAAGAAAGATGGAAAGCATTCCTGATATACAAGAGAGATTGAAATATCTGTATGAGGGATTGCTTATACAGTATGTTGAGGTAAAGGACAAAATTGTCCTGATAGACGATTTGTCCCAAAAAATAATAGAGAATATTGATAAAAAGGAGGCAACAAAATGTCTAAGTATGGTTTGAAAAAAGAAATTGTAGGCACGGCGGCTGAATATATTGTAAATGTTTCCGAGGGTATAGACCAGATAATAGAATTTTTTCAGAGCGGAAGGGAAGACATAGCAACAAGAATGATGATTGACCTGATAGAAGGAATTGAATGGCTTACCCAGGCTATAGACGGTACCAGGGATATCCACGGAGAATATGCAATGGATGTTTCACAGATAAACTCCGCATTGCATGAAATATCAGAAGCCTATGAAAATATGGATTATGTTTTGCTCAGTGATTTACTGGAATATGAGTTGCTGCCTGTAATAAACGTATGGAGGAAACAACTTGCCGGCATAAAGGGAGTATTGGATAATGACAATGCTGAAGAATAATCTGGAGTTGCTTAAAAAAAGATATCCGGAAATATATAATGAAATAAAAGACATTCATGTGGATTCCAATGCGTATCAGATTATACAAAACAATGAAGGACAAAAGACTTTAAAGGTGACTTTGGACCTGTATGGCGAGAATAAAAGCTTCTTTTTGCACAGTAAATATCATCCGGATGTTGAAGCAGACAGATTTGCGCGGGAACAATACAAACCGGAATTTTCCATACAAATTCTCTACGGATTTGGATTGGGTTATCATGTTGAAAAAATTGCCGGACTTTTAAAACCGGACAGCATGCTGTATGTTATAGAAAATAATTTGATGGTTTTCAGGTCGGCATTGGAAAACATGGACTTATGCCCTATTTTGGAAAATCGGAATGTTTCCCTGATTGTTTCAAAGGATGTTGGCTATATATCGGAAAAAGTTAAGGAATTAATTGATAACAACCTTGACAAGGTTAGTTTTATAACACATCCCGCTTCATTGAAAGCAATTCCTGAGGAAAACGAATATTTCAAATTTGTAATGGAGAACTGGAATCTTAAGAAAAGTATTACCGATGATTATGACAATACTTTGCGCAATAATGCAAAAGAAAACTTAAAGTTAAACAGTCCGAATGTAGGCATCTTTTTTGACAAGTTCAAAGATGTTCCGATAATCATTGTGTCTACAGGCCCTTCCCTTGATAAAAACATAGATTTGCTTAAAGAGGCCAAGGGAAGGGCATTGATTATTTCAGCCGGTTCTGCCTTAAGACCTCTGCTTATGAGGAATATAAAGCCGGATTTCTTTGCCATTATTGACCCGCAGGATATAACCTACAACCAGATAAAGGGATATGAAAATATCGGTATTCCTTTTATTTATCTGGTTACTGCCGCTTCCTATACCGTTTCACGTTACCTGGGGCCGAAACTGGTGGCTTATTACGGAAAGTACAATAATAGTTCGGAACATTTGGTGGATTCGGGAGGCTCAGTTGCGACCACTATACTGGACATAGCCATTAAAATGGGAGGAAATCCTATCATATTAGTGGGACAGGACCTGGCGTATGTCGACGGAAAAAATCATGCCCAATATGGGAGCCATGCCAGCATTTACTCACCTGAGCTTAAAAACATGAGAAGGGTAAAAGGGCAAAACGGAGAGATGCTGTATACATCCCTGGGACTGCTAAGTTATAAATACTGGATTGAAAACAGGATACAAAAAGAGAAAAGAATATTCATAAATGCCACCGAAGGCGGAGCTTATATCGAAGGAATGAAACATATCAAGTTAAGGGACGTAATTTCCGATTATCTAAAAGAAAGTTTCGATTTTGAAAATAAAATAAAATCCATACTGAAAGAGAGCGGGATCCAACATGTTCAAGGATAAAAAGATATTGGTTATCGGAGGGACAGGCTCCATCGGACAAGCTCTGATTGAACGTATTCTAACTGAAAATCCTGCCGTAATCAGAGTTTACAGCAGAGACGAGTACAAGCAGTTTTTGCTTGCGGAAAAGTTCAGGGAAAACGCCAATATCAGATATCTTATAGGCGACGTAAGAGATGAGGACAGACTCGACAGGGCAATGAATGATATCGATATTGTGTTTAATCTTGCGGCCTTAAAACACGTACCTGCATGTGAGTACAACCCGTTTGAGGCTGTCAGGACCAATGTTATCGGAAGCCAGAATGTTATAGCCTGTGCCATGGCAAACAAGGTGAAAAAAGTAATTTATACGAGCAGTGACAAGGCTGTTTCTCCAACCAATACCATGGGTGCAACAAAGCTTCTGGCAGAAAGACTCATGTCATCATCCAACTATTCAAGAGGAAACACGGGTACGGTGTTTGCTTCTGTCAGATTCGGAAATGTAATGGGCACAAGAGGTTCAGTGATTCCGCTTTTCAAGCAGCAGGTTTTGGAAAAGGGATATATTACGGTGACCGAACCGGAGATGACGAGGTTTATGATGTTCCTCTCGCAGGCGGTGGAACTTACAATTAAGGCATGCAGCATTGCAAGAGGCGGGGAAGTTTTTGTGCTGAAAATGCCTGTAATCCGGTTAAAAGACCTGGCAGAAGTGATTATTGAGGATATGTGTAAAAAGAACAATATTGATCCCGAAAAGATAGAGATTAAAAAGATTGGACTGAGACCCGGAGAAAAGATGTACGAAGAACTTATGTCGGAAGATGAATCGACAAAAGCCGTCGAACTGAATGATATGTATGTAATAATGCCACCTTTTGAAAATAGTTACTATATAAATGCCAGAAAGGCGGTTATAGGCAATTACAGTTCACAAAAAGAAAAAACCCTGACCAAATCACAAATAAGGGAACTGCTTGTCAGGGAAAAATTAATTTGATTGTTTTTTTATAATTAGTAAGGTAATCAAATTAAAAAGATTTTAAAATTATACAAGCTTAAAAGAAACTTTTAAACTTAAAAATGAAAAACAGAAAGTAAAAACAAAACGACATGGAGGAAAAACATGATGACCAACTTGCAGGAAAAAACATGGGCAGGCCAGTTTGGCAAATATTATACCGACAGGTGCACGTTTTCACCTGAAGAGCTTGACAGTTTGTATAAAAGAGAATATGGCATAAGCAGGGAGGAGATGAACACCAGGTTTTTATCGGGATTGGGGCTTGAGAACAAGAGAATTTTGGAAGTTGGGTGCAATGTTGGCAATCAGCTGAGAATGCTTCAAAGAATGGGATTTAACAATCTATATGGAATAGAACTTCAGCAGTATGCCATTGAAAAGGCAAAAGCTCTTACCAAACGGATAAATATTATTCATGGAGTTGCGGACGATATACCTTTTAAAGACGGATATTTCGACATGGTGTTTACCAGCGGGGTGTTAATTCACATTTCACCCGGCAATATAAACCGGGTGCTTGATGAAATATACCGCTGCAGCCGGGAATATATCTGGGGATTTGAATACTATGCCGATGACTATACCGAAGTGAATTACAGAGGACATGAAAGTCTTCTTTGGAAAACAAATTTCCCAAAGCTTTATCTTGACAGATTTCCCGAATTGGAACTGGTGAAGGAGGAAAAATTTAAATATCTGTATAATGATAATGTGGATGTGATGTTTTTACTCAGGAAGAGAAAATAACCGCAACTTGTCAAAAAAACAGGAGGAGCATATGAAAACAGGGGCTGTTGTACAAACAAGAATGGGCTCAACACGACTGCCCGGCAAGGTTATGATGAATTTATGCGGCAAGCCGGTAATAGACCATGTGATAGACAGGCTGAAGCAGTCAAAGCTTTTGGATGATATAATTATTGCAACCACTACATCGGAGAAAGACAAGGTAATAGTGGAACAGGCGAAAAAAAACGGGGTAAAATGGTTTTGCGGCAGTGAAGAAGATGTGTTGTCAAGGTATTATTATGCGGCAAAAGAAAACAACCTTGATACAGTTGTTCGTATTACTTCGGACTGTCCGCTGATTGATCCTGTGCTTTTGGATAAAGTGGTGGAATTTTATTTTTCAGACAATTATACGTTGGTAACCAATGCAGGAAATGATTTGACCCAGAGAACATATCCCAGAGGGCTTGATGTTGAGGTATTTTCCTTTAAAGTACTGGAAGATGCCTTTAATAATGCTGATAAAAGCTATCAGAGAGAGCATGTTACTCCCTATATGTATGAAACTTATGGTCAAAGTGTATACTACTATAAAAATAACACGGATTATTCCAATCTCAGATGGACACTGGATACAATCGAAGACTTTGAGTTGATTGCAATAATTTATGATAAATTATATGACAAATATAACGGAAAATTCGGATTTGAAGAAGTACTGGAATTTATAAAATCCGATCCGGAACTTTGCAAAATCAATGCACATGTTGAGCAGAAAAAAGTGATGTGAAATATGGGGCAGGGAAAGGATTTTGTTTAGCTAATAAATTTGTGGGGGTAAGTATATATGCAGAGCAGAAGAATTAAAATAGGGAATCGGGAAATTGGTGAAGGATGTCCCTGTTATATTATTGCGGAAATGTCTGCGAACCATGCAGGAGATTTAGGCAGAGCAATCGAAATAATACATGCGGCGAAAGAAGCCGGGGCGGATTGCATAAAAATACAGACTTATACACCGGATACCATGACCATAAACTGTGATAAAAAATATTTTCATATAAATGACGGAACCTGGAAAGGTGAAAATTTATACGGTTTGTACCAGAAGGCAAATACTCCGTGGGAATGGCACGCACGGCTCAAAGAAGAAGCCCAAAAAGCAGGAATTGATTTTTTTTCAACTCCGTTTGACAAATCGGCTGTGGATTTTTTGGAGGATTTGGGAGTTGAATTTTATAAAATAGCTTCTTTTGAGGTTGTAGATATTCCCTTGATAAAATATATTGCATCAAAGAAAAAACCTATTATTATGTCAACAGGTATGGCAACTTTGGGTGAAATTGAAGAAGCGGTGGAAACCATTAGGTCACAGGGTAATGACAACTTCTGCCTTTTAAAATGTTCCAGTGCTTATCCGGCCGTTCCGGAACAAATGAATTTGAAAACCATAGCTCATTTGAAAGAGACATTTAATGTTCCCGTGGGATTGTCGGATCATTCTTTGGGTTCGGTTTCTGCAGTTGTGGCGGTTGCCATGGGGGCAAGCATTATTGAAAAGCATTTTTGTCTGAGCAGGGAAATTAAAAGTCCCGATTCGTCCTTTTCAATGGAACCGGATGAATTCAAAAAGATGGTCGAAGATATAAGAGCTGCGGAAAAGTCAATAGGGAAGGTAAGCTACAGTATTTCAGAAAATGAAGCCGTAAGCCGCAGTCATAGAAGATCGATTTTTGTTGTGAAAGATATAAAAAAGGGTGAAGCTTTTACAGAAGAGAACATAAGGATAATAAGACCGGCAGACGGTTTGGAGCCAAAATACTTTGAGCAGGTTTTAAACCGGAGGGCGTCGCAGGATATTGAGAGGGGGACACCGCTGAAGTGGACAATGATAAGCTGAAAGACGGATATGTGAATTTTATAAACATTCTTAATCTTGACGATATGTACGTAAAAAAGATGAGAGAGTGGCGCAATCAGGATTTTGTAAGGCAGAGAATGTTTAACCGGGAAATTATTACGGAAGAAGAACATGCGAGATTTATTGAGCATTTGAAGGATAACAGGGAAAAAAATTATTACGTTTGTTTTTTAGGCAACAAACCCTTTGGAGTATTGTATTATGAGTTTTTTAGAAAGAATAACAATCTTGAATTCGGTTATTACCTGACTGAGCAGGAATTTATAAACAGCGGTCTTGGGATAGTTATGGAATATTCATTGTTAAACCATGCGTTTTATGACTTGAAGGTAAATAAAGTGTTTTGCAGAACACTGTCGAGCAATGAAAAAGTTGTAAGCTTGCATATGAACTTCGGTTTTGAGACGGAAGGGATACTTAGGCAGCATGTTAGAATAAATGACGGCTATGAGGATATAACAATACAGGCTATAAACGAAAGAGCCTGGGCTCAGAACAGGCCAAAGATTGAGAAATATCTTAGAGTGATAGTGGACGTTGATAAAATAGGTCCTATAACCGGGAGGAGCTGATTAGGATGGAAAAGCTGATAGAACTGGTGGCGGAAGTATTGAATCTTGACAAAGAAAGTATAAGTCTTGAAACTTCAAGAGAGAACACTTCGGCATGGGATTCATTGAATCACATCAGGTTGGTGGCCGAGGTCGAAGAACGGTTTAATATAAAAATTCCTTTTGAAAAGGTGCCGTATATAAAAAAAGTGGGTGATTTTCTAGAATATATCAGGGAGTGATTACTTTGAAACTGTCCCTGCTTTCAAACGTAAATCTGGATTCTCTTATTAGCAGATTGTCAAAGCAGTATGATGTGTATAAAACTGAAGGATATGGGACATGGATACAGGAGATAATAAATCCTGATTCCGGATTGTATTCATTTGGGCCGGATATGGTCTTTATTGTTCTTGACGGAGAAGAAATGTTAAGAGGCCAGAGTGAAAGCAACGAAATTATTGACGTAAATATAAACTATATTGAAGAAGCAGTGAAGAATAATCCCAATATAACCTTCTTTGTGAGCAATATTGATTTGTGGACGGCAAAAATTGAAAGTGCGAAATCCGGGTCAAAGGAAAGAAGGCTTGAATTCCTGTGGGAAGACAGCCTTTTTTTGCTGTGCGAAAAATATAAAAATCTTTATGTTTTTGATATAAAAAGCATTGTGGAGGATAAAGGAAGAGAACAATTTTATTCTAAAAAGCTGTGGTATTTGGGCGGAATAAAATATTCCATGAAGGCGGAAAAATTGCTGGAGCAGTATATTAACAGATGTGTTGCTTCTTTTAAGGGTAAAAGAAAAAAGTGCCTGGTTTTGGACCTCGATAACACCTTGTGGGGCGGCGTTGTAGGAGAAGCCGGTATTGAGGGGATTGAACTTTCGGATTACAAGGAAGGTGCCAGATATAAGGATTTTCAAAGGAAACTCAAGGAAATAAAAGATTTGGGGATAATACTTGCCGTGGTATCCAAAAACAATTTTGATGATGCCATAAAGGTTATAAGGGAACACAAGCATATGGTGTTAAAAGAGGAAGACTTTGTCGCGCTGAAAATAAATTGGGATTTGAAATCCCAAAATATAAGGGATTTATCCGAAGAGCTCAATATTGGACTTGATTCCATGGTGTTTATTGACGATAATCCGGTGGAAAGGGAAAGTGTAAAAAGGGAGCTTCCTGAGGTGGTTGTACCGGATTTTCCGCAGGACAGTTCGGAACTTGTGGATTTTGCAACTGAACTTTACAATAATTATTTCTATACATTGGACACGACTTATGAAGATACCGTGAAAACCGAAATATACCGTCAGAATATGAAACGAAGGGACGCACAAAAATCCAGTGCTTCGTATGAAGATTTTCTAAGGTCTTTGGAAACCAGGATTGAGATTCGCAGAATAAATGCGGAAAATGTTCAGCGGGCTGCGCAGCTTACACAAAAAACCAATCAGTTCAACTTGACTACAAAAAGGTATAGCGAACAGGAACTTCTGGCTTTAATAAATGACCAAGGATTTGAAGGATTTGTGGCTTATGTCAGTGACAAATTCGGGGACAACGGAATGGTAAGTGTGGTAATAACAAGACGCAAAAGCGACAGCGAAGTTGAACTGGACACCTTTTTGCTAAGCTGTAGGGTCATGGGCAGGTTTATCGAAGACCGGATAATAGGTTTCATTGAGGATTTATATAAAAAAGCCGGTTATAAGAAATTCATTACATATTACAGGCCAACGGAAAAAAACGCTCCGGTAAAGGATTTGTTTGAAAGGCTGGGTTATACGCTTTTGGATGTTGACCCAGAAGGAAATAAAAAATATGTTTTGGATTTCGAAAGGTTAAGTGAGTGTTCCAGAAAAGAATTCGGGGAGCTGATAGCATTATGAAAATACATCATGTGGGATATGCGGTCAAAAATATGGAAACTTCCATTGAAGAGTTTCTTAAAATCGGATACAAAAAGCGCGGAGAAACTGTGGCTGACGAAGCAAGAAAGGTTTTAATTCAATTTATGGAACTTGGGGATTATTGCATAGAACTGGTTGCTCCAATGGATGCGGATTCCCCGGTAAACAGCATTATTACAAAGTCAGGCAATACTCCGTATCATATATGTTATAGCGTGGATAATATTGATGAGGCAATAAAAAAACTGAAAACAGAGGGTTATATCCTGATGGAAAGTCCTTCCGGTGCGGTTGCCATTGATTTTTGCAAAGTTGCTTTCCTTTACAACAGGGATGTAGGGATAATTGAATTGGTGGAAGAAAGTACACAATGCGGTGCACGGTAAATGAAGTTTATAACGAGGTGAGTATTATGAACATAATTATTGCCACCACAAAGTCATGGAACATAAAAAATGCGCAAAAGTTTAAAAAAGAAAACGAGTCAAAGTACAATACAACTATAATTACGAATAAGGATGAACTTACTTTTGAAAAAGTAAAGCTTATTAACCCTGAGTATATTCTGTTTCCCCATTGGTCATGGATTATTCCGAAGGAGATATTTGAAAACTTTACGTGTGTGGTTTTCCATATGACGGACCTGCCTTTCGGAAGGGGAGGAAGCCCACTTCAGAATCTTATTGAAAGGGGAATCAAGAAAACAAAGATATCTGCCATAAAAGTGGACGGCGGAATAGATACCGGAGATATATTCTTTAAAAGGGATTTGGACCTTTACGGTACGGCAGAAGAGATTTTTATGCGGGCGTCTAAAATAATATTTAACGACATGATTCCGGAACTTCTCACAAAAAGACCCGTACCGCAAAAGCAGGAGGGTGAAGCCACGGTATTTCAGAGAAGAAAACCGGAGCAAAGCGAAATAAGCCCGGATTTTGATTTGGAGAAAATATATGATTATATCAGAATGCTGGACGGAGAAGGATATCCCAGGGCATTTATTAAATACGGAAAGTACAGGCTGGAATTTTCAAGAGCATCCATGAAAAACGGAAAAATTATTGCGGACGTGGAAATAATAGAGGGTGACGAAAATGAGTAATATATTGGTTGTGGCGGCACATCCCGATGATGAACTGCTTGGAGTCGGAGGTACGATTCGCAGACACGTCAATAACGGAGATGTGGCAGATTGCCTGATTTTAGGCGAAGGTATGACTTCCCGGGCGGAAAAAAAGAGAAGATTGGGACAAAAACACCTTAAGTGAGCTGAAAAGTCAGACGCTGAAGGCCGCTGAAATTCTTGGATTTAGAAATGTTTACTTTTCCGATTTTCCCGACAACCGGTTTGATTCCGTGGATTTGCTGGACATTATAAAGGAAGTGGACAAGTATATTCAAAGACTCAAACCTCAAATAATATATACCCATCACTATGGAGATTTGAATATTGACCACAGAAGAACCTTTGAAGCGGTAATTACTGCTTCAAGGCCTGTGGGAGAATACCCGGTAAAAGAAATATACTGTTTTGAGACTCCGTCATCCACTGAATGGAATTTTAAATATGGAGGCAATGTATTTAAACCTAATGTTTTTATAGGTATTGACGATACAATTGATGCCAAACTTAAGGCTATGGAGTGTTATAAATCCGAGATAAGAGATTATCCCCATCCGAGGTCGATAAAAGCATTGGAAATAATTGCAGCAAGGTGGGGAACGGTAGTGGGCAAAAAATATGCGGAAGCCTTTGAATTGATCAGAAAAGTTGTCTGAGAGGTTGATATGCTGAATATAGGAATCAGAGTTGACGGAAGTGCCAATATCGGCATGGGACATATAATGCGCTGCCTGTCGCTGGCAAAAGGATTTAGAAATGCCGGCGCCAATGTATATTTCTTAAGCCGGTTTGAACAGGGAATTTCAAGGATAAGGCAGGACAACTTTGAAGTTTTGGAAATGCCGTACCGAAAAAGCAGGAATTCGGGAGGCTTTTTCTATGGAGATGCTTCGGAGCTGGAGGAAGACGCGGAAGAAATAATCTGCCGAATTAGAGCATTTAATCTGGATGTGCTGATTATTGACTCCTATAACGTCAGCCGGGAGTTTTTTTTGAAGCTGAAGCCGCATATAAGAAAGCTTTGCTACATTGATGATCTTAATAAATTTGTATATCCTGTGGATGTGCTGATAAACGGAAACATTACAGCCCCAGCATTAAATTATGCCAAATACAGCGATGACGAGCTTATGCTTTTGGGCTTGAAATATAATCTCATAAGGGATGAATTTAAAAATTTGCCCGAGAGAATAATAAACAGGGATGTGCGGGAAATAATGATAACAACAGGAGGCTCAGACCCTTTTAACCTGACTCTGAGGCTTGCAAATGCCATCCTGCCGGAAGAAGAATTTAAAGATGTGAGAATCAATATTGTTGTGGGCAGCGGTTTTACCAATGCGGACAAGCTTAGAGAGCTGTCCGAAAGAAACCCGAATGTTGTATTGCATGAAAATGTTTTGCGAATGTCGGAAGTAATGCTAAAATCCGATGTTGCAATATCTGCAGGGGGAAGCACATTGTATGAGCTTTGCGCCTGCGGGACACCTGCCCTGGCTGTTGTTATTGCTGATAACCAAAGGGAAATGGTGGATATGTTGTCTTCCGAAGGTTACATAATCAGCCTGGGCTGGCATGAAGAGCTTGATGACAGGGAGCTTTTGCGAAAGGTTAAGTCTTTGTGCGGGGATTATGAAAAAAGAGTGCTTTTCAGCAGAAAGATGCAAAAGCTGGTGGACGGAGAAGGGGTAAAACGTGTGGTTGAGGAAATAATGAAAATAACTTCGTGAAATTATCATTTCCTTAAATCCACGTTATACAAACTACATTTTACAGGGAGAAATACATATGGAGAAAAGTGCGGAGCAGAAATTCATACCTTACGGGTGCCAATGGATTGAGGAAGATGATATTAATGCCGTGGTTGAGGTATTAAGAGGAGATTATCTGACCACGGGCCCCAAAGTAAAGGAATTTGAAGAAAATCTGGCACGGTATACCGGTGCAAAGTATGCTGTTGCCGTGTCCAACGGTACTGCGGCACTTCATGCGGCATGTTTTGCCGCCGGAATAAAAGAGGGGGACGAAGTAATCACAACTCCCATTACTTTTGCCGCTTCTGCCAACTGCTTGCTGTATATGGGGGCAAAGCCCGTTTTTGCCGATATTGATCCTGATACATACAACATTGATCCGAAAGAAATCAGGGCCAGGATTACCGAAAAAACCAAGGCAATAATACCAGTGCATTTTACCGGCCAGCCCTGTGATATGGATGAAATATTGAAAATTGCAGAAGAATACAATCTTTTGGTGATAGAGGACGGAGCCCATGCCCTCGGAGCGGAATATAAAGGCAGAAAAATCGGAAGTCTTGGAGATATGACCACCTTTAGTTTTCATCCGGTAAAGCATATTACGACCGGTGAAGGCGGCGCAATTGTGACAAACAGCGAAGAATTGTATAAAAAACTCACTCTTTTCAGGACGCATGGAATAACGAGGGAAACGGGAGATTTATTGGAGAACCATGGCCCGTGGTATTATGAGCAGCAGTATTTGGGCTATAATTACAGAATGACCGATATTCAGGCTGCATTGGGCATAAGTCAGCTAAAAAAATCCGATAAATTCCTGCAATTAAGAAGAGATTATGCAAAGCTCTACACTGAAGCTTTTAAGTCCGTTGATGAGGTGGTTGTGCCGTACCAGCTTGACGGTACAGACTCCTCATGGCATTTGTATATCTTAAAGTTGAAAACGGAAAGGCTTAATTGTGACAGAAAGAAGATATTTGAGGAGCTTAAGGAAAGACGGATAGGAGTAAATGTCCACTACATTCCTGTGTATTACCATCCGTTTTACAGAAAACTGGGATATAAAAAAGGTTTGTGTCCTAATGCTGAAGATTTTTATGAAAGAATAATAACCCTTCCGCTGTTTCCTAAGATGGAAAAGGAAGATATTCTGTATGTAATTTCCAATGTTAAGGACGTAATTCAAAAACATATCATATAGAAAGGATGATTGGGCTTGAACATATTGGTAACTGGAGGAGCCGGATTTATAGGGCGCTGGGTGGTTAAAAGACTTTTGGAGGACGGACACAAGGTATGGGTTTTGGACGACCTTTCCAACGGTCAGCGCAAAAATATCGAAGAATTTCTGTCAAATCCCAACTTTGCCGGATTTGTTGAAGGTGACATTAAAAACATTCCTGTTCTTGAAACCCTTTTTGAAAACAAGTTTGACATATGCTATCACCTGGCGGCGAGTATTAACGTGCAGGACAGCATTGACGACCCGGGTACAACATTTCAAAATGATGTGGTGGGTACTTTCAATGTGCTGGAACAATGCAGAAAGCACAACACTAAAATTGTTTTCATGAGCACCTGCATGGTGTATGACAGGGCAAACGATGAAAACGGAATAACCGAGGCCCATCCCACAAAACCGGCCTCTCCCTATGCGGGCAGCAAGATTGCAGGAGAGAATATGGTTTTGTCTTACTGGCACGCCTATAAGCTGCCGGCGGTGGTTATACGCCCCTTCAATACTTACGGTCCCATGCAGAAATCCAGCGGTGAGGGCGGCGTTGTGGCGATTTTCATAAGGAGGAATTTGGAAGGACTTCCTCTCAATATATATGGGGACGGATGCCAGACAAGAGATCTTCTTTATGTTGAAGACTGTGCGGAATTTGTTGTACGGGCAGGATATTCCGACAGAGTAAACGGAGAAATAATAAATGCCGGACTGGGAAGGGATATAAGTATAAATGATCTTGCCCTTTTGATAGCAAAGGACAAAGAAAAAATAGTACATGTGCCCCATATTCATCCCCAAAGCGAGATAGCGAAGCTTCTGTGCAACTATCAAAAGGCCAAAGAGCTTTTGGGATGGACACCGAAAGTTTCTTTGGAGGAAGGCATAAAAAGAACCGAAGAGTGGATAAGAAGCACGCTTGCAACTTAATGCTAAATTAATTTTAATAATCCTCCGATATTTTTTATGAGAAAGATTCACGGAGGGATTATTATGAAAATTGAAAGCATGGATGCTGCAAATTTACAGGTTCTGAAAACTCAGTACAAAGATTATCAGCCTAATACTGTAAATTCTAGCAACAATTTTGGTAAAGAAGCATCGAATGAGAAAAAAACGCATGTGGATGTATCTGTGTCGGGAAACGAAAGCGAAGCAGGTTTGTCACAAAGGGCAATTATAAAGGCAATTGAGAAGGCAAACAAGGCTATAAACGGTATTCATACAGAACTGGAATTTTCCATACACGAGAAAAGTAAAGAAATCATGGTAAAGGTTATTGATTCCGAGACCAAGGAAGTTATAAGGGAGATACCGCCGGAGAAAATATTGGATATGGTAGCGGCAATGCTGGAAATGGCAGGAATCATAGTGAATGAGAGGGGTTGAAATCGGTGGCGGTCAATAACATATCAAATTTGATCAACAGCAGAATAAGATTGACAGGTATATCCTCGGGTCTTGATACCGATGCTATTATAGAACAGCTCATGAGCGTTGAGAGGGCAAAGGTTGACAAGATAAAACAGGAGAAGCAGATACTGGAATGGAAGCGGGATATATACAGGGATATAATAAACAAATTGAGAAGTATTACAGATGAGTATTTCAACGTTTTGAAGCCCAAAACAAATTTTACTTCTCAAAGTGCTTTTACATCCTTTAAAATAAGCTCAAGCAATGAGTCAGTTGTTACGGTAACCGCCAATGCATCGGCGGCTTCCAAGGTTCACAGCATAACGGTGCACTCCCTTGCGTCTGCGGCAAAGATTGTAGGTACCTCAGGATTGGTTGACGGTATTAAAGGGAGTAATGCGGTAAACACTTTGTCGCTTCAGGGCAAAGAAATAAATGTTACCCTGGACGGAGTTACAAAGACAATAGCGCTGGAGGATTATACCAGCCTCAGTGACCTTGAAACAAAACTTGAGTCTGCCCTGGCAAAAGCCTTTGGAACGGGAAAGATAGATGTTGTCACAACAGGCGGCTCGATAGAGTTTAAATGTCTTTTAAACGGCAGTACATTAAGTATAAGCGATACAGCAAACAACTATATTTCATCTTTAGGTTTTTCCAATGGACAGAAAAATTTCATTACAGGAAATTCGGATGTAAACTCCGATTTTTCATTATATACCGACGGCAGTTTTAAAATAACAGTTGGAAACGGCACGGCGCAAACCATAAATATTTCAGATGCAACGAGTATAGATGACCTTGTCGCAAAAATTCAGCAAGCCATTGACAGTAATTCAGAGCTGAGCGGTAAAGTGCATGTGAGCAATGACGGAAGCAAATTAACCTTTATTTCTGTTTCGGGAGAAACAGTGAAGCTGACTTCCGGAGATTCCAACAATGTGCTGGACAAGCTGGGATTTTCCGACGGAGCCACTATAACTGCAACAAGCTCGACAGTTATTGATTTGAGCGGAAATGAAAAGGGTAAAACTTTTATTATTAATATAAATGGCGTTGACAAAATCATTGAAATAGACAAGGACTATAATGATTTGGATGAGCTGGCATCGTACATTCAGAACCAGCTGGGAGGCACTGTAAATGTAACAAAAGATGCTTCCGGCAGCAGACTTGTTTTTTCAACCGGAGGGGCGGACAGACTGATATTTAAGAAGGGTCCCGAGGATGGACTGGAAAAGCTGGGATTTACCGCAAATGACAACAGGAGCAACAGGATATCTTTAACGACAAAGCTTGATTCATTAAGCACAATTTTCAAAAATGATTTGAATATTGCAGATCCTGATGCCAATGTTGTTTTCACCATAAACGGTCAAACCATTGATGTGGGCAAGACTTATGCAAATGCAACATTAAGTGATGTAATGAATGCCATTAATTCCAGCAGTGCAGGGGTCAAAATAACCTATGACTCCCTCAACGACAGGTTTATTATGGAATCGAAAACTATGGGAGCGACTTCGGAAATAGAATTAACCGATACAGACCCTGCCAATGGTTTGTTAAAAGCCATGGGACTTATCGGAGGAACCTATACTGCCGGTACGGATGCCGAGTTTGACTTGGACGGGGTTACCGGCATGAAGCGAAGCACCAATGAATTTACCATAGAAGGAGTAACCTACTCACTTAAGGGAGTCTCTTCCGAACCGGTAAAGATTGATGTTAAGGCGGACATAGATGCTGTTGTTGAAAATATAAAGAATTTTGTGAACAGCTATAATGAAATGCTTGCCAAAATCAACTCTGTGCTTACGGAAGAAAGATACAGGGATTACCTGCCCCTCACGGACGACCAGAAGAAAGCAATGAGTGAAGACGATATAAAGTTATGGGAGCAAAAAGCAAAGTCAGGTTTGCTAAGAAGCGACAGCATATTGGAGAATATTGTGACAAACTTGAGGAGAGCTTTATATGACAAGGTGGAAGGATGTTCCCTGAGCCTTTATCAGATAGGAATTACAACCGGATCATACCAGGATAAAGGAAAACTTGTCATAGACGAAGAAAAGCTCAGGGCGGCACTTACTGATAATTATGACGCAGTGGTCCAGCTCTTTACCCAGGGCTCACAATATACATACAGCGAGGCTTTAAACGACCCGAACAAAAGGGCTGTAAGATACAAGGAAGCCGGAATAGCCCAAAGGATTTATGACATACTCCAGGACAACATAAGGATAACAAGAAATGCCAACGGAAAGAAAGGTATCTTGCTTGAAAAAGCGGGAATTGCAGGAGATTTGACGGAATATGACAACTTAATAGTGAATGAAATTAAGGCAAAAGAGACCTTGATTGACGAAATGCTTGTAAAAATCTATAAAAAAGAAGAATATTATTACAGCAAGTTCGCGGCAATGGAAAAAATGCTCGATGCAATGAACAGCCAGTCAATGTGGTTGACGCAGCAATTTTCAAATTATTATTAAAGCGGAGCCGTTTGAATGAAAGCAAATTCAGAGCTATAACTTATAAACCTTTGGAGGGATCTTAATGGCATTAAAAAATGCATATGACCAGTACAAGGAGAATTCGGTGTATACCGCCTCTCCTGAAGAATTGACATTAATGTTGTACAACGGCCTTGTAAAGTTTTTGATGCAAGCTCAAATGGCATTAAATGATAAAAACATTGAAAAGGCAAACAAAAGCATTATACGGGCTCAGGATATTATTTCAGAATTTCGGTGTACACTGGATATGAAATATGATATTGCGCATCAACTGGATCTTTTGTATGACTATATGTACAGAAGACTTGTGGATGCAAATATAAAGAAAGACGGCGCAATCGTTGAAGAAGTTCTGGGCTTCGCAAAGGAACTTCGGGACACATGGGAACAGGCAATGAAAATTGCAAAACAGCAAAATTCAAGAACGGCTCAAGTGGCTAAATAGGAGGATTTTAATGAACGGTACCCCGGAAGGTTATATCCAAAGACTTGTCGAAATATCTAAAAAAAAGATGGATTGTCTCAAAAGCATTCTTTCGTTGACGAGGGCTCAGACCGAGGCGATAAGCGAAGAAGGCATGGACGGGCTTCAAAGTCTTATTGACCAAAAGCAGAGTAAAATTGATGAAATCAACGGTTTGGACGAAGAATTCAATGCGTGTTTTACGGCGCTGAAGCAAAAGCTTGGTGTAAAAAGCCTGGATGAAGCAGGGACATTGGGCATAAAAGGAGTAAAAGAACTGCAAAGCCTGGTTTCAAAGATAATGGGGCTTTTAAAAGAAATAAGCGAAGTCGAAAGGAGCAACAAAGAAAAGGCAAACAGCCTTTTGAGCTTTCTTGGAGCTAAAATCAGGGAAATAAGAGAAGGAAGGAAAGTAAGCTCCGCTTATAGCCCGGTTGCTTCGTTAAGTCCGCCTTCATATTTTATCGACCAAAAGAAATAGTTTTGGACCTCGGATTTTCCGGGGTTTTTATTTTGCTTTGTTGTTTGTTCCGTTATTTGTTCAGTTAAATTATGTTGACGGTTGACATTAGCATCTTTTATTGAATATAATAATATTGGCAATTGAATATTTTTGTTAGGTGAGGCTCCTATACAGAAAGACGCTGCTGCCCGGAAACGTCGAAAGACGCCAATGGGTAAACAGGCACTACCGGATTAAGGTTTTGCTTAATGCAGCTGGTGTTGCAGCCTAAGCTGTATAGTGCCAAAGCTCAACGAGGGAAAGATATAATAAGATTGTATTTTAATGGGCTTTATAACTTCCACTCGTATGGAAGTTTTTTATTTGGGTATATTGCAGAAAATATAAAAAATTCTATTTTATGCCTTTACAGGGGAGTGAAAGGGATGATTTACGATGATTGAAATATACAAATCCTATGATACAGACTTGTTTCCCGTTAAAATTGACAGCTTTGAGAAAGGGTGCTGGATAAATATTGTTTCTCCCACAGAGCAGGAATTGAATTTCGTTGAAACCAGTCTTAACGTATCCTCCAATTTTTTAAGGGACCCTCTTGATGAAGAGGAAAAACCAAGAATAGATGTTGAGGACAACCAGACCCTGGTAATTGTTGACGTTCCGTATGTATATGAGGAAGACAGAGATATAAAGTATGAGACCATACCTTTGGGTATTATCATATTGGAAGATTATTTTATTACCATATGCAGCAAGGAAACTTTTTTGATTCAATACTTCAAGGACAAAAAAGTAAAAGATTATTTTACTTTTAAAAAGACAAGATTTACCCTGCAAATTTTGTATTTGATTGCAAAAGACTTCTTAAAGTACCTGAGGCATATTGACAAAAAATCGTATGAGGCGGAGACTTCCCTGCACAAGTCTCTTCAAAACAAGGAGCTTTTTAAACTGCTTGAATTGGAAAAAAGCCTTGTGTTTTTCACTACATCTTTAAAATCAAATGAGATAGTTATGGAAAAACTTTTAAAAGGCAAATATATAAAACTTTATGAAGAAGACCAGGACCTTCTTGAAGATGTAATCATAGAGAACAAGCAGGCTATTGAAATGGCCAACATTTACAGCTCTATTCTGAGCGGAACAATGGATACTTTTGCCTCAATAATATCAAACAACCTGAATGTTGTGATGAAGGTTTTGACTTCTATAACCATAATAATGGCCATACCCACCATGATAGCCAGTTTCTTCGGTATGAACGTACAAATGCCTTTTGGCCTTGATACCAATAATCCCTATGCCTTTTGGGGGATACTTGGGATTTCTGCGGTTATTTCCGTTGCCGCGGGAATATTCCTTTACAAAAAAGACATGTTTTAAGTCTGTGACAGTTTTTCAAGAAAGTCCGTTACCTTTTTTACGTATTCTTCGGGATTTGCCTGATAAATTTCCTCATGATCTGCACCGCTTGTTTCCCAAAACGTGGTGGTGTAAGGATTGGATGCCTTGTATATCAGGCGGCTGTTTTCAACCGGCACTTTGGTGTCATCCTTGCTGTGGATTAGAAGCACAGGGCGCGGAGAAACAGCCTGTACGGCTTTTACAGGGCTGGCTTCGTCGGGCTTGATATCTGCCAGAAAAAATGTTGCAAATGTTATTGTTTTGTTAAACGGTATTGCCGGAAAGTTGGTTAAATTGTTTACGTTTTGTTCAAAATAAGTGTTAAGGTCAGAGTATGGGCTTTCTGCTATTACTGCGTCAACATCGTCGCTTTCGGCAGCTGCGAGAATACATGCCGATGCTCCTGTTGAGAAACCCATGAGAACTATTTTCTCCGAACCTTTGTTTTTAACGTATTGAATTGCACCAAGCAAATCATTCTTTTCACAAACTCCGAAAGTAGTTTTATTTCCCTCGGATTCTCCGGAGTTTCTGAAATCAAAGGCAAGTACGTTGTATCCTTTGTCAAGAAGGCTCTTTATGAGATGTATGGTGTTCTCGCCAAAATTCAGCCTGTTTTTTCCGTATCCATGGGCGAGGATTACTGTCTTGCTGCTTCCGGTTACATTAAAGTACCATCCTTTTAATTCAAACTCATCGTTTATGTCTTTGAAAGAAACATCAGTATAAGAAGGTACGATATTGGCGGAAAAGTCCAAAATATTCAATCTTTTAGGATGAATCAGTTTCCATCCCGCAATAACCGACACAGCCGAAACCACAACAGAAAAAATCAACGCGAGCAAAACAATAAACAATATGATTTTTCTTATTATATGACTTTTTTGGCGTGAATAGGTCAAAACAGTAATTCTCATGGACTTTCCCCCAAAAAATTGACTTACTTTTCAATTTAAGGGCTTAAAATAACCGGAAAGATATTTTCTGACTGAAAGGATGAATCAAATCATACGCATATTGGAACCATAAGCTGTGAGCATTGCAAATATGTGCTGCATATGGTATCGGTTTTCTGCTGTATTAATTTGTATATTTGTTTACTTTTATTATACAAATTAAATATGAAAAAAACAAATTTATTTTTGAATTTGGAATAGAAAGGAATGATTTTTCAATGGAAGTTATATTCCGGGATTTTCTCTGGAAGTAATAGAATGTTGACCATTGCGACGCGTATAAGATAGAATTATATGTGACACGGAGTTGAGAGGATGATTCAATCAATATGGAGGGCATAGTAAATTCGGGACTGTTTAATTGGCTTATCCTTCCGCTGCTTATATTCTTTTCCAGAATTATCGACGTTACAATAGGAACAATCAGAATTATATTTGTCTCAAGAGGAAAGAAATATTTGGCTCCGGTTTTGGGCTTCTTCGAAGTACTGGTATGGATTATGGCAATAAGTCAGATTATGCAGAATCTCAATAATTTTGTATGTTATTTTGCCTATGCGGCGGGCTTTGCCACGGGAACTTTTGTGGGGATAATTATTGAAGAAAAGCTTGCCATAGGAACCCTTGTTATAAGAGTTATCGTGGACAAAAACGAATGTGAGCTTAAAGAAAGACTTTCAAAGTCCGGATTTGGTGTTACGGTTGTGGATGCCAAGGGTAAAAATGGAGATGTGAAGATAATTTATACAATTATAAAGCGCAAGGAATTGCAGGAAGTGGTCCGAATAATAGAAGAGTGCAATTCAAAAGCCTTTTATTCAATTGAAGATGCCAGAAAGGTCAATCAGGGTATTTTCAGGACAGGTACGTCAAACCATGATGGGACAAGGTTTTTTAATTTGTTTCGGATTCACAGGATGTCCGGACTTGACAAAAAAACCAGGTAGGATGCTGTTAGTGCCCGGATGGTAAAGGTTAATGGGGGGTGGGAAAATTGGATAATAGTAATAATAATATTCTTCCGAAGGCATGGGAAAGTTTTCTCAGTTCATCAACTTTTATTCCGGTTATAGTGAAAACCATTGAGAGGTTTCATGATACCAGCTGGCATATGGAACCGAACAAGCATGAATGTTTCGAGATGGTGTATATAAAAAGGGGCAAGGCTGTTTTTGAGATAGCAGGTTATCCTGCGGAGATAGGCCCTAATGACATTATTATAATAAAGCCCAATCAGCCCCATAAATTTATTGTAAAGTCCGAGTCCGGATGCGAGTTTATAGTCCTGAGCTTTAAATTTGTAAACCGGTTTGACGGCCAGTATTCCGATGTGTCCCTTGAAAACTTTTTGGACTTTGTAAGCGGGAAGGAAACAGGACCTTTTATAACCCTGAAAGTCAGCCAAAAGAACGATATTATAGTGCTTTTAAACAGGATACTCAAAGAAAGGGAGAATCCTGACATAGGAAGCGAGTTTTTAAACTATCTTTTGGTCATGGAGCTGTTTGTGCTTATTTCCCGTGCTTTGAAGATGGAATGGGAGAACAGCATAAAAAACAAAAGCCCGAAGATAAAGGAGCTTATACAGGCTTCTGTAAACTATATAAACAACAATTATGAGAGGGATATTTCCTTAAAGGATATAGCCCGGTATGTTTTTCTGAGCACAAGTTACTTTACTCGGGCATTTAAGGAAGAAATGGGAATAAGTCCGATAAATTATCTTTTAAAAATAAGAGTGGAAAGGGCAAAGGAACTTCTTAAGGATACCGACAACAGGATAAGCGACATTGCCCTAAGTGTCGGATTTTCCAACCAGCAAAGATTCAATGATATTTTCAAAAAGTATGCAAAGCTTACACCTCTTCAGTACAGAAAGAATGTACAAGTCAAAAAACATTAAAAATGGCTCTTAAATTAGGATAAATAACGAGAAGAAAATGAAATTGGCATAATTTATAATTAGTATTAAATATGAAAGGGATAAGAGGGCATGAAAGCTTTATCATATTTTAAAGGAGGTAGTGGATTATGGGAATGACTATGACACAGAAAATACTTGCAGATCACGCAGGTCTTGACAAGGTTTCACCGGGTCAGCTCATAAAAGCAAAACTTGACATGGTTTTGGGAAATGATATAACAACACCTGTGGCTGTGAAGGAATTTAGAAAAATTGGCGTGAACAAGGTGTTCGATGTAAATAAAATAGCAATTGTTCCTGACCATTTTACACCCAACAAAGACATCAAGTCCGCGGAGCAGGTCAAGTTTATCAGAGAATTTGCAAGGGAAATGGGAATAGTAAACTTCTTTGAAGTCGGACAAATGGGTGTTGAGCATGCCCTGCTTCCGGAAAAGGGCCTTGTAGTTCCGGGAGACGTGGTAATAGGTGCCGACTCGCATACATGTACTTATGGAGCTTTGGGAGCTTTCTCAACGGGAATAGGAAGTACCGACATGGCTGCCGGAATGGCAACCGGAGAAGCATGGTTTAAAGTGCCCGAGGCCATGAAATTCGTATTGAAGGGAAAACCCGGAAAATGGGTGAGCGGCAAGGACATAATCCTTCATATAATTGGAATGATAGGGGTGGACGGAGCTTTGTACCGCTCCATGGAATTCACGGGAGACGGTGTGGCCCACCTTTCAATGGATGACAGGTTTGCAATGGCGAACATGGCCATTGAGGCAGGAGCAAAGAACGGAATCTTTGAAGTTGACGAAAAGACAATTGAGTATGTAAAAGAACATTCCACAAGGCAGTACAAGGTATACAAGGCGGATGAAGACGCAGAATATGTGGCCACTTACGAAATTGACCTTTCACAGGTAAAACCCACGGTTGCGTTCCCGCATCTTCCGTCCAATACAAGAACCATTGACAATGTGGGCAATATCAAAATCGACCAGGTTGTAATAGGATCATGTACAAACGGAAGAATTGAGGATTTGAGGGTGGCCGCGGAAGTCCTCAAGGGAAGAAAAGTGCACAAGGACGTAAGATGTATAATCATCCCTGCAACTCAGAAGATATGGAAACAGGCAATGAATGAAGGTCTGTTTGACATATTTATTGATGCGGGAGCTGCGGTAAGTACTCCCACCTGCGGACCGTGTCTTGGAGGTCATATGGGTATTCTGGCAAAAGGAGAAAGAGCTGTGGCAACCACCAACAGAAACTTTGTGGGAAGAATGGGACATCCCGAAAGCGAGATTTACCTCGCAAGTCCGGCTGTAGCTGCGGCATCGGCTGTTTTGGGAAGAATAGGTTCACCGGATGAACTTTAATCTTAAATCATATATGCAGAGAGTAGAATATGTTGAGGTAAAGGAGCGTGGTAAAATGAAAGCACAGGGAAAAGCAATAAAATACGGTGACAATGTGGATACGGACGTAATCATACCGGCAAGGTATTTAAATACTTCAGATCCCAATGAGCTTGCGAAGCACTGTATGGAAGACATTGACACCGAATTTGTGTCAAAGGTTCAAAAGGGAGATATCATGGTTGCAGGTAAAAACTTCGGATGCGGCTCTTCCAGAGAGCATGCCCCTATTGCCATCAAGGCGTCGGGAATATCCTGCGTTATTGCCGAAACCTTTGCAAGAATTTTCTACAGAAATGCAATAAATATTGGGCTTCCGATTATTGAGTGCCCTGAAGCTGCCAAAGATATATCCGACGGTGATATAGTAAGCATTGATTTTGACACCGGAAAAATTGTGAATGTGACAAAAAACAAGGAATATACGGGAGTGCCTTTCCCTGAATTTATGCAGGAAATAATTGCTTCCGACGGACTTATCGGATATATTAAAAAGCAGATTGGAAACAAGGAGGCATAACATGGGAAAGTATAAAATAGCGGTACTTCCGGGTGACGGTATAGGGCCGGAAGTTATTGAACAGGCGGTTAAGGTAATTGAAGCTGTGGGTGAGATATACAATCACAGTTTTGAATTAAAAGAAGGCCTGCTCGGTGGATGTGCCATTGATGCCACCGGCGAGCCCTTCCCAAAAGAGACACTGGAACTCTGCAAGTCCTCTGATGCAGTTTTGCTGGGGGCCGTAGGCGGACCGAAATGGGATAACCTTCCGGGGGACAAAAGACCTGAAGCGGGTCTTCTTGGAATACGCGGAGCATTGGGCTTGTATGCAAATTTAAGGCCTGCGGTTATCTATCAGGCACTCAAAGGTGCGTCGCCACTGCGCTCCGATATTGTAAAAGACGGCATTGACATAATGGTGGTAAGAGAGCTTACCGGCGGTATGTATTTTGGCGAAAGAGGAAGAGTGCAGACGGAGAATATGGGTCAGGCCGCTTTTGACACAGAAAAGTACAGCGAGTTTGAAGTTGAAAGAATTGCACGGCTGGCGTTTGAGACGGCCATGAAGAGAAATAAGAAACTCACATCTGTGGACAAAGCCAATGTACTGGAAAGCTCAAGACTTTGGAGGGAAGTTGTTAACAGGGTTGCTTCAGACTATCCGGAAGTTGAGCTTAATCATATGTATGTGGACAATGCCGCCATGCAGCTGGTAAGGAATCCTGCGCAGTTTGACGTTATAGTTACATCAAATATGTTCGGTGATATTCTCTCCGACGAGGCGTCTATGATTACCGGCTCAATAGGCATGCTTCCTTCGGCAAGTCTTGGAGAAGGCTCATTGGGGCTTTATGAACCAATACATGGTTCCGCGCCGGACATAGCGGGGCAGGACAAAGCAAATCCCATTGCCACAATACTTTCAGTAGCTATGATGATGAAATACTCCTTCGGTCTTGAAGATGCTTTCAGGGCTATTGAAAATGCCGTCGTAAATGTGCTTGGCATGGGATACAGAACGGCGGACATTGCTTCCCCGGATACTCCTCGTGAGAATATAGTCGGAACAAAGGAAATGGGAAGGTTAATAATTTCAAAATTAAAATAAGATTTCAAAATAAGATTAATCAAGGCGTGGAAATTATAGAAAATGCATAATAGTTGTATGATATAAATGTAAAGGGTCTAAATAATATTATTTAGACCCTTTACATTATACAAGGATTTCAATACTTAGTATATTTACCAACAAGTTTACCGATTATTGTAACTTCATTCCTGTTAAACACTTCTTTTCCCAGAAGATCGCTGTCAGCCTTTAAAATAACCAGATCGGGATTATCGTGATGAGTGTAGTATCTTAAAAGTACGTGATTTTCATACAATATCATAACGATATCCCCGTCTTTTAATTCATAATTTCTGCTTATTACAAGAACGTCTTCGTACTTTATTCCGCTTTCGGAAAGGCTGTTGTCCGGACAATCAATTATAAAGCAGTCGCTGCCTTCCGGGAACAGGCTGGAAGGTACAGGAAGGTAGTTAATAATGTTGTAGATGTTAAGCAAGTCATTGACGTTTCTCTGACTTACTTTTTTAATTTTTGGCAAATATACATGGGGAGCATATTGGGAGTTGGTGTTAACAAGCTGTATGGACCTTGCCATACCCACCTCTCTTTTGATTACTCCTTTTTGCTCCAAACGGTTAAGTATTCCCTGTACAGCACCGGGGGTTTTTTCACCTACCAATTCCCCAATTTCCCTTACGGTAGGAGGTATACCTTTGGATTTGATGAAAGACTCAATAACCATGTATACCTTTTTTTGTTTTGCGGTTAAGAAATCAAAATCTGAAGACACGTTGACCATCCTTTTACACTTATTTTTTTCTTATATTTTTGTAATTTATGTTTTTGATGCGTTGTACCACGTGGCACCCATTTTTCTTGTTATACCCTTCCAAATAAGAAGGGAAACAAGAAAGTAGTTCGATTTACATAAAACATTAAAATTAGTTTAGCAAATATAAATCAATATATCAACTTTAATTAATAGAAGTATAGTAAATAACAAGAAAATTGCTCGAATATATGTTAACTTTTCGGCAAAAAAGTTTGCTGACATCAATAAATTTCCAATGAAAAACAGGTATTTTTTCAATAAAATTACGTATTATACCTTTAAAAATGCTTGGCAAAGGTTTTGGATATGGAGAAAAAGATATTTAAACTTCTAAAAAATGGTACATGCTATATTCCGGAGTTTATTGGGAAAAAAGATATTTTGGTGGTTCAAAATAAAATTTACAAAATTGAAAACCATATAGATGAGTCCGTTGTTCCGGACCTTGAAATTATTGATTGCAGCGGAAAAATAGTATGTCCCGGACTCATTGACCAGCATATCCATATTACAGGAGGTGGAGGAGAAGAGGGGCCGGGCAGCAGAATACCCGAAATTATGCTGTCCGAGTGCCTTACGGCCGGGATAACAACGGCTGTGGGGGTGTTGGGAGCCGACAGTATAACCAGGAACATATCGGGGCTTTTGGCGAAAGCAAGGGCGCTGGAGGAAGAAGGGCTTAACACATATATATATACCGGAAGCTACAGGATTCCTACGGCCACGCTTACAGGAAGCGTGATGTCCGATATAGCCCTGATTGACAAGATTATTGGGGTCGGCGAAATAGCTGTTTCGGACCACAGGTCTTCCCACCCTTCCCTTGACATGCTCAAGGCTGTAGCCAGTGAAGCCAGGATGGGGGGATTGGTCGGAAAAAAGGCCGGAGTCGTTCATATACATGTGGGAGACGGGAAAAAAGGGCTTGAGCCGGTTATTGAACTTGTGGCAAATTCTGATTTTCCCATAGAGATGTTTGTACCCACCCATTTAAACAGAAACAGAACTTTGTTTTTTCAGGCAATAGAATATGCCAAAATGGGGGGAAACATAGATTTGACGGCCGGGGAGACCAATGAGACAGGGTATGCGGTGCCGGATGCCTTAAAACTCCTTGCAGATGCAGGGGTGGATATGGACAGGGTAACTGTGTCATCGGATGCCAACGGCAGCATTCCGGCAAAAGAAGGATGCGGTCCGGGGGTTGGCAGGGCGGACGAGCTTATTAATGACATAAGGAGCAGTATTTTAAGCGGTAAATTGACTGTGGAGCAGGCTTTAAAAACTGTCACCGTGAATGTGGCAAAAGTACTTAAACTTTACCCGAAAAAAGGTGTTATTAGACCGGGAAGTGATGCGGACATACTTGTCTTTGGAAAAGAAGACCTGAAGCTGGACAAGGTGTTTGTAAACGGTGAGCAGTTTGTGAATAACGGCAAGGTGCAAAAATGGGGACGGTATGAAGAAAAATGGCATGGATAATGTTAAAAGAAAGGGATAATGAATATCAGTGATAAAACGTGCAAATACTAACTTGGGTGATGTTATGGAAAGAATAAATTTTCAAAAGACAGGGACCAGGAGCAATATCATTTTGCTGACGGTAGGATGGATTTCGGCTTTGCTGTCCCTGGTTATATATCCGTTTATTTTCGGAGTGGTGGGAGTGATAACGGGTATACTGGCAACCAAAAACGGAAGCAAAGCCGGACTTCCTCTGATAGTGTCAAGTATCATTCTTATGGGCATAGGGCTGATATTCAGCGGAGTAATAATGAACTATGCCAGACGATATCTTGGCATATAGTCCGTTGTGAAAGAGCAAGGGCATATTAAAAAGCCTTGCTTTTTTATTGAGGATATTTGCAAGGTGATTTCTGCCAAATATTCATATAAAAATTTGGAGGAAATAATGGGTCAGAAAGTAAGGGGAAATTTGATTATAATTGGCGGTGCCGAGGACAAGGTCGGGAAAAAAACATATTAAAGTATGTTGCTGACATCGTCAGAGAAAAGAAAGGCAGTTTGGTGATATTGACCACAGCAACCCAAAAGCCTCAGGAGGTCGGAAACAATTACAGACAGGTGTTTGAAACGCTGGGATTAATGGATATAGATGTGTTGAATATAAATTCGCGCGATGAGGCGGACTTGGACGAGAATGCCGAAAGGATAAGAAGTTCCGGAGGTATTTTCTTTACCGGAGGGGATCAGCTCAGAATAACAAGCATTCTCGGAGGCACAAAAGTATATAAAGCCCTGCATGAGGTCTATTCAAAAGGTGTTGTGATTGTTGGGACAAGTGCAGGGGCATCCGTTATGAGCAATACGATGATAGTGGAAGGAAAGGACAATGAGCCGGCAAGGAAATGCACCATGAAAATGGCTCCGGGATTGGGATTTCTTGAAGAAGCCATAATTGACCAGCATTTTGACCAAAGGGGAAGAATAGGAAGACTTCTTTGCGGTGTGGCGGAAAACCCCTTTATGCTGGGAATAGGAATAGACGAGGATACAGCCATAAGAGTGTATCCTGACGCTCATTTTGAGGTGCTGGGAAGCAATGCCGTTACAGTGATTGACGGCAGCACTATAAAAAGCACCAATGTGTCTGAGCTCAATCCTGATGAGATACTGGCAATCTCCGGAGTAACGCTGCACGTTTTGCCTTGCGGCTACGGATTTGACATGAAAAAAAGAGAAGTAATTCAACCTACTGACAGAAAACTCTAATCGCTTGTTTGTTTGGGAGGAAGGAAAGTGCGAATACAAAGTATACAATGTTTTGCAGGAAGAAATATTTACAGTCACAAGCCTGTCGTTAAGGTGACATTGGATATAGGAGAATTGTACAAATTACCAACAAAGGACCTTGGAGATTTTAATGAAAGACTTCTTGCCTTGTTTCCCGGATTAAAAAAACATTATTGTTCTTTGGGATATGAGGGCGGATTTGAAGAACGTTTGAAAGAAGGCACATATATAGGCCATGTAACGGAGCATTTGATTATAGAGCTTCAGAATATATTGGGATATGAAGTTAATTATGGCAAAACACGGATTATTGAGGAACCGTCACTGTACTTTATAGTGTTTGAATATAAAAACGAAAAGTGCGCCATAGAGTGTGCAAGAGCGGCGGTAAACATTGTTTTAAAGCTTGTACGCAATGAAGAGGTTGATACGGAAGCAATTATAAATAATTTAAGGGCTATTGCAGTGGAAACGGATATGGGACCCAGTACAAAAGCGATCTATGAAGAGGCAAAAAAGAGGGGAATACCTGTAACGAGAATAGGCGACGGCAGTGTTCTAAGGCTGGGATACGGCAAGTATTCCCGGATTGTTCAGGCTTCTTTGACGGATTTTCCGAGCTGTATCAATGTCGATATGGCAGGAAACAAACAGCTTGCGAAACGCCTCTTGGCGGAAAACAAAATCCCTGTTCCCGACGGAGATACGGCCTACAGTTTTGAAGGTGCTTTGCAGATAGCACGGGAGATAGGTTTTCCGGTTGTAATAAAGCCGGTGGACAGCAATCAGGGAAAAGGAGTTACTCTTAATATTAAAGATGAGCAGGAAATGGAGATTGCATATAATGAAGCCCGGAAATATTCAAGAGTGGTACTGGTGGAGAAATATGTAAAGGGAAAAGATTACAGAGTTTTGGTGGTTGGTGACAGGGTTGCGGCGGTTGCCGAAAGAAGACCGCCTTTTGTAATTGGAGATGGCGTTCATACGGTGGAGGAGCTTGTCGCAATTGAAAATTTAAGCAGCTTAAGGGGGGACGACCATGAAAAGCCCCTTACAAAAATCAAGTTGGATGCCACAGCATTAAAGGTTTTGAAAGATCAGGGCATTGGCAAGGACCATGTACCTTCTTTGGGTGAAAGAATATATCTAAGATACAATGGAAACTTAAGCACAGGAGGTACCGCGAGGGAATGTACTGATGAGATACATCCGTATAATGCTGACATTGCGGTAAAGGCTGCACAAATTATAGGGCTTGATATTGCAGGTGTGGATATTACCACTGAGGATATATCGGTACCAATCAGCGAAAATGGTGGTGCCATAATTGAAATAAATGCCGCGCCGGGACTTAGAATGCATTTGTTTCCTTCGGAAGGGAAAACCAGAAATGTGGCGGCGGATATACTGGATATGTTGTTTCCGGAAGCATCCCCCCATTCGATTCCCATTGTATCTGTTACCGGTACTAACGGAAAGACGACCACCACGCGACTGATCGGGCATACTCTTGCCTGCCTGGGGAAAAAGGTGGGAATGACATCCACCGGAGGCATTTTCATTGGCGATGAATGTGTCTTAAAAGGAGACAACACCGGGCCGACAAGTGCGGCAATGGTATTGTCATCAAAAGAAGTGGAAGTTGCGGTACTTGAGACTGCAAGAGGCGGAATTGTGAGAAAAGGTCTGGGGTATGACCTTGCCGATGTGGGAGTTATAACCAATATTGCGGAAGACCACCTTGGTATTGACGGGATGAATACTCTTGAAGATTTGGCATTTGCCAAGTCATTGGTGGTTGAGGCGGTAAAACCTGGCGGATATTCTGTGTTGAATGCGGATGACAAGTTTGTGCGGTATTTTATGGAGAGGGCAAAAGGAGAAATTATTCTGTTCTCGAAAAATAACAGCAATCCTGTTGTGAAGGAGCATATGCAAAAAGGCGGAAAAGCGTTATATGTGGACAAAGACACAATTTTCATATACAATGGAAAAACTGCCGAAGTTCTTATGAGTGTAAAAGAGATTCCAATAACCTACGGAGGAATGATTGAATGCAATATTGAAAATTCCCTTGCAGCTGCTTCGGCGCTGTATGGCTTGAATCTTTCCATTGAAGCCATACGAAAAGGACTGGCAACCTTTAATCCCGATATGGAATCCAACCCGGGAAGGTTTAATATCGTGGATATGGGCGATTTCAAGGTGATGCTTGATTACGGGCACAATCCGGCAGGATACCTTGAGGTTATGAAATTTTTGGACAAAATTGATGCAAAAAGGCTTGTAGGAGTTATAGGTATGCCGGGCGACAGGGATGACTTAAGCATATACAAGGCAGGAGAAATATGCAGCAAATGTTTTTCTAAAATTTATATAAAAGAGGATAGTGATCTTAGGGGAAGAGAGCCGGGAGAAGTGGCGGGAATTCTCTACGATGCCGTTATCAGCAGCGGAACCAAAAAAGAAAATGTGGAGATAATTTATTCTGAGGACAGAGCCCTTGAGAAAGCACTTCTTGACGCACAGCCCGGAGATTTTGTGGTTATGTTTTATGAGAATTTTGAAAGGGCGGCAGAGGTCGTGGAACGGGTCCGCAGAGAGCTTCTGGAGAATACTGATACGGCCGGTCCGGTAATTCAGAATGTTGGATAAAAAGTTTTGTCCTTTTTCTATTTATGAAGTATAATGTTATAAAGAAAAATAACGGTGTCGTTACAATGTTGAATAAGTGATAACGAAATCGTTGGTAATATTCAATAAGTTGTTAGTGTTCAATAAATTTATTAAAATATTCAATAAATAGAAAGAGGTATTGCTATGATAGACAAAGAGCGTATAAAGGCTGCTGTAAGGGAACTGCTGATCGGAATTGGAGAAGACCCTGACCGTGAGGGATTGCTTGAGACTCCCGACCGGGTGGCAAGGATGTGTGAGGAAATATTTGCCGGACTTCATCAGGACCCAAAGTCCGTTGTAAAGGTGTTTCAGGAGGAAAACCACGAGGAAATGGTGATGGTGAAAGATATTCCCATTTACTCAATTTGTGAGCATCACCTGCTGCCGTTTATAGGAGTGGCACATGTGGTTTATATTCCAAGAAAAGGCAAAATTATGGGGCTTAGCAAACTTGCCAGGATAGTTGACATTATCGCCAGAAAACCGCAGCTTCAGGAAAGGCTTGGCAGTGAAGTCGCCAATGTCATAATGGAGTCCATAAATCCCTTGGGAGTTGCAGTGGTGGTGGAGGCTGAACACTTGTGCATGACAATGAGGGGAATAAAGAAGGCGGGTTCAAAAACCGTAACTTCAGCACTTCGGGGTATTATCAAGACCGATGCCCGGACCAGGGCGGAGGTTATGGCTCTCATAAACGGAAGATGAGCCAGGAGGATGGTTCCTCTTGGCTCATTTTCACAAAACCCGTCTAAAACCACTTTATGATTGGGAGGATTTAAGACATGTGGTTTTTTATAATAATGGGTGTTTTCCTCATTGTGATGGGGCTGACAATTCATGTGTTTAAGTGGTACTTTTTAATCTCGGGTTATAACACCATGCCTGAGGAGAAAAAAGCGAATGTGGATGTAAAAGGCCTTGGACGGCTGATAGGAATATACTTCTATGTCAACGGCGCTGTATCCATTGCAGCCGGTGTGTTTTATGCTTTGGAGCCGGGAAAAATCCTGATTTCGGTCATTGCCTTTTTTATGCTTTCCACATTTTATGTGGTGATTAGGGCTCAAAAGTACGACGGAAATCTTTATGACGAAAATGGAAAGCTTAGAAAAGGTGCGTGGAAGCAACTTGTGATTCCCGGGGCTATTTGTGTTGTAACGTTAATCTTTGTTGCCGTTGTGATGTATTTTTCATATCAGCCGACAAGAGTAAGTTTTCTTGAAGAAGGTATACAAATCCATGGTATGTACGGGGAAGTGTATACTTGGGAATCCATTGAAAATGTCAGTTTGAAGGAGGAACTGCCGACCATTCAAATACGCACCAATGGTTCGGCTCTGGGTTCAAAGTTAAAGGGACATTTTAAGACAAAAGAATTAGGTTCGGTCAAATTGTTTGTTAATACTGAAAATCCTCCCTTCATTTACCTTGAAACTAATAACGGCATTGTTATTTTTAATATGAATGACAGAGACGAAACTCAGAAAATTTTCAATGAGATTTTAAGAAAAGTGGAATAACAATTCAGGATATATTAAGAAGATATATAACGGATGGAAAAAATCTTAGCATGCGTTTTGTCAATAGGTAAATTGAAAATAATAAAAAATTGCAAGATTTAATTTTGAATTGTTTACGCATTATCCGTCCGATTGCAGCATTTTTTTCAACTTGCTGCTTTTTTTATGCATAAAAACAAAGTATCTTATTAACAAGTTAAATGTTTGATTATGATGTTAATCTATGTTATATTTTAAAAGGTAACTAACCGGATATTTGATATACTCGTATTCTGTCTAAACAGAAAACAAGTAAAAAATGTAACTGATAAGTTTTTTTTAACTTTTGTTTGCGGGGTGCGACAGGATGGTCTTCAAAAAAATATTTACGCTTGAAATCAAATTGCTTGCAAAAAGGTTTTATTTGATGATTCCTTTGTTTCTATGTTTTCTGTATATGTTTTACGGCTACACTGTAATGAAAAATGAGCTTGATAATTATATGTTTATAAGAACCAGCGGTTTTGTTATGATGTTTATGACAATTCTGTCAATGTGTTTTGGTGTTATAAATGCCAGACAGGAGAAAGATGCCAAATTTGAGGAAGTGTTAAATACATTGCCGGCTGCCTGGACACGCCAGATAACAAAGGTTTTTACGTGGTCAGTGTGGTCTTTTGTTTATTGTTTGATACTTGCTGTATTCTGTACCGTTTGGGTTGATAATGGATTAAACGAATTGGGCAAGTACGCTTTGCAAGTTGTACCTTACATATTTGTGAATTTTTATATGCCCATGGTATCCACCTGGCTTATTGCTTATTCCGTGGAAAAAACATTTAATCCAAAGATAGGATGGCCTGTTTTGCTGTTAATATGGTATCTTATTTCCCCGATAAATGACAGCAGAAGTAAAGTTGCTCTTATGCTTAATCAATTTGTTGAAGACCCCTATGGAGATTCACGTCTTTTACATTACGGGCTTGATACGACTTTGCAAGCACCTTCTCAATATTGAGTTACTGGGTAAGCTGAGAAGCCGAAGTCTCTATCCGCCGGTAAGAATCAATCAGGTCCCATACACCGGCACGATCATCAACATTGGCAGGTGTAATTGCAAAATCAGTTATAAAACCATCCAGGGTTGCAAGCATATGCAGCTTATAGCCCAGATATATTTCTTTTTTGGAAGGACATTTTCCATAAGTTGCTCCGAAACCACGGAATGTTTTATGGAACTTGGCTCTTCCAAATTTGCACACCGGTATAGGAATACTATCTACTATCCGGTAAGGTTGCCGGGCATATCCTGTAAGGTTTGAGAGTTCTTTTCTGATTTCCTCAATTACTGCGTGCAGGTTTCTGCGGGTTCTATTGAACCTGGTCCTGTCACAGAATTTGGGAAACAGGTCTCTCATATTCTTCTTACAGAAACCCAACCAAGCTTTCTCAGAGTCGATAGTGAGTAACTCTCCAACAATACATATGGTAATTATTTCACTATCGCTCATAACCGAATTATTGATGTTACAGCGATTTGCAATGTGTGGTGGAGTTACCTTCTGGTAAATGTCGTCAATTATGATGTAGGCGACAGTTACAAAGTCTTTTAAGTTTTCAATTTCTTTGATATAATAATTTTTATCAAGCTCCATCATATATTGTGACCTCCTATCATTAGTTTGGTGTTTAATGATAGGTTACAATATTATGTTGGAGTTTTTCATTCGCAATTTTTACCTGTAAAAAAAGCTAGCACAACAAGTTAAATTATCTTGTTTTGTGGGGTGCATTGTTTAATGAACAGAGATAACAGGCCTACAGGAAGACAAAAACGCATAGGCTCAGGTACCGGTAACGTCAGCCGGCGCGGCAGTGGTTTGGGTTCGGGACCTGTAGGTAGACCGGGGGGATATTCTGACAGGTCCAAAGGAACCGGGACAAGTGGAAGAAGCGGCCCGGCAAGAAGCTTTGGCAGTTATGGAAGTTACGGAGGCTACGGAGGTTATTCGTCCGGCAGACGGAGAAGGTCTTCCGGTTGTTCAAAATACTTGACAATACTCATATTGATTCTGGCAATTGCATATTACATATACAGTAATTTTGGTGGAGGTTCGGGAAACTCAACTTCAACCAACAATTTCCTGAACGGAACGTCTTCGGTTTCCGGTTATGTTGACAAAGGCGAGTATCCGGTTGATACCACTGTGTCGGAGCTTGCCCGTGCGAAAAGGACCGTTTTAAAAGGCAATGGAGAAGATATAGCAACCGTAATGATATACATGTGCGGTACCGACCTTGAGTCAAAATGGGGTATGGCCACCGCTGATTTAAAAGAAATGCTCAATGCCGAGATTTCCGACAAAGTAAATATTATTGTGGAGACCGGCGGAACTTTAAAGTGGCAGAACAATACCGTAGACAGCAGCACAAACCAGCGCTTTAAAGTTACCAATGACGGGCTTAAGCTTTTGGAAGGCAATTTGGGCAAAAAATCGATGGTTGAGCCGGAGACCCTTTCGGATTTTATAAAATATTGCAAGACGAACTTTCCGGCTGACCGTTACATGCTTATCCTGTGGGATCACGGCGGAGGTTCCGTCAGCGGTTACGGTTATGATCAGCATTATCCAAGCAATACAATGAGGCTTGATGAAATTGCCGTTGCCCTTAAAAACGGCGGCTGTGTTTTTGACCTGATAGGCTTTGATGCCTGTCTTATGGCTACGCTTGAAACAGCCATTGTACTGGAACCTTATGCGGACTATATGATTGCTTCGGAAGAGGTTGAACCGGGAATCGGATGGTATTATACCGGTTGGATAACAGCTCTTTCCCGAAATACATCGATAAAAACCATTGACCTTGGGAAAAAGCTTATTGATGACTATGTAAAGGAAGTAAGGGCGAAAACGCCGAGCAGCCAGGCCACATTGTCGCTTGTTGACCTGGCGGAGCTCAAAGGTACCATACCGCAGGCCTTTACAAAGTTTGCAAAATCAATAGACACACTGGTTACCAGAAATGAATATAAGACTGTATCCAATGCCCGGGCAAATACGAAGGAATTTGCAAAATCATCGAAGATAAATCAGATTGATCTTATTAACTTTGCTGAAAACCTTGGTACCGATGAAGGGAAAAAACTTGCCGAGGCATTGCGCGGGTGTATTAAATACAACCGGACATCGAAAAACATAACAAATGCCAACGGTTTGTCAATATTCTTCCCCTATGGAAATCTTTCAAAGGTAAACTCAATGCTTGATACTTATGAACAGATAGGTATCGATAAAGAGTACAGCAAATGTATAAAAAGTTTTGCAAGCGTGTCGGCCGGAGGACAGATTGTGTCAAGCGGCAGCAATAATATGCTTGAAGTCCTGCTGGGGAGCTTTACGGAAGGTTCTTCAAATTCCGGCCAGTCCTTGACTACCGCCGCTTTGGAAATTTTGCTGGAGGAATTCTTAAATTCCGGAAATTACGGCAGGATTACGGGTGGAGAAAGTGATTCTCTGGATTGGCTGGATGTCAATCTTATGAAGTCTTCCGTAGATTATTACAGGAAAAACCGGTTTGACCCTTCGGCTCTCAAGATAACCGAAAAGAACGGGCAGAGGGTTCTGTCGATGTCGGAGGAACAGTGGAGTCTTGTCCAGCAGATGGAAATGAATGTTTTCATAGATGATGGAGAAGGATTTATTGACCTTGGTCTTGATAATGTATACGAATTCAATGAAGACGGAGACCTTGTGATGGAATTTGACGGAACATGGCTTGCTCTAAACGGCAATATTGTAAGCTACTACATGATAAGTGATGACCGCCATGGGGATACTTATTCGACAAAAGGAAGAATACCTGCATTGCTGAACGGTCAGCTTGTTGACATTATTGTGGTGTTTGACAATGAAAATCCTTACGGAAAAGTGCTTGGAGCCCAGATAAGGTATGACACAAAGGCCGAGACTGAAACTTTGGCAAAGGGACTTATAGATATAGTTGCAGGAGACAAAATTGATTTCCTTTGCGATTACTACACTTATGAAGGTGAGTACATAGATACCTATTTCCTTGGAGAGCAGTATACGGCAACCGGTGAGTGGAAAATAGAGAATTTGCATCTTGGGGACAGGGATTACCAGATGACCTACCGCATAACGGACATATACGGCAACAAGTACTGGACACCGTCTGTTACAAATTAGCGGTATTGGATGATGCGGAAATGTGGTGATTTTATGATAGAAATTAAAGGAAAATATAATACGGCAAAAGTTTTTACCAACAACGTTGAACCGGAGGCAATGGCTCAGATATTGGAACTTTGCAACCAGGAGTTTGTAAAGGACAGTGTAATCAGAATTATGCCTGATACCCATGCCGGTGCAGGTTGTACCATTGGAACCACCATGACCATTGACGACAAAATTGTGCCAAATCTGGTGGGTGTTGATATAGGCTGCGGAATGGAGACCATAAAGCTGAAAAATAAAAATATTGAATTGAGCAAGCTGGACAAAGTAATTCATGAATTTATCCCGTCGGGTTTTGACATTCGCAAAAAAGAGCATCCGTATGTCAGGAATATTAATTTGGATGAGCTGTTGTGCAAAAAACACGTGGATATAAACCGGGCAAAGCTGAGTATTGGCACCTTGGGCGGTGGCAACCATTTTATTGAGGTGAACAAAGACAGTGAGGGAAACCTGTATCTTGTGGTGCATTCGGGAAGCAGACATCTGGGAAAGCAGGTTGCGGAGTATTATCAGGAGTTGGGTTACAAGGAGCTTGTAAAAAACACTGAAGTGATTAAAGAAATTATAGCAAAGCTGAAAGCGGAAGGCCGTGAAAAGGAAATCGAGAAGGAAATAAAAAAAATCAAGCCGCCGAATATAAGCAAGCAGCTTGCCTATGTCCAGGGCAAAAGTTATGAGGACTATCTTGCCGACATGAAATTGGTGCAGAAATTTGCGGTATTGAACCGCAAAGCAATTGTGGATGAGATTGTGAGGCGCATGAATTTTAAAATTGAAGAGCAGTTTACCACTATTCATAATTATATTGACTTAGACAGCATGATACTCAGGAAAGGTGCCATTTCAGCACGCAAAGGGGAAAGAGTGCTGATTCCGATTAACATGAGGGACGGAAGCCTTATCTGTATCGGCAAAGGCAACAAGGATTGGAACTATTCCGCGCCCCATGGGGCGGGAAGACTGATGAGCAGGGCTAAGGCAAAAGAAGTTATAACGCTTAAGGAATTCAAAGAGTCAATGAAGGGAATTTATTCAACAACGGTCAACAAATCCACCATTGATGAATGTCCCATGGCTTACAAGCCTATGGAGGAAATCATTGAAAATATTCAGGACACCGTTGAAATTGTAGATATTATTAAGCCAATATACAACTTTAAAGCGGCTGAATAGGCAAAAATACCATTTTTCATGTACAAATATGAAAAAATTCTATATAATTATAACTGTATATGGAGAGATTGAGTGTGAATGATAGAAAAAATTTGATAAATCTTGCTGTTTTCCTTTTGGTTGCTTTGTTATCGACGCTTCTTATTATGGCCGCTATAAGTATGTTGGATTTGCGTGGGAACGGGTCGCCTGGAGGTGAAAATAATAAGAGGGCTTCCCAAAATGACGGAAGCGGCAAAAATCGCAATAAGCAGGACCGAAATAATAACAATAAAAACAAAAAAGGAAGCGGCCAAAGGGAGGATGACAACGGTTCCAACTGGAAGGAAAGGGCTCAAAGAAGGCGTGGCGAGAGAAGAAGTTTTGACAGGGGAGATTATGCTTATGGGCAAGGACCCGAAAGCATGATTCCCGGAGACGGATGGGAATATGATATTGCGCCTGATCAAATGCCCAATCTTGACATATCCGGCAATGAAGGACTGCCCGACATGTCTTTTGGAATGGGTGGCAATACGTTTGTTTTAAAAGAGGGCAAAAATTCCCACATACCTGCTTTTGAAGTTTTGGGTGTTCCCAATTACCCTTTTGTAAGAGTTATGGCTATGGACAACTATCGTCGGAGTCACTGGAGTATGATAAACGAAGCTCCGGAGCTGATGTTTTTGTTTGGGGAGAAAGTGGACAGAAAATTTTCCGAAAATACTGTCAAGATAAAGCCTGTGGAGCCTTCAAAGGGGTATATTCCGGTATTGTCGGGCAACTTTGAAATGAAATATGAGTTTAGCCTTTTGGAATATAAACAATCCGGAGTCTTTTATTCCACCGGAGTTATTGAAAATTTTTACGAAATGAAGTACGAGGATCCTCCGACGGAAGCGGAATTGATTAATGCAAAAACCGATGATGATTACTATTATGATATTTATGTGCCTGAAGTGGTCGAGAGAATAGTTGATGAAGTGATTGAAAATTGCGAAACCGACTATGAGGCAATAAAATTTGTTGAGAAATTCCTTTTGGAAAACTACACTTATGATAACACTGTGCTGAACAATTACGGAAGCGGCGATGCGGTGGTTTCATTCCTTACAGGAAAAGACAGGGTGGGAAACCATCTGGATTTTGTATCTGCCTATGCCATTATTTTAAGGGCTGCGGGCATTCCATGCAGACTTGCGCTGGGCTATAAACTTTTGCCCGGTGTCAAATACCAGGTGGTGTATGCAGATCAGGTCTATATTTATCCCGAGATAAAGTTTGAGGATTATGGATGGGTTCCGATGGACGTTTTCCCCTATGATGTTTTTTACCGTCCGCCGAAAGAAACAATAACCCAAATTACTTTTGCCGACGGTACGACAAAAAGGGGAGAAACCGTTACGGTAAGAGGAACTGTTACGGATTCATCAGGCAATCCCATAGACAACATGACGGTTCTTGTCTATTTGAAACAATACAAGAGCGAGCCGTGTATTTCTTATGCGAAAGCCTATGTCACAAACGGCAACTTTGAAGCCGTGTTCGATATAAAAGGGGATATAAGTGCAGGAAAGTATCATATTATTGCGGACGTTCTGGAAAATGATGTTTACAGGACATCCTCAAGCGACCCCGAACTTAAAATTCTTGCGGATACTTTTATTGATCTGGAGGAACGGAGTGATATAATCGGCAACAAACTGAATTTTGCAGGAAGGATTGTTGACTTTTTTACCTATGAAGGAATAGAAGGCCTTGAGGTCCATGTATCCTTTGAAGGAATGGATTTGGTTGAGACGGTTGTGTCCGAAGAAGACGGAAAACTTTACAAAGAGATTGAAATTGAAGTTCCTGAGGATTATCCATACTATAAAAACTTTTTTTTTGCAGGAAGATATTTGTTGTTTTACGGTATTGAATTTAAGGGAACTGAGATATATACTCCCTATTTCACAAGAAGGGGAGTGTATATGTGGAAGATATACTGGATAAACGTTACTGTTGCGGTTGTTTTGCTTTTGGGCGTTGTACTTCTTTGTGTTGCAATTGTGCTGAGGAAAAAAGGAGCATTCCGGAGGGACGGCGGAAAATTTCCCGTTTTGGCCGCGGAAGGTCCGGGAATGATTGTGGCAGCGGATGCGGGAGCGGAATCGGTGGAAAGAAACCATGGCAAAGTTTATATAGAGTTTCCCCAAATTGGGGAGGGTTTACCCGATGTATGGGGAATAAAAGAAAATTTGGCCGTTGTTTTTCATGACGACGAAGGCAACAGGGGAGAGATTGGGGCGGTATTCCATAAAAAAGGGGAGTACAGAATCAAAATTTCCGGGAAAAACGACGAATACGGCGCAAGAAACATACGGATAGTTGACTACAGGGAAGAAATAATTGCAATCGGAAAGAATTTTTTAAAAGAAATGTCCGCAAAGATTTCAGGAATTACCGATTTCATGACTCTAAGGGAAATACATGATATAATTAAGCCGAACATTGCTTCCGAAAGGCATTGGGTTTTGGAAGATGCTTTCATGGTGTTTGAAAAGGCTGTGTACAGTGATGAGGATATTGTAAGAAGTGATTATGAAAAGTTTTATGTTTTTGCCAGAGAACTTGGAAAAAACAGCTCAATTTAAGTCGTTGGAGGGGTTGAATGCGGGCAGGAAGCAGATTGAAGGGGGATTTGCCGTTAAATAAATTAATAATTTATTCTGTAGTTACCTTGGTTTACATGGCACTTACGGTTCTGATATTTTTTATACCTTCGGGACCGGCGTATAATTCCAGAGAAAATTATTATTTTTTGATATTCTCCGTTGAAGTGTTTCTTGTGGGACTTACCGCCAGGCACTTTGCAGATTATTTTTTTAAAGGGAAATGGGCCAAAGTGCTGAGTGACTCATGCTTTGTGTTTGGAAACGGAGTTTCCGTGTTTTTCTTTTGGATTTTGCTTCCGTTTGATCCGCAGCTGAAACTGGCAGGCTGTGGAATAATACCGATAACAGTTTCGATTATAATTTACAAAATTTCAAAACTTTATGAAAACAGGATGCTTGAAGGGGAAATCATTAAAATAATTTCATACTTGATGGCCGGATTTTCCGCTTATTTTATGTTTAAAACTCTTTGGCCCGAAAGCAGGTTGGGCAATTTGACTCTCTATTCTTTCATTGTACTTTGTGTTTTTGAGCTTGCATCGTTTGTGGAACTTAGCGGAAACAAAAAAGCTTATGGTGCTACAGGTTGGCTTAGGTCAAACCATGCAGGCAAGTTTTTTGTTGCGTTTGTAACCTTGTTTGTAGTACTGGATTTAAGGAGGATGGTAATGTTTGAATCGGTTTTGGGTGTATGGATTTTTATATTTTTGTTTCTGGTTGTTATTTTTATCATATTTACCATAAAGCTTTCGGCAGCTGCGAATAACAGTCCGGAGGAAAGGCTCGGCAAGCATCTTCAGAGGATAAACTTTGACAAGATAAGGGATATTTCCGACATAACCTCACATATAAATGATTTTGTGTATAATGGAAGCAAAAGCGGACTTATAGCCTGTCTTTTTATCATAATGAACAAAGCCGGCGTTCCGATATTTGCAGCAAAAAGAATAATTGCGCCCGTTGTGGACCACAAGGATCTTGAAATGCCTTCTTTTATGACCAGAAAGGATTACATGGTTATTGAGGAAAGAAACAAGCAAAGAAGAATGAAAGTTGTGGAAACTGTTATTAAAAATTTGGAAGTATACGGAAGGGGAAGTTATAATGGTTTCGGAACAGGTTCAAGCATTGTGCAAAAATATAATTGATGAAGTGGGAAAGGTATTTGTCGCAGACAATGACGTGATTTTAAGAAAAATACTTTGCGGCTTTCTTGCGGGAGGACACATACTTTTTGAGGACAATCCCGGACTTGGAAAAACCTTGCTTGTAAAGGTTTTTGCGAAGGTTACGGGCTGTGAATGGAAGAGGATACAGTTTACTCCCGACCTGATGCCTTCGGATATTTTGGGTACAAAAATCTGGAAGGGCAACTCTTCTTCTTTTGAGCTTGAAAAAGGTCCAATATTTACCAATTTCCTTTTGGCTGATGAGATCAACAGAGCGATGCCCAAAACCCAGTCCGCCTTGCTTGAGGCCATGGAAGAGCGGCAGGTTTCGATAGAGGGCGTAACTTACCAGCTAAAACCTCCGTTTATTGTTATGGCCACGCAAAACCCGATAGAAATGGAAGGGACATATCCGCTTCCAGAAGCGCAGATGGACAGATTTATAATGAAACTATCCCTCGGGTATTTAGCAAGCGCCGAAAAAGAGTGTGAAGTGCTAAAGAGAAGGATTGAGTGGAGAAAAGATGATCCAACCTGTGACATAAAGCCTGTAATTACGATGGAGCAGCTTTTGATGCTCCAAAGCGAAGTGGAAAAGGTTTATGTGGATGACAATATTCTTATGTATATAACGGAGATAGTAAGAAATACCAGGGTCAATCCAAATATAAGACTGGGTGCAAGTCCGAGAGGGGCACTGGCTTTGTTGAAGCTGTCCAGAGCCCATGCTCTTGTCAGCGGAAGAAATTATGTAATTCCTGACGATGTCAAATTTATGGCCGTGGATGCTCTTGCCCATCGTGTTATTTTGCATATTGAGCGTATAATGGAAGGAAGGGTTGCCACGGCAGTGATAAGAAGCATTGTAACCAAGACAGAGGTGCCAAAAAGTTTCACAAGGGAAAATGCAGGAGGGCTTTTGTAAATGCCGAAGGGTGTCTCAAAAACGGGTATTGTGTTTTTGTTACTGATTTGTGTGGGTTTTCTTCTTGCCAACAACATACTGATACTTGTTTCCATTATTCCATTTACGTTAATGGCTTTTGGGTATTATTTAAAAATGCCCGACGGTATCAGGGTTGACAAGACTGTGTCCAAAAACAGGGTTACGGTCGGAGAACTGCTGGAGGTATCTGTAAGAGTACTGGTAGAGTCGGGATTTGGTTCAATGGAAATATGCGATATTGTGCCCCCGCATTTTGAACTGGTGGAAGGAACTAATTACTGTGCAGTGTGGAAAGGGTTTGAGCCGAAAGAAATACTCTTAAATTATACTGTCCGCTGTACAGCATCGGGAACTTATACATTCAGGACCACTGGCTGGAGAGCCAGACATGCTGTGGGAGCTTTTTCGATAAACAGAAAATATGAGACGGATTTGACGGTAGAAGTGACCCCAAGGCTTATTGAACTCAAGAAGGTAAGGGGCATGTCCACGGTGTGCAAAGTTCCGATGCCGGAGGGAGCTTTGGCAAGCATGGGAATGACAACCCAGGAATTTAAGGAACTCAGGCTCTATTCTCCCGGTGACCCGTTTAAGGCGATAAACTGGAAGGTTACGTCGAGAAATTTGGTCAGGGGCAGTATCTGGCCTGTGGTAAATGAGTTTGAAAAAGAAGGAAAGAAGTCTGTGTGGATATTTTTGGATACGTCAAAAATAATGTCCTTCGGTTCCAACATAAAAAATGTCAAAGAGTATTCTGTTGAGGCTGTAAACAGTCTTAGCGACTATTATATAAAACACAACTGCAGTGTGGCTTTTCATACCTTTGGAGGAAGCGATGTCTTTATAAATCCCGGGTCGGGAAGGCAGCAGCATTACAGGATTTTAAGGGAGCTTATGAAAATAAGGAATTTCACCGGAGTATCCCGGGAAAATTCCGGGGAGCGTCAAAAAAACTCCAAGGAGCACAAAAAACTGGAAGAGGCAGTGTATTCGTGCAGAAATTATTTTAACGGACTGAGACCAATGTTTATAATTATTACAAGATTTTGCACAAAAAATTCCGAAGAAATTTTCAAAGGTATAAACCTTATGTCAAAATACACTTCGCTTCGAAAGGGCTATGTTCCCAGCATAATGTTGATAAATATAATGGGGTATGGTCTTATGGCTGAAAATGAGAATGAAATGATGGCGGCAAATCTTCTTGAGGCCATGAACAAAGTGCTTTCGGAAAAGATAAGAAAAAATTGTATCTGGATTGACTGGGACCCTAACAAGGAAAGCCTTACAGGTGCATTATTAAAACAGGTGGTGGGTTAAAGGTTGAAGGTGTGGACGTTGTCGGCTCGAATTTTGTTATCAATTGCGGCTTATGTGTTGTCCTATATTCTTTTTGTCTGTTCATCCATTTATTGGGACCTTGTATTTTTATTTAAAACACAGAGCAGAGTTTTTATAATAATAAATATTGTAGCTTTTATCATAATCGGGCTGTGTTACAATAAGTTTGAAAAAGCAGTCGGTGTGATATGCATGCTCTTTGCGGCTCCTTCTGTGTTGGTTCATTCAAAAATGCTCAAAAGTGAGCCGGCAGAGTCAGTATATACGAGATATTTTCCACTCCACTTGACCGCCCTTTTATTTTTGATAATTACTGTTCTTTTAATGGCGGCAATAAGACTTCAAAAACTCGACAGACAGTATGATGAAATGATATCCGGCGGTGCGTCGGAGGCCGATGTAAAGTTAATAATTCTTAACAATATCAAAGTGTATTCCGTTTTTCTTGCTGTAATTCTATTCAGCGGATTTGTTCTTGTTGCTTTGGCCTTTGCAATGTCTAAAATCAAAGCAACGCGGTTGACTGTAATTATAACGGTAACAACCGGCGTTGTGCTGGTTTTAGGGTGTGTACTGTATTTGTACAGAAAATGGACTAAAAAATAGTAATTTAATAACAAGTTTTTGTTATATATATTTTTTTAATTTTATGGTATAACCTTAAAAACTCTGTTTTTATTTTCCGATATACATAATATATTCCGATATGTTCTTGTGAGTCTTGTGAAATCATTCCATATCACTGAAATAATTCATATACATAATATAATATATTTTAAGGAGAAGCCTTATGAAAAAGCGCAGGACGATTGGTTTTTTGGTTAACGACATAGATGTAAGCTATTCCAATTTGGTTTACCTTATGACCAAAAAGGCCGCAGAAAAATATGACTGCAACCTTATTGTTTATGAAGGCAGATCTTTCAACAACCCTTCCATGGCAGACAGCCAGCATCAAATATCCTACAGCTTTGTTGACAATACCCGTTTGGACGGAATAATAATTACAAGTGCCACGATTGCGTGCTTTATTTCCGATGAGGAATTTGTAGAATTTTGCAAACGTTATGAAGGAATACCTTTGGTATCGCTGGGAATTGTTGTTCCCCATGCCACCAGTATTCTTGTGGACAACAAACCGGGAATGAAAAGCCAGGTGGAACATCTTATAAAAGACCATGGTTTTAAAAAAATTGTTTATATATCCGGTCCTCCGACAAATACGGATTCGGTCGAACGTCTTGAAGCATACTGTGAAGCGCTGAGGGAAAATGATATTGAGATAGATGACGGTCTGATATTTTACGGGGATTTTATGGCACAATCCGGATATGACATTATAAAAGAGATAATAAAGAACGGCATTGAGTATGATGCGGTTGTTTGTGCAAATGATGAGATGGCTTTTGGAGCGATAAAAGGTATAAGGGACTTAAAAGACGCTTATAATCTCGACTTAACCCAAAAAGGTGTGATATGCGGATTTGATGATTCCATAACGTCGCGACTGGTCAAACCCTCTTTGACTACGGTAAGACAGCCTATTGAAGAAATGTGTTTTTATGCGGTTGAGGCAATTCTTAAAAAAATAGAAGGAGAAAAAGTTGAAGATGTGGTGAAACTTCCTTCTGTCCTGGTTAAAAGGGAATCCTGCGGCTGTAAGAACGCGGCCGAAGTGGATTTTGTGAGTGACAGCAGTCTAAGACTTGTTCCCGGTCAGAGGATACATGAGAATTTGCAGACATATTCCCTGGATGAATTATTTGACTGTATTACCAGAACATTAAAACTGTGTTCCATCAGAAGCTGTTTTATTTTCAAATATTGTGGCGGAACTTTGCTGTATGAGGTTGATTCTATTTTCAGAGACGATTTTAGACTGCCTGAGGATTCCGAATTGATATATGCTTACTATAATGACGAGAGAATAACCATAGAAGACAGTATAAAATATATAAAAACAAGATGCATTATACCGGACCGGTTCTTTAACGAAGACAGGCGGTTTACATATTTGGTTAATCCATTGTTTTTTTATGACGAACACTTTGGTTATGTGTGTTTTGAAGTAGCAAATGATGATGTACTGAACTTTGAACCTATCAGGGGTCAGATAAGCAACACGTTAAACGGTGCGCTGATGCTCATGGAAAGAGCCAAGATGGAAGAAAGCCTCAGGGAGACGGAACGTCTTGCTTCGCTGGGACAGCTTATCGGAGGAATTTCCCACAATCTTATGACTCCTATAATGTCCATATCCGGAGCATGCTTTGGATTGGAAGACCTTGTGCATGAATATATGGCATCTATAGAAGACCCTTCCGTTACGGTGCAGGACCACAAGGAAATAGCCAGGGACATGCAGGAGTGGATAAACAAACTCAAAGAATACAATTCGTACATGTCAAATGTTATTGCAACGGTCAAATCACAAGCGGTCCAGCTTAATTCCGATGCGATTAACGAGTTTACAATCGAAGAGCTTGTAGACAGAGTTAAATTTATAAAAAACAATAACCCCCAGATCAGAAAAGCCGTTTTAAACTGCAAAATTGATATTGACGGTAAAACGGCAATTCGAGGGGATATATCCAATCTGGCACAGATAATTGAAAATCTCTTGATTAATGCAGTGCAGTCTTATGAAGGAATGGATAATGCCAGTAACATTGTTGATCTCCATATATTGAAAGAAGAAAATATGGTCAAATGTATTGTCAGAGATTATGGGAAAGGCATACCCAATGAAATAAGAGACAGGCTGTTTAGGCGAATGGTAACCACAAAAGGTAAAAATGGAACGGGACTGAGCCTGTTATTGTCCTATTCCACAATAAAGGGCAAGTTCGGAGGGGAATTGTGGGTGGAGTCAAAGGAAAACGAAGGTTCTGCGTTTTATGTAACGATACCTTTGACCGACAGGGAATGATTGCACAAGCTTTGGGGTTTGGAAAAAGTACGGATTAAAAAACTTTATGTTTTATGACGAAAATATATTAGCAGCAAGTCGTCGGACTACGCAACATACTTGTTTGGGAGATGATCGCTTTGATGGAGTTGAAGGAAATTTTAAAAATGGGTGTTGATAATAAAGCTTCTGATATACATTTGACTGTGGGAAGGGCTCCTTCTTTCAGAATAAACGGGAAAATGAAAACGTTTACTGACAATATACTGTCTCCGGAAGATACAATGAGCTATGCCAAAGAGTGTTTGGACAAGGAAAAGCTTGAGCATCTTATGGCTGTGGGAGAAGTTGATTTTTCAATGACGGTTCCCGGAATTTCCAGGTTCAGGGTGAATGTGTTTTTTCAAAGGGGCTCTGTGGCAATAGTATTCAGAATACTTGCTTCCACAATACCGACTCTGGATTCTTTGAATTTTCCTGAAGTGATTAAGGACATTTGCAAAATAAAAGAAGGGCTCATACTTGTAACCGGCCCCACGGGAAGCGGAAAATCCACTACCATGGCTTCAATTATCAATGAAATAAACTCTACCAGGGAAGGGCATATATTGACTCTTGAAGACCCTATCGAATATATTTTCAAGCATGACAAATGTGTCGTAAACCAGAGGGAAATATCCCAGGACAGCAAGTCCTATGCCAGTGCTTTAAAAGCTGCCTTAAGAGAAGACCCCGATGTGATATTCATAGGGGAGATGAGGGACAATGAGTCTATAAGTATTGCGGTTACGGCGGCAGAGACGGGGCACCTGGTTCTTTCAACCCTGCATACTCTGGGTGCGGCTAAAACCATAGACAGGCTTATTGACGTTTTTCCACCCCACCAGCAACAGCAGATAAGGGTCCAGGTATCCAGTGCGCTAAAGGCGGTTATATCCCAGAGATTGATTCCCGATATTGATAACAAAGGAAGAGTTGCGGCTCTTGAAATAATGATTGTTACTCCGGCAATCAGCAATCTCATAAGGGAAGGCAGAGTGGCAGGAATTACTTCAATGATTCAGACGGGTGCGGCCCAGGGGATGAAACTTCTCGATAAATCCATAGCCGAACTCTATCAGCAAGGGCGCATATCAAAAGAAAGTGCATACGAATACTGTGCGGACAGAGAGCTTCTAAAAAGGTTTATAGGGTAGCGGCGTACAAAGAGTATTTGGTTGGAATTTTCATAATTGCAATTTTTCATTATTAATAGTATTATTAAAACTGGAATAATATATGTTTTTTTTTATATTTGTATTTGTTTTTGGGGGGAGATGTTTTTCATGAGAAAGTATGGGTTAAAAAAGATTGTTTGGATGCTTGGCATTTTATGTTTTCTGGTTGTGTCTTTAAATACCTCAATTTTTGCAGCGGACGGTAAAAATGTGGTTTTAGGCGATGTCAACGGAGATTCCAAAATAAATGCAATTGACGTTTTGCTTATGAAAAAATATATACTCAAAGTTATAAATGATTTACCCTCCGACGGTGTGAAAGCAGCGGATGTAAATGCTGACGGTCAAATAAATTCGATAGATTTTACATGGCTGAAAAAATATATGTTAAAAGCTGTTGAGAAATTTCCCGGAGAAGCAAGCAATAATCCTGACGCTGTTATTCAGTTTGAATCCGGTTTTGCCCATTCGGTGCTTTTGAAAAAAGACGG
>Ga0209608_1000078_pt1 | contig 102139 bp, 117 predicted proteins | sample AD_UKC130_MetaG_FD_184428 | JGI IMG/M metagenome (GOLD analysis project Ga0209608, IMG submission 184428) | Active sludge microbial communities of municipal wastewater-treating anaerobic digesters from Canada - AD_UKC130_MetaG (SPAdes) (version 2) | ecosystem: Engineered > Bioreactor >...
TTGCGAGCCCCTGAAAGGGGCGCGGCAATCTCATTCGTCTATCTGTCTCCCCGTTGGAGATCGCCACGCGCTACGCGCTCGCGATGACACAATGGTTGCCTTTTTACTGACATGAAAGCCATTTTCACAGCAATGACACAAAGGGTAGTTTTTCATTCATCGTGGCCTGCGTCCTAGGCGGCAATTGCGATATTAGCTGGTGACCAGATAAGGAATGGCTGCCCCGCATTGGCTGCAGGCACCATTTTCCAAACCGGCCATGCTGGTCTGGTAATAATGGCGCTCTACCAGCAGGTGACCGCATTCCGGGCAGTAGGTGGAATTGTCCTCCCCGCCGATATTCCCCAGGTAAACAAACTTGAGATGCTCCTGGGCTTGTTTCCTGGCATCCAGCAGGGTCTTTTCCGGGGTAGGCGGCCTGTTGAACTGGTAAGCCGGGTGATAGCGGGACAAGTGCAGGGGAATCATAGGGTTAATGGACGCCAGCCAGGAGGCCAGGGCGTCAATTTCTTCTAAAGAATCGTTTTCGCCAGGGATTACCAAAGTGGTAATCTCCACATGAGTACGGGCAGCCGCCTGTTCCACCCGCTCTTTCACCTCTGCCAGGCTGCCCTTGCACAGCCGGCGGTAAAAATCTTCGTTAAATGCTTTCACATCTATATTCATAGCCCCCACATAAGGCAGCAGTTCATCTAAGGGTTCCGCCTCTATGTGCCCGTTGGTAACCAGCGCCACCTGCTGGCCATGTTCATGCAAAAGCCGGGCACAGTCCAGCACATACTCAAACCATATAGTGGGTTCATTATAGGTAAAGGCCACCCCGATGGATCCCTCTGACTGGCAGCGCAGGGCCAGCGCCAGCAGGTCCACGGGAGACACATATTTGGTTTCCGGGCTCAGATGAGCAATGGAGTAGTTCTGGCAAAAAGGACAGGCCAGGTTGCAGCCAAAGGTTCCCGCCGACAGTATCAGCCTGCCCGGGTAGAAATGGTATAGAGGTTTCTTTTCGATAGGATCCAGGGCCAGGGAACTAACCTGTCCATAGTTGAGAGAGTACAATACCCCCTCCTTGTTGACCCGTACCCGGCAGATACCTTTTTGCTCCGGCTTGAGCCGGCAGCGGTGAGGGCACAGGTAACACCTTACCTTCTGGTCATCTTCCACCTGGTAAAATAAAGCTTCCTTCAGGGCCAATCTATTTCCTTCCTTCCGTTGCAGGCCAGGAGTCCCGGAACCAACTGGCTAACCCCTGCGTTCCGGGTAACAGCCGTGCAGCGCTGTTTTCATTCATCGCAGTCTGTTCTGCAGGTGAAATTTTCGCCAACCATCCCCTGTCATTAAGGTGTATCAAGTGTAGCGGACTACCTCGAAGCGCTCGATGGAATAATCCTCATCGGGTCTGATGCCCGCTTTCTGGCAGGCAATGCGCAACTGTTCCTCCACCGTGTCCACCCCTTCCAGATCGGGAAGCAGCAAACCCCGGCGGCTGCCCTTGGTAACAATTACTCCGTAGCGCTTGGGATCCAGCTGATCCCGGGTGGCAGGTTCAGGCTTGCCCAAAATATCCACGGAATAGACCAGGTCCTCCAGTTCATGTTCTTCCACCGGCAAAAACCGGGGATCCCGGGTGGCAGCGCTGATGGCATTGCCGGCAATTTCTTCGGCCAAATCGCCATAGGCAGGGCTAATGGTGCCAATGCAGCCCCTGAGCTGGCCGTGTTTTTTTATGGATACGAAAGCCCCCGCCTTTTCATTGCGCAGGTATTCCATCTCCTTGGGCAGCTTGGGCCTGGGCTTTTTGCCTATATAGCTCTCAATTACCATCCGGGCCCACCTGACAGGGGGGCTTTCCTGCCGGCGCCGCTGCTCCTGGGTTTCCCGCTGCCTGGCCTGGAGTTTCGACAGCAGGGATTCCCGGGCAGGTCCGGGCTTAAACCCGGCGATTAAATAACCTACTCCATAGGGCCCTTCATAGCTGAAAACCTGGGGCTGAAAGTCCATTCCGTCCAAAGCCCCCAGCATTATTACAATGGAGCGGTAACCGCATTCCCCCGCATTGCTGCACAGGGTTTCCGGCAGGTTGAGTACGCCCTCCACATCACCGGCTTGCAGCAGATCACGGATGGTCTGGTCGAAAACCGGGCCATCCGGATGGAATTGATAAGGCCCGTCGCTTTTGAGACGGTGGGACATGTCACCTGAGGCCAGAATGGCTACTTTGCGGCCTATTTTGTCCGCCGCCTGCTGCAATACCCGGCCGAACTGGTACAACTGGATGTTGGGCAGAAAAGCTATGCTGATGGCTACGAGGCTCACCTCAGTCAATCCAGCTTCCTGCAGGTAATACAGGGGTACCAGAATACCATGGTCCAGGTTGGGGTTGAGCCGGTGCTTTTGAGCTATTTCCTGGTCCAGAATAACAAAAGGCAGGTTTTCAGCAGTTGACTGGGCGGCGATCTCCCGCAGCAATTCCAGATCGTTGCTTACCTGCCATTTTTGCCTGGCTCCGAAGTTGGCCAGATCTCCTTTCAGGATAGGTTGTCCTAAACTGGACAATGCGTCGGCAAATACATTCCCATGGGGGGTGAGGAATACAATGGTTTCCGGTGAACTAGCTGCTAACTCCCGGGCCATTTGCTGCATTCCGTCCACGGTTGACTGGACCTCTTTAAGCCGAGATCCGCCTATCTCCGGTACAATCAAAGGCGGATGAGGGCTTAAGGCCGCATAAGCAATCATGGGAATTCCTCCTTTATGGCCTTTATTTTTGATAGCCCATGGCTAATTCTTCGCTCTGGCTTTGGGCTTTGGCTATTCCGGAGTAAATGGCATAGGCTACCTTGGCCTGATAATCCGGATCTACTAATAGTTTACTCTCTTCCGGGTTGGAGATAAAACCAACCTCTACAATCACTGCCGGCATTTCCGTCTTCTGGGTGATATAAAAATCGCCGGGCAGCGCTTTGCGTTTAGTATTCCCCAATATTCTGGTTAATTCCTCCTGGATTGCCACGGCTACCCGCTTGCCCTCTTCGCTGTTGCGGTCATAAAACACCTGGGCCCCCCGCCAGCGGGGACTGGGGTCAGCATTAACATGGATGCTCACATAAAGCTTGGCTTTGGCCTGGTTGGCTTTTTCCGCCCGGCGGGCCAGGTCCTGGCGCTTGCGTTCCTTAAGGCTTCCCGAGAAATCCTCATCGGACAGGTCTCGTTCATCTTCCCGCACCATTACCACCAGTGATCCGGCTTCACTCAGGTATTTCTGCAGTTTTTTGCTTATTGCCAGGGTTATTTGGTCCTCAGTAACTTTGCCCCGCTTAGCCCCCGGGTCAAAACCGCCATGACCTGCATCTATGGCTATGACCTTATTGGCCAGGCTGTAAGACATCACCATTACCTGCTCCGGCTGGCTGGCCACCACACCCAGGCACAATCCTGCAAACAAGGCCAGAGCAATGCCGATGTTTAACCACCTGCGGGGAATAAACACAACCCGGTCCCGCAACCTTTTCTTTTTCACGAAAAAACGGATCCCGCCAGGCATTACCTCTGACTGCCGGGCAAAATTGCTCAACCAGCGGCGCTCTTTTAGGGTCATCAAATCCCCTCCCCCCTTTGTGCATACCTGTAAGTGAGGCAAAAAAGCAGCCTTAAGCCAAAAAGGATGGTCTCCGACAAAAAGCTACTTATATATATGCACCTTCTGCAGTATTTATATAAGTTAATTATCCGGGCACAGCTTAATCAGAAGTATTCACCGGGAGACAGGAGTATGAGGAGCTGGGAGGCCAGAGTATCAGCCGGCTCCCTCCGGTACTCCTCGCCTGCAACACATCGGCAAACTTTAAGTGCGAAGGGGACCGCTCGTAATTCGGCATCCATGCACTCAGTACTCGCTGCTCGAAACATCCTGTTTCTCGCTCCCCTTCGCAGCCCTCAGTTGCGCCGTGGGTTGCCACTGCTCGTCGTAAGTCGCTCGCCCGTCTGATACTCCGGCCAAATCCTACAGCAATGTTTTCATTCTTAAGAGGGGACAGTCCGCTTTCTTATGCCCTCCTTAACCAGCAGGCAGAAAAATAAAAAACCTCCCCGAATATCTCGAGGAGGTTTGACTTGTGCTTCTAGCGTTTGGAGTACTGCGGAGCCTTGCGGGCTTTGTGCAGACCGTACTTTCTGCGCTCCTTCATGCGCGGATCCCGGGTCAGGAACCCTGCCCGGCGTAATGTGGGCCGCAGATCCGGATTAGCCTTAACCAGCGCCCGGGCAATCCCTAAGCGAACCGCACCGGCCTGGCCGCTGATACCGCCGCCGTGTACCCGGCACACTACGTTGAAACGGCCTCCCATACCGGTGAGCTCAAGGGGCTGCATAACGATCAATCGGCTGGTTTTATTCGGGAAATATTCTTCAAAGCTGCGATCATTGATAATGATTGTCCCATCTCCTGGTACTAAGCGTACCCGGGCCACAGCTTCTTTTCTTCTTCCGGTTCCCCAGTATTGTACCTTTGCCATTGCTATCCTCCTTACCCTCTAAGCTCTCTCACTATCGGTTTCTGGGCCTGATGCGGATGCTCGCTGCCCCGGTATACCTTGAGCTTGCGGAACATTTTGGCGCCCAAGCGATTCTTGGGGAGCATTCCCTTGACTGCCAGCTCAATAGCTTTTTCCGGACGTTTCTGCAGCAGAGTCTTGTAATCTACCTCTTTCAGGCCACCCGGATAGCCGGTATGATAGCGGTATTTCTTCTTTTCCAATTTCTTGCCGGTAAGCTGAATCTTTTCGGCATTTATAACAATAACAAAATCGCCAGTATCCACATGGGGAGTATAGGTCGGTTTATGTTTGCCGCGCAGAATGGCTGCTACCTCGGAGCAAAGTCTGCCCAGAGTCTGTCCTTCGGCATCAATAACAAACCACTGGCGCTCAACTTCTGTTGGCTTTGCCATATAGGTTTTCACACGATTCCCTCCATTGTCAGGTTGGTTGTGCGCTGTATGCTCAGCGTGCATTTGCCAACGGGGCGGGAGCAAACACACGTTTAGAGACTACCTTTTAATATTAGCCAAAAATATCACGGCTTGTCAATAAATTCGCCGATTATTTGCCTAAAGGCTGCTTTTCCGGGTAATGTACCTCCATCAAGTACAATCCCTGGGGCGGAGCAGTAGGCCCGGCCAGGGACCGGTCCCGGGCGGTCAAAATCCGGTCCATATCCTCAGGAGCCAGGCTGCCGCGCCCCACTTCCAATAGGGTTCCCATAATAATGCGTACCATGTTATACAAAAAGCCATTGGCGGTAATGTCCAAATACAAAAAGGGTTCAGCTTCTACAAGCCGGCAGGATAATACAGTTCTTTCAAAATTTTTTACCGACGAACCGCTGGCACAGAAAGAACGAAAATCATGGGTTCCTTCCAGACGCCGGGCTGCTTGGCCCATAGCCTCCACATCCAGTTCTTCGGTACACAGGTAGGCATAATTGCGCCAGAAGGTCTGCCCCCAGGGTTTGCGGTATATCTTATAGCGATAAGTCTTGCTTACGGCATCAAAGCGGGGGTGAAAGCCGGCTTCTGCCTCTGTGCTCTGCAGCACCTTGATATCATCAGGAAGTACACTGTTTAAGGCATACTGCCAGCGCTCCGGGGGAATGGTGGACCCGGTGTCGAAAGCCACCACCTGCCGCAGAGCATGGACCCCGGTATCAGTCCGCCCGGCAAAGAGTACGGATACCTTTTCCCCGGTCAAACGCTCAATACACTGCTGCAGTTCCTCCTGAATAGTGTGTCCATTGGTCTGAATCTGCGACCCGTTATAATTGGTACCGTCATATTCTATTATCAGCTTTATCCGCCGCATTATCCCACCTCTTAGGGGTAGTTCGTAGGAGACGATGCCCACACCGGCCTGTTCGTAGGAAATCATGCCCGCATCATCTTGTCACGGAAAACGGGCAGACAGGGTCGTCTGCCCCTACATATTCAATGACAGATTACCAATCGTAGGGGCCGACGACTCTGTCGTCCCGCCTTGTATGGAACCAGTGTTCACATATCCCAAAAATAGTCGGTGGACGCACCCGTAGGGGACGATGCCCACATCGTCCCGAAACTGCAAGAACCGTCCCCCTGGTTCTACCATCGCAGCACGGCTTATGCAGGAGTTTTAGCCAGGTGAGCGACGTACGACGAGCCGTCGCAACCCACGGCGAGACTGAGGGCTGCGAAGGGGAGCGAGAAACAGGATGTTTCGAGCAGCGAGTATAGCCAGGTGAGCGACGTACGACGAGCCGTCGCAACCCACGGCGAGACTGAGGGCTGCGAAGGGGAGCGAGAAACAGGATGTTTCGAGCAGCGAGTACTGAGTGCATGGATGCCGAATTACGAGCGGTCCCCTTCGCACTTAAAGTTTGCCGATGGGTTGCAGGCGAGGAGTCCCGGAGCGAGCCGGCTAATACTCCTGCATCCTGGCTTTTTCATTATAGTAACTGAGCCATCAGAACAATACCAGTGACCGCAATAAGCACCCAATCACTGCGGCTTAATGGCTGGGCGTATAGACGGGTTCTGGTTATACCCGCCTGGTAGCCCCGGTTCTCCATAGCTTCCGCCAGGTCTTCCGCCCGCTGCAGGGAAAGCCTGAGCAGGGGCACTATAAAAGCCACCACATAGCGTCCCTTTTGTTTCAGACTGCCTTTACTCCAGTTAACACCCCGGACCAGCTGGGCCCGCTGTATCTGCTGGGCCTCCTCCGCCAGGAGAGGTAAAAACCGCAGGCTTAAAGTCATAATCATAACCAGTTCCTGTACCGGGAAGCGAATAAACTGCAAAGGGGCCAGCAGCCTTTCCAGACCGGCAGTAAGTTCCCCCGGCTTGGTCGTAAAAGTCAGCCAGGCCGCCAGCAGCAAGACCCCGGTTATACGGAACAAGAGCCAGCTTCCTGCCAGCAAGCCTTCCCAGGTCAAGGTTACTCCGGCTAATGTATATATTACCCTTCCGGGCACAACCAGCAGCTGCAGCAGGGAAGTAATAGCTGCCAGTATAAGCAGCAGGTGCAGATTGCTCAGATAGTAACGCCAGGAAATGCAGCTCAACACCAGCAATATAAGAATAACCAGCCCCGCCGCTGCCGCCTGCAGCCAGTGGGAAGCGGCAATAATACTGATGCTTAATCCCACTACGGCGGTTATCTTGCTGCGGGCATCCCAGCGGTGGGCGGCTGATTCCACCGGAATATACTGTCCCAATTGCAGCGAACTGTTAATGGCTGCCCGCCTCCCCTATTTCCCAATGCTCAGCGATAACCGCCGCTGCTTCCTCAGCCGTAGAAGTGGAAGCCGGCAATTCAGGTTTTATCTTCTGCAGATGATGCAGCAACTGCACATGCACCGGCAGGGTCATTTCCTCCAGGTTTTCCGCTGGCTCCGATTGTTCGGACCGTATAATGCCGTTAATCTTTCCTTCTTTGAGCTGTACCACCCTGGTACAAAAGGGATAAACGGGCTCAATATGGTGAGTAACCATAATAATAGTGGTACTCTGGCTGCGGCGAAGCTGCTGCAAGTTATCCAGCAATTGACGGCAGCCGCTGAAGTCCAGACCGGCCAGGGGTTCGTCCATCAGCAGAACCCGGGGCTGCATGGCCAGTATGCTGGCTATGGCCACTCGTCTTTTTTCACCGGTGCTGAGTTCCCTTATCCGGCGGTTTTGATAACGGCCGGGATCCAAGCCCATGGCTGCCAGAGCTCCGGCCACAGCGGAATGGAGCTGCTTGCCTGTAACTCCCCGGTTTTCCAGCCCGAAGGCCACTTCCTGCCCCACAGTCAGCTCAAACATCTGCTGCTCAGGATGCTGGAAAACCAGCCCCAGGTGGGGATGAATACCTTTGCCGGGCAAAGGCTGGCCGCGGTAGAGCACCTGGCCTTGATCGGGTTTTATTAAACCGGCCATTACCAGCAGCAGTGTGGACTTGCCGGATCCTTCCTGTCCGGTTATCACCAGGAATTCGTTTTCCTGGATTTGCAGCGAGATATCATGCAAAGCACTTTTGGCAAATACTGTGCCCGGCTGGTAAGTATAGCTGACCGACTGCAACTCCATCAGCACAGGGCTTTCACCACCTGGTCCAGGCTATCCGGAAAGCAATGGTTAGGAAGCAATCCATGTTTCTTTAATAACGATGCCATATGCAGCAGAGGCGGTTCTTCCATACCGTATTCCTTTAACAAGTCAGGACTGGCGGCCAGTTCGCGAAAAGGCAGATCAATTGCTATCCTTCCCTGGTGCATAATCGCCACCCGGTCTGCCAGCAGAGCTTCTTCCAGGTTTTGGGTGATTAACAGGATGCCGATTTTGCGCTCCTGGCGCAGCTTTGCCAGAATCTCCAGCACCTGCTGGCGTCCTGCCGGGTCCAGCATGGAAGTAGCTTCGTCCAGAATCAGGTAACGGGGCTGCATGGCCAGGACACCTGCCAGGCAAACCCGCTGTTTTTGCCCGCCGGACAAAAGATAAGGAGGATATTGTGCATAATCCTCCATTGATACCATTTTAAGAGCGGCATCGACTCTTCTATTTATTTCGGCACGCTCCAGGCCAAGATTCTGAGGTCCGAAAGCCACATCATCAGCCACCAGGTTGGATATAAACTGGTGATCGGGTACCGGACCAACCAGTCCCACCAGGTTCTGCACCTGCCGGCGCTGGTTCTTGTCCAGGGTATTCAGACCATCAACTATTACCTTGCCTTTTCCGGGCAGCAACCTACCCTTTATCAACCAGGCCAGGGTAGATTTGCCCGAGCCGTTAGGCCCCAGCAGAACCACCATCTGACCAGCTTCTAAAGTAAAGGATAAATCCTGAACGGCTGGCCTGGAAACCTGCTCGTCAGTATAACTGAAGCTAACCTGGTCCAGCCGGATCATAGTCTAGTCAACCAATTCCACAATTGCCATGGGTGCACCATCACCACGGCGGAATCCAGCTTTAATTATGCGGGTATATCCACCCGGGCGATCAGTATATTTATTCGCCAAATCAGCAAACAGCTTATGCACCACTTCTTCACGGGTCAGGAAGGCTATAGCCTGACGCCGGGCGTGGAGATCGCCTCTTTTGCCCAGAGTAATCATCTGATCAGCAAGTCTTTTAATATCCTTGGCTCTAGTCTCCGTAGTGGTTATCCGACCGTTGTCCAATAGGGAAGTGACTGCATTGCGCAGCATAGCACGGCGGTGATCACTGCGAAGTCCGAATTTGCGGTAGCTCACTGTAGGGGTCCTCCTTCCTAGTCCTCTGGATTCTTGAATCCCAGACCCAGTTCCTTGAGTTTGCGCTCGATTTCTTCCAGGGATTTCTGGCCCAGGTTGCGGATTTTGCTCATTTCTTCGCGGGTTTTCTCGATCAGATCCCCCACGGTATTGATATTAGCACGCTTCAAACCGTTGGAAGCGCGTACGGAGAGCTCCAGTTCCTCGATGGACATCTCCAGAACTTTGTCTTTCTTCTCTTCTTCTTTTTCTACCAGTATTTCTACTTCTGCAAAGGTATCATTGATCTCGGTGAACAGCTTTAAGTATTCAATAAGTATTTGCGCGGAAAGGCTGATAGCCTCTTCCGGACTAATACTGCCGTTGGTCCATACTTCCAGGGTCAGACTGTCGTAGTCGGTACGTTTGCCGACCCGGGCATTTTCTACGGTATAGTTAACCCGTCTAACCGGAGTATAAATGGAATCAATGGGAATCAGCCCTACTATATCATCGCTTTTATTGGGCTGCTGGTCTGCAGGGACATAACCCCGTCCCCGTTCCACAGTCATTTCCATGATCAGCTTGCCGCCCTTGTCCAGGGTAGCAATGTGCAAGTCAGGGGTCAGGATCTCTACTTCCGCATCAGGCTCTATATCGCTAGCTTTAACCTCTTTGGGGCCGTATTGTTCCAAACGCAATATCTTGCGTTCATTCCCAGTATAGTTCAGAATCAGATGCTTTATATTCAAGATAATCTCGGTGGTATCTTCAACTACATTGGGAATTGTGGAAAACTCGTGAAGTACTCCATCTATCTTGATGGAAGTTACTGCCGCGCCCGGAAGGGAGGATAACAAAACCCGCCGCAGGGAGTTCCCCAGGGTAGTACCATATCCTCTCTCCAGTGGTTCAATTACAAATTTGCCATAATTCGCGCTGGCATCTTTCTCCACGCACTCAATTCGCGGCTTTTCCATCTCTAGCATGCCTAGATCCCTCCTTCTTAATAGAGGTGTGCTTTTATCTGGAGTACAGCTCGACTATCAGCTGTTCGTTTACGGCGGTGTCGATCTGCTCCCTGGTCGGGTAAGCCAGCACACTGCCAGTTAAATTATCCACATCTACACTCAGCCATTCCGGAGGAGTCTTATAAGCGGCCTGATCTTTGATCTCCTGGAATTTTGGCGAATCCTTGCTGGTTTCCCGAACCTGCACCACATCTCCAGGTCTCAGCAGCATGGAAGGGATGGTCGCCTTGTGTCCGTTTACTGTAAAGTGTCCATGGTTCACCAGCTGACGAGCTTCCTTACGGGAACTGGCAAAGCCCATACGGAAAACAATATTATCCAAACGGCGTTCCAGCAGAATTAACAGGTTCTCACCGGTTCTACCCGGCTGACGGTCAGCTTTGTTAAAATAGTTGCGGAACTGTTTTTCCATCAAGCCATAAATGCGCTTGGCCTTTTGCTTTTCTCTGAGCTGCAGCCCATATTCACTCGGTTTGGCACGGCGTCCTTGACCGTGCTGACCTGGAGCATAAGGTCTTCTTTCCACTGCACACTTTTCGGAGTAGCAACGGTCACCTTTCAGGAATAGTTTTTCACCTTCGCGACGGCACTGCCGGCAAACCGATTCTGTGTATCTTCCCACTTATATTACGACCTCCTTATACCCTTCTTCTCTTGGGCGGTCTGCACCCATTGTGCGGAATTGGAGTAACATCTTTAATGACACTGACTTCTAATCCAGCTGCCTGAAGTGAGCGGATGGCAGCTTCACGACCAGCTCCCGGTCCTTTTACATAGCACTCTACTTCCTTGAGCCCGTGTTCCATGGCTGCCCGGGCTGCAGCTTCTGCTGCCTGCTGGGCAGCAAAGGGAGTGCTCTTGCGGGAACCTTTGAAACCGGTAGTACCGGCACTGGCCCAGGCAATAACATTGCCGTGTTTATCGGTAATGGAAACAATGGTATTGTTAAAGGTCGACTTAATATGAGCAATACCCTGTTCGATATTCTTTTTCTCGCGTCTTTTGACCCTGGTTGTTGTCCTTTTGGCCACCTGGTTTTACCTCCTCCTCAATTATTTTTTCTTACCGGCCACGGTACGTCTGGGTCCCTTACGGGTCCGAGCATTATTCTTAGTATTCTGACCCCGGACCGGCAGACCGCGACGATGGCGGAGTCCCCGGTAGCAACCCAGGTCCATCAACCTCTTGATATCCATACTGACCTGACGGCGCAGGTCACCTTCTACGGTATAGTTTTTCTCGATGATATCCCTTAATTTGGCAACTTCTTCTTCCGTTAAATCTTTTACTCTGGTATCCGGATTTATACCTGCCTCAGCCAAGATTTTCTTGGATGAAGGCCGGCCAATTCCATATATATAGGTGAGGGATATTTCCACCCGCTTGTCACGTGGTAAATCAACACCCGCTATTCTCGCCAAAACTGGTTCACCTCCTAATTTATCCCTGAACTTGTTTATGCTTGGGGTTCTGGCAAATAACCATAACCTTACCATGTCGCTTGATGACTTTGCACTTTTCACACATTGGCTTTACTGATGGCTTTACCTTCACAGTATTAACCTCCTTAATTGTTTAGCCAGCTGCCTACTTAAAACGGTATGTGATTCTGCCACGATTGAGATCGTAAGGGGATAATTCCACCGTAACCCGGTCACCAGGCAGTATTTTAATAAAGTTCATTCGCATCTTGCCAGAAATATGGGCGAGGACCTTATGGCCATTCTCAAGCTCCACCTTAAACATCGCATTGGGCAGTGGTTCCAAAACAACCCCTTCCACCTCAATCACATCATCCTTCGCCATTAACAGACCCCCTTCCCGTTTGATATCTGGCCTCCTGAATTCGTTTCAGGCTTTTCTTCAGCACATGATTGGCCGGCAATTCTCCTCTTCCCAGGCACTCAGCCACCTCTTCTGCTCGCATATTGGTAACCTGCAGGTGGCGAATGTTTTTCAGCTTGGGATTTTCAATTTTGCGAAGATCTCCATCTGCAATCAATACAAACCGTTCATTCACTACTTTAACGATCACAAACATTCTGCCCTGGTCTCGACCCGATTTGGAGATTACCACCCGGGCTAATAGATCACTCAAAAGACCACCTCCGTTACCGCAAGGTAAGGATCTCCGGACCATGGCTGGTCACGGCTACAGTGTGTTCAAAATGAGCCGAATAGCTTCCGTCTTGAGTGACTACGGTCCAATCATCTATTTTGGTAATCACCTTATGGGTCCCCATGTTGAGCATTGGTTCAATAGCCAGAGTAATACCTTCCTCTAACACAGGTCCCCGTTCGGGTCGGCCGTAATTGGGAACCGGCGGATCTTCATGCATATTGCGTCCGATCCCATGCCCTACATATTCCCGGACTACTGAGAATCCGTTCTTTTCAGCCCAATCTTGTATCGCATTGGATATCCTGCCCAGACGATTGCCGGGCTGAGCCTGCTGAATGCCTCTAAGCAAACACTCCTCAGTGACCTTGATCAACTTTGTCACCTGGGGGTCAACTTCCCCTACTGGGACCGTAATCGCTGCATCTCCGGCAAAGCCATCCAAAAGTACTCCAAAATCGATGCTTATTATGTCTCCCTCTTTGAGGACTCTTTTACCGGGAATGCCGTGAACCACCTCTTCATTGATTGATGTGCATATAGCACCGGGAAAAGGCCGGCCCCCTCTGGGATTAGGGTAATTCTTGAATACGGGGACTGCACCTCGCTTAAGACATTCTGCTTCAGCTAATGCGTTTAATTCTCCGGTGGTAATTCCCGGTTTGACCTTACTCTCCAACAGAGACAGCACTTGAGCCACCAATTTGCCGGCTGCCCGCATGCGCATTATGTCGTCCCGGGTTTTTAAAATGATCATTACAGACTCTCCATCACCTTTTTAATATCTGCGAACACTTCCATAGTATTACGATTACCGTCTATTCTGTGCAATGTACCCTGTTTTTCGTAGTATTCAATCAAGGGATTGGTCTGTTCAGCATATACTTCCAGGCGTTTTTTAACAGCCTCGCCCTGGTCATCACTGCGTTGCACCAATTCTCCGCCGCATTTATCACAAACACCCGCTTTAGCCGGGGGATTAAAAGTGAGATGATAAACGGCTTTGCAATTCTTACAGCTGATGCGGCCGCTGATACGTTCCACCAGTACATCTTCAGGGACATAAATATCAATAGCTGCTTCCACTTTCTTGCCTATTTGAGCTAATGCCCGGTCCAGAGCTTCAGCCTGCTTAACCGTACGGGGGAACCCATCCAGAAGGAACCCTTTTTTACAGTCATCCTGGGCTAAACGCTCCTCCACGATGCCGATGGTAACTTCATCAGGAACTAACTGACCACTGTCCATATACTTCTTGGCTTCTTTGCCCAAATCCGTACCTTTGCTTACTGCATCACGGAACATATCTCCCGTGGAAATATGGGGGATCGGGAAGTTAGCCTTGATTAAATCTGCCTGTGTTCCTTTTCCTGCGCCGGGAGGCCCCATCAGAATAACGTTCATTAGGTATCATCTCCTATTTTACAAAACCTTCATAGTTACGCAGCAACAAGTGGGATTCGATTTGTTTCATGGTATCCAGAGCTACACCAACTACAATCAGCAATGCAGTGCCACCGAACCACAGGCTGGTTATTCCAGTAAGTCCGATCACAAAATTGGGCAGTATGGCGATCAACGCCAGGAAGATTCCGCCGGCTAAAGTCAATCTGGACAGTACTTTGTCAATATATTCTGCAGTAGGACGACCTGGCCGTATTCCAGGTACAAAACCACCATACTTCTTAATGTTCTCCGCTACGTCCATGGGATTGAAAATAATCGCCACATAGAAGTAGGTAAAGAACACAATCAATAATGCATAAATCAGGTTATAGGCCACACTTCCGAAGTGGAAGTAGGTGTTTAAGAATACGTTGAACTTGGAAGTCTGGGGCATCCAGGAACCAATGGTAGCCGGAAACATCATCAGAGCCATGGCAAAGATGATGGGAATAACTCCGGCTGCGTTTACTTTCAGGGGCAAAAATGTACTTTGTCCACCGTAAAGCTTGCGTCCGACTACTCGTTTGGCGTATTGCACCGGCAAACGGCGCTGTCCTTCATTCACCGCTACGATGGCCGCAATAACCAGCAAGGCAATGACTATGAACAGCAGGATGTTGAAGTAACCAATAATCCCTCCGGACAGTTCCTGGGCAACACCAGATACCTGACTGGGTATCCGGGATACGATACCGGCAAAGATTAACAGGGAAATTCCGTTGCCTATGCCATTCTCAGTGATGCGCTCGCCAATCCACATCAGGAAAACGGTTCCGGCGGTCAGAGAAATAGAGATTATCATATAGGACCCGAATCCGGGGTTCGCCAACGCACCAGCCCGCCCCAGGGCAAAGGACATTCCCAAGGCTTGGATGAAGGCCAGTATTACCGTACCGTAGCGAATGTACTGGGTAATAATCTTGCGCCCCTCTTCACCTTCCTTGGACAGTTCATCCAGGCGGGGGATAACCACCCGCAAAAGCTGCATGATAATGGAGGCGTTAATGTACGGTGTAATACTCATGGCGAAAATACTGAACCGCTTAAACGCACCACCGGAAATAATATCAAAGAAGCCAAACAGTTGCCCGCTGAGCAGCTGTTGAATAGCCTCAGGATTTATACCCGGCACTGGTACATGGGCGCCTATGCGGAAAACCAAGATCATCATTATGGTGAAGAGAATCTTAGTTCTCAAATCGCCCACTTTCAATGCCTGTTGTACGGATCCAAACATTAGATCACCTCAGCTTTGCCGCCCCGGGCAGTAATTTTCTCTTCTGCTTGCTTGCTGAACCGGTGAGCTTTTACAATAAGTTTTTTCTCCAGTTCACCGTTGCCGAGAATTTTAACACCGTCTTGCACTTTCTTAACTAATCCGGCATTCCGCAGCAGTTCAACGGTTACTTCGGTGCCGTCTTCGAACCTATTTAAATCCTGAACATTAACAATAGCATATTCTTTCTTGAATATGTTGGTAAAACCGCGTTTGGGTATACGACGCTGCAACGGCATTTGGCCGCCTTCAAATCCCGGTCTTACTCCGCCACCGGAACGGGCTTTCTGCCCTTTATGACCCCGGGTGGACGTTTTGCCGTGGCCGGAACCAGGTCCCCGGCCAACCCGTTTGGTCCTCTTGTTGGCTCCGGGCGGGGCTTGAATCTCGTGTAATTTCACGTCCAAACCTCCTATTTAATCAATCTCTTCCACCGTTACCAGGTGTTTGACTTTATTAATCTGACCCCGCAGTTGGGGTGTATCTTCTTTAATAACTGTATGGTGAAGTTTGCGCAGTCCCAGGGACCGTATGGTCCGTCTCTGAGTCTCGGGTTGCCCGATAGTGCTCTTGGTCCACGTAATCTTTAGCTGCTTGGCCATATGGTTCCCTCCTAGTTCAGGATCTCGTCAATGGTCTTGCCGCGCTGCCTTGCAACTTCCTCAACCCGCTTCAGGTTTTTGAGGCCTTCCATAGTGGCATGAACCATGTTGTTGGAATTGGAAGATCCCAGGGACTTGGTCAAAATGTCTTTTACCCCGGCAGCTTCCAGGACCGCCCGCACCGGTCCCCCGGCAATAACTCCGGTACCTGGCGAAGCCGGCTTGAGAAGTACCTCTCCGGCACCGAACCGGCCCAGAATGGGATGGGGTATGGTCCTTTCCTCTATCAGAGGTACACTGATCATGTTTTTCTTGGCGTTCTCCACCGCTTTGCGGATAGCATCCGGCACTTCGGCTGCTTTGCCCTTGCCGACCCCGACTTTGCCCTGACCGTCACCCACAACTACCAGGGCACTGAAGCTAAAGCGGCGTCCACCTTTAACTACCTTGGCAACCCTGCGGACACTAACAACTTTTTCAATTAGTTCCGGGCCAGCCTGTTCCTTATCAAACATCATTTCCCTCCTAGCTTTCCTTTTTCCTTAGAACTGCAGTCCATTTTCCCGGGCAGCATCTGCCAGAGCAGCCACCCGGCCATGGTATTTATAGCCGCTGCGATCAAATACTACTTTAGTAATACCCTTCTCCTGGGCTTTTACAGCAATACGCTTGCCCACCGCTTTGGCCGCCTCAATGTTGGTCTTGGAAGGAAGATCGCTCAGTTCTTTATCCAGGGTGGAAGCAGCAGCCAGGGTAACTCCGTTTTCGTCATCAACAATCTGTGCATATATATGGTTTAAGCTCTTATAAACACACAGCCTGGGGGTCTCCCTGGTTCCGTGTACTTTACGGCGAATTCTTTGGTGTTTATATCGCCTTAATTGATTACGGCTTTGTTTTTTAAACAATGCGGTCACTCCCTTCCTGTGTTATTTACCGCCAGCTTTGCCAGCCTTGCGGCGTACCACTTCATCTTCATATTTAATACCCTTGCCCTTATACGGCTCAGGTCTGCGAATATCGCGGATAACTGCGGCGGTATTGCCTACCAGCTGCTTGTCAATGCCTTTTACCGTAATTTTGTTGGCAGCTGGAACTTCAAATTCTATTCCTTCCGGAGGCTCAACCTCTACCGGATGGGAATAACCAATGTTAATAACCAGTTTCTTACCCTGCAACTGGGCACGGTACCCGACGCCAACCAATTCCAATTTGCGTTCAAAACCGGTGCTTACACCCTGTACCATATTGGCCAACAGCGCCCGGGTTAAGCCGTGGTAAGCCCGATCCTGCTTGCTGTCACCGGCTCTTTCTACCACGATTTGATTATCCTGCACGGAAACTGTAATCCCCTGGGGAATAGCCTGAGAGAGGGTTCCCTTGGGGCCTTTGGCCGTAACCATATTGTCTTTGACGGTTATTTCAACGCCCTGAGGCAGGGATATCGGTTTTTTCCCGATTCGTGACACTATATTACCCTCCTTCAGTTACCAGATATAACAAATGACTTCGCCGCCCAACCCTGCTTTACGGGCTTCCTTGTCGGTCATCAGTCCTTTGGAAGTGGATATCACAGCCGTCCCTAGACCGCCCAATACCCGGGGGATTTCGTCTTTCTTCACGTAAACCCGCAAACCTGGTTTGCTGATGCGCTTAATGCCGGTGATGACTTTTTCCTTGTTGGGGCCGTATTTCAGATAAATACGAATAATCCCCTGCTTGCCATCTTCAATATATTCGTAATCCTTGATGTACCCTTCTCTTTTCATGATGTCCGCAATGGACAGCTTGATCTTCGAGCCGGGCACTTCAACGGTTTCATGCATGACCATGTTGCCATTTCTGATACGAGTCAGGAAATCGGCGATGGGATCAGTCATGACCATATCCTATAACCTCCTTTGCAAACAACCTTACCAACTGGACTTGGTAACGCCTGGCAGTTCACCTCTGTGGGCCAGCTCGCGGAAACAAATACGGCACATACCGAATTTGCGCATATAAGCCCGCGGACGACCGCAAATCTTGCAGCGATTATATTCACGAACCTTAAACTTCTGAGGCCGCTTAGCTTTGGCAATCATCGCTTTCTTGGCCACTAATCCTTACCTCCTTATCATCTGAATGGCATACCCATGGCCCTGAGCAATTCCCGGGCTTCTTCGTCGGTTTTGGCGGTGGTTACTATATTAACCTCCAGTCCGCGGATTTTATCGATTTTGTCATAGTCAATCTCCGGGAAAATGGTCTGTTCTTTTATTCCCAGGGAATAGTTGCCGCGGCCGTCAAAAGCATCCGGCGATACACCGCGGAAGTCGCGCACCCGGGGCAAGGCCAGGTTGATCAGCCGGTCCAGGAAATCATACATCCTTTCCCCTCTTAAGGTGACCTTGCAGCCGATGGACATTCCTTCACGCAGTTTGAAACCGGCGATGGATTTTTTAGCTTTGGTGACTACCGGCCTTTGTCCAGTGATCAGTGTCAGGTCATTTACAGCGCCATCCAGGGCTTTGGGATTCTGAATGGCTTCGCCTACACCGACATTGACTACTACCCGGTCAATACGGGGTACTTCCATGATATTTTTATACTGAAACTTTTCCATCAGTTTAGGCGTGATCTCGTTCTTGTATAGTTCATACAGCCTAGCCATTAATTAACTAAGCCTCCCTTCCTGGCACATTAATCCAATACCTCTCCGCAACGTTTGCAGACGCGGACTTTTTCCTGGTTGGACAAAACCTTGTGCCCAACCCGGGTAGGTTTATTGCATTTGCCGCATACCACCATCACGTTGGATATATGCAGCGGGGCTTCAATCCGTTGAATTCCTCCCTGAGGAAGGGCCCGATTAGGCTTGGTATGCTTCTTGACCCGGTTGACTCCTTCCACGACTACCCGGTTTTTGTCGGGAAGCACTTTCAATACCTTGCCCTTTTTCCCGGAGTCCTTCCCCGTCGTGACTAATACCATGTCACCTTTTTTGATTCGCATCTGTTTTACACCTCCATTGACTAAAGGACTTCCGGAGCCAGGGAGATAATCTTCATAAAGTTCTTTTCCCTGAGTTCACGGGCCACCGGCCCAAAAATACGGGTTCCTTTGGGATTACCGTTATCATCTATGATCACGGCCGCGTTTTCCGAAAATGCAATATAGGATCCGTCCGGCCTTCTGATCTCCTTCTTAGTTCTTACTACAACCGCCTTTATGACATCGCCTTTTTTCACTACGCCGCCAGGGGCTGCTTCCTTAACGGATGCAACTATAACGTCTCCTACCGTTGCATACCGGCGGGTAGATCCACCCAACACCTTTATACAAAGGATCTTTTTAGCCCCGGTGTTGTCGCCTACCTGGAGCATGGTTTCCTGTTGAATCACGTGTAAACCTCCCTTCCAAAGTCCAGGTATTACTCCAATGTCTTGGCCTTGCGAACTATTTCCACAAGCCTCCATCTCTTGTCTTTGCTTAAGGGACGGGTTTCCATAATGCGAACCACATCGCCGATCTTAGCTTCATTGTTTTCATCATGTACTTTATATTTTTTGCTGGTTTTAATGGTTTTCTTGTAAAGTGGATGCTGTTTTACAGTTTCCACGCTTACGGTGATGGTTTTATCCATTTTGTCACTGGTTACAGTGCCGACTCTTACTTTCCGGTTACCACGATTTTCAGCCAACCCTTAGACCTCCTTTACCTTTTGTTTTCCTGGGCGATCTCACGCTCGCGGAGAACAGTTTTGCAGCGGGCAATGTTTTTGCGAACATCCCTGATTCTCATGGGATTATCCAGTTGCCCGGTGGCAAGTTGGAATCTAAGGTTGAACAACTCTTCTTTATAATCCCGGACCTTTTTTTTCAGTTCCTCGTCGGTTAGCTCTCTTAGCTTAGCTGCCTTCACTAACCTCACCACCCATCTCACGTTTTACGAACTTGCATTTAACCGGTAATTTATGAGATGCAAGCCGCATGGCCTCTTTGGCAACTTCTTCACTAACACCGGCCAGTTCAAACATTACCCGGCCTGGTTTAACTACTGCGACCCAGTGCTCCGGAGAACCTTTTCCTTTACCCATACGGGTTTCAGCCGGTTTTACTGTTAAGGGCCGATCCGGGAAAATCTTGATCCACAGCTTGCCGCCTCTTCTTACGTAACGGTTGATAGCAACACGGGCGGCTTCAATCTGGCGGTTGGTAATCCAGCCTGCTTCCAGAGCCTGCAGACCATAGTCACCATAAGTGACAGTGTTGCCCTTATTAGCCTTACCTGATAAGTGTCTGGGCCGATGCTGCTTTCTATATTTAACACGTTTCGGGGTAAGCATTATTTGTCTGCCTCCTCCACAGCTTTTTGGGGTGGTCTTTTCTTGGCTTCCGGCAGGATTTCACCCCGGTTGATCCATACCTTAATACCGATCTTGCCGTAAGTGGTATTGGCTTCGGCAAACCCGTAGTCAATATCCGCTCTCAAAGTGTGCAGGGGCACTTTCCCCTCTGCAGTCCATTCGGATCGGGCAATTTCGGCTCCGCCCAACCGGCCTGATACCATGATTTTGGCCCCTACGCCGCCGGCACGCATGATACGTCCCAAGGCCTGCTTCATAGCCCGCCGGAATGATACTCTCTTCTCCAGCTGCTGGGCAATGCTTTCGGCCATAATCTGAGCATCCAGTTCCGGTTTCTTAATCTCCTGAATGTTGACACTGACATTCTTGCCGGTCATTTTTATTAACTGTTCCTTCAATATCTCTACTTCCGTACCGCCGCGCCCAATTATAATGCCAGGCTTAGCTGTATGGATAGTAACCTTTATCCGGTTGCCGGTCCGTTCAATTCCGACTTTGGAGACTCCGGCCTGATAGAATTTGTCCTTTATAAACTTGCGAACCTTGAAGTCTTCGTGGACCAGATCCACGTAATCCCGGTCGGCATACCAGTTGGAATCCCAGTCCCGGATAATGCCTATGCGAAAACCTTTCGGATGTACCTTTTGACCCACTATTTAACCTCCCTTTCACGCACTACAACCGTGATGTGACTGGTCCTGTGCCGACGTATATCAGCTCTTCCATAAGCACGAGGCCGCATACGCTTGATAATCGGTCCTTCATCAACGTAAATCTCGGAAATATACAGGGAATCAGCATCCATATCGTAATTGTGCTCTGCGTTAGCAATGGCCGACTTTAATACCTTATGGATCATGGGTGCGGACTTTTTATTGACATACCGCAGGATACCAATTGCCTCATCCACATCCTTGCCCCGGATCAGGTCGGCCACCTGACGGGCCTTAAAAGGGGAAACCCTTAGATAGCGAGCAACTGCTCTGGCTTCCATGTCTCCTGATCCTCCTTCCTATCTGGACCTGCTGGTCTTTTCATTTTTGCCAGCGTGTCCCCGGTACGTTCTGGTAGGAGCAAATTCACCCAGTTTCATTCCTACCATGTCTTCGGTAATATAGATAGGCACATGACGGCGCCCATCATGAACAGCCAGTGTATGACCCACCATCTGCGGCATAATGGTGGAACGGCGAGACCAGGTCTTGATAACCTTTTTCTCTCCGGTTTCATTCATATTTTCAATTTTGGCTAAGAGTTTTGGATCACAGTAGGGTCCTTTTTTCAGCGACCTGCTCAATTCCTAAGACCTCCTTTACTTCCGTTTCCGGACGATCATCTTATCGGAAGGCTTCTTCTTGCGAGTTTTTCCGCCGATAGCGATCTTGCCCCAAGGGGACACCGGATATTTACGTCCAATCGGCGCACGTCCTTCACCGCCGCCGTGAGGATGATCTACCGGATTCATTACTGATCCGCGTACTGTAGGACGAATTCCCAGCCAGCGAGAACGGCCGGCCTTGCCGATAGTAATGTTCTCATTTTCCAGATTGCCTACCTGGCCAATGGTTGCCCGGCAGTTCAGATGGATCAGACGCACTTCACCGGAAGGGAGGCGAACATGGGCATAATCACCTTCTTTAGCCATGAGCTGGGCCACTGCTCCAGCTGCTCTGACCAACTGCCCGCCCTTGCCGGGGCGCAGCTCGATATTGTGAATCAGCGAACCTACCGGTATAGATCTTAACGGAAGCGTATTCCCGGTCTTGATATCGGCATTAGGGCCTGAAACTACTATGTCGCCGACTTTAAGATTGTCGGGAGCAATGATATATGCTTTATGCCCGTCTGCATAGTGCAGCAGAGCGATATTAGCAGTGCGGTTAGGATCATATTCAATGGCTGCCACCTTGGCAGGAATATCATCTTTGACCCGCTTAAAGTCCACAATACGGTAGAGGCGTTTGTGTCCGCCGCCCCGGTGCCGTACGGTCAGGCGCCCCTGGGCATTACGCCCGCCGGTTTTCTTTAACGGTACGGTCAGGCTTTTTTCGGGCTCGGTTTTGGTTATTTCATCAAAAGGCAGAACCGTCATATGCCGCCTGCTGGGCGTAGTGGGTTTATATGATTTAATAGCCATTTGCGTATTCCCTCCTTATAACGGCTAAAGCCTTACATTCCCTCGAAGATCCGAATCTTGTGCCCGGGCTTCAGAGTTACAATGGCCTTCTTCCGTGCGGGGGTCCGCCCCACAAACCGCCCCATGCGCTTGGGTTTGCCTTTTATATTCATGGTGCGTACGGACTCGACCTTGACATTGAAAATGTTTTCTATAGCATTCTTCACTTCGGTTTTGTTGGCACGTTTATCAACGATAAAAGTATATTTGTTATCCGCCAGCAGGTTCATAGACTTCTCTGTTACCACCGGGCGAATGATAATATCGCGGTAGTCTTTCATTATGCGAATACCTCCTCTACCCTGGCTACAGCGTCCTTAGTAATAAGTAGGGTGTCATAATGCAGAAGGTCGTAAACATTAATGAAGTCCACTGCCAGGGGTTTAACACCGGGTATATTGCGTGCGGATTTAGTTACATTAACATCTCCGTCAGCGGTCACGACCAACGTCTTCTTACTGGCATTGAGTGCCTTCAGGGTTTCAATCATAAGCTTGGTTTTAGGCTCAGCAAAAGTCAGTTCATCAACCACGATGATATTGTCCTCTTTAACTTTGCTGGATAAAGCAGACTTCATGGCCAGTCTTCTTACCTTGCGCGGCAGTCTGTAAGAATAATCCCGGGGGTGAGGTCCAAATACAACTCCTCCTCCTGTCCACAACGGATTGCGGGTACTGCCTACGCGGGCACGGCCGGTTCCCTTTTGACGCCAGGGTTTGCGTCCTCCTCCTCTTACCTGACCGCGGGTTTTGGTAGAAGCGGTTCCAACTCTTTTATTGGCCAGCTGCATTTTTACAAAATCATACAAAACCGCCTGATTGGGTTCTATGCCGAAAACATTGTCATTTAGTTCCAGCTCCCCTACCTGGGCCCCGCTCATGTTATATAATGGAACTTTGGGCATCTGGCTAAACCTCCTTCGACGTAACAACTAAGCTTTCACGGAATTCTTTATCAGCACAAGACCTTTTTTGGGCCCTGGAATAGAGCCTTTTATAAGGATCAAGTTGCGTTCCGGATAGACTTTTACCACTTTCAAACCCTGCACTGTGACCCGTTCTCCACCCATGCGACCAGGGAGTTTGCGTCCTTTAAATACTCGGGCCGGTCCTTTCGCTCCCAGAGAACCGGGCCGGCGATGGTACTTGGAACCGTGCCCCATGGAACCCCGGGCGAAATTGTGCCTTTTTACACCTCCGGCAAATCCTTTACCTTTGGAGGTGCCTACTACATCCACTACATCACCGGGTGCAAAAAGGTCCACTTTTATCTCCTGTCCAATTTCATACTCATCAATATTCTCCATCCGAAATTCCCGGATGAACCGCAGGGGTTTTACGTTGGCTTTCTTAAAATGCCCTTTTAACGGTTTGTTAACTCGATTCTCTTTCACGCTGCCAAAGCCTACCTGAATGGCATTGTACCCATCAGAGGCAAGGCTTTTCTTCTGTAGTACCGTGCAGGGACCTGCTTCCACCACTGTCACCGGTACGGCTTGGCCTTGTTCGTCGAAGATCTGGGTCATGCCAATTTTAATGCCTAAAATTGCTTTCTCTACCTGTTTCACCTTGGTTACCTCCTGTTGAGCTTTCTCTCAGCGATAGGTTGGAAGTGGGGTCTCCAACATCACTTCTAAATAACTACCGGATTTACCGCCTTCAGGCCACTAAACTTCCCACTAACCTTTCAGCACCGGTCCTCAACCTTACAGCTTGATTTCGATGTCGACACCGGAGGGAAGATCAAGGTGCATCAATGCATCAATGGTCTTCGGATTCGGATCGAGAATATCGATTAGCCGTTTGTGAGTCCGGATTTCAAACTGCTCCCGGGAGTCCTTGTTTACATGGGGAGAGCGTAAAATGGTATAAACACTCTTCCGGGTCGGCAGGGGAATCGGTCCTGATACACTGGATCCATTTTTCCTGGCCGTTTCTACGATTTTCTGCGCTGACAGGTCCAGCAGTTTGTGGTCAAAAGCTTTCAACCGTATGCGCACTTTCTGTTGGCCGCTCACTCTTGCTAAAACCTCCTTAAAAACTGATAGTTCAATATACACGCCTCCGGGTGTTTGGTGGTGAAAACATTCCCGTTTTCACCACCTGCCCGGTATATCCGCTACATTACTCGATAGAAGTTACCACACCTGCACCAACGGTGCGTCCGCCTTCGCGAATTGCAAAGCGCAGTCCTTCCTCTATGGCTATCGGGGTTATCAGCTCTATGCTCATCTGCACATTGTCCCCCGGCATTACCATCTCTACTCCCTCTGGCAGGGTGATTACTCCGGTTACGTCAGTGGTCCGGAAATAGAACTGGGGACGATATCCGCTGAAGAATGGGGTGTGCCGCCCGCCTTCTTCCTTGGTCAGTACGTAAACCTCACCCTTGAATTTGGTCAGCGGCTTGATGCTGCCGGGTTTGGCCAATACCATGCCGCGCTCTACTTCTTTCCGGTCTACGCCTCTTAACAGGGTCCCGATGTTGTCTCCCGCCTGGGCATAGTCCAGAATCTTCCGGAACATCTCTACTCCCGTTACTACCGTCTTGCGGGCTTCGTCTCTTAATCCTACTATCTCTACTTCGTCTCCTACTTTGACCGTGCCTCTCTCTACTCTACCGGTGGTTACGGTTCCCCGTCCCGTTATGGTGAATACGTCTTCTATCGGCATCAGGAACGGTTTGTCCACGTCTCTTTCGGGCAGCGGAACGTATTTGTCTACTGCATCCATCAGTTCCCATATCTTGCTGCACCATTCTTCGTCACGAGAGCCGCATCCGCATTCCAATGCTTTCAGGGCGGAGCCTCTGATTATCGGTATCTCGTCTCCCGGGAATTCATACTCGTTCAGCAGATCCCGGATTTCCATCTCTACCAGCTCTAACAGCTCTTCGTCATCTACCATATCTACCTTGTTCATGAATACCACTATATAAGGTACCCCTACCTGCCTGGCTAACAGTATATGTTCTCTGGTCTGGGGCATGGGACCGTCGGCGGCGGATACTACCAATATGGCTCCGTCCATCTGGGCGGCTCCGGTGATCATGTTCTTAATATAGTCGGCATGCCCCGGGCAGTCTACGTGGGCATAGTGCCGGTTCTCGGTCTGGTATTCTACGTGGGCGGTGTTGATGGTTATTCCTCTATCCCGCTCTTCCGGTGCCTTGTCAATCTCATCATATGATGTGGCTATTGCTCCTCCCGCTTTGGACAGTATCAGGGTGATTGCTGCTGTTAACGTGGTCTTCCCATGATCCACGTGTCCTATGGTCCCAATGTTTAAGTGAGGTTTGGTCCTCTCGAATTTTGCCTTTGCCATCTGTTCTCACCTTTCCTTTCCTTATCCCTTTAGCTTGTGATTAAACTGGCAGGCCATACCGCCTGGCAATGATTTCCTTGCTGCGTGACTCCGGTACCTGGGCATAATTCTTGATATGCATGGAGAAACTTGCCCGTCCCTGGCTGACTGACCGCAAGCTGGTGGCATAACCAAAGGTCTCAGCCAAGGGTACCGTACCCTTAATAATCTTGCTTTCCCGGTTCTCCTCCAGGGCTATAACTCTTCCGCGCCGGGAATTTAAATCGGCAATGACATCTCCCACATATTCTTCCGGCGATACAATCTCGATGTCCATGATGGGCTCCAGCAGCACTGGGTCTCCCTTACTCAGCAATTCCTTGACTCCCAGGCTAGCCGCTACCTTGAAAGCTATTTCGGAGGAGTCTACCTCATGATAAGATCCCCCTACCAGGCTGACTTCGATGTCATCAACGGCATAACCAGCTAGTATACCAGCCTGCAGAGCCTCCATGACTCCAATTTCTACCGCAGAAATGAACTCTTTGGGTATGACATCACCACTCAATCTATTTACAAATCGTTTGCCCTCGCCTTCGGCCAATGGAACTGCTTCCAGAACAACATGGGCAAATTGGCCTCTGCCCCCGGTCTGTTTCTCAAATATGGACTCGGTACGGGCCTTGCTGCGAATAGTCTCTTTGTAAGAAACCTGAGGCCGGCCTACATTGGCATTAACCTTAAATTCCCTCACCAGGCGATCAATTATGACCTCCAGGTGAAGTTCTCCCATGCCGGAAATAATAATCTGGCCTGTTTCCTCATCAATTCTGGTCCGGAAAGTAGGATCCTCCTCAGCCAACCTTTTTAAGCTGTCGCCGATGCGGTCCTGATCTGCCTTGGTCTTGGGCTCGATGGCCACATCAACTACCGGCTCGGGAAAGGTCATGCTCTCCAGAACGATGGGATTATCTTCACTGCACAGGGTGTCTCCGGTAATAGTATCCTTAAGACCTACTCCGGCTACAATTTCACCGGCAAAAGCCTGGTCGATTTCTTCCCTGTGGTTGGCGTGCATTCTCAGTATTTTGGTTATGCGTTCCCGTTGTCCTTTCCGGCTGTTGTAAACCTGACCTCCTGATTTAAGGGATCCTGAGTAAATACGGAAATAGGTCAGCTTCCCAACATAAGGATCACTGGCAACCTTAAAGGCCAGGGCGCACAGGGGTTCGTCAATGCTGGCCCGGCGCATGCTTTCCTCTCCGGTTACGGGATTAGTTCCTTTTACAGCCGCTATATCCAGTGGTGAGGGCAAATATTTAACCACTGCATCCAGAAGCATCTGCACGCCTTTGTTCTTGAAGGAGGAGCCGCATAATACAGGAACCACCAGATTCTTTACGGTCAGTTCCCGCAGGGACCTGTAAATCTCCTCAGGGGCAATGGGCCCGCCCTCCAAGTACAATTCCAGGATGCGGTCATCGTATACCGACAACCGGTCCAGTATATTAATCCGGTATTCCTCGGCCAGTTCAGCTTCTTCGGGAGTAAGTTCCCTCTGGGTGTAAACTTCTCCCAATTCATCTTCATATACATAAGCCTTGAGTTCTACCAGATCAATAACACCAACAAAACTGTCCTCGGCACCGATGGGAAGCTGTACCGGAAGGGCATCGCACCCTAGTACATCCCGTATCATATTTACCACTCGCAAAAAATCAGCGCCGATTCGATCCATTTTATTAACATATGCTATCCGGGGAATGTGGTACCGGTCTGCCTGCCGCCAGACCGTTTCTGATTGGGGCTGAACCCCTGCCACTGCACAAAATATGCCGATGGCTCCATCAAGTACACGCAGTGACCGCTCTACCTCCACTGTAAAGTCCACATGCCCGGGCGTATCGATAATATTTATGACACAATCTTTCCACAGGCAGGTGGTAGCAGCAGAGGTAATAGTTATACCCCGCTCCTGTTCCTGGCTCATCCAGTCCATGGTGGCGGTCCCTTTATCTACTTCGCCGATCCGATGGACTTTGCCGGTATAGTATAAAATCCTCTCCGTAGTAGTGGTCTTGCCGGCATCAATATGAGCCATTATGCCAATATTGCGAATTCGGGATAAGTCAGTCATGCGCCATTACTTCCTTTATCCAATGGCTTTACCAGCGATAATGAGCAAAAGCCCGGTTGGCTTCCGCCATCTTGTGAGTATCTTCTCTCTTTTTAACTGCACCGCCAGTACCATTGTAGGCATCCATTATTTCGGCTGCTAAACGCTCCGCCATGGTTTTTTCGCCCCGGTTGCGGGCATAGTTGACCAGCCAGCGAATAGCCAGGGTCTGGCGTCGCTCAGGACGAACTTCTACGGGTACCTGATAGTTAGCACCGCCGACCCGCCGGGCACGAACCTCCACCAATGGAGTAATGTTCTTCATGGCCTGTTCGAACACTTCCATCGGGTCCTTGCCCATTTTCTTTTCCACTATTTCAAATGCCCCATAACAGATGCGTTCTGCTAGGCTTTTCTTGCCATCCCACATGACCTGGTTGACCAGTTTGGTAAAAACCTTGCTGTTATAAATGGGATCAGGCAGTACGTCTCTTTTCGGTACAGGCCCTTTTCTAGGCATGAGTTGCCTCCTTCCTACTTCTTCTTGGGTCGTTTGGCCCCATACTTAGAGCGACCCTGCTGACGATTCTGAACTCCGGAAGCGTCCAGAGTACCGCGTATAATATGGTAGCGAACACCCGGCAAGTCTTTTACACGACCTCCCCGTATAAGTACCACAGAGTGCTCCTGAAGGTTATGGCCGATTCCCGGGATATAAGCAGTAACCTCCATCCCGTTGACCAATCTGACACGAGCTATTTTACGCAATGCCGAATTCGGCTTTTTCGGGGTGGTGGTGTAAACACGGGTACACACACCGCGCTTCTGCGGATTCCCTTTTAAAGCAGGAGCGGTGGATTTCTTTTGAATTTTTTGGCGTCCTTTGCGAACCAGCTGGTTTATCGTTGGCATTTAGTGCACCTCCTTCCCCGGTTATTGACTATGAATTAATGCCACAGCTGCTGCGCCTACTTCTATGCCGCAGGCTTTGCCCAGGCTTTCCATTGTGTCGACCATTTCTACGGCAATACCTTTTTGCTGACATAGATTGCGAATAGGATCGGTAATATGGGATTCTGCATCCCGAGCTAAATAAACTTTGTGAACCTGTCCTTTGGCAAGGGCTTTGTTCACCTGTTTGGTGCCAATCACCTTGGCGTGGTCCCGGATCTCCCTGAGCGGCACTATTTTCCCCCTCCTTGTGGGTTAGGATAATTATAAAAACAGCACCTTCTTTTCCACGCACTTAAACATTTTAGCACCTGGTCTAACCATCGTCAAACCTTTTGTTTATTCTGCAGCTGCTTCTTCAGTTGTCTCCTCATTTTCCCTTACAGCGATGTTTTTATAAGTGGGGTAGCCAGTACCCGCAGGGATCAGTTTGCCGATGATAACATTTTCTTTCAGCCCGATGAGATGGTCCACCTTGCCCTTGATGGCAGCTTCCGTCAGAACTTTAGTGGTCTCCTGGAAAGATGCCGCCGACAGGAAAGAGTCGGTATTCAGAGATGCCTTGGTGATTCCCAGCAGCATCGGGGAACAAACCGCCGGTCTCAGGTTCCTGGCAATGGCGATGCTGTTTTCATCCTCGAAGGTGGAGATGTCTACGAAAGCACCGGGCAACAAGGAGGTGTCTCCCGGATCTTCCACTTTAACTTTCCTAAGCATCTGTCTGATCATTATCTCAATGTGCTTGTCGTTTATATCCACACCCTGAGAGCGGTACACTTTCTGGACTTCCTGGAGCAGGTAGCGCTGAACCTCCTGCAGTCCCTTGGTTTTGAGAATATCATGGGGATTGAGAGGTCCTTCCGTTAATGCATCACCAATCTCCACAAAGTCGTTTTCCTGCACCTTTAGCCGGGATCCGTAATGGACCGGATAGGTTCCCAAGACCTCCCCTTCCTTGCTTAAAACCTGGATTTCCCGGCGGCCCTTGTTTTCGGTCAAGTGCACATATCCGGCTACCTCAGCTACTACTGCCTGCCCCTTGGGCTTGCGAACTTCGAACAGCTCTTCAACCCGGGGCAAACCGCGGGTGATGTCATCACCAGCTATACCGCCAGTGTGGAAGGTACGCATGGTCAGCTGCGTACCGGGCTCACCGATGGATTGAGCCGCCAGGGTTCCCACCGCTTCGCCGATTTCCACATTATAACCGGTAGCCAAATTGCGTCCATAGCACTTGCGGCATACTCCATGCCGGGTTTTGCAGGTCAGCACGGAGCGGATCTTAACTCTTTCGATACCAGCCCGTTCAATAGCATAACCGGTATCGTCGTCAATCATTTGATTTTCTTCCACCAGTACTTCACCGGTTTCGGGATGAACAATGGTATCCAGGGATACCCGGCCGATAATACGCTGGTGGAGAGGCTCGATCAATTGGGAGCCTTCCATGATCTTTTCTACCCAGATCCCTTCTACCGATTCACAGTCCTCTTCCCGGACAATTACATCCTGGGACACGTCCACCAGGCGGCGGGTCAGGTAACCGGAGTCGGCAGTTCTCAAGGCTGTATCCGCCAGACCTTTACGGGCACCGTGAGTGGATATAAAGTACTCCAGAACAGTTAGCCCTTCACGGAAATTAGCCTTAATGGGCAGGTCAATGATTTTCCCGGAAGGATCAGCCATCAAACCGCGCATACCCGCCAACTGCCTTATTTGCTGGAAGTTACCGCGGGCACCGGAAATAGCCATCATATACACCGGGTTGTCTTCGCTCAAAGACTCCTTAAGGGCTTCGGTAATCTGGTCAGTAGCTTGATTCCATATATCCACTACCTGGGCATGACGTTCCTCATCGGTAATCAAGCCTACCTGGAAGTCCTGCTCTATGCTGGCTACAGCTTCGTCGGCTTCCTTCAGTATCTGGGCTTTGGCTGCCGGCGGTTCGAAATCAGTTACCCCGACGGTTATGCCGGCCTGGGTACTGAACTTATAGCCCAGCCTTTTAATTCCGTCCAGCATGACGGCAGTTTTGGCATTGCCCTCCAGCCGATAACAATCATAAACAATATTGCCCAGTTTCTTTTTGTCTATTACTTCATTAAAGAATCCCAGCTGGTCAGGAATTATTTCATTGAATATTACCCGACCCACAGAAGTTTCCACAATCTGGGGAGCAGTCTTGCTGCCATCGGGCAGGGGTATTTGCATACGCACCTTTATCTTTTCGTGCAGCTTGATGTGACCAAGCTCATAAGCCATCTGGGCTTCTTCCGGACTAGCGAAGGCTTTGGGATGTTCGTTGGCCCAGTCTTCCTGGCTCATGTAAGTCAGGTAGTAAATCCCGATAACCATGTCCTGGGTAGGGGTTACTACCGGCTTGCCGTCTTTGGGGTTTAATATATTGTTGCTGGCCAGCATCAACAGCCGGGCTTCGGTCTGGGCCTCCGCAGACAGGGGAACGTGTACTGCCATCTGGTCACCGTCGAAGTCAGCATTATAGGCAGTACATACCAGGGGATGAAGCTGCAGAGCCCGCCCCTCAACCAGTACCGGTTCAAAGGCTTGAATACCCAACCGGTGCAGGGTGGGGGCCCGGTTCAACAGTACCGGATGTTCTTTGATAACATCTTCCAGTATATCCCACACTTCTTCCCGGCCGCGTTCCACCATCTTCTTGGCACTCTTTATATTGGAAGCGATTCCGCGGTCCACCAGCTTTTTCATTACAAAGGGCTTGAACAGTTCCAAGGCCATTTCCTTGGGGAGACCGCACTGGTGCATTTTTAGGTTAGGCCCTACCACTATAACCGAACGGCCGGAATAGTCAACCCGCTTACCCAGCAGGTTCTGGCGGAAACGGCCCTGTTTGCCTTTGAGCATATCGCTCAGGGATTTCAGGGGACGGTTGCCGGGACCGGTAACCGGGCGGCCCCGCCGGCCGTTGTCAATCAGAGCATCTACTGCTTCCTGGAGCATCCTTTTTTCATTGCGGACGATGATGTCAGGAGCTCCCAAATCCAATAATCTCTTTAACCGGTTGTTGCGGTTGATCACACGGCGATACAGATCATTTAAATCGGAAGTAGCGAAACGCCCGCCGTCCAACTGCACCATGGGGCGCAGTTCCGGAGGAATAACCGGCAGTACCTCCAAAATCATCCACTGGGGATCATTGCCGGACATACGGAAAGCCTCAACCACTTCCAGGCGCTTGATAGCCCGGCTTTTTCTCTGTCCGGTGCTGTTGGCCACTTCTTCTTTCAGCTCGGCGGACATCTTATCCAGGTCGATTTCGGCCAGCAGAGTTTTAATAGCCTCTGCTCCTATGCCGGCTGTAAAGCTGTCTCCATAGCGTTCCCGGCTTTCCCGGTATTCCCTTTCACTGAGCAGTTGTTTTTTCAGCAAGGGGGTGTCGCCGGGATCGATGACTATATAGTTAACAAAATAGATGACCTTTTCCAAAACCTTGGGGGACATATCCAGCAGCAATCCCATGCGGCTGGGAATTCCCTTCAGGTACCAAATATGACAAACCGGAGCAGCCAGCTCAATATGACCCATCCGCTCCCGCCTTACTTTGGAGGTGGTGACTTCCACTCCACAGCGGTCACAGACAATACCCCGGTGCCTTACCCGCTTGTATTTCCCGCAGTGGCACTCCCAGTCTTTGACGGGGCCGAAAATCTTTTCACAGAACAGCCCTTCTTTTTCGGGGCGCAGGGTTCGGTAGTTGATAGTCTCCGGTTTTTTTACCTCGCCGCTGCTCCAGGAGCGAATCTGCTCCGGAGAAGCGAGGGATATTTTTATCCTGTCAAAGTTGTTTACGTCTAACAAGTCATTCTCTCCCTTCCGATAAGGATGGTCTCCATTGCTTGTCGACTTACCCTCAGTTTTCATCATCTGGGAGCAGGTCATCTATTTCTTCGTCCAATGGGCTGTCCAGATCAGGTTCTAGGTCAATATCGTCCAAATCTAAATCATCTTCGGTGTCCTCATCTTCACCGGGCTCATATTCCTCTTCAATTACGTTCTTGCCGTTCTGATTTCCCCGGGCCACGGCGGTTTCAGGCAGTTCCAGACCCAGTTCCTTGGCTTTTTCCTTTTCATTGACTTCATAGTCCATGTCCTGGATCTGAATCTCCTGGTCATTGTCAGACAAGACTCTGACATCCAAGGCCAGGCTCTGGAGTTCTTTGATCAGAACCTTGAAGCCTTCCGGAACACCGGGTTCAGGTATGTTCTCGCCTTTGACAATGGCTTCATAGGTCTTTAACCGTCCTACCACGTCATCGGATTTGACAGTGAGGATCTCCTGGAGGGTATAGGAAGCACCGTAAGCTTCCAGAGCCCACACTTCCATCTCCCCGAAACGCTGGCCGCCGAACTGGGCTTTTCCGCCCAAAGGCTGCTGGGTTACCAGGGAGTAAGGCCCTATGGAGCGGGCATGGATCTTGTCATCTACCAGGTGAGCCAGTTTCATCATATATACATAGCCCACCGTTACCTTGTGGTCGAAGGGCTCGCCGGTACGCCCGTCATATAGAACCGCTTTGCCGTCTTCCGGCAGTCCGGCTTCCCGGAGCTTGACGAAAATATCCTCCTCATTGGCACCATCGAAAACCGGCGTGGCTATGCGGATGCCAAGGGTTTTGGCGGCCCAGCCCAGGTGGCATTCCAGAATCTGCCCGATGTTCATACGGGACGGCACTCCTAGGGGATTCAACACGATCTGTACCGGGGTACCGTCTTCCAGGAAGGGCATATCTTCTTCCGGAAGTATGCGGGATATAACCCCTTTGTTCCCGTGGCGTCCAGCCATCTTGTCCCCTTCGGAGATTTTGCGCTTCTGGGCAATGTAAACCCGGACCAGCCGGTTGACTCCCGGGGGCAGTTCGTCGCCTTTTTCCCGGGAGAATCTCTTAACCGCCACAACTTTTCCGGATTCCCCATGGGGTACCCGCAGGGATGAATCTCTCACTTCCCGAGCTTTTTCGCCGAAAATCGCCCGCAGCAGTCTTTCTTCCGGAGTCAGTTCTGTTTCCCCTTTGGGGGTTACCTTACCTACCAGGATATCGTCTGGCCGTACTTCTGCACCTACCCGTATTACCCCGTGTTCGTCCAGATTCTTCAACATGTCTTCGGAAACATTGGGGATGTCCCGGGTAATCTCCTCGGGACCCAGTTTGGTATCCCGGGCTTCGCATTCATATTCTTCGATGTGAATGGAAGTAAAAATATCTTCTTTGACCAGATTTTCCGATATCAATATGGCGTCTTCGTAGTTATAGCCTTCCCAGGGCATAAAAGCTACCAGCACGTTGCGGCCCAAGGCCAGTTCGCCCTGGTCCGTACTGGGCCCATCGGCGATAATTTCATCCGCTTCGATATGGTCGCCCACTTTGACGATAGGACGCTGGTTGTAGCAGGTACCCTGGTTGGAACGCATAAACTTAAGCAAATGGTAAGTAGTCTCGGTGCCATCATCATTCTGGACGATGATACGGTCAGCACTGACGGATTTTACTACTCCCGGCTTTTTGCTGACTACTACGGCACCGGAGTCCTTGGCGGCTTTATATTCCAAACCGGTTCCTACTAAGGGAGCCTCGGTCTTTATCAGAGGTACTGCCTGGCGCTGCATGTTAGCGCCCATTAAAGCCCGGTTGGCATCATCGTTTTCCAGGAAGGGTATCAGTGAAGTAGCCACACTGAATACCTGTTTGGGGGAAACGTCCATGTAGTCCACCCGCTCTACAGGGACTTCCAGTATTTCTTCCCCATAACGAGCCTCAACCCGCTCCCCGACAAAGCGCCCGTTCTCATCCAGGGGAGCGTTAGCCTGGGCTATTACATAGTTTTCTTCTTCGTCAGCAGTAAGATAAACAATTTCACTGGTAACCTGGCCGGTTTCCTTGTTCACTTTGCGATAGGGGGTTTCAATAAAACCAAAATCATTAACCCGGGCAAAGGTAGCCAGTGAACCTATCAATCCAATGTTGGGACCTTCAGGAGTCTCGATAGGGCAGATCCGGCCGTAGTGAGAATGGTGTACGTCCCGTACCTGGAATCCTGCCCGCTCCCTGGTCAATCCGCCCGGTCCCAGAGCCGACAGGCGCCGCTTGTGGGTCAGCTCTGCCAGAGGGTTGGTCTGGTCCATAAACTGGGACAGCTGGGAACTGCCGAAAAATTCCTTGACGGCAGCGGTGATGGGGCGAATATTTATTAAAACCTGGGGAGTCAGAGTCTCCACATCATGGATACTCATTCGTTCCCGGACCACTCGCTCCATGCGAACCAGGCCTGTCCTGAACTGGTTCTGCAGCAACTCGCCAATGGAGCGCAATCGCCGGTTGCCCAGGTGATCTATGACATCAGTTTTCCCTTCTCCTTTTATAAGTTTAAGAAGATAGCCTATGGTATGGGTTATGTCATCAATCGTTAGGTGCCGCACTTCTAATGGTATGTTCAAACCTAGCTTTTTATTCACTTTATAACGTCCCACCGTGGCCATATCATAGCGGCGGGGATCGAAAAAGAGATTCTTCAGCAACTGCTCGCCGGCATCCTCGGTGGCCATTTCTCCGGGACGCAGCCGGCGGTAAAATTCAATAAGGGCTTCCTTCTTATTAGCAGTAGGATCCTTTTCCAGGGTCTTTTTAATGGTTTCATCGCCATCATAAAGATTCAATATATCTTCATTGGTCTCAAAACCAATAGCCCGCAGCAACACCGTTACCGGAATTTTCCTGGTTTTGTCGATACGAGTATAGATTACTCCGGCGCTGTCCATTTCCAGTTCAAACCAGGCACCCCGGTTGGGAATGAGGGTAGCACCGTACAACAAATTACCGGCCATATCCAGCCGGTCGCTGAAATACACTCCCGGTGACTTAACCAGCTGACTGACTACCACCCGTTCAGCGCCATTAATAATGAAGGTTCCCTTGTCAGTCATCAATGGCAGGTCACCCAGATATACCTCAGATTCTTTGATTTCTCTGCTTTCTTTATCAGTCAGGCGAACCTTAAGCTTTAACGGGGCCTGATAGCTCACATCCCTTTCTTTGCACTCATGCACGGAGTACTTGGGTTCCCCTCGGCTGTAATCGATGAAATCTAATTCCAAATTACCGGTGAAATCTTGGATGGGAAATACTTCGTTGAGGGCTTCCCGCAGCCCATGCTCCAAGAACCATTCGTAGGAGTTGGTCTGTACCTGGATGAGATTGGGCAGTTCGATGGGTTCCTGGATCCGGGAATAGCTGAGTCGCTCTACTCTTCCGTATCGTTCGATGTGGGCCATTAACAGCATTCACCCCTTCTAAATAATCCAAAAAGAGTGAAAAGCAAGGTCCAGCAATAACCTCGCTTTAGTCTCAAGAGTTGCTTGGTCTTCTCATGACATACTTCTCCACCTTACTCTAAATGGCAATTATTAATGTTAGCACAAGAGAATATGGCAGTCAAGAAAAGAATTAATTTTTCTCTTCCTCTGTTTCGGTGGTGTTTTCGCGGGAGTCATCCAAGGCAATATTGTCCAGGGAGTATTCTTCGTCAATAAGCCGGTGAGCTCTGCGAATGGTGCGCAGGAACCACAACCCTATAACAATTACCGCACCCCCTACCAGCAATACAGCTATCAGCAGTCCGTCGAAAATGGTAGCTTGCAGCAGCAGGTCTTCGGTAGTCAGGTGATCAAGACGGCTGAGTTTCCATACCGCCTGCTGATTGTCAATAATCATATCGGCAGAATGATCACGGATAATGCCGGGTACTTTTATGGAAAGCTGGGCGTCAGATGCAGCAGCAACCTGCTGGTACAATCCTCCCGGAGCAGCAGCAAAATCTTCACTTCTGAGCTTAGCTGTCTGCAGAATAACATAATTGCGGCTTTCCATGCTCAGGGGCAGGCGGTCGGAAAGCTTGCTGTACTCCTCCCAGCTGTTCGTCCGCCGGGTCAGAAGCAAACGTCCCTGGGGATCCGCGGAAGAATGCCAGCTTTTATCCTCCAAGACCAGGTCTCTCATCTCCAGGCTGACGGTTTCTACAATAGTTCCATCATCCAGCCAGGTTAGGTTCCAGTCCACTCTTTGCCCCAGAGCAGGTGAAGTCCAGACCAAGAGCAAGCACACCAGTAAAAAAGCAAAACAGACTCCCTTTCTTCCCTTTCTCATCCATCATCATTTCCCTTCTATTGACAGTTTAAACCTATCCTAAGGGTATACCAGAAAAATAGCGGCATCAATATTAAAACATTCATATTACTGGCAAAATTTTCACAAGTAAAGGTACAGAAAAAACTTAATCCGCTTTCATCTCATTAATGAAAGCGGATTAAAGCTTGTTAACTCTACTAAAGGGTCAGCTCCAAGAGCAGCTATTTAATTTCTACAGTACCGCCAGCTTCTTCGATCTTGGCTTTGATGGCGTTGGCTTCTTCTTTGTTGACTTTCTCTTTGATGGGCTTGGGAGCACCGTCAACCAGATCCTTGGATTCTTTCAGGCCCAGGCCGGTAATCTCACGGACAACCTTGATAACATTGACCTTCTTGTCGCCGGCAGAGGTAAGAATGACATCAAATTCAGTCTTTTCTTCCGCAGCTTCAGCGGGAGCAGCGGCAGCAGGAGCAGCAGCGGCTACGGCTACGGGAGCAGCAGCGCTGACACCGAATTCCTCTTCCAGAGCCTTTACCAGCTCAGACAGTTCCAATACGGTCAAACCTTTGATAATATCAATAACTTCCTGTACTTTACTCATGCTTTTTACCTCCCAATTGCTTGTTTAATTAATTGGCCATTAGCTGGCCTGTTTTTGTTCGCGGATTTGATCCAAGGCTCTTACCAAACCGGTTATATTGGCATTGAGCACATAAACCAGGCTGGTAATGGGAGCCTGCATAGTTCCCAGTACTTGGGCAACCAAAACTTCTCTAGGCGGCAGGTCAGCCAGGGCTTTAATCTTATCTGCTCCTACCAACTGACCTTCCAGGATTCCCATCTTAACTTCCAGCTTTTTATATTCCTTGATAAACTCGTAAACGCTCTTGGCCGGACCTACCGGATCATCACTGCTGAAAACAACGGCGTTGGGGCCAGCCAGGTGTTCGATAACGTCTTCATGACCGGTGTTCTTTAAGGCAAACTCCATCATGGTATTTTTGACTACCTTAAATTCAACTCCGGGACTGCGCAGTTTGTTGCGCAGGGCGGTCATCTCCTCAACAGTTAATCCCCGGTAATCGGTAAATACCACCAAGGCAGCGTTTTCCAGCTTTTCCTGCAATTCAGCTACCACTTGCTTTTTTTCTTCCAGATTGGGCATGCGGTTGTCACCCCCTTATGTTACCGGATGCGTAAACAGCTAGGTATGAAAAAACCTCTGCCGCTCATGCAGAGGTTTGTGTGACATACCTTGAGAAGGTATGCCCTTATTTCATAACCTCGGCAGGCGAACTCAAGTTCTTTAAGGCCTGTAGGCCACCGGCTGTCTACAGTCGCTTGTATTCAAATTTAACAGGTATTTTACCGTTTGGCCGCCGTCAAGGCAAGGGGATTGATTTTTACCCCAGGACTCATGGTGGAGCAAACGGTTACTGAACGTATATATTGTCCTTTGGCAGCTGCCGGCTTGGCTTTTATCAAAGCTTCGGTAAAGGTAAACAAGTTTTCCAGGAGTTTTTCCTTGTCAAAAGAAGCTCTGCCGATAGGAGCATGGACGATAGCGGTTTTGTCAACCCGGTATTCAATACGTCCAGCCTTCAATTCATTTACAGTACGCTCGATGTCAAAGGTTACTGTTCCCGACTTGGGGTTGGGCATTAATCCGCGGGGTCCCAATATCTTACCCAGTTTTCCTACTACCCCCATCATATCGGGAGTTGCCACAGCAACTTCGAAATCAAACCAACCGCCTTGAATCTTTTCCGCCAGCTCTTCGGCACCTACATAGTCGGCTCCGGCTTTCTCTGCTTCCTTGGCCTTGTCGCCTTTGGCGAAAACCAGCACGCGCCGGGTTTTGCCGGTACCGTGAGGCAGACTGACAGTTCCTCTTACCTGCTGGTCGGCATGGCGGGGATCCACACCTAATTTAATATGAACTTCGATGGTCTCGTCAAACTTGGCGGTTGCCATTTCCTTAACCAAGTCCAACGCTTCACTGGGATCATATAACTGGTTTCGATCAAACTTGGCTATTTTTTCTTTGTAGTTTTTTCCTCTTCTCATGTTATTAACCTCCCGTGGTATAGCGGATGCCTTCATCCTCCCACATTATTAGTCAACTATTTCCAAACCCATGCTGCGGGCTGTTCCTTCAATCATCCGGATAGCAGCCTCTAAATTATGGGCATTCAGGTCATTCTTTTTGGTTTCAGCAATCTCAACCAACTTGGCCCGGGAAACTTTTCCTACCTTTTTCTTGTTGGGTTCTCCTGAACCGGACTCAATTCCAGCTGCCTTCTTAAGCAGGTCGGAGGCAGGGGGTGATTTAAGTACGAAGGTAAAGGAGCGATCCTCGTAAATGGTGATCTCTACCGGTACGATAAAACCGGTTTGATTAGCTGTCCTGGCATTGTATTCCTTGCAAAAGGCCATTATATTAACACCGTGCTGACCCAGGGCTGGTCCTACCGGCGGTGCAGGAGTTGCCTTTCCGGCTTCTATCTGCAAGGATACTTTGCCCACCACCTTTTTGGCCACTTTTTCACCTCCTTAACTAGATTTTTTCAATTTGTTCATAATCCAGTTCCACAGGGGTTTCCCTGCCGAACATGGATATATTGACTCTGATCTTGCCCCGGTCAGGCAACAATTCCCGAACCACTCCTTCGAAATTGGCAAAGGGTCCGGTTTTAACCCGTATGCTCTCTCCTACTTCCACATCAATAATCTTGGGCTTGGCACCTTCGATAAGCCCCATCCTCTGTAAGATGCGTTTCACTTCTTCGGGCTGAAGAGGTATCGGTTTGGTTCCGCTGCCTACAAAGCCGGTGACACCAGGAGTATGGCGAACAACGTACCAGGAGTCATCATCCATGATCATGTTAACGATAACATATCCCGGAAAGATCCGCTTGTAGCTGACCTTGCGCTTGCCGCCTTTGTATTCGATTTCCTGTTCTTCCGGAATCAATATCTCAAATATCTTGTCCTGCATACCCATGGATTCGACTCGTTTGGCTAGGTCAACTTTGATCTTGTTTTCATAGCCGGAATAGGTATGTACCACATACCACTCCCCGGGATACTTCTTTTCCTCCTGGCCTTCCTCCATAGGATTCTGGTCCAGTTGCTGTTCAGCCATAATGGTGATCACCTCCTCAAATCAGTCATTAGGAAAACGCATCAAAAATCAGCTGCATAAGATAGGACAGACCCCAATCGAAAAGCCAGATGATAACTCCTACCACAGCCACGGCAAGAAGAACTACTCCGGTATAGCCAATCAACTGCGTACGACTGGGCCAGTGCACTTTTTTCAACTCGCTGTAAACACTGCGAAAATATTCAACTGTATTATCCCAGCGAGCCTTAAGGGACACGCCTTCTTTTTTGGCGTTAGCATTTGTTTTGGCCACAGGTTTTTCACATCCCCGGTTTTACTTGATTTCTTTATGAATCGTATGAGCATTGCAGAATTTGCAATACTTACGAATCTCAAACTTTTCGGTATGCTTTTTCTTGTCCTTGGTGGTTGTATAGTTGCGTTGTTTGCACTCAGAACAGGCTAAAGTAATTCCTACTCTCATTGCACCGACACCTCCATCCTTCGCAGAGAATACCTAGAATAATCTATCACAAGGCTGGTCGGCTGTCAACAAAAGGCCCCAGGGCGAATTTGAAAGTCTGACAGCAGGGGTACCTCCCCTGCTGTTCGACGAAAATCAACTTTATGTTTATCAACTATTCGATAGAAGTTACCACACCTGCACCAACGGTGCGTCCGCCTTCGCGAATTGCAAAGCGCAGTCCTTCCTCTATGGCTATCGGGGTTATCAGCTCTATGCTCATCTGCACATTGTCCCCCGGCATTACCATCTCTACTCCCTCTGGCAGGGTGATTACTCCGGTTACGTCAGTGGTCCGGAAATAGAACTGGGGACGATATCCGCTGAAGAATGGGGTGTGCCGCCCGCCTTCTTCCTTGGTCAGTACGTAAACCTCACCCTTGAATTTGGTCAGCGGCTTGATGCTGCCGGGTTTGGCCAATACCATGCCGCGCTCTACTTCTTTCCGGTCTACGCCTCTTAACAGGGTCCCGATGTTGTCTCCCGCCTGGGCATAGTCCAGAATCTTCCGGAACATCTCTACTCCCGTTACTACCGTCTTGCGGGCTTCGTCTCTTAATCCTACTATCTCTACTTCGTCTCCTACTTTGACCGTGCCTCTCTCTACTCTACCGGTGGTTACGGTTCCCCGTCCCGTTATGGTGAATACGTCTTCTATCGGCATCAGGAACGGTTTGTCCACGTCTCTTTCGGGCAGCGGAACGTATTTGTCTACTGCATCCATCAGTTCCCATATCTTGCTGCACCATTCTTCGTCACGAGAGCCGCATCCGCATTCCAATGCTTTCAGGGCGGAGCCTCTGATTATCGGTATCTCGTCTCCCGGGAATTCATACTCGTTCAGCAGATCCCGGATTTCCATCTCTACCAGCTCTAACAGCTCTTCGTCATCTACCATATCTACCTTGTTCATGAATACCACTATATAAGGTACCCCTACCTGCCTGGCTAACAGTATATGTTCTCTGGTCTGGGGCATGGGACCGTCGGCGGCGGATACTACCAATATGGCTCCGTCCATCTGGGCGGCTCCGGTGATCATGTTCTTAATATAGTCGGCATGCCCCGGGCAGTCTACGTGGGCATAGTGCCGGTTCTCGGTCTGGTATTCTACGTGGGCGGTGTTGATGGTTATTCCTCTATCCCGCTCTTCCGGTGCCTTGTCAATCTCATCATATGATGTGGCTATTGCTCCTCCCGCTTTGGACAGTATCAGGGTGATTGCTGCTGTTAACGTGGTCTTCCCATGATCCACGTGTCCTATGGTCCCAATGTTTAAGTGAGGTTTGGTCCTCTCGAATTTTGCCTTTGCCATCTGTTCTCACCTTTCCCCTTTCCTGTTGGGTAAATTTTTGACCGTCAAGCTATATTGTAACCAATCTGCACATAAAATAAAAGAAGTGAGATAAAGTCCCACTTCCTGATAAACCATGGTAGCGGCGCAGGGATTCGAACCCCGGACACTACGGGTATGAACCGTATGCTCTAGCCAACTGAGCTACGCCGCCTAAATGGAGCCCATAACCGGACTTGAACCGGTGACCTCATCCTTACCAAGGATGCGCTCTGCCGACTGAGCTATATGGGCTCGGATATTATTTCAATTCCCTGGGGGAATTATCAGCTTTGGTTGCGGGAGCAGGATTTGAACCTGCAACCTTCGGGTTATGAGCCCGACGAGCTACCAACTGCTCCATCCCGCGATATCATGGTGGAGGGAGAAGGATTCGAACCTTCGAAGGCGTCGCCAACAGATTTACAGTCTGCCCCCTTTGGCCGCTTGGGTATCCCTCCATATTGAGCCTTGCTATTGGAGCCGAGCACAGGACTCGAACCCGCAACCTGCTGATTACAAATCAGCTGCTCTACCATTGAGCTAGCTCGGCTCAAGCAAATACTATTTTAACTGCTGCCCTAAGCAAAGTCAATAGAATCTATATTGGATTCCAATGGCAGTAAAAAAGCGTCTTGCTATTGAGAAGACGCTTTGTTACTGCCACTACATATTATTCTAACATGTATGTATAAGGTTACAGTTCATTGCGATCCTCAAGGTATTTCTCCAGCTTGCGTTTTACTCTCTGCAAGGCATTGTCGATGGATTTAACATGCCTTTTCAGTTCCACCGCTATCTCCTGGTAGGACTTCCCTTCCAGGTAAGCCATCAGAACTTTCCATTCCAGGGAACTGAGAATCTCCCCCATCTTTCTTTCAATAAATATAAATTCCTCCCGGCTGATGATAATCTCTTCCGGATTGGTAATCTTGGTGGTGGAAAGTATATCCATCAAGGTTCGGTCAGATTCTTCATCATATATGGGCTTGTTCAAAGAGACGTAGGAGTTCAGGGGGATATGCTTCTGACGGGTAGCTGTCTTTATGGCAGTAATTATCTGCCGGGTTATACACAATTCCGCAAAGGCTCTGAAGGAAGTAAGCTTGTCCGTCTTGTAATCGCGAATGGCCTTGAAAAGACCAATCATTCCCTCTTGAATTATGTCTTCCTTGTCGGCACCAATTAGAAAATAGGAGCGTGCTTTGGCTCGCACAAAGTTCCGGTATTTATCAACCAAATACTCTACTGCCGCTTGGTCGCCTTGCTGAGCTAATTCTACGATTTCCTCGTCACTCATCTCAGCAAATGTATAAATCTGTGCAGCGATAGAACTGTGCATTCCGTCGCCTCCGTCGATACTTTTTTCGCTGGGTAAAATGCTGACTGGGCAGCTTCTGTAGGCGTATACTTAATTATAGCTATTGGTCAAAGTCTCGTCAAGATACGCCCCCGGGCTGACGGCTGGATTTGCCGCAGATCTCTGGCGAACCAGCTCGTAAATAAGCAGTGCAGCGGCCACGGACGCATTGAGGGAGTTAACCTGCCCGTACATGGGGATGCGCACCAGCAGATCACAATTTTCCCGTACCAAACGCCTGATGCCCCGGCCCTCTCCGCCAATCACCAAAACTGCCGGGCAGGGCATTTTCGTGCGAAAATACTCGGCAGAACCTTCCATGTCGGCTCCGACAACCCACATGCCTGCTTTCTTTAATTCTTTTAGGGTGTTAACCAGATTGGTCTCCCTGACTACCGCCATATGTTCGGTGGCACCGGCTGAAGCCCGCACTACAGCGGGGGTAATGGCAGCGGAATGATGACGGGGCAGTATAATGCCGTTCACTCCCGCGCATTCGGCTGTTCTGATTATTGCCCCCAAATTCTGGGGATCTTCAACTCCGTCCAGGACCAACAGCAGGGCTTGATCTCCAGCCGCAGCCACCTGCTCTAAAACATCCTGCAGGTCAGCATACCGGTATGGCTCGGCCTCCATAACTACTCCCTGGTGAGGAGCCTGGGAATAAAGACGGTCCAATTCACCCCGGTCAGTAAGCTTTACAGCTATGCCTTTATTTTGTGCCAGGTTTACTATTTCTTCAATACGGGGATTGCGGCTGTCCTTTCCTATATATAATTTATAGATTTTTCTCGGGCCGCGCAGGGCTTCGGTCACGCTGTTGATGCCGCCCAGTATTTCTCTCACTGGCTCTACCTGCCTGACTTTTTTCATATTTTGTCCTTTCCTCATAAGTTTACCCAAGCTTAGAGTTGCTCAGGCCGAAACAGCTCGTCAGTGATGATGATTTCTGCGTAGTGCTGGGCGGGAAAACTCTCATCATAGGGGATATCATCAAATAACACCGGGAACTTTTCCTTAAATAACAACAGCAAGGGAATAGCTACCTGGCGCATCTGGGGATGGGCGGCTCCCGCACAGCGCAGCTGGAAAAAGTGGCGCCATTCCCGCATATTGAAGGTCACAGCTATCTCCGTTTTCAGACTGTTAGGGAGCACTGAGCGGGCTTCCTGGGGTGAACAGCCCTTTTCCAGCATTTTCATGTAGCAGTCCTCCGCCGTCTGGCAGGCTTGCTTCCATAGAGAGTAGGCCTCCGGATCAGTTAGGAAGAAAGGCTCTATTACGGTGATTTCCCGCCCGAATTTATCCTGGCTGTAATTGCAGTAACGGGTGGATTCCTGGCTGTAGGAAGCAATACGGTGGCGCACTATTTCGTGGGATACGCCCCGGTCAACTATAAACAGCACTGTAACTTTTTCATGCTCTATAACGGATTCATGACCCCGGGTCAGGATTGAGGCCAAAAACTGGGGATTAAAATCATTTTCCATGCGTCCTTCCGATTTGTAGCAAATACGTGCGCATCGTTCCAGCCGCACCAGTTTGCCGGCGTCCAGTTCATCCCGCGGTACCATAACCCGGGGGTTGATTACGATCATGGCAAATCCTCCCTCTATCAATTAATGGGACCGGAATCTTCATTATTGTCATTATCTTTATCGTTGAATTCCAGGGTCTGGTTTACCAGTTCTAATAGCCTCTGGTCGTCACCCTTGAGGTATAGGTAACCCAGCAAAGCCTCAAATCCGGTACTCATCTGATAATCGGCAGGATTGGCATGCCGCGGAGAGATGCTTTTGGCATTACGTCCCCGGCGCACAATATCCTGTTCCTGTTCACTAAGCTGATCATAGAGAAGCCGCATGGCCCGGGCCTGGCTCTGGGCCCGGACTAATTCAACGGTGTCATGATGGATATCCTTTACCCGCCGGTTGCCGGCAGCCACCAGGTGAGTGCGCACCAGCAGTTCAAATACGGCATCCCCTATATAAGCGAGAACCACAGCTGAGTACTCTTTCAAAGCATTCTCATCCAAGGGTTCGTGATTCAGCAATTCTCCAGCGAACTCCTTCCCGGGTATCTTCTACAATTATACCTGCCTCTGAAAGCTGGTCGCGGATCTGGTCAGCCCATTCATAATTGCGTTCGGCCTTCAGGGATTTGCGTATGGATAACAAATAATCCACCAGGCTGCTTAGTTGGGGAGGGCTGTCATAGCGGAAGCGGCTTTCCTCTCCCCGGTCCTCTACCGCTACGCCCAGATCACGCAGGTAATCCCGCAGGGAATCAGCCATTGCATAGTTCTTGGCTTGCCGGGCTGCCTGGCGCAGGCTCACCACTACCCCCAAAACTTTGTCGATCATTTCTTCCTTATCATGGGGAGTCTTGTCCATAAAAATACCCAGCAGGTTCCCTAATTCCAAATACAGATCACGGGCTCTGCCCAGGGCTGCCTGATCAGCCGGGTCTTCGGGATCCGCCTGGGCCAGGTAGGCATTGATTTCATGGGACATTTCAAACAAATGGCCGATCGCCCGGGCGGTATTAAAATCATCGTCCATGGCTTCGATAAAGCTGTCCCTGATCTGGCACAGCTTGGCCCAAAACTGGGTGCCCTTTTCATGCAAATCCTGGTCAGCCCCGGAACTGTCATCTAAAAATTCCCCCAGGAGGGTGCGAGTATTCTTCAAGCGCATCAAGGCCCGGCGGGCTTCTTCCAGTTTACCATCGTCAAAATCCAGGGGACTGCGGTAATGGGTGGCTATCAAGTAGTAGCGCACCACATCTGCGGGATACTTGTCTAAAATCTCCCGCAGCAGGAAAAAGTTGCCCAGGGATTTGGACATTTTCTCCTTGTTGACGGTGATAAACCCATTGTGCATCCAGTAACGCACGAAGGGCTTGCCGGTCAGAGCTTCCGCCTGCGCAATTTCGTTTTCATGGTGGGGAAAAATCAGGTCACTGCCCCCGCCATGAATATCTATAGTTTCACCCAGGCAATTGGTGGACATAACAGAGCATTCAATATGCCATCCGGGCCGGCCCGGTCCCCAGGGACTGTCCCAGGCTGGTTCTCCGGGTTTGGCGGCTTTCCAGAGAGCAAAGTCCATAGGGTCTTCTTTTAGTTCATTTATGTCGATACGGGCGCCGGCCTGCATTTCATCCAGGGAACGGCCGGACAATTTGCCATAGCCGCTGAAAGCCCGCACCCGGAAGAAAACATCTCCCTGGGATTCATAGGCATAACCCTTGTCAATCAGCTTGGCGATAGCGTCTATTATCTCAGGAATGTGCTGGCTGACCCGGGGATGCTCCTGGGCAGGCCTGATACCCAGGGCTTCGGCATCCACAAAATACTCGTCGATATAGCGCTGGGCCAGCTTAAGGGGATCTTCCCCCTCTTCCTGGGCCCGCTTGATAATCTTGTCGTCCACATCCGTGAAGTTCTGGACATAGTTTACCTTATAACCCCGGTACTCCAGGTAACGGCGTACGGTATCAAATACCACCAGAGGCCTGGCATTTCCCAGGTGAATCAGGTTATAAGTAGTAGGGCCGCACACATACATGCTCACTTCATGCGGTTTCAATGTTTTTAGCTCTTCTTTTTGCCCGCTGGCTGTATTGTAAAGGCGCATCTTCAAGCTCCTTTCTCATAAGTTCCTCTAAGCGGCGCTCCAGCTCGTTTATCCGCTCCTGCATGGCCGTCAGGGTGTCAGCAATGGGGTCAGGCAGCAGGTGGTGCTCCAGGTCCACTTCCATTTTGCCGTCGGTAACTTTAGCTCCGTCGCGAACTACAATGCGGCCGGGAACTCCAACCACGGTGCAGTTGTCAGGAACACTTTTGAGTACCACTGATCCTCCGCCTATCTTCACATTGTCGCCGATGGTGATAGAACCCAGCACCTTTGCCCCGGCACTGATTACCACATTATTGCCTATAGTGGGGTGGCGCTTGCCTTTTTCCTTGCCGGTTCCCCCCAGGGTCACCCCCTGATAAAGGGTAACATTGTCACCGATTTCTGCAGTCTCGCCGATCACTACGCCCATGCCGTGATCAATGAAAAACTTCCGGCCTATTTTCGCCCCGGGGTGAATTTCAATGCCGGTAAAGAACCGGCTTATATGAGAAATCAGCCGAGCTATGAAAAACATGCGATGCCGGTAGAACCAGTGGGCGATACGGTGATTAATTATAGCATGAAAACCGGGATAACAGAATATTACTTCCCACACACTGCGTGCGGCCGGGTCTCTTTCAAATATCACCTGAATTTCTTCCTTTAGAGTTTTGAACATAGGGGCCAACCTCCTTAAATATTGACTCCTTTTTTGCAATGGTTACCGTGGCCCAGGCCACGATTAATGAAAAATCTCCTCTCGGGTCCTCGCTGTAAAAATGACTGGGCTTTGTCATCGCGAGGCACGAAGTGCCGTGGCGATCTCGTTCACATGACTGCAGGCATCGTTAGAGATTGCTTCGCTGCGCTCGCAATTATCACCTGAATAACAGGCCACGATAAACGAAAACTTAAGTCTGTCATCGCTATGAAAGGAATTCTTAATTGTCATTGCTGTGAAAATGGCTTTTATGTCAGTAAAAAGGCAACCATTGTGTCATTGCGAGCGCGTAGCGCGTGGCAATCTCTATGGCAACTAACGGTGTGAGTTAACAGATCGCCACGTCGCTTTGCTCCTCGCGATGACACGAAGAGAGCTCTTTTCACAGCAATGACACAAAAGGTGACTTTTCATTCATCGTGGTCCCTTCTGGTTAGCTGCAAAAAAGCCTTTCGTCCCCATAAGAGACGAAAGGCTTCACTTCCGTGGTTCCACTCTCATTGAGCTGTAATAATGACAGCTCCACTCGAAAATGATAACGGTTTTTCACCGGGTAAGCCTACTGGAATTTCGGCATACCTGCTCCTGGGCGCATTTCGGCGACTTCTTTCTGAGAAAGGGCTTTCAGCCGGTGGCCCTCTCCTCTCTGGCAGCGAGTGGTCGCTTACTTCTCCCGTTCATAGCATTAAATTATGTGAATTTTTATGATATAGTTAGTTGCATTATATGCGCCCCATCTGGGGATGTCAACCTAATCCTGCAGGTAAAATCTGATTTATTTTAATTATAACTTATCCTTATCAAAACCGGAAGAAAGGTAGCTATTCCTTTAATCCGGCCAGGGCCTTCTCCAGGCGCCGGGCAGTTTCCTGGCGTCCCCATACCGCCATGATCAGATGCAGATCAGGTCCATGTACCAGCCCGGTCAGGGCACAGCGCACCGGCATGAACACATCCTTGGCCTTCAGCTTCAATTCTTTGACTGTGGCCCTGATACACTGCCGGTACTCCTCAGGATCTTCCTTAAGGGGCAGCTTGGCCTGTATGGCTTCCAATACCTGCCTCACTCCCGGTTGACTTAATACCGCCCGGGCTTCTTCATCCGGATCGGGCTGATCAAAGAACACCGGCAGCAGGTTTTCGATATCCTTCAGGCACACCATCCGCTCCCGTACTGCTTCCATCAGCCATTCTCTCTGCTGAGGGGTCAATTGGGCCACCTGGCCCGCATAAGGAGTGGCAGCGATGAAAGGCTCCAGTCTTTCGCTTAGCTCCTGGTTATCCAGTTTCTTGATATACTGCTGGTTCATCCAGTTTAATTTGTCCAGGTCAAAAACTGCCGGACTGCGGGAAACCCTGTCCAAGGTAAAGCTGGCCTCAATCTGCCGCCGGTCCAGGATTTCTTCTTCTCCCTCGGGCGACCATCCCAGTAGGGCTAAAAAGTTAAACAGGGCTTGGGGCAGGTAGCCCATTTCCCGGTATTGTATCAGGGAGGTTGCCCCATGGCGTTTGCTCATTTTCTGCCGGTCTTCCCCCAGTATGAGAGAAATATGAGCAAACTCCGGCCGCTTAAACCGCAGGGCTTCATAAAGCATAAGCTGGCGGGGAGTATTGGGCAAATGTTCCTCGGCTCTTATCACATGGGTTATTCCCATCAGGGCATCATCTATTACCACCGCAAAATTATAGGTAGGGATGCCATCCGACTTCATTATTATAAAATCTCCGGTGTTGTCGCTTTCAAAAACCACCTGTCCCCGCACCAGATCATGAACAACATAAACCTGGTTTTCCGGCACTTTGAAGCGAATAGCCGGGGTACGACCGCTGTCAATCAGGGCCTGTCTTTCCTCATCGGTAAGATAGCGGCATTTACCGGAATAACGGGGCATTTCCCCCTTGGCTGCCGCTGCCTGCCGCTCAGCTTCCAGCTCTTCTTCCGTACAAAAGCAGGGGTAAGCCAGACCCCGATCCAGCAATTCCCGGGCATACTCCTGGTATATGGCTAAACGCTCCGTCTGGCGATAGGGGGCATGGGGTCCTCCCACGTCCACTCCTTCCTGCCAGCTCAATCCCAGCCAGCGCAAAGAAGCCAGTATCTCCTCTTCGTATTCCCGCTTGGAGCGGTCCAAATCAGTATCCTCTATCCGCACTACCAGTTCTCCGCCCTCGTGAACCGCAAAAAGATAATTAAATAAGGCCGAACGGGCGCCGCCGATATGCAAAGGTCCAGTAGGACTAGGTGCAAACCTGACTCGTACCTTGCTCATAATTAACCTCCTGTTTTATGAAATAAATCTCAGGGGAATAAAAACAATATGATTTCCCTGCCATTCTAACCGGGTATTTCTTCTATTAATACTATGGCCTGAGCTGATATGCCTTCCTGGCGTCCCACAAAGCCCAGCTTTTCCGTGGTGGTTGCCTTGACACTCACCTGTCCTACCGGCAGGTCCAGAGCTGCCGCTATATTGGTGCGCATCTTCTCTATGTAGGGAGCTAAGCGAGGGGCTTGAGCAGCTATGGTGCTGTCTATATTCACAATCCGGTAACCCGCCTGCTGCAGAAGCTGGCCGATCTGAGCCAGCAGTTTCAGACTGTCGGCGTCTCTATACCGTTCATCATTATCGGGGAAATGATGTCCCAGATCCCCCAAGGCCGCTGCTCCCAGCAGGGCGTCCCCGATAGCGTGGGCCAGAACATCTGCATCGGAATGTCCCAGCAAACCAGCCGAGTGGGGTATATCCACTCCGCCTAAAATCAATTTGCGGCCTGACACCAAGGGGTGCACATCATAACCAATGCCGATGCGCATATTACTAGTCTCCTTTGCTGTGCCGGCGAGCTTTGAGCAGGCTTTCGGCAATGATTATGTCCTCAGGGGTAGTGATTTTCAAATTATCGTACTGGCCGGCAACTACTTTGACCCGGCCTATGTATCTTTCAAACAGCGAAGCATCATCAGTAGCCCGGAAATTGTCACAAAAAGCTTCCTGGTAGGCTTTCTTCAGCTCATGAAACTCAAAGATCTGGGGGGTTTGTACGGCTACCACGGAATTGCGATCCAGGGTATGGCTGACAAAACTGTCCCGGTCTACCATCTTTAAGGTATCCCGGGAAATTACTCCGGGTATGGCCGCTCCCCAGCGCCGGGCTTCCCGGTACAAAGCCTGTAGTAGGTCCAGGGACAAAAGGGGCCGTGCACCGTCGTGCACAGCCACATAAGCAGTTTGGTCATTAAGCTGGCTTAAACCTGCCCAGACAGAGTCCTGACGTTCCGGACCTCCAGCTACCACCCGGGACACTTTGCGATATTTATATTTCCTGACTATTTCCTCTTCACAGTAACTGATCTCCGAGGCCCTGGCTACAATGACAATTTCATCTACAGCCTCAAACTGTTCAAATATATCCAGAGAGTAAGCCAATACCGGCCGGTTATTCAGCAAAAGGTACTGCTTGTTGATCCTGCTCCCCATGCGGCTGCCGGCGCCGGCCGCCGCGATAACAACCCGAAGGTTGTCATCCATACATGTTCACCTCTGGTACACTCTGCAAGTTCTGCTCCTGGTGGTAATGAGTTTCTTCTCTGACTTTACGGGTAAATATCATCCTGCCTGCCGCAGTTTGAAAAACACTGGTAACCATAACCTCTAATTCCTGGCCTATCTGCTGCTGGGCATCTTCCACCACTACCATGGTCCCGTCCTCCAGGTAGCCTACGCCCTGCCCGTTTTCCTTACCTTCTTTGATCACCGTTACGTGCATGGTCTCTCCTGGATAGACAATCATCTTCACCGCATTGGCCAGTTCGTTGATGTTGAGTACGGTTATTCCCTGCAGTTCGGCAACTTTGTTGAGATTATAATCATTGGTAATAATGCTGGCATTCAACTGCTTGCAGAGCCGAATTAATTTGGCGTCCACTTCTTTTTCTTCCAGAATGGCCGCATCTGTCACATCCATTATATCAATTTTTATACCAGAGTGTTTTTGCATTTTGGACAGAAGTTCCAGGCCCCGTCTCCCTTTGTTGCGGCGGATATTGTCCGAGGAATCAGCTATATGCTGCAGTTCTTCAATAACAAAGGTAGGAACAATCAGGCAGCCTTCCAGGAAATGACTCAAGCACACATCATATATGCGCCCGTCAATAATAGCGCTGGTATCAACTACTTTGGGTGCTATGCGGGTGATGGGCGCTTTTACGTCCAAGCGCTTGGCAACCCCTGGGAGGAGACGCAATATCTCCATACCCCGCCGGGTACCTACTTTTAATCCCAGGTAAGCACAAAGAATAAAAACCAAAAGAGTGAGGTACACCCCGATTCCCTTGAGCATGGATAAGGGATAACTGCTCAGGACTCCGGTAAGAATTCCCACCAGCAAACCGGAAGTGCCGCCGATCAGTACCTCCATGGAGACCGAGTCCAAATAGCGGTTTAATGCAGCCATGGAACGGCTGATTACACTTTTAATCCAGCCAAAAGCTGCATAGGAGATCACCAGGGAAGCCAGAGCGATCATAACCAGCTGCGGCTTCTGGGTGGGCAGAAACAGGTGGGATACATAAGTGATCCAAGCCGCACATATAATAGCAAGCACGATAACCAGTTTTGAGACTTTCAGGTGGCCATACACTTTATACACCTCCACCTTTATTTTTCTATAAGGGCTGTATAATTATACTTAGGAAGGCAAATTTTCCTAATTGATAAGGCAGGAGTTAACTTCACCGTCCCCACGCGAATTGACAGTGCCGTACGGGCAGGGCTATAATTAGTTAGACCACCAGAAGAGGGGGCAAGTCTTTACATGAAGGACTTGATTTGTGACGAGTTTCAGAATATTGTGGGTGATCTTTTAATACGCCATAGCAGCATTCTGGACATTCTTTCCAAGCTTTCCGAAGCCACCAGTCGCGTAAACCGGGCTGTTGCCAAGGGAATCACCAATTGCGGCTGCCTGTCGGTGGAAGCCCATAAGGTGCAAATTCCCGATCATGTTGAATCCATTCAGGAACTCCGTCAATACTTGGATAACCATCTTCGTGGTGAGTTGTGTCCCAATTGCGAGGAAATTATTATCAGTGAAATGGGCAAACTGCTGTTTTATTCAGCGGCTCTGTGCAACGTTCTTAATATAAGCCTGTACGACGTATTCATTAAAGAGTACAAAGAAGTCTCTACTCTGGGCATCTTTAACATGACTTGATTCTTAGCTTCCTTGATAAAGGCAAACCCGTCTGTCTGCTGGCAGCCGGGTTTTTTTATTAATGGTAAATTATTTATATTTATTAGAAAGGATTTTCCCTTGACCTGCGTAATTAGGGGAAATGGAAGCAGTTGGCTGGGAACTCTTGAATTTTATAATGCGGAAAGTGGCGATACTGATTGGATTATGCGGTTCAAGTCAAGGATCTGCGCAAAGTATACCGGGTGGGTGAGGAGAAAGTAGTAGCCCTGGATAACATATCCCTCACCATTGAGCCGGGAGAAATCTGCTGCATACTGGGAACCTCCGGCTCAGGAAAAACCACCCTGCTGAATCTGTTAGCCGGCCTGGAAAAACCCACCCGGGGAGAAATATATCTATTGGGCAAACCGGTTCATAAAATGGATGAACGGCAGCTGGCGCATTTTCGCCAGCGCTACTTGGGGTTTATTTTTCAAGCCTATCACCTGCTGCCCGCTTTAACAGCTCTGGAAAATGTCAGCCTACCCCTGGCTTTCCGTGGGGTGGATCGCCGTACCCGGCAACGGGAAGCCCGGCGGATATTAACAGATGTTGGGCTGTCTAAGCATTTGCTGCATAGACCTACGCAAATGAGCGGCGGGCAACAGCAGCGGGTGGGCATTGCCCGGGCTTTTGTGGGAAATCCCCCGCTGGTTTTTGCCGATGAGCCTACCGGCAATCTGGATTCGGTCACCACCCGGGAGATAATGAACCTGATTACCGGTCTGGCAGCTAAACACCGTCAAACTCTGCTTATAGTTACCCATGATCAGGATGTGGCTGCTTATGCCAGCAAGATTGTCCATATTTTGGACGGGCGCATTGAACGTATAGAAAGCAATTAATGAGGGAGTGAAGAAATGAAAAAAAGTGTCTTTGGGGCATTTATCCTGATTTGTCTAATCTGCTGGTCGTTTCCTGTTTCACTGCCGGCAGCAGAGGCACCTACCCCTAGTGATCCACCTGTCACAGTTTTTGTTCCTGAATACACTGAACCAGAACCGGTAATAGTAATCGCCGCTGATAGATGGATGCCGGTATTTGAAGCGGGAAGCAATCAGGTACTGAACATCCCTATTAAAAATGCGGGGGGACGGGCCATTAATACAGTTATTTCCCTAAATGTCGGTGATCCCAAGACCTTTCCCTTCCAGGCAGATAAAATGTCCTTTACCCGGTATATTTCCAGTTTTACCGGGGATATTGTCTATAGCATTCCCATTACCATACCAGCCAACACTGCTCCGGGGATTTATCCTTTACCAATAACTGTCACCTATGAAAGCCCTTCAGGAGGAGGCGGCAGCGCCTCCGCTACTGTGTACATAAAGATCACCAACAACCTGCGCCAGCCCCAGCTTAAACTGCTGGGAATCCAGACGGAAGCTGACAAATTGAAGGCTGGTACCAGCCAGGTGGTGAAATTGAACTTAAAAAATGAAAGTGATATTCCCATCTATTCCATAAACCTGCGCTTAAGCGGTTTTTCAACTGATGGGATAAATTTGGACAACTGGCCGGACACCCAGTTTGTCACCAGCATGGAAGCTGGTGAACTGCACCCGGTGGAATTCCGCCTGCAGGCGGGAGGAAAAATGGAAAGCGGCATCTATCCACTGGATCTTGCCATCGAGTTTAAAGACCAGTACGATCTAAAATACACTCAGGAACAAAAGGTTTACGTACCAGTAGCAGGAAAAGGCGACACAGGCGAGTTGGTTCCCCGCATTTTGCTGGAAAACTACTTTCTGGGGACGGATTACGTGCAAGCCGGCCAAACCTTTCCCTTGACCTTGGTTTTCCGCAACACCAGCGAAACGTCCCCGGTGCGCAATATTAAAGTCAGCCTTTCTTCTGAAGGGGATATCTTTTCCCCGGTGGGCAGCAGCAACTCTTTTTATTTTGCCGAAATACCCCCTCAGGGCACCGCGGAACATACCATATACCTGCATCCCCAGGTCACTGCGGAGCACAGAGTATATAACCTGACCGCCCGGATAGATTACCAGGATGAGGACGGCAACAAGCTGGAAGAACAGGAAACCATCAGCCTGCCAGTGGTTAAGGAAACCAAGCTGGTAATCTCTGATGTAATCGTACCTGCGGAAGCCTACCCGGGCAGCCCAACCAGCATCTCCCTGGACCTCTATAATACCGGGCGCAGCCCCATACGCAATCTGATGATCACCACCGAAGGGGATTTTGAAGTACAGAACGCTGCTCTGTTTATCGGAACCCTGGAAGCAGGCCGGGATGATTATTATGATGCCACTATCATACCCCGGCAGGAGGGAGAACTAACCGGAAAAGTCATTCTCACCTATGAAGATGAACTGGGCAACCCCTACCAGCTGGAAAAGAGCTTTACCCTTAATGTCATGGCTTTTCCTGCCCCTCCGTCCATGGGACCGGAAATGCCTGGGGAACAAACCGGCCAGAAGTCAGTAAAGAACTGGCTGATAGCTGGCGGGATCCTGCTGGTGCTGGCTGCAGTTGTTACAGTAGTATTAGTACGCCGCCGCCACCGCCGCCGTATGAAAGAGGTTGAACTGGATGAATAAGCGGGACATACTGCATATGAGCCTGGTAAATATGCTGCGGCGCAAGACCCGCTCTGTTCTGACCATTATCGGCGTTGTCATCGGCACTAGTGCCATAGTGGTCATGATGTCATTGGGTCTGGCTATAGATAAGACTTATCAGGAGCAATTGGGTCAAATGGGCAGCCTTAGTATTATTGATGTTTACCCTTTTGCTCCCTATATCGAGGGGAGCGTTTCCTATAATCCTGGTGAGGTGCGTCTGGATGACCAGGCTATCGAGCAGTTTAAATCCATTCCCGGCGTAGAAGCTGTGATGCCCCAGAAAACCGCTTATATGCGGGTAGCGGCGGGACGAATGGTGGCAGATATGACGGTGGTGGGCATAAAGCCGGAGTTGCTGGAAGCCTTCGATTTTGAGGTGGAAAGCGGTCGCCTGCTGCAGGCTGGTGATAAAAATGCCGTGATATTCGGCAAATATGTCTCCAACTTCTTTTTCAACCCCCGCCTTTCCAGCCAACGCTGGGGTCCGAATTCATCCGGCCAATCCCAGGTGGATCTTTTGAGCAATAACCTGTTGATCACCTCTGATTTAAGTTACGGAGAACGTCGCCGTTCTTCTGACACCGGGGATGACAGCAAACCCCCACAGCCCCATGAAATAAAAGGGGTGGGAATAATAAAGGAAAGCGGTTCGGAAAAGGATTATCAGGCTTATATGAATATCACCGCCCTGGAGGAGATACTGAAGGCAGATGAGCGCTTCCAGCGCTCCCAATCCTCGGGCCGGTGGTCCCGGGGCAGCAGTTTTCAGCAATCCGGTTATGAACAGGTGAAAGTAAAAGTAGCTGACATCGAACTGGTGGAAGAAGTGCAAAAACAGATAAGAAACCTGGGATTTGAATCCCACAGCTTGCTGGATATGCTGAACTCTATAAAAGAATACTCCCGTACCGTCCAGGCGATCCTGGGAGGCATAGGAGCAGTCAGCCTGCTGGTGGCAGCCATAGGTATCACCAACACTATGGTGATGAGCATTTATGAAAGGACCCGGGAGATCGGGGTTATGAAAGTCCTGGGAGCCGACCTCAAGGATATCGGCCAGATGTTTTTGCTGGAAGCTGGTTTAATCGGCTTTTGGGGAGGAGGTCTGGGTGTAGCCTTCAGCTATTTAATATCCTTCCTGCTGAACCGCCTGTCGGCTGGGCTGATGGGAGGGATGTTAGGAGGAACGCCCGGACAAATATCCATAATTACCCCGCTCCTGGCAGTAAGTGCTCTGGTTTTTGCTACTATGATAGGCCTGCTAGCTGGTTACCTGCCAGCCCGGCGGGCTATGCACCTGAGTGCCCTGGACGCCCTCCGTTCAGAAGCCTAAGCTAAACCACATATTCCAGGATTACCTGTTCCTGCATGCGCTTCAGTCCATTTTTTATGGAACGAGCTCTTACTTCGCCGATACCTTCTACATCGTCCAGTTCCTCGATAGTGGCTCGCATGATATGGCTGAGGAGCCCGAAGCGCTGTACCAGGTTTTCAATAATGGAAACCGGTATCCGGGGCAGTTTCTGCAACATCCGGTATCCCCGGGGAGATACCTGCTGGTCCAGATGGCTGGTAGTGCTGCCCAATCCCAGTATCCTGGCAATATATACAGTATCCGAAATATCTTCTTCAAATCCCCGCAGCAGGCTGTTCATTACTTCCTGGGGTGACCGTTCGGTAGAATTTAAGTAGTCCTGTATTATATAAAGAGCTTCATCATGGACATTGGCTATCAGTTCATCCAGCTGCATTTTGACCAGGCGGCCTTCGGTTCCCAGCTCCACAATATAGTTTTCAATTTCCTGGGCAATATGCAGGACTTTTATACTGCGGCGCAGCACTTCGCATACTTCCGACACCGTAACCATATCTTCGAATTCCAGCCCGCTCAGTCTCTGCAGTTCCCGGTTCAGAACGTTCCGGTACTTTTCCAGGGTCTGCAGAGCCTGGTTGGCTTTAACCAGTATAGTGGAAAGTTCTCGCAGGCGGAAAGATATGTTGCCGTGATAGAGGGTCACCACCCGGCGGCGCTGGGATATGGCCACTACCAGAACTCCCGTCTGGCGCGCTACTCTTTCGGCAGTACGGTGCCGGATGCCGGTCTCATTGGAATGAATGGTAGCGTCAGGGTCCAGCTGGGCATTGGCAATCAGAATGCGGGTGGCATCGCTGTTCATAATGATAGCTCCGTCCATTTTGGCCAATTCATACAGCCGGGCCGGGGTATATTCGCAATCGATCCAAAAGCCTCCGCTCACCAGCTTCATAAGCTCGGGAGAATCTCCCACTACAATTAATGCCCCGGTATTGGCTTGCAGCACATTTTCAATCCCGATGCGGAACAGCGTGCCCGGAGCCAGTAATTGCAGGTATTTGCGGAAAGTACCTTGATAAATATCGTCCACTGCCTCACCCCTCCGTAATAAGCTCCACTAAGCTATCAATGGTCTTTATTTCCACCAGCTCCAGGCGCAAACCCGGAGCAACCTTCCGAACTGTGCTTTCCGGTAGTATTACCTTTCTAAACCCCATTCTATCAATTTCTTTAAGGCGTTGTTCCAGAAAGGGTACTGGCCGTATCTGACCGGAAAGGCTTAATTCTCCTATAAAAACCGTATCGGCAGCTATGGGAGTGTCCCGGTAGCTGGATACGATAGCCGCAGCTATAGCCAGGTCAACGGAAGGATCTTTCAAAAAAAGTCCTCCGGTAACCTTCAGGTACACATCGTGAACCGCCAGGGGATAGCCGCATTGTTTCTCCAAAATGGCTATGATCAAAGCCAAACGGTTTTGGTCAATACCGGATGCCATTCGCCTGGCATACCCCGGTCCGGCATTGGCTACCAGGGCCTGCACTTCAATCAGCAGGGGGCGAGTACCTTCAAAGCTGGAGGATACCGCCGAACCGCTGCAGGGCTTCTGTCCTGGACTGAGAAAGACATAGGAGGGGTCGGTTACTTCTACCAGACCCTGACCGGTCATCTCCATGAGCCCCACTTCATCGGTAGAGCCGTAACGGTTCTTCACCCCGCGCAGCAGGCGCAAAGCCACATTTTTGTCGCCCTCAAAGTATATAACCACGTCCACCATGTGCTCCAAAACCCGGGGACCGGCCAAAGCCCCCTCCTTGGTAACATGGCCCACCAGGAAAAAGGTAGTTTCCGTCCTCTTGGCATACTCCAGAATCTGGGCAGTACACTGGCGCAGCTGGGCAACACTTCCGGGTACTGAACTTATGCTGGAAGTATACACCGTCTGAATAGAATCAATTATCACCACAGCAGGCGCCAGCTCTTTCAGGCTGGCTTCCAGGTTATCTATATTCTGTTCGTTTAACAGGTAAACTCCTTGTTCTTCAACACCCAGGCGCAGGGAACGCAGCCGCAGCTGTTTCATGGATTCCTCCCCGGACAGGTAGACCACGGTTTGTCCGGAGCGGGCTATGTTGCCGGCCACCTGCAGCAGCAGGGTGGATTTGCCTATTCCGGGATCTCCCCCCAATAAAATAAGAGACCCGGGAACAATGCCGCCCCCCAGCACCCGGTCTAATTCGCTGTTGCCGCTGGACATCCTCTGCAGGTGTTCCTGGGCAATGGACTGCAGAGGAACAGGATAGGTAACCGCCTGCAGGTATGGGCTCTTGGAGGGATTGACGACCTCTTCGACGAGACTGTTCCAGGTCAAACAGCCGGGACACCGTCCCAGCCACTTGGAAGATTCATAGCCGCATTCACTGCATACAAAACGGGTTCCTGTTTTTTTCATTAAATCACCTTATAGAATATTATAACGTATCCAATCAGCCAACTGTCTAAAAAATCCAAATCTATATCCAATAGTCCACAAAAAAACAGGGAGTTTTACTCAACCCCCCTGTCAGACTGTCAAAGAAGTCTGTTAACGGTTGGACGTTCGAGATTGCCACGCCCCTCCGGGGCTCGCAATGACACATAAGATAGCCTTTTGGTATGTCATCGCGAGGAGCGTAGCGACGTGGCGATCTCTTTTAGCATGTTTTTTGACACTCTCACAGGGGGTTTTACTCAAACCCCCTGTTTTCGCCTTTTAGACTTTAGCCAGTTTTCTTACCACGATCTCCTCATTTTCCACATCCACCAGTATGGTGTCTCCCGGTACCACCGTTCTCTTCAGGATTTCTTCGGAAACGGTATCTTCTACCAGCTTCTGAATAGCCCGCTTAAGGGGCCGTGCTCCGTAAGCGGGATCATAGCCCTGTTTCAGGATAAGTTCTTTGGCAGCTTCGCTTACTTCCAGCTCGAAGCCGTTTTCGGTAATCCGGGTCTTCAATTCCTTCATGAGCAGATCGACAATTTGCTTCAATTCCTCTTCCGTCAGGCTCTGGAATACGATGATTTCATCGATACGGTTCAGGAATTCAGGCCGGAAGGTGTGTTTCATTTGCTCCAGCATGGTTTCCTTCATTTTCTCGTAATTCATATCCCGATCCTCACCGCTGGTAAACCCGACCTTTTTGGCATGACGAGCCGATTCCGCTCCCACATTGGAAGTCATGATCACTATGGTATTGCGGAAATCCACGGTACGTCCCTGGCCGTCGGTCAGGCGTCCATCTTCCAGTACCTGCAGCAGGATGTTGAATACATCCGGATGGGCTTTTTCAATCTCATCCAGGAGTATTACCGAATAGGGCTTTCTGCGGACTTTTTCCGTCAGCTGCCCGCCCTCATCGTAACCTACATAGCCGGGAGGCGAACCTATCATTCTGGCCACCGCATGTTTCTCCATATACTCGGACATATCCAGGCGGATCATGGCATCTTCGCTGCCAAACATAGCTTCCGCCAGAGCCCGGGCCAACTCGGTCTTACCTACACCCGTCGGTCCCAGGAAGATGAAACTGCCTATAGGCCGTTTGGGATTTTTCAAGCCGGCTCTAGCCCGGCGTACCGCCCGGGCTACCGCTTTAACGGCTTCGGACTGACCGATAACTCTTTCATGCAGAATTCCCTCAAGGTTTACCAGTCGGTCGCTTTCCTCCTCAGCCAGTTTGCTCACCGGGATTCCGGTCCAGCTGGAAACAATAGCGGCTATTTCCTCTTCTCCTACCGTACCCATGGTCAGGCTGCGCTTATTGATCCATTCCTTGCGCTCATTCTCGATTTGTTCCCTGAGCTTCTGTTCTTCATCCCTTAACTGGGCGGCCTTCTCATATTCCTGGGCGTTGATGGCTTCTTCCTTTTCCTTGATTATATCCTTCAAGCGGTTTTCCGCTTCCTTAATAGTATCCGGCACTACATAGTTGTTCAGGCGAACCCGGGAAGAGGCTTCATCGATTAAGTCGATGGCCTTATCCGGCAGGAAGCGATCGGTAATGTAACGGGCGGACAGGTTTACTGCCGCATTGATAGCCTCGTCGCTTATTTTTACCGCATGATGGGCTTCGTACCGATCCCGCAGCCCCTTCAGAATTTCAATGCTTTCTTCCGGAGTCGGTTCATCTACCGTAATCGGCTGAAAACGTCTTTCCAGGGCAGCATCCTTTTCAATATGCTTGCGATATTCATCCAGAGTAGTGGCTCCCACACACTGGAATTCGCCCCGGGCCAGGGAAGGCTTGAGAATATTGGCCGCATCAATAGCCCCTTCCGCAGCGCCGGCACCCACAATGGTGTGGAGCTCATCTATAAAGACGATGACGTCTCCGGCAGCTTTGATTTCGGCTACGATTTTGGTAAGCCGGTCTTCAAATTCACCCCGGTATTTAGTCCCGGCAATCATGGAGGAAAGATCCAGAGCCACAACCCGTTTGTTGCTGAGGATTTCCGGAACTTGGTTTTCCACAATTCGTTGGGCCAATCCCTCTACAATGGCGGTTTTACCTACTCCCGGATCACCAATCAGCACCGGATTGTTTTTGGTACGCCGGGACAGGACCTGGATGACCCTTTCGATCTCCTTGTGGCGCCCGATTACCGGGTCCAGGCGGCCTTCCAGGGCATCCTGGGTAAGATCGCGGCTGAAAGCATCCAAAGTAGGTGTTTTGCTCTTGGGCTTGCGCTTATTAACCGGCGAAGGAGTATAAGCATTGGCCGCCGGCTCCTGATAAGGTGTTCCCGGGGGATTAGGCTGCATATCGCCGCCCAGGAGGTTCATTACCTGCTGGCGCAGCTGATCAAGTCTCACTCCCATGCTGGTCAGCACCTGACCGGCTACACCTTCCTCCTCCCTCAGTAAAGCCAGCAGAAGGTGCTCGGTACCTACATAATTGACCCCCTGCAGGCGGGCTTCATCAAAAGCCAGGTTAAACACCTTTTTGGCTCTGGGGGTAACCGGCAGATCTCCATCCGGCGGTTCCACCGGAGTGTTTCCCTGGCCGATTATCCGGGTTACCTCACTGCGCACTTTCTCCAAATCTATTCCCATACTGAGCAGAGCGCGGGCTCCAACTCCTTCTCCTTCTTTCAGCAAACCTAACAGTATATGTTCCGTGCCTATGGCCGGATGATTCAGCTGACGAGCTTCTTCCTGGGCATAAATAACCGCATTGCGGGCTCTCTGAGTAAAACGTCTAAACATGTCAAATCCCTCCTAGTTCTTATTTCTCTTCGCTGGTTCCGGCAGCCGGCGAGCTGCCCGGCTTGGCTTTACGGCTGGTCAGTTTTTCTTTAATGACTTCGGCCCGGTGAATATCCCGGCTCAGAGGATCCATTTCCCGGCCCGCTCTTTTCTGCAGGTGGGCCGGGCGGATAGCAACAACCAGCTCATTTAAGGCGTAAGGCTGGATTCCGTCAATTATACCCATGTTGACCCCCAACCTTACTTCCGACAAATGCCCCAGGGCTTCATTGGATGTGATCATCCGGGCATTGGTCAAAATTCCGTAAGCACGGCAAACTCTATCTTCCAGCTGTATATGCATCTGATTCTTCAAGTTTTCCCGCAGGGTGCGTTCCTGCTGGATTATCTGCCGGGTAACAGCGGTCAGATTGGCAATAATGTCTTCCTCGGTCTGCCCCAGGGTTATCTGGTTGGAGACCTGGAAGAAGTTGCCCATGGCCTCACTGCCTTCGCCGTAAATACCCCGCACCGTGAGACCCAGTTGACCGATATAATGAACAACAGCATTAAGCTGTCCGGTGGTTACAATGGCTGGCAGGTGCAGCATAACCGAGGCTCGCATTCCGGTACCCACGTTGGTGGGACAGGCGGTTAAATAGCCTCGCTGTTCATCAAAGGCAAAGCTCAAATTGCTTTCCAGTTCATCATCCACCATCTGCGCCCTTTTGTAGCACTCCTCCATCTGGAGTCCCGGCAGCAGGCACTGGATGCGCAGGTGATCTTCCTCATTTATCATGATAGCCAGCTGGCCTTCCTTATCCACCAGCAGTCCCTGATAGAATTTGTTGGCTTCGGCATGGTTGGGACTGATCAAATGCTTTTCCATTAAAATCTGCCGGTCCAGGGCGGTCAGATTGTTAAAGCTCAGCAGCTCCAGCTGATCCTTAAGGGAGCTTTTCTGCCAGGCCTGAGTTATCTGCTGCCAGCAAGCCTGACCGGTTTTATCATCCAACAGGTGGGGGAAAGGCACCGTCTGCAGATTGCGGGCCAACCGTACCCGGCTGCTGATGACAATATCTGATTCCGGTCCCGGTTCCATCCAGCGCACATAGGTGCTGTTGAGTAAATCACTGCTCATAATGTTTCCCCCCTATTCCAGCTGTTTTTCCAATTCTTTAATGGAATCTCTGATTTCTGCTGCTTGTTCATATCTTTCAGCTGTCACCGCTTCCTGCAGCTGGGCCTTTAACCTTTCGATTTTCTTCTTGATCAAAACCTTTTCCCCGCCCCGGGAAGGAACTTTGCCCACATGCTGGCTGTTGCCGTGTATGCGACGCAAAGTGGGTTCCAGGGCCTGGTCGAATTCCCGGTAGCACTCGGCACAGCCTAGTTTCCCGGTATGAGTAATATCATTGAAAGTCACCCCGCAATGAGAGCAGGTCAAATTATTGGGACTGGCAGCAGTCTGCTGCAGAATTCCAAAAGTATGCCCCAAAAAGCTTCCCAGAAGATTGGGAATAGAAAACTGCCCATTCATGAACAAGGCACCCTTTTTGGCAGCACATGTATCACACAGGTGAGTTTCCATCTTAGTGCCGTTAAAGAACTGGGTGAAGTGAACTGTTGCTGGTTTCTGTTTGCATTCATCACAAAACATTTCCGGAACCCCCTTTATGACTCTGTCTTTACATACTCACTCAACGCTTTTTTTATGCCCTCAAAAATCTCTTCCCGGGTTTCAGCCGGAAATTGATTAAAAGCATTTACCAACAAGTGGGTAAGCAGCTTGCTTTCCCTCTCAGTGAGCAGTTCCATCTCAGTCAAATAATCGCAATAACTGAACAAATCGCTGAGATTGGCCCCTTCCTGAGGCATGCTGAAGCGGGTGATTCTTACATAACCCTTGCCGCCCCGGCGACTTTCGGTATAATAGCCATCTCGTTCGGTAAAACGGGTTGCGATCACATAGGTTACCTGAGAAGGAACACAACTGAAAGTTTCCGCTAATTCAGAGCGCTGTATTTCAATGCGTTTGTCATCACTGCGGTCAATTAACACCTTCAGGTATTGCTCTATCTTATCGGCAAGACTTTTTTTCATCTCCACCACCCTTTGACCATCTTTGACCTTGACTATATTTTACTATTAGCTTTTCCAGTTGCAAAACCCTTTTTATCCGGATAACGACAAATTTTATCAACCAGTTTGACTATTTTTAACTATTTCTTTGTATTTCTATTGTATCCATATTTTCTTGCCTTCAACCCTAACAGAAGCGCAAAATGATCTGATCATCTTTGGGCTTGGCCATGGCACAGCGCAATTCAACAGGAGTATAAGCCAGGATGCAGCATCGAGGCAGAAGTATTAGTCGGGATGCAGGAGTATTGACCAAGATGCAGGATTATTAGCCGGCGAGCGACTTACGACGAGCCGTGGCAACCCACGGCGAAACTGAGGGCTGCGAAGGGGAGCGAGAAACAGGACGTTTCGAGCAGCGAGTACTGAGTGCATGGATGCCGAATTACGAGCGGTCCCCTTCGCACTTAAAGTTTGCCGATGGGTTGCAGGCGAGGAAGTCCCGGAGCGAGCCGGATAATACTCCTGCTTAAGAGCAGGCAAGAACTCGCCGTGTCGTTGCCGTTGGTTTGACGAGGACTCAGGTACGATATGCTCAGGAATGGCAAAAAAATAAAGGCCTGATACTTTGAGAGTGTCAAAAAATTAGCTAAAAGAGATCGCCACGTCGCTACGCTCCTCGCGATGACATACCAAAAGGCCATCTCATGTGTCATTGCGAGCCCCGGAGGGGCGTGGCAATCTCGAACGTCTAACCGCTAAAAGACTTCTTTGACAGTCTGAAAGGCCTGATAGCCTTTATTCATTATCTATTACCGGTGAAAACAGACTAAATCCTTCGGGGCTGGCTTGGTTAGCTTTCCCAGCGCAGGTCGATTTCGCTCCCATTGGTTATGGGGGTGGTAAATCCGGCTGGCTGGCCATTTACGTTCATTACCAGCTTTCCGGAAGCCTGGGGCTGGATCTCCACCACCCGGAAAATATCGCTTAAAATGGCTTGATTGCTGTTGCTGTCCAGCTGCAGGTCAGCTCCATCAGTTAAGATGGTGTCCAGATTCGCTTCTTTATCATTTACCAGCCAGCGAGCCTCCCGGCTCTCCAGTTCCACCGATCGCCCGTTTACGGAAACTCGCACCTTGAGCAGTTCCTGGATTCCGGGAATATCCCTTATCCTGGGTTCGGCAGAAATCAAACGGTATTCCACCTGATCGCCAAACTCGATGAGATCCGTAAGCTGCCGGGGGCGGCCATTGACAGTAACCTGCAGGGGGCACCACAGGAGAGTCTTGCTCTCTCCATTTAGCTGAAAATGATAGACCTTTTCCTGCAGCATTTCTTCCGGCACACCCGCCTGTAGCAATACATGGCTCAGTTGATTGGCTTGAACTACCTGAATCCGGGCCCGATCGGGGATTTCCTGCTCAACATCCCAGTCCTGCCCGTTAACGATAACCGCAGTCTGCAAAGCTATTTCTTCCCCGTTTACCCAGACACTGCCCTGGACCAGGGGAATCAGGTCTTTTATGTATACCCGGGCATCAGTTCCGTCAGTGCCCTGGCGGTAGACAATTTGGTCCCCGTCTTTTATTGGGGTATCCAGAAAGGCATCCTCGTCGTTTACCTTTATCTGCGGCGGCGTACCCAACCGTCCCTTAAATACCTTTACGGTACCGTTTATTTCCAGGGTTTTGCCCAAGCCCGGTTTCCCGTATATATTGGTCAGGGAAATACCGGAACTCAGCAGGGCACTGGCTACAGTAAGGCTGCCCATGTTCCACAGGAGGGTATCCCGATCGTTAACCGTTACGTTAATAAAGGGAACTAACGGTGTGGTCAGGGAATGATAGGCTATCCCCAAGGGAGTAACTCCCTGGGGTCCTTTTAAGTATTCAGGATCAACCTCTATATTCTTAAATGCCTCCGGAGTACGTATACCAACCCGGTTGGTGGGCAGACCCAGACAAGAAGCCAGCAGGCTCATCAGATTTACGGTCAGACTGCCCCCGCCTACACATATAACGGCGTCAGGGGCTTTTTGATTCAGGGAAAGAATGTTTTCCGCAATAGCCATGGCTATTTCCCGGGAAGTAGGGTCTAAAACTTCACTGACCTCTGCCGCCTCCAAATGCAGCTGGTTGCCCAGAATATCCTCGATGTCTATGACTTTCCCATCCCGCAGCTGTCTTTTCAATTTTTCCGCAGTGAGAAAATCCAGCAGGTAATGGGAAGCCAGCTTTTCGGTGAGCTCGTCACCGCCCAGGGGAACCATGGCATAAGCATATACATTACCGTTCCTAACCAGGGCAATATCTGAAGTACCGGCGCCAATATCAACCAGAGCCAGATTGAGCATGCGCATATTGGGGGGAATGGCTACGGAAATAGCCGCGATGGGCTCCAGGGTCAGGCTTTGTATTCTCAAATCGGCATGTTTAAGGGAAGAAAACAGGCTATCCACTACAACCCGGGGCAAGAAAGTAGCAACCACCTCAGCAGCAATTTCGCTGCCCACCTGTCCTACCAGGTTGCCCAGCACCTGGCCTTCCAGTTGGTAGGATACAACACTGTACCCTACGCAGAACAACTGGCTGGTATTGCTGTCCGAATTCTCTCTTTCCAGCAGCAGGTTTTGGGCCGCCTGAACCGCTTCCAGCTCCAGAGCGATAACTTCCTGCCGGGTGATCTCGCTGTAAGTGGAACGCTTTTTCTGCACAGTACCGGAGGCCGTTTTCAACGAACGCCCGGCTGCCGCCACCGCTGCTGACTCCAGGGTTAGGTTCAGCTTTTTTTCCAAGACCAGCTTTATATCTTTAATGGTTTTGGCTACTGCTTCCACATCATGAATCTGACCGTCCAGCATAGCCCGGGTTTCATGTTCCCGCATTTCACTGCCGATTACTTTATAACCGTCACCGTTTTTCTCCATAACCAGTCCCACTATCTTGCGGGTACCGATATCCAGTGCAAAGACTCTTTCCTCCATGGTTACTCCTCCCCTGCCGCTGTCCGGAATTTTGTTTTCAGGCCGGTCCTCTGAAGCGGCTCTTGATGATCAGTCCGACGAAAAGGGGCAAAACCAGCTGGCGCTTGATCCGGGAAGGTTCAGTGATGAGACGATAGAGCCATTCCAGGTTAAGTTTTATTGCCCATCCCGGAGCTCTCTGCTTATGCCCGGATATCACGTCCAGGCTTCCTCCCACGCCGATGCAGACCGGTACTTTCAACTGGTCTTTATGCTGGTCAATCCACCATTCCTGGCGGGGAGCCCCTAAACCTACAAACAGAACCTGAGGAGCGGTTTTCTGTATATCAGCTACTATCTCTTGTTCCTCATCGGGCTGGAAATATCCATGGTGAACACCGGCTACAAGCAGACCGGGATATTTCTGCTGCAGTTTCCGGCCTGCCTCTTCGGCTATGCCCGGTTCCGCTCCCAGTAAATATATCTTCCAGCCCCGGGATGAGGCCCGCTGGCAAATACGCTCCATGAGATCAATGCCGGTTACCCGTTCCGGAACATCTATGCCCAGCTGGCGGGCTCCCCATACAATGCCGATACCGTCCGGGGTTACCAGGGCGGCTCGGTTTATCAGATCCCGCAAAGCCGGATCATAATAGGCTTGATAAGCTATTTCCGCATTCAAGGTAATGATATGGGAACTTCCATTGGGATCAGCTTGTTCAATAAAACTCTCTACCCGGTCCAGAGCCTCCGCCATAGATAGAGGGTCAATGCGGCATCCCAGAACAGAAGGGTGGTTATGCATATAAATCTCCATCTTTTCGTCAATATTCTATTGGTAAATTAGCCTTTCCTTTAATTTTTCCTTCCTGCCCCGGGCCTTAACCGGCAGAAAATAAAAAACCCGCGAAAATGCGGGTGCTATTATTTCATTTATACTCTGCCTACCTCATCCAGAAGGGTCTGGGTGGCTTCATCTTCTGCTTGCACTATTTTCTGCAAGGATTCGTAGCTGCGGACCACATTGATCAGGGTAACCATCTCCTGCACCGCTATTACGTTGGATTCTTCCAGGTATCCGGGCAGGATCTCCGGGTTTTCCACCAGTTCCGGCTCCTGATCAGTGGTTAAAAGGCTCCCCCCCAGCTTTTCCATCTGGTCCGGATTGGCAAAGCGCACTACCTGCAGCCGGGCAATTTCCTCACCGTTGTCGGTAACATAGCCCCTCTCATCAACAGCAAATTCTCCTTCTATGTAGATATAATCACCGAACTCATCCAGGACCGGATAACCCTGGTTGGTGGTCAAAAGGCCTTCTCCCGTGATCTTGAGGCTGCCATTCCGGGTATAAAATATCCCCTGGGGTGTTTCCACTACCAGGAAAGTATCTGGAGCGCTTAATGCTATGTCGGTAGCAATATAGGTAGGTTTTAAATTGCCCATGCTATAATCAGTAATGATCCCCGCCAGGCTGGCTCCTGTTCCCAAATAGCCGATTATTTCCGCCTTTTGGGGTTTAGGAACTTCGGAACTGGTATCCAATTCCCCCAAACGGCTCATCAGCATCGCGGGAAAGGCCGATGCCACTGTGGAACTGCGCTTAAAGCCCGCGGTATTTACATTGGCCAGGTTGTTGGCCACCACGTCCTGCCGGGCCATCTGCAGCATCATTCCCGCTGCTGCCGTATACATACCTTTTATCAAAAGGGTTACCTCCCTGTCTTGTTTCCTCTTATTTATATCGTTAATTACAGCAGAAACTTTAACAGTAAAAGGGATAAAATAAAGAAGGGCTAGATTGGGTCCAGCCCTTCTTACCTGCTTTATTCACAGGTTTACATTATTCTCCGGGCAGCTCTTCCCCGCTGGCTATAGAGGTTGTGCATTTCGTGCAGGGCCTTGCCGGTTCCCATGGCTACACAAGAAATGGGATCATCAGCAATATGTACCGGCAAATTGGTCTCCTTGGACAGGAGTATATCCAGACCATCCAGCAGCGACCCCCCGCCGGTCATTACTATACCGTTGTTGACGATATCCGCAGCCAGCTCCGGAGGGGTGATTTCCAGCACCTTTTTGACTCCCTCAATTACTGCCAGCAACGGTTCCTGCATAGCCAGCCAGCTTTCCTCGGCACTTATGCTGATAGTCTTGGGCAAACCGGTCAACAAATCCCGGCCCCGTATTTCCATAGACTTGTGCCGGTTCTCATCAGTCACCCAGGCCGTTCCCACATTGATCTTTAATTCCTCGGCGGTACGCTCCCCGATCATCAGATTGAATTCTCTTCTTACATAACGGATAATAGCTTCATCAAATTTGTCCCCGCCTATGCGCAGGGAAGTATTACAGACTATGCCTCCCAGGGAAAGTACAGCTATATCGGAAGTCCCCCCGCCGATATCAACGATCATGTTCCCAGTGGGTCCGGATATGTTTATACCTGCTCCTAGGGCTGCCGCCAGGGGCTCTTCTATAATAAAAGCTTGTCTCGCGCCTGAGGACAAAGTAGCCTGGCGAACGGCTCTCTCTTCCACATCAGTTGCTCCCGTGGGAATGCAGACAATGACCCTTGGTTTGAAGAACCGGCGTTTTCCTAATACTTTGCGGATAAAATAGGTCAGCATTTTTTCGGTAGTGTCATAATCAGCAATGACACCTTCTTTCAAAGGGCGTATAGCCACAATATGCCCGGGAGTCCGCCCCAACATCTGCCGGGCCTCTTCGCCAACAGCGATTACCTTGTTGGTGTTACGGTCGATGGCCACCACGGAAGGTTCATGAAGTACAATTCCCCTGCCCTTCTTGAATACCAACACGCTGGCTGTACCCAAATCAATACCAATATCTTCCTCTAAAAAAAACACGCAGCGAGGCCTCCCTGCAAGATTCTTCATTTATACCAGTATTTTACCGTTTATTTGACGCCCTGGCTACGTTTTTTATGATTGGGAAGAATGTTGGCTGGCATATTTCTGTCTGGTGGCTTCGCCGCCGCGCAGGTGCCGCTCCGCTTTGTTTTTCTCCAGAACCCGCTTGACCTCCTCGGCCAGTTGCTTATTTATCCGCGGCAGCCTTTCCGATACATCCTTATGCACAGTGCTTTTGGAAATTCCAAAAACACTGGCCGTTTGCCGGACCGTATCCGTAGTTTGGATTATATGCTGAGCAATGCGCACTGCTCTCTTACGAATATAGTTCTGCATGCTCCGCCTCCCCCACTAAATTAGTTAAAATATATTCAGGTTAGGGGCGGTTTCAGAACTAATAAGGCAATTTGTACAGCTGAGTCTTGGGATAATAATGAGCCAGTATCTGCCGGTAGTTTTTTCCCTGCAGGGCCATTCCCTGAGCTCCGTACTGGCACAAACCCATGCCATGGCCATAACCTCTGCTGGTAATAGTAATTCCCTGGGAATAATAGCCGATGGTACACCAGGTTGACGGCAGGCCAAAAGCACTGCGGAATTCGCTGCCGCTCATGGCTTTCTGGTTTACTTTGATTTTTTGAATCCGGCCGCTGGAAGTAGCAGCCAGTACCTGGATGCTCTGGCCTTTTCCGGCCAAGCGGGATACCTGCTGCCAGGTAAAATGGTGTTCCGTAAGGTAGTATTTGGACTGCCGGCAGTACTCACAGGGCACGGATTGCAGGTAGGTAATTTCTTTCCCGTACAGTTCCCGGGCACTTTCAGTTTGTCCCCCGCAGGTGGAATGATATAAGGCATCAATCAGCTGGTTATCGTAAAGAATTACTTCTCCCCGGGTTTCATCCACTGCTTGCTGGATTTTGGCCCATAGCTGCTCATTTTGCCAGGGATGAAGCTCCGCGAATTCTTCCGCATTTACATAAGCCTGGCAGGTGGTTATGTCGTCGGACAAATCTGCTCCCCGGGGGTAATCTTTGCCTTCAATCATTTTGCGCAGGGCATAAGTACGGGCACATACTGCCTGAGCTTTCAGGGCTTCCAGCTCAAAGGAAGCCGGCATCTCCGCTGCTACCGTACCCAAAACATATTGTTCCAAACTCAGCTGCTCAACTTGCTGGGTTTTGCTGCGGTACACTTTCACCGGGGGCAATTCATCAGGTGCCTGACAGCCCCGCAGGGCAAAAAAAACCGCCATAGCGGCTAACATTATGGCTGAACCGATAAGTGTGATTTTTTTCATACTCATACATATGTAAAAACCATGGCATTCATGCTAAGAACACCATGGTTTTTAAGTGCGCATAATATTGGCACCTAACCGGTTAAACTTGCCTACAATATTTTCATAACCCCGGTCAATGTGCTCACTGTTCATAATAATGGTCGGACCACGGGCAGTTAAACCGGCTATCAGCAGGGCTGCTCCGGCCCGCAGATCGGTGGCCTTAACCCGGGCTCCGGTTAACTCACGGATACCCTGGATAACTGCGGTACGTCCTTCGGTTGTAATTTTAGCTCCCATGCGCAGCAATTCGGCCACATGCATAAAACGGTTTTCAAAAACTGACTCGGTAATCACGCTGCTGCCTTTGCCCAAACTTAAATAGGCCATAAACTGAGCCTGCATGTCGGTAGGAAAGCCGGGGTATGGCAGAGTTTTAATATATACCGGCTTAATTTCCTCCACCCGGTAAACCCTGACCTGGTCATCATCTTCCTCCACTACAGCATTGCTTTCCAACAATTTGGCAGTTACTGCCTTAAGATGTTCCGGTATAACATTTTTGATAATCACATCTCCCCCGGTAGCGGCGGCGGCAACCATAAAAGTTCCCGCTTCGATGCGGTCGGGTATGGGGGTATAATCAGTTGACCCTAACTGTCTGACCCCTTCAATCCTTATTACATTGGTGCCGGCACCGCTTATTCTGGCACCCATGCTGTTCAAAAAGTTGGCCAAATCTACTATCTCTGGTTCCAAAGCGGCATTTTCGATATAGGTGGTTCCTTCCGCCAGGCTGGCTGCCATCATAATATTCTCGGTAGCACCTACACTGGGAAAATCCAAATAAACATGGTTACCATATAACCGGTCGGCTCTGGCAATCACATCTCCCCCGCTTAAAGTCACCTGGGCTCCCAAAGCTTCAAATCCCTTAAGATGGAGATCAATGGGCCTGGTGCCTATAGCACACCCTCCCGGCAAGGCAACTCTCACAAACCCTTTTTTGGCCAGCAGAGGGCCCATAACCAGGAATGAAGCCCTTATCAATCTTACCAGTTCATAAGGAGGGTTCTGGCTGGTAGCCCCGCCGGTAAAATATAAATTGCGGTCCTGATAATCAACCTTGACTCCCAGATGATGGATAAGTTCTGTTATTACGGTAACATCGCGAATGTCGGGAACATTCTTTATTACTTTAGTCTCATCACTTAGCAAAGAAGCTGCCAATATGGGCAAAATAGCATTTTTAGAGGAACTTACTTCTATTTCCCCTGCCAGTTTGACTTTCCCAGGAACGAACATATCCAACTTGCTATCATCACCTCCCGAATAAAATGTAAATGCTAGTAATTTCCTACTATAAGCGGAACCCCTATGTAGACATAGGTTTTATCCTGGGAAGGACTGCTGTACAAAGCTACCTGAACATTATGCCGTCGGCCGTCAATCCAGATCGGTTCTGTATCTTTTAAAACTTTACTGTAACCGGTACAGCTGAATGACCTGCCTTCCTGGTAGGTATCAATGATAACTGCCTCCAGGTTTTTCATCATTACCTCAGCCAACCGGGCGGTACTGGCCTGGTCGTAATTCTCCGGCAATTCACCTTTATAAAGGTAATAATCATGCCATTCCAGTATACCCACCCTGTCCAGCTGCTGTTTGATGTGTACCAGAGATTTATCTGGATCACGGGTTTCAGCACTAACCACGAAGTGGGTTTCTTTGCTATCGGCTCTGGATTGTACAGCCAGGTAAAACTTAACCCCTTTCTGGGTCAGGTTATATTCCATTTCTACGGTCCCGTCAGAGGATGAAATTAATACATGATCTGGCTGGTATTCCAGATTAAGGCTGGTAACCAGGGTATGCATATATCGCTTCATTTCATTTTCCGTGGAATCTGTTCTTAGCTTTGCCCAGCAATCCAGACGTGATTCGAGTGAAATTGCACCGATGGATGTAAAAGCTAGGACATATGGGGAACGATTTTCAATTTGCCTGCCCATGGTATAGTCAATAGTATGGTTGCTCAAAAGACATAAAACAAAAAATAATAATAACGAAATAATTGCCCTTTGCATAACAAATTCCTCCCCAACTCTGGTAACAGGATTGTTGCCAGGATGAGGAGGTATTATTCTCTTGAAAGGATATCTTTTTATGTAAAATTACATAAAAAAACCCCGACTTGGTCAGGTTTTATCTGCTATTTATTATCTTCAGCGGTATTATCATCAGCTGGCTGAGAATCTGCTGCTGCCAGGGCTGCTTCCTGCTGCAGGCGCTGTTGCTCCTCCTCCAGTTTTTTCAGGTATTCTTCCTTTCTTTTTTTAGCTTCGAGAGCTTTTTTTTCAAATTTCACCGTTTGCCGCCATATCAGGATGCCGAAGAAAATGGTACAGACCAGCACTATGCCGATCAGAATAAGAAAACCTGTTTTCAAAGGCTTCCTCCTCCTTGTTTAAATGCCATCCTGGTCCGGATGCCAGATTGATTCTTCCAAATCCTTTTCCCTCTGCCTTTTCTTCTTTTCTGCCAGGGCACGCTCCTGTATTTTGTAAGTAGCCTGCCAAAGCACCAGGTAAATCAATCCCTTAATGAGATAGTAAACCAATGTAATAATGATAAGAGTCTTAGCTATACTCTCCATGAATGACTACTCCTAAGTCCCCCGTCACATAACTCTATCTCTAATCTCTAAAGTATTTATTAATAATACTCCAAAGCCGGAAGGTTTACAAGAAACCTTCCGGCTTGGATCCCCTATTAGTTTTTTTTATAGTTCATCGATATTTACCCCAGCAGCTTTGAGCCGGGCAAGAGCCCGCTGCATGGCTAATTGAGCGCGCGTGTGATTTATATTTTCATCACGCTGCATGAGCCTTTGGCGAGCGCGTTCTGCCGCCGCCTTGGCACGGAGTACGTTGATTTCATGGCCGTGTTCGGCGGTTTCCGCCAAAACCCGGACCGTGTTATCAACGACCTCCATGAAACCACCACTCATAGCAATTTTTTTCTCCTGTCCCTGGGCATCCTTATAACGAAGGACCCCAATTTTCAGAGCTGCGACTAGCGGCGCGTGGTTTCTCAAAATCCCCAATTCACCTTCCACAGCGGGAGCCACCACAAACTGAACTTCATCCCTAAAAAGGATCTGCTCAGGGGTAACTATCTCTAGCATGAAGGTGTTTTCTGCCATACGCTACGCCTCCAGTCTCTTTGCTTTGGCGATGGCGGTGTCGATGTTACCGACCATGAGGAAAGCAGCCTCGGTCAAATTATCATGCTTGCCTTCCAGAACCTGAGCAAACGATTCAACTGTCTCGGATACCGGTACATAGATGCCCGGCTGTCCGGTGAACTGCTCAGCAACGTGGAACGGCTGCGACAGGAAGCGCTGTACCTTTCTGGCCCGGGCCACGATCAGTTTGTCTTCGTCAGACAGTTCGTCCATACCCAGAATGGCTATGATATCCTGCAATTCCTTGTATCTCTGCAAGATCTGCTGAACTCCGCGGGCAGTATAGTAATGCTTCTCACCCAAGATCACCGGATCCAGGATACGGGAAGTAGAATCCAGGGGATCCACGGCAGGATAGATACCCAGCTCAGCAATGGAGCGAGCCAAAACGGTGGTAGCATCCAAGTGAGCAAAGGTAGTAGCCGGGGCCGGGTCAGTCAAGTCGTCCGCCGGAACATATACTGCCTGAGCGGAAGTAATTGAACCCTTCCGGGTGGAGGTAATACGCTCCTGCAGTGTACCCATATCAGTTGCCAGGGTGGGCTGGTAACCGACCGCTGAAGGCATACGTCCTAACAGAGCGGACACCTCGTTACCTGCCTGGGCAAAGCGGAAAATGTTGTCGATGAATATCAATACGTCCAGTCCGGATGTATCCCGGAAATACTCGGCTATGGTCAGACCAGTCAATCCTACCCGCAAGCGGGCTCCCGGAGGCTCATTCATCTGGCCGAAAATCAGAGCACACTTGGAGATAACTCCTGATTCGCTCATTTCCAGCCACAGGTCGTTTCCTTCACGGGTACGTTCACCAACACCGGTAAACACTGAATATCCGCCGTGCTCATAGGCTATGTTGCGGATTAATTCCTGGATAATAACGGTCTTACCGACTCCAGCGCCGCCGAACAAGCCTATCTTGCCGCCCTTGGCATAGGGGCAGATCAAGTCGGTAACCTTAATACCGGTTTCCAGCTGTTCCGTAGCCGGCAGCTGATCTACCAGTGCCGGTGGCTTGCGGTGGATTTCCCAGTGATCTGAAGCTTCTACCGGTCCGCCTTCATCAATGGGCTGACCCAACACATTCAAGATACGTCCCAGACAACCTTCGCCTACCGGTACCTTAATAGTAGCTCCGGTATTAGTAGCCTTCATACCGCGCATAATACCATCGGTGGGCTGCAGAGCAACACAGCGCACCGTATCATTACCCAGATGCTGCATGGCCTCCAGAGTAACATCGATGTTTGGTGGTACACGCAAACTAGCGTCCTGGTCTTCGGATTTTATGGTAATCGCGTTCATCAGATCTGGCAACTCGCCAGGTTTGAAACGGATGTCGACGACTGCGCCGATAACCTGGGTTACCACTCCGTATGTTACCTTCGCCATCCTTTACTTTCCTCCTTTTTTCAGAGCTTCAGCACCGCCGACGATATCGAGGATTTCATCAGTTATCGAAGCCTGGCGGACCTTGTTCATCTCCAGGGTTAATGTGTCGATGATTTCTCCCGCGTTTTCTGTAGCATTGTTCATGGCGGTCATTCTAGCCCCGAGTTCACTGGCTTTACTTTCCAGCAAAGCATGATAAATCTGACTGCCAATATAGCGCGGCAGCAAAGTGAGCAGAATGTCTTCAGCACTCGGTTCGTAGATGTAATCAACATACTTTTCTTCCGTCTCTTCCTGAGGAGGCGGTTCTATCGGCAAAATTTTATCTATAGTGGGAACCTGCCTGAGTACATTTATAAACCTGCCGTAGACCAGGTATACTTCGTCCAGCTCTTCATTTTCATAGGCATTCATGATATAGCGGCCAATTTCCCGTGCATCGGCATAGCTTGGGTTATCCCCCAGGTTAACGAATTCTGCGTCAACCCCTCCGCGTTTTTTGAAAAAGTCGCGGGCCTTTCTGCCGACGGCAATGACGCCGTTCTGGACATTGCGCTCATCTTTATCCATAGCTGCAATGGCGGCTCTGATGACGTTGGTGTTAAAGGCTCCGCATAGTCCACGGTCACCAGTTATAACTATGTAACCGACTTTGCGGATCTCTTCACGGGATTCCAAAAGGGGATGCCGGACATCATAGGCTACGGCGGCTAAACGAGCCAGAGTTCCCTGCAAAGTATCAGTATAGGGACGGGACGCCTCGGCTCTCTCCTGAGCGCGGCGCAGTTTGGCGGCAGCTACCATTTTCATGGCTTTGGTAATCTGCTGCATGTTCTTTACACTGCGTATCCTGCGCTTATATTCCCTTACGCCAGCTCCTGCCATTTATCTCACCACCTATACTGTGAAGGTAGACTTAAACTCTACAATAGCCTTCTGGAGCTTTTCTTCCGTAGCTTCGTCCAGCTTTCCGGTAGTCTTGATAGTGTTCAAAACGTCGGCATAGGCACTGCGCATAAATTTCAGGAAATCAGCTTCAAATTCCAAAACCTTCTCCTTGGGCAGATCATCCAGATAGCCGTTAACCCCTGTATAGATGGAAACAACCTGCTCTTCCATAGGCATTGGCTGATACTGAGGTTGCTTCAGTATCTCGGTGACCCGCTCACCTCTGGTCAGTCGTGCCAGAGTGGCTTTATCCAGATCGGAACCGAACTGAGCGAAAGCTGCCAGCTCACGGTACTGAGCCAGATCCAGTCGCAGCTGACCGGCAACCGCCTTCATAGCTTTGGTTTGGGCAGCACCGCCAACGCGGCTGACTGACAGTCCTGCGTTAACCGCCGGCCGCTGTCCGGCATAGAACAAGTCGGTTTCCAGATAAATCTGTCCATCGGTAATGGATATAACATTAGTGGGAATGTAGGCGGAAACGTCGCCTGCCTGAGTTTCTATGATGGGCAGTGCCGTGATGGATCCTCCGCCGTGTTCATCATTGAGCTTACAGGCTCTCTCCAGCAGACGGGAATGCAGGTAGAAAACGTCACCCGGATAAGCCTCACGTCCAGGAGGACGGCGGAGCAACAGGGACATCTCACGATAAGCTACTGCATGCTTGGAAAGGTCATCATATATGATCAGAACGTCTTCATGGTCAGTTTCCATAAATTCTTCCGCAATAGCTACTCCAGCGTAGGGGGCCAGATAGAGCATGGGAGCAGGTTCGGCAGCGGTAGCAGCAACTATAATAGTGTAATCCATAGCTCCCATTTCTTCTAATTTAGCTACTATACCAGCAATAGAGGACTGTTTCTGGCCAATGGCAACATAAATACAGATCAAGTCCTTCTTTTCCCGCTGATTAATGATGGTATCAACAGCAATAGCAGTTTTACCTACCTGACGGTCACCAATGATCAATTCCCGCTGACCGCGTCCGATCGGCACCATAGAGTCGATAGCCTTCAATCCGGTCTGCATGGGAGTATTAACTGGTGAGCGCCATACCACACCGGGGGCAACACGTTCTACCGGCCGGTAGGCAGTGGCGTTTATGGGTCCTTTTCCGTCAATAGGCTGACCCAGGGCGTTGACAACCCGGCCCAGCATGGCTTTACCTGCCGGGACTTCCATTATACGCCCGGTAGCTTTTACTACGTCGCCCTCTTTGATGTGGGAATAATCACCCAGCAAAACCGCACCAACATTATCTTCTTCCAGGTTCAGAACCATTCCATAGGTTCCCCCGGGAAATTCCAACAATTCTCCGGCCATGGCACCCTGTAAGCCGTATATGCGGGCGATACCGTCACCAACGTAAATAACGGAGCCCACATTGCTGACTTCGACCTCGGATTGGTAGCGCTCAATTTGCTGTTTAAGAATGGCGCTAATCTCTTCCGGTCTGATACTCATTTATGTGCTCACCCCTATCGATTAACTAATCTTCACCTGCTTGAGTTGTTCCTTCAGCATTTCCAGCTTCTTGGCCACGGTACCGTCTATGATCTGGTCTCCCAGCCTTATCTTCACCCCTCCAATTAAAGCCGGATCCACCGATACATTAAGCTGTACCGTTTTACCCATAGACGCAGATAATTTCTCAGCAAGCATCTTTACGTCTTCTTCGGAAACTTCCTGAGCCGCTATCAATTCGGCTTTGGCAATATTGCGGGACTCATCTGCCATGTCCTTGTACTCAGCAAGAATGGCATCCAAGTATCTTTCCCGGCGTTTGTCAATCAGGACGTACAAGAAATTTAAAGTAGTGGTGGATACCTGTTCCGCGAATATCTTGGCTGCAATCTCCTTTTTTTCTTTGGCTGGAATTAGGAGATGAGCTAGATATTCCTTGAGGTTTTCCGTTTCCTCAATAACCTGGACCAGTTTCTCCAACTCCTGCTGATACTGGTCTATTTTATTCTGTTCCTGGGCAATGCTGAAGAATGCCTCGGCATACCGCCGAGCAACACTTCTGTTTAACATAATAGATCGCCCGCCTCGTTAACAAAATCCTTTACCAGCCGTTTGTGGTCCTCGTCAGTAATGGCTCGTCCCAGGACCTTTTCTGCAGCCATAATCGCCAGGGTAGCAGCTGTATCCTTTAATTCCATCTTAGCTTGTTCGGTAGCAACTTTAAGTTCAGCTTCGGTTTTGGCTTTAATTTGTTCCGCTTCTTCCTTGGCTTTGGTTATAATTTCGTTTTTCGCCTCTTCGGCTGCCTTGGTAGCCCGGGCTACTATTTCCTGAGCTTCCCGGCGAGATTCAGCCAAATTGCTCTGTGCTTCTTTGCGCATTTGCTCGACTTCGATTTTAACCTCTTCTGCATGTCTCAGGGAACTCTCGATAGTGGTTGTACGCTGTTCCAGCATGGCATTAATGGGGTTATAGGCAAACTTATACAATACCGCTAACAAAATTAAGAAGTTTACTGCAGTCCATCCTATAACATAAACATTACCAAACTCTGGAGTATGCCCACTTGGCTGTTCAACAGCGCCAGCCGCCATGCATAAGGAGGCAAAGCCAAGCACAAATACACTGGTTAAAAGGAGCACAGCAATATAAAACCCCTTCTTCCTTAACACGAATGTGCTACCTCCAATCTCTGAGCAGATAGTATTTGGGGCGGTGGAGCCAATGGATAGCCCAACCGCCCGCAAATCAGGTCCCCTGATAACTACTGTATCTTTCCAACTAACATGAAAGCAATCAACAGACCATAAATTGTCAGGGTTTCAATGAATGCCAAAGTGATGAAGAGAAGAGTTCTGACATCCCCTCCTACTTCAGGCTGCCGAGCAATGGCTTCAAATGCTTTACCACCAGCAACACCCATTCCTATTCCACCGCCGATACCTGCGATCGAAACGGCCAGACCAGCACCTAATGCTACGCCCATTTTTTCCCCTCCTTTCTTCATGCACCAGTTAACCTATTTATGCAGAGTCACTTAAAATTTATATTAATTTTTAATGACCCTCTCCGGTAGCAGCAGCTATGTAACTAGCTGACAGTATGGTAAACACAATCGCCTGGATAGCACCCAACAACAAGCTCAAGCCCATTATCGCTCCGGGGACAATGAAGGGTGCTAAAAACAGCAGGAAAGCAATAACCATTTCCTCACCAAAGATGTTTCCGAATAGACGGACGGTGAGGGACAGCGGATGGGCTATTTCCTCTACCAAATTCAACGGCAGCATCAGCGGGCTTGGACTTACAAAGTGTCCCAAGTAATGGATACCATGCTCTGAAAACCCGGCTATATGCACCGAGAAAAAGGTGATCAAGGCTAGAGTCATAGTAACATTCCAGTTACTAGTGGGTGGTTGAAAACCGGAAATGTGACCAGCCCCAGGAATAAGACCGCTGTAGTTACTGAGCAGTATGAAAAGGAAAAAGCCCGTGAGCAGTGGAGCCCACTTCTTGGCGACGTGCTCTTTGTCCATTAACTGGGTAAAGAATTCGTAGGTCCAAATGATGATCATTTCGAAGGCATTCTGAAGACCCCGGGGAATCATCTGCATATCCCGGGTAGCAAAATAGGATATCAGCGCAATTAAAGCGATGATAACCCATTCGGTTACTATGATATGGTCAACTGGAATCGGGCCGAGGTAAAAAAATACCTCATCCAGCATGCCAAACAGCATAACTCATCTCCCCCCCTTCGTATTAAATTGTCCGGTGTCCAACCTGTGCCCTCAGGTTGGAGGCAATATTCCCATACGGATCGTTTTCGATCCGAATGCCCTCCATGTTATTCACTGGAGGAATCGTTTTCCCCTTTTGTTGTGTGGGTATTGCCGCTTGCCATGGAGCGGTCCCACATTACTTTTATGCCTGTAGCTACACCAAGTAAAAAGCCGGCAACAGTCAACCAAGGTTCGGTATCAAACTTGGTGTCCAGCCACTTGCCCCCGAAATATCCTAAGGCCACAGATGCGGCTACGGTTGTTGCCATGTTTATTGCCTCGCTCAATGACTTGACCCAATTCTTATTGGCTTTTGCCATTCCTCACTCCTAAAAAACAGGTAGACAATTATCCTTGCATTATATTCGTCACAAACAGTCAAAACCCTTTTTTATACAGGGTATTTTTTATAGATATGTAAAGTTACCGTACCAGGTAGCCTTTGCGCTCCAACTTGGCCCAGTGCTCCTGCAAAGCCTGATCCAAATCAACTCCGAACTGCTCTTCCATAACAAACATCATGGTTACCGCAGTCTGAGCTACGTCCAATAGTTCTCTGGTTATGGCTTTTACCACGGCCCTGTCATCCTGATCGACTTTTTCCCCGCTTAGTCCCCGAAATTTTCCGATCACCTGAGCCAGTTCGCCGGCTTCCTCCATTAATTTCAGGGCAGTGGATTCCAGAGTCGGGGTCAACTGGTTGAGCCGTGGCAGTGACAATGTTTTTGCTTCCATAATATATCGCTCTCCGTTCATCACAACTGGCTGGATAAAATCCTACCGGTTATGTTTTTCCACCACCACCAGCTCGATTCCTGCTTCCCGCAGCAGTTCCAGAGCGATATCATCTTTAAAATTCCCTCTATGCACTACTTTTATAATCCCAGCATTTATAATCATCCGGGCACAGATAATACAGGGCTGATTGGTGCAGTACATTACGGTATCCTGGGTGGAAATCCCGTAATAAGCGGCATTAATGATGGCATTCTGCTCCGCATGCACTCCCCGGCACAATTCATACCGCTGTCCGGAAGGAATGTCATTTTCCTGCCGGATACAGCCCACCTCGCTGCAGTGCTTCAGCTTGCGGGGAGCTCCATTGTAGCCGGTGGAAATTATGCGCTTGTCTTTTACCAGAACTGCACCTACCTGCCGGCGCAAACAGGTGGAACGGGTAGCCACCAGATCAGCTACTTCCAAGAAATATTCATTCCAGCTGGGACGGGCGTCCATAGGGTAAACCTCATTTCTCTATATGCTGTACAGAGGATATTTATCACACAGCTTTTTGACTATCTGCCGGGCTTCCTGCAGGTAATCCTCTTCCTGGGGATGATCCAAAGCCAAAGTGATAGCCCGGGCTACTTCCAGCATATCATCTTTCTTCAATCCCCGGGTAGTCACTGCCGGGGTACCTATACGAATACCACTGGTAATAGTAGGTTTCTGCGGGTCAAAAGGAATAGCATTTTTGTTAACGGTAATATTGACTTTTTCCAGGGCTTCCTCGGCTTCTTTTCCGGTTAACCCTTTGGGACGTACATCTACCAGCATAAGATGGTTGTCTGTGCCCCCGGAAACCAGCCGCAAACCATTCTGTACCAAAGCATCGGCTAATGCGGCGGCATTATCCACTATATCCCGCTGATACTGTTTAAATTCCTCGGTCAGGGCTTCCTTAAAGCATACGGCTTTAGCCGCAATGACATGCATGAGGGGACCGCCTTGAATTCCCGGGAAGACCGCTTTGTCTATTTTCGCGCCCCATTCTTCACGGCACATGATCATTCCGCCCCGGGGACCGCGCAATGTCTTGTGAGTAGTGGTAGTAACAAAATCAGCGTAGGGAATAGGAGAGGGATGAAGTCCGGCTGCTACCAGTCCGGCTATATGGGCCATATCTACAAACAGGTAAGCACCTACTTCATCAGCAATTGCTCGGAAGCGCTGGAAATCTATGATACGCGGGTAAGCGCTGGCACCAGCTACGATCATTTTCGGCCGGTACTGCAGAGCCACCTGGCGTACTTGATCATAATCAATGGTTTCGCTGTCCGGGCTTACACCATATTCCACGAAATTAAAATATTTTCCGGATATATTGACCTTGCTGCCATGGGTCAGGTGCCCTCCATGGTTTAAATTCATGCCCAGGACAGTATCCCCTGGTTCCAGAGCCGCAAAATAGACGGCAGTATTGGCCTGAGCCCCGGAATGGGGCTGAACATTAACATGTTCCGCGCCAAAAAGAGCTTTGGCTCTGGTGCGGGCCAACTCTTCCACCACATCCACCCATTCGCAGCCGCCATAATAGCGTTTGCCCGGATATCCTTCTGCATACTTGTTGGTCATCACTCCGCCCTGAGCAGCCATGACTGCCCGGGACACGAAATTCTCCGATGCAATCAATTCCAGCTTGTTGTTCTGCCGCTTTTCTTCCTGGGTAATGGCATCAGCCACTTCTGGATCAACTGGTCTAACATACTGATCAATATAATCCACCGATTTACTCCTCCCTCAAGCTTCCATTTTCCAGCTGACAAATCTTTTCTACTCGACGCTGGTGTCTCCCAGCTGCGAAAGGGGTACTCAAAAAGGTTTTTACCACTTCAACGGCCAGCCCCGGTCCGATAACCCGGGAACCAAGTGCAAGTACGTTAGCATCGTTATGCTCCCTGGCCAGGCGGGCAGTATAAAGGTCATTACACAAAGCTGCCCTTATTCCCTTTAACTTATTGGCGGCAATAGAGATGCCTATGCCGGTGCCGCAGATGAGTATACCCGGTATGTTCTCTTTCAGCACCAGGGAACATACTTGGGCAGCTATATCAGGGTAATCACAAGAGTCGCGGCTGTAGGTGCCACAGTCTATTACACTATGTTCATCTTTCTGCAAATGGGCTATTATTTCCTGTTTCAAATCATAGCCGGCATGGTCACATCCGATGGCAATCTTCAAAAAGTCCACCTCGTTTTCAGCAATAAAGCTTCAGCTGTATCCCAGTTTATTATTCCGAGATCCCCAGTTGGTCAATGACTCTTTCCAGAAGACTTTTTATCTGCTCCAGGGCTTGTTGATAAGCTTCGATATTTTTCCCGAAAGGATCAGGGATTTCTTCCTCAGGCCGCCCGGCATATTCCGCCAGGGTGTAAATCTTATCCTTAAGATCAGGAAAAACTTCCTGCAGCTGATCCCGGTGACTACGGGTCATAGTTAAAATTAAATCCGCCTCTTGCACCATTTCTTCATTCAGCGGGCGGGCACGGTGGCTGCTGAGATCAATTCCCAACTGGCTCATAACCTCTATCGCTTCCGGGGTAGCCTGGTCATTTTCCCAGGCATACAGCCCGGCCGACTCTGCTTTTATTTCATCAGGATGTCCGCTCAGCTCCAGCATCCTGGAAAAAAGAGCCTCTGCCATAGGACTCCGACAGGTATTGCCGGTACATACAAACAGTACCTTTTTCATATCGAACCCCCTTTACAAAACCGGTCTAAAACCAGAGCCGTAAGGACCAATCCCCCGGCTGCCTGGGTTTAATTTCCTGTCGAAAGCCGAGAATCCTGAATCTGATAGTGCATGCCATAATGATAAGTGCGGCTGTGCTCCAAAGGTTACGGTAAAGAATACAGGCACTCTTAAAGTACCTAAACCAAAACTGACTGTCAAGGCTGATCTCCTCTAATCACGGCTTAAGCAGGAGTATCAGCCGGTGAGCGACTTACGACGAGCCGTTGCAACCCACGGCGCAGCTGTGGGCTGCGAAGGGGAGCGAGAAACAGGATGTTTCGAGCAGCGAGTACTGAGTGCATGGATGCCGAATTACGAGCGGTCCCCTTCGCACTTAAAGTTTGCCGATGGGTTGCAGGCGAGGAAGTCCCGGAGTGAGCCGGCTAATACTTGCTCCCCAGCTAACCCTCATTCTTGAGCTGCCTGGCTAATCCGATCCAGCACTGCGGCGGTCACCCCGTCGGCGTTACCAGGCAAGGGAGCAAATACCAGCACTTGGATATGCTGCCTTTCCGCTTCCCGCAATACCTGGTATATATCTGATCCGGAGGAACTCAGATTAAGATGAAAATAATTCACTCCATCTATTGTATGCTCCGGAGAAAGCTTATTATATACAACTGCCACCTTTTTCCCCTGGCTTAAGTATTTCCGGGCTGTTTCCTCCAGCATTCCGTCACTGTCTGCCAGAATAACGCGGGCTGAGGTCCGGTAATGGGGCAATGAAGACGGTTCTTCCGCAGCCATCACCAGTTTCTGCCCCAGGACACTTTCCAACTGGGACTGGCTGACTCCTCCTATCCGGACCAGCCTGGGCTCGGGGCCGCACAGGTCCACAACAGTGGATTCGATGCCCAAACCGGTAACTCCCCCATCCAGAACAGCAGCTATAAGCCCGTCCAGGTCATCTTTTACATGCTGGGCATTGATGGGGCTGGGTCGTCCCGATAAATTGGCGCTGGGAGCAGCCAGGGGACCAGCCGCATTGATCAAGGCCAAAGCCACCGGATGAGAGGGCATGCGCAGGCCCACACCGGAGCGTCCGGCGGTAACTATTTCCGGTACCTGAGGACTGGCGGGCAGAATAAGGGAAAGAGGGCCCGGCCAAAAGCGTTCCACCAGCAGTTGGGCGGAAGGGGGGACCTCAGTTACCAGCTGACTGACCTGATCGAAGCGGGCGATATGTACCAGCAGGGGATTAATGGGAGGGCGGTTTTTTACCTGATAGATCTTCTCCACTGCCGCGGAGGAAAAAGCATCGGCTCCCAATCCATATACGGTTTCGGTGGGAAAGGCTACCAGTTCTCCGGCTTTGATGAGCCGGGCGGCTTCTTGAATGATATCTTCTTCAGGTTGGTCAGGATTCACCTGCCAGTATATGGTCTTCACAGCTAACATCTCCTTTTTGCGCTATGATCAGCCGGTCACGTCCCGCCCAGTCCTTTTTCACCTGCACCAGCCAGGGCGAGGAAAACAGGGCTACAGCTGCTTCAGCCTGGGTGCAGCCGATTTCCATGAGCAGATACCCGCCGTAAGCAAGGTGCTGCCAGGCCTGAGGTACCAGCCTACGATACAGTTCCAGGCCGTCACCCGCTCCCCACAAGGCCAGACGGGGTTCATAGCTGCGCACCTCAGGATCCAGCCTGGTATACTCCTCTTCCGATATATAGGGCAAATTGGCGCAGATGAAATCAAACTGCTCCCCTGCTGCTACAGGGGCCAGCAGGTCTCCCTCCAGAAAGCGAACTTTTACCCCATGCTGTTCCGCATTATAACGGGCTATTTCCAGGGCGGGCGGGGAAATATCGATAGCCGTCACCTGAGCCCGGGGCAAATAGTAAGCCAGGCTGACGGCAATAGCACCAGACCCGGTTCCTACATCGCAAATGGACACCGGTTGGTCCCGGCTCGCCAGCTCTAAAACCGTTTCCACCAGTAACTCGGTCTCGGGACGGGGTATCAGAACTGCCGGGGTCACCTTGAATTCCAGGGACATAAATTCCCGCTTGCCCAGCAAATAGGCCAGGGGTTCTCCGGCAGCCCTTCTTTTTATCAATTCCCGGTATTGTTCCCGTTCATTCTGGTTAACGGGGGCAAAATAATTGGCATACAAATAGACCCGGTCCTTTTCCAGAACTCGGGCCAGCAGGGCTTCGGCATTAAGCCGGGGTTCCTCTATGCCTTTGTCAGCAAAAAACCGGGCAGTCCAAACCAATAGGTCTTTAATAGTCCATGTTTCCTGCATTATTCCACCTGTCGCAGCCGTTCTGCCTGATCATGAGCTATTAAGGAATCGATTATCTCCTGCAACTGCCCGTCCAGAATCGCATCCAGCTTGTGCAGGGTAAGATTGATGCGATGGTCGCTTACCCTTCCCTGGGGGAAATTGTAAGTGCGTATGCGCTCGCTGCGATCCCCGGTGCCCACCTGGCTGCGGCGGGTTCCGGCCAGCTCGGCATTCTTTTCTTCTTCTAATATTTCTTTCAGGCGGGCACGTAATACCCTTAAGGCCTTAGCCTTATTTTTATGCTGGGATTTCTCGTCCTGGCAGGTTACCACCAGGCCGGTGGGAATATGGGTAATGCGGACCGCCGATTGGGTAGTGTTTACCGACTGTCCCCCCGGACCGCTGGAACAATATACATCGATGCGCAGATCATTGGGATCGATCTCCACTTCCACTTCCTCGGCTTCCGGCAGCACCGCAACAGTTGCCGCCGAGGTGTGAATCCGCCCGCCCGATTCGGTAACCGGTATGCGCTGCACCCGGTGCACGCCGGATTCATATTTTAACTGGCTGTATACCCCCGGGCCGTCCACTCCGAATATGATTTCCTTGATGCCGCCGATATCAGTGTAATGGGCATCCATTATGTCGATCTTCCAGCCCTTTTCTTCCGCATAGCGGGAGTACATGCGGAACAGATCACTGGCAAACAAAGCGGCTTCTTCTCCGCCGGTACCGGCTCTTATTTCCATAATAACACTCTTGTCGTCATCGGGGTCCCGGGGCAGCAGCAAAATTTTGAGCCGGTGTTCCAGTGATTCCTTCTGCTCCTGTAAGCTGTCCAGTTCTTCAGTCAGCATCTGCCGGAATTCTTCATCCTTTTCCTGGGCCAGCAATTCCCGGGCATCGGATATCTGCTGCAGGACGGATTTATACTCCCGGTAAGCAGTTACAATCCCGGTCAGGTCAGCATGAGCTTTGGCATATTTTTGATAACGAGCCGTGTCAGAAATGACTTCAGGCTGGCTTAATAATTCCGTTAATTCCTGGTATTTGTCTTCCAAACTCTGCAGTTTTTCCAACATAGGGGAATAGATCCTCCTCAATATTGGTTTCGGACCAGGTTTAAGCCCGGGCTAATTCTATCTGCTTCAAAGCAGGCTCCGAGCTTTTATCTGCAGCGGTTTCCTCTGCAGGGACTACCGCTTTCAAGGCCATCAGGGCTACTTCCAACTGCTGGTCGTCAGGTTCCCGGGTGGTCAATTTCTGCAGCCACAGTCCCGGGGCAATCACTACCCGGGCCAGGCGATTATGATAATATTTCCCGGAAAACCTTATAAATTCATAACCCAGTCCCGCCACCACCGGCAATACCGCCAGCCGGGACCAGATGCGATAGAACAGACTTCCATCCCCCAGCATTACAAACACCAGAATGGAAACCACCATAACAATCAACAGGAAACTGGTGCCGCAGCGGGGATGCAGGGTAGGGTATTTACGAGCATTTTCTACCGTCAGCTCTTCCCCGGCTTCATAAGCAAAAATAGATTTATGCTCCGCTCCATGATACATGAAAACCCTTTCTATTTCCTCCATCCGGGAAATAGCATAAACATACAATAGAAAGAAAGCAACCCGCAAAACACCTTCTACCAGGTTCTGAGCCACTATCCCGCCGATATAGTCCTGGGTGAAATGCACCACCGCGGTAGGCAAAATCACGAACAGCAGGATAGCCAGTCCGAAGGCAAACAGACCGGTTGCCAGCATTTCGGCGGGGCTTAACTCTTCCTCTTCTTCGGGCATGGACAGGTTGGCTGACTTATTAAGCATGCGAATTCCCACAGCCATAGAGTCGATCAGGACATAAGTACCCCTGATAAAGGGCCATTTTAAGAAAGACCAGTGCCGGGGCAGTTCCTTGACTGGTTCTTTCTCAATTTCTATGCTTCCATCGGCTTTTCTAACCGCTATGGAGGTGTACTGGGGTCCGCGCATCATGACGCCTTCGATAACCGCCATACCTCCAATAGTGGGTTTTACCATTTAAATCACCTGATTTCTATCCTAGAAGCAAAATAGCAGAGTGTGCCGCTCTGCTATTGCCAGGTTACTGTAAACCGTATTTCTTCTTAAACCTGTCAACCCTTCCGGTAGTATCAACAATTCTGGCCTTGTTACCGGTGTAGAACGGGTGGCACTTGGAACATATTTCTACGCGGATATTCTCTTTTGTTGATCCTACCTCAAATTCGTTTCCGCAGGCACATTTGGCTACGGTGAGCTTATATTCAGGGTGGATATTGGCTTTCATCGGTATCACCTCGCTTTTACCCGCGTCTGCTGGCAGTTCTCTTTTTTTATGCAGACTGCAAGTGAAATTATAGCAACAATCCCGGCAAAACACAAGGAAAAGATCCCCCCGGAGATAAACAGCTACCCCTAGCTGGGTTCGGAATCGGGCAAACGGTATTTGAAGAATTGCTGCTGGAAGAAGTTATCGTAGGTGCTGAAATACTCATCCCCATCCTCAGTGTCCTTAATCTTATGCCAGTATACAAACATTTTGGCATCCAGATTATCCATCATGTGCAGGACAAAAGCCTCCGGAAACATAGGAACTACTGGAGAGCCGAACTCGGTGGTGCCATGATGGCTGAGTATCATGTGCTTGAGCATCCACTCCAGTTCCCGGGAAAAGTCCTGCCCCTGGCTGCGCACTTCCTCAATAGCTATTCCGACCCGTTCCACTCCCATAGCGATATGCCCCAGCAGTCTCCCTTTTACAGTGTACTCGGTCACAACCTTGGTCTGGTATTCATCCAGTTTGCCAATATCATGCAGCAAAGCACCGGCAATCAACAGGTCCTTATTAAGCAGGGGATAAGCGGGAGCGGTATATAGACATAATTCAGCTACCTGGACGGTGTGTTCCAGGAGCCCTCCCGGATAGTTATGGTGCACTTTTTTAGCAGCAGCGGCTTCATAAAACTCCTTGCGTACTTCCGGGGTAAATAAAGCCTCCATTAGTTTGCTGAGAGCCGGATCCGCAATTTGGGCTAACAGCCGGTTAAACTTTTCAATCAGCACCTCTATGTTGATATCCGGCTTTTTGAGATAGGGAGATATATCTTCATCCAGAGCTTTGATTCTCTTGGCAGTAAGCTGCAGCTTATTGTTATAGCTGCCCAGATCCCCCAGCACTCCCAAAAGGGTGCCGGCTTCTACGGGACCGCTGACCTGGCAGTTATCCCAGATAACGGCATCCACTTCTCCGGTGGCATCCCCTAATTTCAGGTTAATGACATCCCTGCCATCCTTGGTCTTGCGCTGGCTTTTCTCCAAAACCAGGTATTTCCCCCATAGCTGACTGCCGGTAGGCAGACTTTTTAATTCCTGTATAGTAAAGGGTCCTTTTTTCTCCATAATCTCACTCCCTCTAATCAGCGCACTGGATGGGTGTAGGAACCAATAGCCACATCAGGCAATTCCTGGCGGATAATATTTAAAAAGGACAGCATGCCTACTCCGGCTTCTTTACTATTAAATATGTTCAGAAGATAATCCGGGTCAATGTTTAAATTACGCATTTGAATCATGTTTACCGGTGTTTTTCTGACAAACTCCACCAGGGTTTCGATTTCTGACAAACGATCGGTAAACCCTGGACAAACCAGCAGGTTGATGGATACATGTACTCCCTTTTCCCGGGCTTCGGCAATGGAATCCCGGACCTGATCCAGCTTATAGCCCCGGGGACGATGATATTTGACATAGTTGTCCTCATTAAAGGAAAAAACCGTAACTCTCATGCTGTCCAGGCCTGCCGCGTACAATTGGGACAGCCCGCCGGAATACCCCCCGTTGGTATTGATATTAATGGTACCTTTACCGGTAGCCTGGCGTATCCGACCAATGGCTGCCGCCAGGCGAGGAGCATTCAAGGCAGGTTCCCCTTCGCAGCCCTGGCCGAAACTGATTATAGCTTCCCGGGCATGCTCCAGGTGGTCTATGGCAATTTCACAGATTTCCTCCACCTCGGGAACAAAATTCAAGCGCTGCTGGGGAGAGATATGGCCATCGTGCCCTTCGGATATACAACCAACACAGTCAGCGTTGCAGGCGGCTGTGGTGGGAATACCTCCTTCCCAGCGCTGATAAAATATGTTCTGGGCGGTAAAGCAGCTATACTCCAGGGAACAGCGAGCCAGGTGCCGCAAAATCCTGTTACGGGGATATTGCCGCAGCTTCCGGTGAATATGCAGGGGAAGACGGGAAGTATTATAATAGGCCGGATGCCATTTCCGGTGTTCATCGGTCTGGACCGCGGCCACATATACCTGGCCATCCCTGAAGCCCACCGCAGCATAACCCAGCAGGGGAAGGCTCTGCCCCTTTTGGCTGTTGACACAGGCTGGCCAGAGGGTCCTGGTAAATCCCTGGGGCAGCAAAGCGGCTACCGCGTACGCCTTCCGCCCGCAGCCGGAAGGGTCGGAGTCAAAATAGGCAAGCCGGTCCTGTTCCAGTCCTACGGGATAGCAATTGGGAACCGTCACCAGAGAGGCTCCTTTAGGCAGGGGGATCATTTCCCCTTCTTCAGGTTCTACCCAGTCGCTACCGGTGCGCCCCAGCATAGCCACACCGGGATGTTCCAGCAGTTCATTGTTTTCGTTGGCATAAAGAGTCAGAAACATTGATATCCTCACTTTTCGGTTTATCTATAGACTAGCGGAAATTTGTCCATAAAAAAAGCCCCCTCAGGGGGTGCAGCGTGTCAAAAAAGCTTATTGATAGTTTGGCGTTCGAGATTGCCACGGCACTCCGTGCCTCGCAATTATCACCTGAAGCACAGCCACGATAAACGAAAACTTAAGCCTGTCATCGCGAGGAGCGCAGCGACGTGGCGATCTCTTTACATGGCCTTTTCCGACAGTCTGAGCCCCCTTAGGGGGCGTCATTTTTTTAACGGCTAAGGTAAGTAAGGGGATTGCACAATTCCCCCTTGTTGCGGACTTCCAGGTGCACGTGGGGTCCAGTAGTCCTCCCGGTCATTCCCACCGTGGCGATTACCTGCCCTCTGGCTACGCTATCCCCCTTGGATACTTTGATAGTCTGCAAATGGGCATACAGGGTCTCCTTCCCGTCCGGGTGCGCAATGATAACTGTCCGCCCGTAAACAGGTTTATTTCCGGCAAAGGTGACTGTCCCGGCAGCACAGGCTTTAATAGGATCTCCTATGTCTCCGGCAATGTCGATGCCGTGATGGAATCCTGACTGGCGCCATCCATACCCGGAGGTAATGGTACCCACCAGCGGCCAGGTAAAGAGACCGGTATAGGACCATCCCCGGGAGGGCTGCTCAGTAACCTGCGCCACCTGGTAGGTGGAGGATGGTATCACCAGTTGGTCATTTATCTTGAGATTGACCGGATTCTTGGTGGGATTGGCTGCTTTTAAGCTAGTTAAGCTTACATTATAGCGGGCGGCAATATCCCACATGGTTTCCCCGGGGCGGATAACATGCAGGCGCTGGCCTGATCCCGGGATCTTCAACGTCTGGCCTATTCTCAGAATACTGTTACGGTCTAGGTTGTTTATGGAGGTTAGAGTCTGCAGATCAACATTAAAACTTCTGGATATATCCCAAAGCGTATCACCTTTCTGCACCTGGTAGTACCTGACCTGGCTTTCCGCTGCCGCAGCCTTTGCTCTGCTGGCGGGAATAAAATTGCCTTGATTCAAGGCCCCCCAGGCCGGCGCTGTCAGGATACCTGTGCAGAGTATACCCAACACCAGGGATCCTACCCATCGTTTATACACGATTTTCCACCTCATTTCTTGCCAGGCACAAAAAAATAAGGGCCTGTGCCCTTATTTTTGCCCAAATTTAGGCAAGATATACTTCTAGTTGATTCCCCGTATCCCGTTGGCTTTGCCGAAGACCAGAGGGGCAGCCCTGACCAGGTCCTTGTTGGATTTGGTTTTTTTCAGGGTATCCAGCATGATCTGCATAGTATCTACCGTATTGCATTCACTGAAATAGTTGCGTATATGCCAGCTGAGTTCCAATTCTTCCGGGGTAAGCAGCAATTCCTCTTTGCGGGTACCGCTGCGCTTCATATCTATAGCCGGAAAAATACGCCGTTCTGCCAGTTTCCGGTCCAAAACCAATTCCATGTTGCCCCGGCCTTTGAATTCCTCAAAAATTACTTCGTCCATACGGGAACCGGTTTCCACCAGAGCCGTAGCGATAATGGTGAGACTGCCGCCTTCTTCTATATTGCGGGCAGCGCCGAAAAACCGCTTGGGTTTGTCTAAAGAAGCAGGGTCGATACCTCCTGACAGGGTACGCCCGCTGGGGGGTACCACCAGGTTGTGAGCCCGCGCCAGCCTGGTAACGCTGTCCATTAAAATTACCACGTCTTTTTTATGTTCTACCAATCTTTTGGCTCTTTCCAGCACCATGTCGGTTACCTTGACATGGTTTTCCGGCGGCTCGTCGAAAGTGGAGGCTACTACTTCTGCTTTGGTAGAACGCTGCATATCCGTTACTTCTTCCGGACGTTCATCCACCAGCAGAATGATCACTTCCATTTCCGGATGATTGGCGGTAATTCCCTGAGCGATTTTCTGCAGCAAAATGGTCTTGCCCGCTTTGGGAGGAGCCACAATAAGACCGCGCTGTCCTTTGCCTATGGGAGCTATCAGGTCAATAACCCGGGTGGATAACTCCTTGCTGTCTGTTTCCAGGATAATTCGTTCTGTGGGATACAGCGGGGTAAGGGCATCAAAGTGAATGCGCTTGGCAGATTCCTCCGGGGGAAAATCGTTTACGTTTTCCACCTTCAGCAGAGCGTAGAACCGTTCATTGTCCTTGGGAGATCGCACCTGGCCAGCAACCCGGTCCCCGGTGCGCAGTTCAAACTTGCGAATCTGGGAAGGAGAGACATAGATATCGTCCTGGCTTGGCAAGTAAGCAAAAGGCCTCAAAAAGCCGTATCCGTCCGGCATGATCTCTAATACACCCTGAGCATGCAACAGCTCATCGGACTGGGTCAAAGCCTTGGTGATCTCAAATATCAATTCTTTTTTTCGCAGCTTGGAATAACCGGTCAGGTTTATTTCCTTGGCAATCTGATACAATTCCAACATAGTTTTGTTTTCCAATTCGGATATATTTACGTTAACCAATATGGTCCTCCTTCCAGATGGTTCTGGGGTTGTTATTTCGGGTCAATCGGTAAAGTTTATACATTAGGTGGATATCATTGGGTGTGATGCATTAACATGTTTATCAAACCTGGCGGTGAGATGCCCGGTAGGATGCAGCTTATTTTGACAACTTTACGGCAAGGGCTAGTAACTTATCCGCTTGATTGGTTTATGCCAGATTGCAAAGAGAATACTCTACTCCTCCCTTATTCTATGAGCAATTTAATACGATGGTCACGAAACAGAGGCTTCTTATCCAAATTATGCGTGGCTTCGATGTGCCTGATGGTCCCGGAAGTACTGCGCATAACCAGGGTCTGGGTGACCGCCCGGCGTTTATTATAGCGGACTCCTTTCAGCAGGAAAGAGTCGGTAATGCCCGTAGCTACAAAGATTACATCATCGGAAGCCACCAGTTCATCCAGGGTAAGCAGGCGGTCCACCTGGGTAATGCCCATTTCATGACAACGCTGTATTTCACTGTCCTCCTCCGGACACAGCCTCCCTTGAAAATCTCCTCCCAGACATTTAAGAGCCGCAGCGGTTATCACTCCTTCCGGAGCACCCCCGATTCCCATTAAAATGTCGACGCCGGAGTTTTCATAGGCTGCAGCCACCCCAGGGGAAACATCCCCATCGCTGATCAATTTTATACGTGCTCCCGCCCGGCGAATATCTTCTATCAGCTGCTGGTGCCGCGGCCGGTCCAAAACCACTACCGTAACTTCACTTATTAATTTGTCCAGAGCCCGGGCTACTTCCCGCAAATTCTCCTTAACCGAGGCATCCAGGTGCACTCTCCCCTTGCATTCCGGGCCTACGGCGATTTTGTCCATATACATATCGGGAGCATGCAATAATGAATAGCGCGGAGCAGCGGCCAGAACTGCGATAGCTCCGGTTAATCCTTTAGCTACGATGTTGGTGCCTTCCAAGGGATCAACGGCAATATCTACTTCCGGGGCAGAACCATTCCCTACCTTTTCACCGATATACAACATGGGGGCCTCATCCATCTCCCCCTCACCAATAACCACCGTACCATCTACTGATACGGTATCAAACATAACCCGCATAGCTGTTACCGCAGCTTCATCGGCGGCTTCCTTGTTGCCTTTTCCTACCCAGCAGGCTGCAGACAAGGCTGCCGCTTCGGTCACCCGAGCGAATTCCAGCGCCAGTTCCCGTTCCAACAATTTATTGACCTCCCCTGTGTTATAAGCTAGAATGCCTTTCTCCAATCCGCCAAAAACTTTTCGATTCCAGCATCGGTGAGAGGGTGCTTCACCATTTGCTTAATAACTTGGTAAGGAACAGTAGCTATATGGGATCCCAGAAGGGCTGCCTGCATCACATGCATGGGATGGCGGATGCTGGCAGCAATTACCTCCGTTTGCAACATGTACTGATCAAAGATGGTAAGAATGTCACGCAAAAGGGTCAATCCGTCATTACCGTAATCATCGACTCGGCCTAAGAAAGGACTAACATAAGCCGCTCCTGCCCGAGCAGCCAACAAGGCTTGATTGGCAGAGAATATCAGAGTGGCGTTAGTAGGGATTCCTTTTTTCTTCAGGGAACTTATGGCCTTCAGCCCCGCTTCGGTAAGGGGGATTTTGATTACGACATTGGGATGGATAGCAGCTAGCTCTTCTCCCTCGCGGACCATGGACTCATAATCCAAAGAAATGACTTCAGCACTGATGGGTCCATCTACAATCTGGCATATTTCCTGAATAACTTCTCTATAATCCCTTTTTTCCTTGGCTATCAGAGTGGGGTTGGTGGTTACACCAGCCAGAAATCCCATCTCGTTTATCTCTCTTACTTCATCTATATTAGCAGAGTCTATAAAAATTCGCAAAGATAAACCCCTCCTATATTCCCTCCCTCAAGCTGCCTGGTAGATTATTTTTTAAGCCTGACCGGAACTGCCAAACAATCTGATCTTTTCCCGGATAATCTCTACCGCAGCCTGGCGGGCAGGTCCCAATATCTTGCGCGGGTCAATTTCATCAGGCTTTTCGGCTATAACACGGCGCATTTCATTGACAAAGGCTTCACGGATATTAGTGTCGATGTTGATTTTACGAATCCCCAGCTGAATGGCTTGACGGATGGCGTCGTCAGGCACCCCGGAGGACCCGTGCAGAACCAGAGGGATGTTAACCAGATCTCTGATTTTCTTCAGACGGTCAAAATCAAGTTTGGGTTCTCCCTTATAACGGCCGTGAGCTGTGCCTATAGCTATAGCCAGGCAGTCCACGCCGGTTTGCTCTACAAAATAGCGGGCTTCTTCCGGATCGGTAAACATGGCTTCCCGCTCATCTACATGAACGTTATCTTCCGTCCCTCCTATTTTACCCAGTTCAGCCTCAACCGATACCCCAACAGGCCGGGCCATGGCAATAACCTGCTTGGTTACGGCAATATTTTCTTCCAGGGGGTGCTTGCTGCCGTCATACATCACAGAAGTAAAACCGCTGCGGATACAGCGTACTACTTGATCAAAGCCGGTACCATGATCCAAGTGCAGCGCTACCGGAACTGTAGCCTGGCGGGCAGCAATGGTTACCATCTGGGTGATATACTCCAAGCCTGCGTAGCTGATAGCACCCTGGCTGGCCTGCATAATCACCGGAGCCCTTTCCTCTTCCGCTGCGGTGACAATAGCCTGAACAATCTCCATGTTGTTGGCATTGAATGCCCCCACCGCATAGCCTTTTTGTTCAGCCTTCGATAGTAGTTCGTGAACAGAAACCAATGGCATATTTCTCACCTCTTTGTATTTTTACGATACCTTCTCCAAAACTAATTCATTTACCAGATCCCGCAGGCTCAAAATGTCGAAAGGCTTGGTTATGCACCGTTTTACCCCCACCTCCAGGGCCTTTTTAACCACATCCATTTCCCCATAGGCAGTCATCATTATTATTATCATGTCCGGGAATTCCTTGAGAATTACTGCTGAAGATTCCAGTCCGTTCATGTTAGGCATTTTCATGTCCATCAGCACAATATCAGGAATGGCTTCTTTCACCATGCTGATGGCCTCCAGACCGTCTGCGGCAATATATACGCTCCATCCTTCCTTCTTAAATAATTCCTCCAGAAGACGCCTTACTCCTTTTTGATCATCAACAATAAGAATTTTGTTAGGCATACAATCTCCCCCCCGGGATCAATTTCCCATTATACCCAATTCGGCAGAAGAGAAAGCTTATCCTGCTTTCTTCAGGAAAATTCTGGTTAAATATTCACACCCAATAAAACTGTTACTACCAAAGCTGTAAGTAATATCAGGGAAAACAGGCCCGGCAGTACCAGGATCAAAATTGCCTGGCCAGTGGTAACCTGCAGGGATTCCCGCACGGCAATTACCTGTAGTACCAGAACCCACACCATGACCAGCAAAGCCAGTATCGCCCCCAGCCATTCCACCCCCGCCAAGGACAGGGCATAATGAACCGGAGGTCCTAAAATACCGGGTATTGATGCATAGCATAAGGCTACCATTATCCCGCCGGCATTGAATTTTCCGTAAATTATCTCACTGATTAACGACAACAGCCCGCTTATTACCAGCAGCAGCAGGACTGACAGGAGTGCCCCCAGGATGTTAAACATCCATACCGCATTGGCAGGAAGAATTTTTAGAGTTTCACTGTCATTGTAAACCATTAGAGCCTGCTCAAAAATAAGGCTCAGCAGGGTTACGGCTAAAAATATCAGCAGAGCCCTGCCGTAGGGTTTGTTTTCCGCTAAATCCCGCAGAGTTGCTGCCGGTTCGAATAGAACCCCATAGATAGATTCCGTAAAAGACAAACAAACTCCTCCCTATCTTTACTGGTACCGCAGCTCTATAAACCGGCCCTGTACCTGTTCTGACAGCTCACCCAGTACACTAAGACCCAGGCTTTTCCAGAAGTCAATTCCATTCAGTATTTCGACGGGGCTGTCTTCCGGTAACCCAGCTGTCTCGCGGGCTTTGTCCAAGGCATCATAATAATTGCCGATACCATCTACCAGGCCCAGTTCCAAAGCCTGCCGGCCGGAAATAATGCGCCCATCTGCTACTTCCAGCAGTTTTTCCCGGCTAATTTTGCCGGAGCGGCCTTTCAGTACCTGATCCAGGAACTGGTCATATGAATCGCCTACGATGTCCTCCAGCAAGCGCCGTTCTTCTTCGGTAAGGGTGCGGGTGGCAGATCCCATATCCTTGTGCTTGCCGCTTTTAATAACTTCTTCCTTAATCCCCAGCTTTTCGTACAGGCCTTCCAAATTGCTTAACTGCATAATAACGCCGATACTGCCGGTCAAGGTTGCCCCATTGGCCATGATATAGTCGCTGCTGCAGGCAATCCAGTAACCGCCGGAAGTACACATATCGCCCATGGAAGTAATCACCTTTTTGCCCTCCTGGCGCAGGCGATCCAATTCCAAAGCAATCTCCTGGGAGGCCACCGCACTGCCTCCGGGACTATCGATGCGCAAAACCACGGCTTTGATGTCTTCCCTTTCCCTGGCCTGGCGAATACTCTCCATAATATCCATGGCATTGGCTGAATAGCCGCTTAACAACCCTCCGCCGGTTTCACCGCTTATCACACCGTTTATCTCTATGACTCCGATTGCCGAACCGCCTGCCAGTTTTCCCCTGCCACCGGCGTTAGTTATTCCCCACAGGGACACTATGGTCATAACGGCTAAAAATAATACCAGTACACCCACCACCAGCTTTTTATTCATGAAAATCCTCCTCTATAACATAGGATACATACTCATCGTTATCCATCTTGCCTGCTTTCCCTTCCCGTACATACAGGCGCATAACACTGCCCAAAGCCAGGGTTTTTCGGATGGGTACTTCCACTTCATCTCCCACCTGGACTTCCAAATCCGCTGGCATTTCCACCAGGCACATCTGCATAAACACCTTGCCCCGGACAGGATAGAGATGCCCCTTATACGCCACTTTCATCTGCAGGCGGGGAAAATGAAAATATCTGAGTACTGTCTTGGCCAGGATTTTAAGCAGATCTATTAACCCCGACGGCGGGTTATCCACTGCCAGGGCCAGCCCATCGTGGTATCCTACGGGAAGGACCGCGACTTGAGCCGGATTCTTCAAGCGATAGGTACGGTTATATCCGAGATAACTGCCTTTGGGCAGGTGCCGTACCGATATTATCCGGCACTTGAAGTGATAGGGATCCCGCAATTCCAGGCGGTGTCTGATTTTTCCCGCCGGATGCTGCCCGGAAATAAGGGTGCCGACTCTTACTGCATCCAGCTGCATATGGGGATAATTAAGCAGTACCGCACTGTTAGCACAGTGGCGGATGGGAAAAATATAACCCCGTTCCATAAGCCCGTTAACCACTTTCATAAATTGATTAAACTGGTTTTGGGTATAGCGGGTGCTGCGGGCAGCGCCTTCGGCCATATGAGTATATATTCCTTCAATGTATATGTGAGAATTCTGTTTTAATAACTCACAACATTGCAAGTTCTGTTCCAGGTTCATGCCGAAACGGCCCAGACCTGTGTCAACTTTAAGATGAACTGCAGCCATACGCCTGGTCAGGCGGGTTACCTTGTCAACTATTTCCGCTTCCGGCAAGGAAGTTATAGTCAGGGTAAGATGGTTCTCTACTGCTTCCAGCACTTGATCTTCATTAATCAAGGGGGTCAGCAGCAAGATACTGCCCCGCAGGCCGCTGCGCCTTAAATCCAGAGCTTCCTTAAGATAACTTACCGCAAAAAAGTCAACTCCCTGCTGGTAAAGAATACGGGCTACTTCCTGGGCTCCATGTCCATAAGCATTAGCTTTTACTACCGCAATTAACCGGACCCCCTCCTGCAGGCAGGAGCGAACCTGTTCCAAGTTCCAGCGGATATCATCCACATCGATTTCAATCCATTTATCCGCCCAGCCATATGCGATCATTTAATCACCGGCTCCTTTTCTGTGTCGCAGTTTCATATATATGGGCAGTACCCGGGACCACAACCAGTAGAAGAAACGGGAATAAACCTGGTCATACTCCCCGATAAACTCCGTAAACTCCCCGCCGAATCCCTTTTTGAACCGGTACAAACCATACAGGGGATTGTTTTCATCCAGGTCCCCGGAAACCCCGCGGAAATCATAAAGAGTACATCCCTGCTGTTTGGCCCAGCGGATCATTTCCCACTGGATCAGGTAGTTGGGCATCACATTGCGGTGTTCGTTGCTGGAGGCTCCATACAGGTACCAAGCCTTGTCTCCCAGAATCATAGCCAGAGCAGCAGCGATGGCCTGCCCCTCATATTCAGCCAGGAAAACCTGGCCGTAACCGTTGAGCACCATATAATCCCAGATCCATTCAAAGTACTCATAGCCCCGGATTAAAAACTTGTCCCGCCGGGCAGTCTCCAGGAGAATATCGTAAAAGGTCCGCAGATCCTCCTTGCCTTCCGCCTGGCGAATAACTACCCCCTTGCGGGAAGCCAGGCGTATATTGTAACGCCATTTCTGGTGCATATTGGCCAGTAATGCCGCTTCCTCAGGAGTAATATCCAGCCGGAAGACAAAGCGGGGCTGAACTCCTTCAAAATCTAAACCTGTTTCGTTTTTGCGAAAACCGCACCGGTTTAGGATTTCACCAAACTCTGTACGGCGATGATCTATGTCCGGGTCAATTTTCAAAAAGATGGCTCCGTGGTCCTTAGCCACGCGAGCCGCACCGGCAAACAAAGCCCGGCACAGCTCTTCACTTTCCGGGTCCACCACAGGTCCGCGAGGAGAGTAAAAGATACACTTTTTCAAACCTGGTACCGGCAAAGGACGTTTTAAAATCAAGAGAGAAGCTCGAATTTCCCCGTCTTCCTCCAGAACCAGAGGCAATTTCTCCCATCCCATGCCTTCTTTAACCTGTCCCCATTCCCACAACTGCAAAAAGTGGCCTTTGGGATGTGTAGCTACAAAGCGGTTATAACGGTCCTTTTCATTCTTATCGATAATGCGGGTAGTAAACATGACAGTCTCCTTTGTCAGGTTTTTATCTGCTAGTATCGCCTATTTCCCTCTTGTTCATGATTCTTTCGTCACCAGCCTGGCAAATGCCTGCTCCATAGAAAATTATTCCTCAAATTATAACTGCCTGGATATGGTAAATTGACTCCCGCCCAATTACGCAAAACGTGTTGTTAATATTCTCAATTTTCCGAATATAATTACGTGAAAGGATTATACGTTTTTTGTACGAATATTCTAATATATGCAAAAACAAGCTGTAGTCAAAAATTTGCTACAACTTGGGGCAAGGCAAGTCTAAGGGGGGGTTAATTTTGAGAACTTATCTGGAGGAATACAAAAGCAAGTTAATTACTGCGGAAAAGGCAGCCCAGCTGGTGCAATCAAACTCAATTATTGACTACGGCATGTTCGCCACCAAGCCAGTTGATTTTGATGCTGCTCTGGGCAAGAGGGCTGGGGATGGCTTGGAAAACGTATCCATCCGCGGTACGGGAACCATTTTGCCTATTCCCGAAGTTATTAAAAACGATCCCGAGCAGAAGACCTTCCAATATTTCAGCTGGTATTTCACTTTATTGGACCGCAAGGCCTGCGATATGGGTCTGGCCACTCATAATCCCTTCAATTATCATGAAGCCACTTTGTTAGCTTACAACCCCGATTTCGCCCACTTATGGCCTGACGTATGGGTTGCACAGGTAACACCGATGGATAAACATGGCTGCTTCAACTTCGGACTGGGCAACTCCCATAATCGCGGCTTGGCTTTGAATGCCAAAATAGCCATTGTGGAAGTAAATGAAAACATGCCCCTATGCTTGGGCGGTTGTGACGAATATGTACATATCAGTGAAATTGATTATATTATTGAAGGATCAAACACTCCCATCTTCACTACCCCGCCGCCTGCAGAGCCTTCCGAGGCAGATCGGAAAATTGCCGAATATATCATGGAAGAAATTGGGGACGGAGCCATGGTTCAGCTGGGTATAGGCGCTCTGCCAAACCTTATCGGCAACCTGCTGGCTGAATCAGACTTGAAAGATCTGGGTATTCAAAGTGAAATGTTCTGTGATGCCTTTGTCAAAATGTACGAGGCCGGCAAAATAACCAACGCCAAAAAAGCTTATGATATAAACAAGAGCACCTACTCCTTCTGCCTGGGTACCCAGGAAACCTATGATTTCCTGGACGGCAATCCCCGGGTAGCCTCCTGTACGGTAAATTACACCAATGATCCCTACCGGGTAGCCATGCACGACAATGTGGTGGCCATTAACAACATTCTGGAAATAGACCTGCTCTCCCAGGTGTGCTCCGAGACCTCGGGACTCAGGCAAATCTCGGGAACTGGCGGGCAGCTGGACTTTGTCATCGGGGCCTTCCACTCCAAAGGCGGGAAAGCTTTCCTGGCCTTCAACTCCACCTATAAGGACAAAGAAGGCAAAATCCATTCCCGCATTCGTCCTATGCTGACTCCGGGGGCAGTGGTTACCGTGCCCCGTACCGTGGTACACTGGGTGGTAACCGAATACGGCAAGGCCAATCTGAAGGCACTGTCAACCTGGGGACGAGCAGAAGCCCTGATTAATCTGGCTCATCCCGACTTCCGGGAGGATCTGATCCAAGCAGCCAAGGAAATGAAAATCTGGTCCCGGACCAACCGCATACCTTTCTAAACAGAAAAGGATTGGGCAGTATCCAGGTACGGATACTGCCCTCAGCGTGTCAATAAAGCTTATTAATAGTTGGACGTTCGAGATTGCCACGGCACTCCGTGCCTCGCAATGACACAAATGATGGGCTTTTGGTTATGTCATCGCGAGGAGCGCAGCGACGTGGCGA